>OOAZ01000255.1_pt1 | contig 51352 bp, 39 predicted proteins | sample 1671221 | NCBI WGS metagenome assembly OOAZ01 (sample SAMN06348134, study PRJEB24527) | human gut metagenome | biome: human gut; feature: ankylosing spondylitis patient; material: feces | host: Homo sapiens | place: China | collected 2015-10
GTTTTATGGGTTATAGGACAAAACGTGTTGATGGGTTAATCCCATTCAACAAACGTTCTGTCATAATTATGTAAATCACTCCATACAATGGCATCGCCCCAACTAGAAAGACTTTTTTCAAGTTTATTCTTTTCATTCATTTTTTGATATATTGCCGCAATGCTTTTATCGGTTGGCATAACATTTATTATTTCAGACAATGAAAGCGGTTCAGGCGAGTGCATATAGCACCACCAGTAAACCGCTTTTATTCTTCTTTCAACAGATAATCCTCTATGATTTCTAAGCATTTCCCTAAGTCTGGAATTGACACTGCCTTCAATTCTGTTATTGGTAGAAGGTGTGTTAAATTTGTCCCTTAATTCTTTGTCCAGATAAGTAAACAGCGTGTTTTCCCTGATAAGTTTAATTAATGACTTTTCTGCTTTCAGTATCCGTTCATGTGTAGGACGCCTGTTTCCATTTTCATCAACTGTCATTTCATTCAGGAAATCCTCATACTTATTTATCCATTCAATAAATCTTTTTATCCATAAATCCGCTTCTTCTTTTGTGTTTATTTTCAAGAGTTCTTTTGCCATGTTATATAGCTCTTTACCTGCCATTGAATTAGGTCTTGATGTCGTGTAACGCCTTACCTGGCAGAATACATGGAAAACGCATCTTTGGTGTTTTGCACCCGGCCATACTTTTTTGAGTGCCTTTGCAAACCCTGTTCCACCGTCAGATACAACCATTCTAGGTTCCGCTATACGTTTCATTAAAGCCGTCCATGCAGCGGCATATTCATATCTGCATAAATACCAGCCAAGGACATATTTATCATCACAACAGATTAAAATGCACGCTTTTCTTCCCAGATAAATACCATCAAGATACAAGACATCCCTGCTGTCCTCGACTTTAGGCGGCATAGGCCATATATTCCAATATTTAGCGGTTTTGCGTCTGAATGTTCTTCCATCTCCGGGCATTGATGACTGGGATTCCTTTCCAAACAACCAATCCAAGAAGATTTGCAGTTCTTTGGCAGAGTTGTCTATTTTGTGTGTAACTGATGAATTGCATTTCCTGCAAAGCCAACGTTGTGACCCTGCTTTTGTCTTTCCAGCTTTAATACATTTATTTCCACATACAGGACAATTTACTTGATTCATTTAATCTTCCTCCGTTGTTGCTGTTTCAAGGAAGATTAAACCTTGTTTTTCCCTTTATTTGCAAGGGATGCAGGTGTTTTTATCAACACGTTTTGTCCACCCTCAAAGTTGTTTCAAAAAAGATTGAACCGCCCCCAGCCCTTGAAATTCAAGGGCTGAAGGCGGTTTCTATCAACACATTTTGTCCTATAGGTCTATATGAATAAAAAAGCCCCGCCGCAGCGGGGTTTTTTTATAGGAATTTATCAAGTTCAGTCTCGACACGCTTATTTATTTTAACTTTAGGATTTTCCATAATCGTTCCTCTTGCGACAACCATTTTTACATGTCGTAATGCTCTGAGGTCATCGAGTGGGTTTTCCTCGGTTACAATCATATCTGCACATTTATCTTTTTCGAGCGTACCGGTAATATCACCGATTCCCGCCATTTCGGCAGCTCTTGCGGTTGCCGTATACAGTGCAAACGCATTGGAAACGCCCGTATATTTGTGGAAATAATACAATTCTCTCCAGAAATCATACTGTGTAATCCACGGACATCCGACATCATTGCCAAGAACGACAGGTATATCATTTTCAAGTGCCGCTTTCGCACATGCAATTATTCCCTCAAACACAACATTTCCGTTAAACTGTTCAACTTCAGTTGCGTTGGTAATCGAACGATCAAACAATGCATACGGAAGTGCAGGCGAAATTGTTGTGCAAAGAAATGCTTTTCTTTCCTTGAATAACTTAATTGTATCATCATCAATTTTTGCACCGTGTTCAATTGAGTCAACACCATTTTCAAGAGCAACACGCACCCCCTGCGGAGATTCGACATGTGCAGCAACTAAATAGCCATTTTCATGTGCCTTGTCACAGACTACCTTTACCATTTCCGGAGACATTTTCAGTTCACCCGGAACACCTTTTTCTTTTGCGTCCATTACGCCGCCAGTAATCATAAGCTTTATCAAATCAACCTTTTCTTTTTCCGATTGCTCCAGATGTTTTAAGGCTGTATCTATACTGTCCGCCGCAACAGCAACAGAGCCAGCCATATGTCCGCCAGGCACGGAAATCCCTTCATTAGCGGCAAGTATTCTAGGTCCCATCTTTGTTCCTGCATTAATCTCATCTCTTAATTTTGTATCAAAACTTCCAAGTCCGCCAACCGTTCTTATTGTTGTCACACCGCTCATAAGCTCTGTTTTTGCAAATCCGGCAACCATACCGTATGCAATTGAACGCATAAGTGCATTTCCCATAAGTATTTTTACAAGTTTCTCATTATCACGCTGTTTTTTCTGCGGCTTGCCATTACCTGCAAGGTGAACATGCATATTTATAAGACCGGGCATAATATATCTGCGTTTTAAATCAACTTTTTCATATCCATTCAAATCCGTGCCTGCCTTGACAATATCCTCAATTTTATCATTGTCCGTAAGTATGACGAAGCCCTCTTTTACCTGCATATCTTTGGTTCCGTCAAGTATTTTTCCGTTAATATAAGCATATTTCATATTTTTATACCCCGTGTTTTTGAAATGTTTATTTAATACCAATTAATCAAAATCTTACGCACTGATTGACTTTCCTGTGTAAAGCTGATAGTATCTGCCTTTTTCTTCCATAAGCTGGTCATGTGTACCACGCTCAATAATTCTTCCCTGTTCCATAACCATAATACAGTCTGCATTCCGTACCGTAGAAAGACGATGAGCGATAACAAATGAAGTTCTTCCTGTCATAAGTGCATCCATACCACGCTGTACAAGTTTTTCTGTACGTGTATCAATAGAAGAAGTCGCCTCATCAAGAATAAGAACAGGAGGATCTGCAACTGCCGCCCTCGCTATTGCAAGAAGCTGACGCTGTCCCTGACTAAGGTTCGCACCACCGCCGGTAAGCACTGTGTTATAACCATCAGGAAGTCTTTTTATAAATCCATCAGCATTAGCAAGCTTTGCGGCAGCTATACATTCTTCATCAGCTGCATTGAGTCTTCCATATCTGATATTGTCCATAATCGTGCCTGTAAAAAGGTTGGTATCCTGTAAAACAATGCCCAGGCTTCGGCGTAAATCGTCTTTTTTAATATGATTAATATTAATTCCATCATAACGGATTTTACCATCCTGTATATCATAAAACCTGTTAATAAGGTTGGTAATTGTTGTCTTTCCGGCACCGGTAGAACCTACAAACGCAAGCTTCTGACCAGGTTTTGCGAACATTTTTATATCGTGAAGCACGATTTTGTCAGGATTATATCCAAAATCAACTCCATCAAATGTAACATCACCCTGAAGTCTTGTATACATTTCATCTTTGTTTGCAGCATTTGGTTTTTTCCATGCCCACATCTCTGTCAGTTCTTCAGTTTCATGGATTTCACCATTTGAATCATAACATATATTTACAAGTTCAACATCACCTTCATCTGTCTCTGGTACTTCATCACAAAGGTCAAATACCCTGCCGGCACCTGCCATAGCCATTACAATACTGCTTACCTGCTGGCTTATCTCTGTTACAGGCTGTGTGAAACTCTTGTTTAATGAAAGAAATGCTACAAGTGTACCAATTGTAAGTCCTGAAAAGCCGCTTAATGCAAGCACACCACCTACAAGTGCACACAAAACATAACTTATATTTCCTATATTTTCATTGATAGGCATTGTAATATTTGCAATTTTATTAGCATTGTTGGCACTTTCTCTTAACTTGTTATTAATCTGCTTAAACTGTTCAAGACTTTCCTGCTCATGACAGAATACCTTAACAACCTTCTGCCCTTCCATCATTTCCTCAATATAAGCATTTACTTTACCGATATCTTTCTGCTGTTCAATGAAATATCTGCCAGATGCAGCGGAAAGCTTTGATGTCACAAAAAGCATAATTGCAACCATAATAACAGATACAATTGTAAGTGGTATATCAAGAACTATCATACTTACAAATGTTGATACAAGTGTTATAAGTGAATTAAGAACCTGTGGAATACTCTGGCTTATAAGCTGTCTTAATGTATCAATATCATTTGTATATACCGACATTATATCTCCATGTGCATGTGTATCAAAATATCTGATTGGAAGTGATTCCATGTTAGTAAACATCTCTGTACGGAGCTTTTTCATAGTACCCTGACCAACATTTACCATAATTCTGTTATATCCGTAGGAACATAAAACACCCACTGCAAATATTGCTACAAGTTTTAAAAGAGCCTGTGCAAGCGGTGAATAATCAGGAACTGCCATCTGGGTAAGAGGCACAATGTAATTATCAATAAGTTTCTGTATAAATAAAGTTCCACATAATGTCGTAAGTGCCGAAACCAATATGCAAACGACCACCATGAAACATGCCAATTTATAATTTTTTACTATATAAGAAAGAAGTCTTTTTAATAATAAAAGCGGATTCTTCTCTTTGTTCTCATTTTTATTTTTCATGTCTTCCTCCTATTCTCACTATTCTGCCGATTCGTCGAAATCGCCGCCGCCCTGCATCTGAACTTCACAGATTTCGCGGTAAACTTTGTTATTTTCCATAAGATTCTCATGTGTATCAAAGCCACTGACTTTTCCATCTTCAAGAACAATAATTCTGTCGGCATCCTGAATACTTGAAATTCTCTGCGAAACTATAAGCTTTGTTGTTCCCGGAATTTTCTGGGCAAATGCCTGTTTGATTTTTGCGTCTGTTGCAGTATCTACAGCACTTGTCGAATCATCAAGAATAAGAACCTTTGGTTTTTTAAGCAATGCTCTCGCAATACAGAGTCTCTGTCTCTGACCACCTGAAACATTAGTACCGCCCTGTTCTATCCATGTATCATACTTCTTAGGCATTCTCTCGATAAATTCATCAGCACATGCCTGTTTACATGCCTCAACACAATCTTCATATGAAGCATTGTCATCACCCCATCTGAGATTGTCAAGTATTGTTCCTGAAAACAGGACATTTTTCTGTAATACTACAGCCACCTGATTACGGAGTGCATCCATATCATAAGTTCTTACATCTTTTCCGCCAACACATACAGAACCTTCAGTAACATCATAAAGACGGCTTATAAGGCTCACAAAACTTGATTTTCCGCATCCTGTACCACCAATAATACCAATTGTCTCACCTGCATTAATATGAATATCAATATCATGTAAAGTATCCTCTGTACTGTTTTTTCTGTATGAAAAATTAACATGATTAAAATCGATTCTTCCGTCTTCCACTTCTTCATAAGGTTTTTCCGGATTGGCAAGGTCCGCTTTTTCATTAAGAACTTCTGAAATACGCCTTGCACTTGCCGCACTCATTGAAACCATTACAAATATCATTGAAAGTATCATAAGTGCCATAAGCATGTTCATTACGTAACTGAACATTGATGTAAGATTACCAGTTGTAATTGAACCCGACACAATAAAATGTGAAGCAAACCATGACAATGCAACAATACATCCATATACAACAAGCATCATAGTCGGATTGTTAAATGCAAGAAATGACTCGGCTTTAACAAATGTTTTATAAAGATTATCTGCCGCTTTATTAAACTTTTTATTTTCATGCTCCTCACGTACAAATGCCTTAACAACACGGATTCCTGAAATATTCTCCTGAACGCTCGCATTGAGTTCATCATATTTTTCAAAACCTGATGTAAAAACCGGTGTTACTTTATATATAATAAAGAAAAGTACAAATCCTAAAAATATAAGTGCAACAAGAAATATAATACTTAATCTCGGACTTATTATTACACACATTGTAATACTGCAAATCATCATGAGAGGTGCTCTCACAACACTCCTTATTATCATCTGATAAGCATTCTGTACATTAGTTACATCAGTTGTCATACGTGTTACAAGACCTGCTGTACTGAATTTATCAATATTAGAAAATGAAAATGTCTGTATATTTTCATACATTTTCTCTCTCAGATTACACGCAAATCCTGTTGATGCTGCCGCCCCATACTTTCCTGCCTGTATACCACAAAAAAGGCTCAAAAATGCTATAATAAGCATTATTCCACCATAAATACCAACCTTTCTCATATCTCCGGCCTGTATTCCTTTATCAATTATTGAGGCTGTTATAAATGGAATAAGAATTTCCAAAAAAACTTCAACTGCAGTAAATATTGGCGTTATAATTGATTCTTTTTTATATTTGCCAATACATTTTGCTAATGTTTTTATCATATTTTTATCATTCTCCCTTCGATTAAATTCACCTTATAAGTCTACAGTCAGCATGACTTGATACTGTCATATACTTTCTGCAAAAGATTTCTAAGCTGTCCTTTTTCATCATCATTAAGTGCCTTTAAAAGTTCCCTCTCATTTTCATCCATTGAAGCTCTTGCCGTCTTGCATATCTCCTCACCTTTTGCCGTGAGCTTTACATGTTTGATTCTTTTATCATTTGAATCATAAAACCCCTCTATCATCCCATTTTTTTCCAGACGTGCAGCAATTCCTGCCATCGTTGCCTGTTTAACTTCAAAATGCTTTTCAAGTTCTTTTAGCGTTATCGTCTCATCGGCTGCCTCGCTGATAGTTGCGAGGACCTTAATCTGCGAAAGGGTGACATCATTGCACATCAACGTATTATTAGCCTTTCTTCCAAGTGCATCGTTAAGTCTCTTTATAAGTTCACCGCAATGCAATGTTTCTCCAAACATATGCTCATTCCTTTTCATAAAATTTGATAAATAGTTTCTTCTAGATGCTCTAATATATTACAAAAATAATCGGCTCTGCGTCTTAAGCGTCTGGCTCTTTGATGACAGTTATCTTCAAGTTGTCAACTTTAATCAATCTTTCTTGTCTGCATTTTGGACAATAAAGGGGATAATTCTCCAAAACAGTGTCCTTCCTAATTTTATTACGGGTTTTGCTCCCACAAACAGGACACAATATCCATTCGCATTTCATCATAATTAGTCTCTAATCCTTTCAAATCTCATTTTATATGACTTTTGCAAGCTGTTAAGCTAACTTGTGGAACATATGCCGAACCTTATCTATACGGCTATTCGGGCGGCGGGGTTGGCAAATAAATTTACCAATAGCTGGCTGGTATCCTTTTAACTCTGTCAAGCAGACTCCCTGCCCATTTGTGAAATAAGTTAAATCGTTCCTGTATTCTTGAATACATCTAGCAGGGATTTCTCCTTTCAGAATGACCTCGTCATTCTTTATCTGAGTACTTACAATATCTGCACAATACCTTGGAGCATCATGATACGCCCGTGAGAGATATTCCTGCGGTGCATAAATTTCAAAGTGGAGATATGGCTCTAATAGTTCTGTCCCTGCTTTTTTTAAAGCCTGCTCCAATACGATAGGGGAAAGCAGCCGAAAGTCTGCGGGGGTACTTACAGGACTATAATACAATCCATATTCAAAACAGATTTTACAGTCTGTCACTTTCCATCCATACAGCCCCTGCTCGCAGCCATAAAGAACCCCCTCCATAACCGCATTTTGGAACGATTGATTTAAATATCCAAGTGAAACTCTGCTTTCATACTGCACTCCGCTTCCAATAGGGAGCGGCTCTATGGACAACCCGACAGAAGCCCAGAAAGGATTTGGCGGGACTTCTATGTGGATGGTATATTCTGCTTTTCTAAGCGGTCTTTCCATATATATAACAGTAGGCTCTTTTATTTCTGCCTCCACATGATATTTTTCCTCAAGGATGGCACAAATGACTTCCATCTGCACATTCCCCAAAAAAGAAAGTATAATCTCATGCGTTGTAGTATCCACATAATATTTTAAAAGAGGGTCGCCATCTGAAATTTCTGTAAGTGCCCCAAGCAATATTTCCCGCTGTTCAGATTTCTTTGCTGCAATCGTTGTTTGGAGCATAGGGAGAGGATTTTCAATAAATTTTCTCTGCGGCAACAGCATTTCGTTCCCCAAAATACTGTTTAGCTGCAAAACATCATTTGGTAAAATTACAATATCACCAGAGCAGGCTGTATCGGATGAATATAATTCACCGTTTGTCGGAACACACATCTCTGTGATTTTTATTTTCTCTTTTTCAGATATTCTAATAACATCCCTCAAATGCAATGTTCCGCTATATATACGCACATAAACAAAACGCCGCCTTTTCTCTGAATATTCAATCTTAAAAACCTGCCCGCATAGTTCAGATTGACCTTCAGGCGTTGATGAATAAAATTTACTGGCAATTACTTCTATAAGCTGCCGAATCCCCAGATTGTTTTTAGCGCTTCCGTGATAAACGGGAAATAACGTTCCGTTTTGGAATCTCCTGTTTTCTTCCTGTTCCAGTTCTGACATTTTAAACGGTTTCCCTGACATATATTTCTCTAATAGTTCATCGTTTCCCATAATTACCGCATCCCACTGTTCCATATCGTCATTGTCCGTTACATTTATATGGGGATGCTGCCCAACCTTTTGCTTCACTATAATTTCCGAAGAAAGCTTTGCTTTCATTTCCCGATATACCATTGGCAAATCAATCCCCTCTTGGTCAATTTTATTGATGAAAAAAATTGTCGGAATCTTCATTGTCTGTAGTGCATGAAACAGTATACGGGTCTGTGCCTGTATGCCATCCTTTGCAGAAACTAATAATACTGCTCCGTCTAATACGGATAAAGAACGGTATACTTCCGCCAAAAAATCCATATGGCCTGGCGTATCTATAATGTTGACTTTTACATCCTCCCACTGAAAAGATGTCACTGCTGTCTGGATAGTGATTCCCCTTTGACGCTCCAAATTCATTGTATCTGTCCTTGTTGTGCCTTCATCTACGCTCCCTAGTTCTGCAATTGCACCACTGGTATACAATAAACTTTCCGTTAATGTTGTCTTTCCTGCGTCAACGTGAGCCAGAATGCCTAAGTTAATTATTTTCATGTGATTTTCCTCCTATCAACACCCAAAAAAGGGCATAAAAATACCCAGTGATAAATACTCCTATCACTGGGTAAATAACTCCAATAGCCCCAAAACACTTATATGTTTTCGGGCATATAAAATTACATGATAAAAGTATTCTTAAACTGGGTACAAAAAACTAAGCCCCATATTAAAAGTGAAACGGGACTGCTACTTTTTGTTCCCACTATCAAATTGACAGTTTATTTAAGAATACCTTGCCGCATATTTATTAACTCCTTGTATAATACTGAATCTAATTATATTCCTTAACCCTTTATTTGTCAAGCTGACAAACTAAAGCAGAAAAAGCGGCAGGATTTCCCCCTGCCACTAATCATCTGTTTATGCAAAAATAATTTCCTTTTCCACAATCTCCCTCGCACAAGCCCTTATGTTATTGAGGCATCCTGTCCATTCTAAGGCGTTTTCTGCCTTTAGCTGTTCCGTTATGCCCTGTGCCTGTTTCATACCCTCTATGAGCCTTTCAAAGCGTTCCTGTGCCTGTCTGTTGATGTCGGCAAGGTAGGCGTTTAGCCTGCCGCTTGTAAGAAGATTGGTGTATGTAACTTTACGGTACTGTTTTAGATAATCTAAATGCCGTTGCCCCCAGATGCCTATTGCCTGTTCTTCTTCGGCGGGTACAGTTAAGCACGGTATCAAATAATCCCCTTGCCTTTCGTATTTGCCGCCCAGTTCCTCAAATAATGATTTTGCCATTGTCTGTTACCTCCACATTCTTTTTTATTTTGAATGTCCGCAAAATCCGTCCTACATCAGACGGCTTCCACGGACAGTCAAGGTGATGGAGGGCAATGAGCCTGTCCTGTACGTTGGTACCAGCACCGAGTTTTGGAGTGGAACCCATAAGGATTCTCACCTGTCCGGCCCGTACCTTTGCAAACAGTTCCGCTTTCTTTGCCTCCGTGTTGTATTCATGGATAAAAGCAATCTCTTCTTTCGGGATTCCTTTTTCTGTCAGTTTGTTCCGGACATCATCATATACGTTGAAAGTCCCATCTCCTTTAGGTGTGGACAGGTCACAGAAGATCAGCTGGGTTGTCCGGTCTGCCTTTCCTTCCTCCCATACCTGGAAAGCATTTTCCACACAGGTATTGACCTTGCTTTTTTCGGCATCCGGAAGGAGTTCATTCAAAAGCCTTTGGTCTAACGCACACTTCCTTCCATCGTTGGTAATCTTGAGCATATTATCTTCTGTCGGATTCACAAGACCGCCTCTTACACTTTCGGCACGTTCTGAAAAAGCACTGACCATTTCCTGCTGTTCTTCACTTGGCTTCAAGACTTCATTGATAAACTCTGCTTCCGGTACGGGAAGATTCAGCATATCCGAAGTCTGAATATCCGCAGCTTCCTTAAAAATGGAGATCAGCTCCGGAAGATTGAAAAAACGGGCAAATCGTGTTTTCGCACGATAGCCCGTTCCTTCCGGTGATAATTCAATGGCTCTTGAATTATAGGTACATTATGGAAATTTAATTGATTTCTCCAACGAACTTGTAGAAAATCCGGATATTCTGGACTTTCTCTCCGTCGATGGTCTGAGGTTCAGATACCTCAATCTTTTCGATAAGACGGTTTACTATGGCTGTGGTCAGCTCTTTGATTTCTGCACATTCTGCCATTTCATTGGCAAGCTGTTCCGCTTTGCAGGTGCTGTCCTTCAGATTGTCAGCCGTAGTTTTCAGTTTTTCAATTTCTTCGGTTGTTTCTTTCTTTTCCTGTTCAAAATGGGTGGACAACATCCGGAACTGCTGTTCTGACACAAGCTGCTTTGTAAAATCCTCATACAGCTTGATGAACTGTCTGTCCGATTCGAGGAGCTTTTTCTCCAGTTTCTCCAGCTTTTTCTGGATATTTTCCCGGTTATTCACCGCTGTCATATCCATCTGCCCCAGTACCTTCCGCATGAATTTCTCCCGGTTTTTTATGACCTTTTTTGCATGGGTCTGGATGTCCGCAAGTACAAGTTCCTCCAGATCGTCCGCATTGATGCGGTGCTGGCTGCAGAACCCGGTTCCCCTCACACGGTAGATGCGGCACTGATAAAAAGTCCGTTCGATGACTGGCTTCTCTTTATTCCTGCCATCGGTATGCACCATCAGGGTACTTCCGCAGTCGGCACATTTTAAAATGCCCCGGAACTTATTCTCATACCCGGAAGTACAGGGCTTGACTTTCGTATGGCGGTCAAGGATTTCCTGCACCGTGTCCCATGTGTGTTCATCGACAAGTGCCTCATGGTCACTGGGAATAATGGTTCGCTCACTCATGGGGATATAACCCCTTGTTTCCTGCTTGAAATGCTTCTTATCATATTTCTGCACCCAGAAATAGCCTTTGTAAAGCGGGTTGCGTAAAATCCGGATAACGGTTTCCTGTTTCCAGCTATAGGCATCATCTTCTTTTACCAGAAACTTTCCAAAATATTCCGGTTTATAATATGCCGGCTTTGGGATTTTCTGTTCATAAAGGATTTTCCCGATTTTATTGTTTCCCATTCCCTGAAGTGCAAGCTGGAAAATATAACGGACGGTTGGTGCGGTTTCTTCATCAGCAATCAGGTGGTTTTTATCCTCCGGGTCTTTCTGATACCCGAATGGTGCGTGTGTTCCCATGAATTTTCCCTGGCTTGCCCGGATGTACTTACCTGACTTCACCTTTTTAGAAACATCCCTTGAATAAAACTCATTAAGAATGTTCTTAAACGGGGTAATATCCATCTCACCGCTGTTTGCGGAATCCACACCGTCATTCACGGCGATATACCGTACCTGATGTTTTGGGAAAAATACCTCGATATAAGCACCGCTCTCCAGATAGTTCCTGCCTAATCTTGAAAGGTCTTTTGTGATCACACAGGTAACTTTTCCTGCTTCGATGTCCGCTATCATCTGTTGAAAGGACGGACGGTTGAAATTCGTACCGGAATAACCATCATCTACATAAAACCGATAATTATAAATTCCCAGTTCTTCTGCTTTTCTTGTAAGGATCGCCTTCTGGCTCTGGATGCTCATGCTCTCGCCCACATTGCCGTCATCCAATGATAATCTTGCATAAAGTGCTGTCCATGTTTCTCTGATTTCTGTTGTCTGCATATTGACCTCCTGTGGTTTCTTCAATATCCAGTGACAGAAATACGCTGTCTTTATTATAGCGATTCCTGCCACCTCCTGCAACTGCTGATTTTATTTTTCCGGTGAAATCTGCATCTTTTCTCATCCCACCTTTTTCTGATTTTCCAGTTTCTCCTTTACATTCTGTTTCGCCGCTTCTTCACTAACGGCAGTCAGTACCTTTTCCATGCTCTCCTTGCCGGAATAAACGTGTTCCACCACATAGCGGATGGGTTCTCTCCGACGGTTCCCTGCTTTTCTCTGCATAAAATCCCTCCATAAATACCAATGCTGGCAGAGGATTATCCCTGCCAGCACACCAACTGTCAAACTATTGTTTCTGTTTTTCGTAGTCCTGCAATCTTTACTCATTGCAATCTCCTTTCTGCCTGCCGGGGAACATCCCGGCAGATTTTCCTTAACGATGTATAAATCTAAAGTTCCATTTCCTGATGTTTCTTCTTTTGCTTCTGCCCCCTGTCCATTTTTTCATGCTGTCGGCTCTGGGACTGGTCTTTGTTCTTCTGATCCCGCTCATCCATCTTCCGGTTATGACGAAGCAGCTCCACATAGGCAAGATTGACGGTACTCCTGCCGTAACGTCTGGACTGTTTCTCGTATTCCTGTGTCAGCTCTTTGATCTGTGCTTCCCACTTTTTCGGTGTGAATTTTTCTCCTTCCCGAAGAAGTTCATAGACCGGAATACGGAGTTCTTTCGCCGTTTCCAGTTCTTTCTTATGCTGGCTGTGATAAACTGCCTGTGCGATTCCTTTCTTCTGCAGATATTCATTACGGATGGGAATGTATGGAGCATAGGCGGCATAAGCCTCTGACAGTTCCTTTAACCGCCGGATTTCCCTTCCATCTCTGTTGCAGATTTCCTCTGCTTCTTTCTTGGATGCTTCTTGCTGTACTGCAAAGGTTTCCAGTGCTTCAAAGCTGTCAATGCCTTTTTCTTCCACGAACCTACGCACGTTTTCAATATCCATCAGTACTGCGCGATTACTTACCTTTTTAAAATTCGGTGCCTGTATCAGCGGCAGATGAAGCCTTCCAAATGCTGCAAGAATACGTTCCAGCATTTCCAGAACCTCATTTTTCATCGCTGCAAATACGCTGACTTCCTTTGTACCGGAAGTTTCTTTCTGTATCGAACCAACTGCCGTCTGTTCTGCTTCACCTTCCTGTGCCGCAGGGATGTCTCCTGCCATTTTTCCTGCTTTCTTTTCTGCGGCATTCTTTGCAGCTTCCGCAGCTTTTTCCTGTTCCCATTTCTCCAAATTTTTCACACTGTTCCATGCAATATCATAGAACATCCTTGCCCTTTGCAGCGTCTGGTTATGCTCCATGATTGCCCGGTTCGCATCCCCTTTTTCGGTACGGATGCCTTTCCTCTCCAATGCACTGGCAATCGGGCCTAAGTGTCTGGTCGGCTCCTGCTCCAGTCCCAGCTCTTTAAAAGAACGGTGTTCCCAGTATTCCGGCAGTCCGATCCGGTCATTCACCACATTGATGGTGTCCGTCAAATCCTTTCTCCATTTCCTGGAATTACCTTTTTCATTCCAGTCATTCACATCTACCGCCCTGCTCTTAAATCCCCGTCCGGACTTATTGCGGATTTTATTGCCGTCTTTATCAAGGATATATTCCTTTCTCTGCTTGGCTCCCCACTTCCCGTTTTCTTCCACCGGGCGCAGGGTGAGCATAAGATGGAAATGCAGGTTATGGATGCCATGTTGATTAACAGAATCATGGATTGCCCAGTCCGCACACATCCCTTTGGAAACAAAATTCCGCTGCACATAATCCCGCACCGTTTCTTCTGCCAGCTCATAGCTCCAGTCATTTGGAAGTGCTGCTTTCAGTGTCCGGCAAAGCTGGGCATTTTTCTGTTTCTCATTCAGCTCCACAGAGTTCCACAGCACTGCCCTGTCCAGCCATTCCTCCGGTGCATATTCCGGGAGATTGATTTCACAATGCACCAAATCTTCATGGTATTTCGGGCGATACGTTTTCCCGTCATACTCGCTGACAAGAACACTCCTGCTGATGTAAGAAGCTGCATCTACCGCCGACTGCCCTTTGCTCCGCTTTACAATGCTGAACCTTGTGCTGGCATATTTCGTGCGCATACTCACAAAGTTCCTCCCTTACCGTAAAATAGAGGGCTGCAAGAAAAGCCTTTGCAGATGGACGAAAGCCGGGTGTGTTTTCCGGGTTACGGGCAGATGCAAAGGATACAAGGGGGTAGGAAGCGCAGCGGACGGAGGGGAAAGGTTATTTCCCCTCTTGACTGGTGCAAGGCAGGCAACGCCCACCGCAGGTGCCCTCGGAGAGCGCACAAGACCATACGGAGTGTGGTCTATCTGTGCGCACCCCATAACTGGGGTGAACCCATACTCCCGGAGATACTGCTTACACTCCCTGCGAAAAACTGCCACCCGCAAAATCTTTTGAATTGGCGTATCCGCCGCTGTTTTCTTTTGTCTTCGTTTCATCGGCGTGACCTCCGTTTCTGTCTTTTTCATCTTCCATCTCATCCGCATTTTTCTCCATCCTTTTTACGTTTTCCACCGCCTGCCTGCACTCTGCCGAAGCAAGAGCCGCTGACAAGATCACATTCAGTTCTTTTTCTTCATACTGATAACATTCCGGGAAATACTTTGCAACAATGCCGCCCATCAGATATTTATGATGGTTCTGTGCTTTCCTGCGTTTCTCATTCTCCTTTTTGCGCTCTGCCTCATATCTTGCCTTTGCCTGTTCCAGATTTTTCAGTGCCTTATCCATTGCAGCACTGGTTTCATTCCTGTTTTTTATCATGTGTTTATACTCCTTTTCTCATTTTTCTGTTTGATTTTTTATTTTATGGCATAAAAAAACAGCCTGAACCTTTTCCATGTCCATAGCCGCTCTCCTGCCATTTGGTTTTCTATTTTTCTTAATTTCCGTATTTTCACGGACAGCTTTCTTCCTGACACAGAGCTGTCACCTCTGTGTGCGGTTCTTTCATAAATTTCCCGCATTTTTATGGCGGTTCATTTCCTGCATCCTCTGCCTTGCCCATTGGCTGTGCTCCTCGTTTACCTTTCTCGGTTTCCGAAGATTGATGAGGTGTTTTTCACAGGAATAGGTTTTACTCACTTCGGTCTGCTCTACCACCTGGTAATGCTCCGGATAAGCTGCAGCCAGTGCATCCAGTTTTCGCATCATCTGCGGGCTGGCTGTATAAATACTGGCTTCCTGTTCATCATTATTAAAATTGATAATCGTTTCCTGCTCATACTTTGTCAGTTTCATCTGCTTTTTTCTCCTTTCCGGCTCCCGCCTGTTCTGCTGTATTTGTATGCTGTTCCATCCACAAAGCCAGCTTCTGCTTTGTGACAAGTTTCCGCCCTCCCACCTGCAAGGTTGGAAAATCCGGACGGTTTAATAGCTGATACGCTCCTGCCTTTGAAATAGAAAAGGCCGATGCCAGCAGTTTTGCATCCAGCACGTCCGGCAGCGTTTCAAATAATTCTTTCCCCACAAAAATCACCCCCTGTCCGGAAATGGGTAAAAGAAAGCAGCTATCGTAAGGATAGCCGCCGATGGGATGGATGGATTAGAATGTTTCCAGATATTTCTGATATTCTTCTGAGATAAAATCCTCATAACAGTCTGCAATATGGCGGATTCTTTTCAGCACCGCACCGTGTGTCTTATAGCCTACAGCTTCCGCAATCTCCTGTAACCTATGCCCCTTCATTTTCATTTCCAGAATCTTTTTATCACGTTCGGAAAGCCCTGCAGCAAACTCCGCAATCTGAAGCTCTGACAACACCGAATTTTCAAACGCACTCCTTGTATCCGGAATATCAAAGTCTATGCTATTTTCTTCTGCATCCTCTGCAAGCTGCTCTATGGATACCGCCTTTTTCCTGGAACGGCTGTGTTCCCACGAACGCATGAAGTCCAGTTTTACCTGACTTCCCCTTTTATCGAAGTCCTCAATGGTTCGGTTGTTCCAGATTTCATCGATCATAGGCTGCCAGTTCTGTTCCTGTATAATTTCCGGCACGAGGGTACCGATCAGGTTGCCAAACTGCTGATAAGTAAGCCACGGAAGTTCCGTTCCCTCCGGCACGTTGTAAAGCTGCTGGAAAGAAAATCCGCTGACCTCAAATTTGTCACGCAGGAGCGGAAGCATAGAGTAAGAGAGCCGCCACAACGGAAAGTCCCCGGAATACTGCGCCGCACTGCCGGGTATCTCCCGGTAGCCGCCTTTTTGATATGGAACTTCAAAATACTGCCATGCGCTCCATGCCACACAATCCCATACCAGTTCCAGAAATGTATCATTGTTTATCATACTGTCATATTTATCCGTCCGCAGCACCTCATAAGGGCAGCGTGGGAAGTTCAGATAAACAGGACGTTTGCTGACAAACTCCTGCGGCAGACTATAAAATAATGTCAGCCATGCTTTGCCGCTGTTCTTTGGAATTTTTATCACCTGTCCCTGCTTCATTTCAATGATTTCTCCATTGTCATTCTGCTTCTGTTCTTTTACATCTTTCATCCAAAATCACCCCCCTACTGATACATGGCAGAAGTCCCATTAAAATGTTCCAATATTTTTGAATATTTTTGAAAAAGTTTTTTCTCTTTTAAATTTCACAATCTGTCCGTTATTTTCTAATATTTTTCTTCTGCTGTCCATCTGTTTTCAGCGGACATAAAAACAGGCGGTACCCAATCTGTTTGAATACTGCCTGTCACTATAATCTTTTTGTATATCCTATGCGTTTTCCCGCAGCCACCGATTGATGATATACTGCCAGTCCATTCCATCCTGCATGACACGCAGAACTGTAACTGTTTTCACTGCTTCATCCACAGTATAAAACAGCAGATAGGATTCACACGGTTTCATGTAAATATCATAACCACGATACCGGAAGCCTGTTGTATTATACCCGGTCGGAAGTGTATCAAGTGCAAGAACCGCTTTTTTAATCTTTTTGGAAAAGTTTTCTGCATATTCCCGGTACTTAAATTGCTGAAGGATATATTTCTTTTTTTCTTTCACATCCAGCTTGCCGCTCTGGGCAATGACAACTTTGTATTTTTTGTTTTCCATCCGTACCCCTTATACTGCATCAATTTCTGCCCATGCTTCTTCCACTGTCTGCACTCTGCCATTTTCCATATCGTCAATGGCTTCATCCAGCTTTGACAGAAGGACATCCATTGCATCGTTGATCGTATAAGTTGTTTCACGGGATTTCGTTGCCTGTGCCAATGCCATAACCATCACCCTTTCTTAAAATAGCACTCATGTTTCTGTCTTTATCATACCACGAACCATCAGAAATATCTATCATTTTTTGACAGTCACACAACACTGGATCTGATTTAATTATTCACACATTTTTTCATTAAACTTATAACCAACTCCCCACACAGTCTGAATATAGACCGGATGACTCGGATCATCCTCTATTTTTTCCCGAATATGGCTGATATGGCTCATCACAATATTGTAATCTCCAGAATACGGTTCATTCCAAACAATATCGTATATCTGCTCCTTACTGAATACCCTGCCGGGATTTTGAGCGAGAAGCTGGAGGATTTCAAACTCTGTATATGTAAATTTCTTTTCTTCATTACTTTTAACAACCTCTCGTCGCTTAAAATCAAAAATTATATCTTTGTAATTCACTTCTGAGTTCGAATACATTTGTTGAAATGCAAATTTCTCTCTACCAACGCCTAAGACTGAAATAATAGAATCTATTACCTTTTCTTCGTTTCCTTCAAAAAATATCAGTAATACTTTTCCTATATTCATCACTCCTCACGATACATTTCTTTTTATCTGATTTTTTTCAACATTCCTTTCTTAACCTCATATACAACATCACATAAAATATCAATATCCTCTTTATAATGACTTGATATCACCGAATATAACTCCCACCAATACAAATCCTACTAAAAACCTTTTCCGCTTCATTATTTTCCCTCACCTATGTAAAACGGCGCTACAATAGCACCTCATATAAGTAGATGTATAACCATTACTCGGATAATAATCGTCATCAATTCTTGCACCTAAATACCTAGTGTGCTGACCGTTTTATACTTAGCTAAATAATTCTTCCATATATTGCTATTCCATGTTACAATAAAAAGAAACGGCGGTGGCGACTATGGCAAGACCTAAGACTTATATTATTAAGCTCAGCGATGATGAAAGAGCAGCACTTCAAAAGACTATCCGTAACAAAAAGACTTGTAAAACTGTTTTAAAACGGTGTCAGATACTGCTTGAACTGGACGAAGAACAGGGAACCGGGCTTACCCATTCCCAGATTGCCCGCAGTTATGCAGTCTGCCCTGCCACTATAACTAATATCGTCCAGTCTTATGTCAAAAATGGCATAACGAATATTGTCCGTTACAATATCAGCCCCAATTCCAGCGCTGCGCTCCGTAAAATGGATGGACGTACCGAAACACGTATTATCCAGATGGCTTGCGGCCCTGTCCCGGAGGGACATTCCCGCTGGACGATCCGGCTACTGGAGGAAAAAGCCCGTGTTGAGCTTGATATTCCGGTTGGAAGGGAAACCATACGGGAAACATTAAAAAAAATGAACTTCGACCTCACAAAAACTCCTACTGGTGTATCCCTCCAAAAGAAAACGCAGAATTTGTAGCCTGCATGGCGGATATCCTGGACATTTATGAAATGCCATATAACCCTGAAGTTCCAGTGGTATGCATGGATGAAAAACCCTACCAGCTTCTCGGGGAAACCAGAGAACCTCTGCCCATGCGCCCAGGTGACACACAGAAAACCGATTCCGAATATGTCCGAAAGGGCTTATGCAGCATATTTGTATTTGTGGAGCCTTTGGGCGGCGTACGGCATGTAAGTGTCCGGGAACACCGTACTGCAGTTGACTGGGCTGAGAAAATCAGGTATTTAGTGGATGTCAGTTACCCTGACCGAGATAAGATCATACTTGTCATGGACAATTTGAACACCCATGCGCTTTCATCCCTGTACAAAACATTTCCAGCTCCGGAAGCCCGCAGGATTGCCAAAAAGCTGGAAATCCATTACACTCCCAAACATGGGAGCTGGCTGGATATTGCCGAAATAGAACTTAATGTAATGACACGTCAGTGTCTGTCCCGTAGAATTGCGGACATAGTACTGCTCCGTCAGGAGTTGGCAGCATGGGAGGGCAACCGCAATGAACATACCGCCTGTATCCAATGGCAGTTCACTACCGATAATGCCCGAACTAAGCTGGTATCTCTCTATCCTAAATTTGATGTGGTGGTGAAAAATAATTAGACTAAGTATAAAACGGTCAGCACACTAGTACCTGTACCAGTGTCTCCAGATCCATAATCAGTATACATTCTTCCTGTCTGACCAGTTTTTCTCCATATACCACTATTGGAACAGGCAACCCCACTGCTCTTCACTGGCACAAAGCGCATTCCATAAGGACTGCTTCCTGTTTTTTTTTACACCATATCATCATCCTTGAGAACCTGGACGCGCTTTACTATAAGGTTCCTGAGTAGTTCCAACCACGACCCCATCTTTATTCAGTATATTACCTGTTTTGGGATCTATATGAGAACCGGCTGGTGGCGTCCATTTTCCCGACTCATTCACTGTACCAAGCGCATCTTCCAATTCCTTTTTCGTTCGGGGCGTTTTCAGTTCTGGCGTTGGTGCCGAGCTGCCGTCTGCATTGTCTGTATTGTCTATATTGTCAGTACTCTCAATAGTTTCTTCTTGAACAAATGATTCTCCTGAAGTCCTGTTATTTTTAGACGTATCTCCATTATCTTTATCACTGCAGCCTGTACATAACACCATTATTACAAACAACAAGCTAAAAACAACTTCTTTCTTATGTGTCATTTTAATCTTTTACCTCCATTATGTCCGTTTAACTACTCCGAACCGAACTACTCAATTTAAAGTGATAGAATTCTATCATTGTCCCATTGGAATCCACTCCCTTTCAATGAACAAACTGAATTAACTGTAAATAAAGAACTTTGATCAAATCAATGACAAACTTTATTATCTTTATTTTTGCCATGATTTCAACCCCTTTTGCACCAAACGACATTTACAGTCTGTTTTTGGTCGATTTACACATTTTCTTTACGATACAAGGTGCTTGTAAGCCTGCTGTCAGTAATATTCCAACAGAAAAACAGATTGTATAGATGTACTTTCCCAGCAAGAATAAAGCTATATCTAACAGCCCAAACAATATCACGAAGAACACTGTTGTTTTTTTATATGTCCTTTTCTCGTTAGTATCAAGTCTTCTGTTTTCACTGTCTATTGGACTAAATGTAATCAGGCTCACAGACGCAATAACTGTAGCTATTGCCAACTTCAAATCACATTGCACATGCATTGATAACATTATGCACAGAAACAATAGAAAACCAGATTCAAGAATACAAGTGTGCAAATTTTTTGCATGATAACCACCACTAAATTTTCTCAGAACCATAAACGGAAAAATAAGTGCAACTCCGTGTTTTACACTCCCTAAGCCAAAGCCAACACCTCCTGCAAGGATAAGTGGTGATACCAATAGAAAAAAACTATATAATGCATACTTGTAAAGTTCCTTATCCGCCTCGTTTATCGCATTACACCGGACCATCCAATCAACTCATTTTTCCATTACTTGTTTCTCCTGTATTTCATTAATTCTTTCGGTGCTTTTGGCTGATACATAATCGCACATGAAGCTGTGTTGGCTTCAGTCTGTAACACAACATCTAATGCTGCTTTCATCCCTTTTGCAACCGATTTAGTTACCCGTTTCTTCATAATGTCCTCTCTCCTTTCCTAAAGATTGTCATTGATTTTCACATAAGCAATCATATACCACTTTAATCAAATAAACGACCCCTTTGGAATGAACGGAATGATTCTTTACAATATTGGAATATTTTCCCTCTTTTCTACGAAAAATAATATGTGATACAGAATTATTTATATATAAAGCACAACTTATTCAATGTGTAACAGAATAGTTCTTTGTTACATTCTTCTTTTTATTTAGTTTTATTGATAAAATTCTATCGAAAGAAGGTGGAATAAATAGAATTTCAATATGAAGGTATGGGAAACCGCATCAAAATACGCAGAAAAGAATTACGAATAAAACAGGCAGAACTTGCTGAAAGATTAAATATATCCAATAACCATATGTCATCAATCGAAAACGGAAGGCAAAAACCAAGTCTGGATATTTTCATCCGGATTTGTGATCTACTCAATGTTACACCAGACTACCTTCTGCTTGGCAGCATGCATGCTTATAATATTCCACAGGATATTATTGATAAACTACGGTTGTGTAATCAATCCGACATAGAACTTGCCGGAGACTTTATCGAACTGCTTGTAAAACGAAATAACAAAACAAAAACACATAACGAACCAAAATTGTAATTAAAATGTCTTTTCATACGCATTTTTTGCATTTGGAAATTCTATATGATAAGATATATGTAAATATACATTCATTTAGAAAGTCAGGTGCAAAAATGCGTATTTTAATTTGTGATGACGATACTCTGATAATTGAACAATTACAGAAATATATTGAATCCTACTTTGAGTCAAATCATTTAAAATGTCCCGAATTAGTTTCCTTTACCAGTGGCGAATCTTTATTGGCTGAGAAAAGCGAAAAAGATATTGTTTTTCTGGATATTGAAATGCCCGGTATGAATGGAATTTATGTAGGAAATGAATTAAAAAAAGCAAACAAAAATGTCATTATTTTTGTGGTGACCTCATATTCTGAATATCTGGATGAAGCAATGCGTTTTCATGTATTCCGCTATCTTTCCAAACCTTTGGACAAGCAGCGTTTTTTCCGAAATATGAAAGACGCCTTAGCATATTACAATTCCATTACTACCAAAATTCCTGTTGAAACTAAGCAGGGAGTATATTCATTTCCTGCTTCACAGATAATTACAATAGAAGCACAGGGACGAAAAGTAATTGTACATACTACCCGGCAGGATTTTGATTCCATTCATAATATGGATTATTGGCTGGAACAACTCCCCAAAAACAGTTTTTTCCAGACACACAGGAGCTTTATTGTTAATTTCGAACATATTGTGGACTTTGATCATTCCACCATACATTTATCGAATCAGCAGATTGCAGCTTATCTGACACGCAGAAAATACAGTTCCTTTAAAAATGCTTATCTACTATATCTGGAAAGTATGAGGTAAAAATAAATGGGACATATCGTTTTACTTCTTTTTAGCTTTTTTACAGAAGCAGTTATACTATGGCAATACGCATCCAGCCTTTTTACCTCTTCTTATAGCAGTAAAATAAGGCTGGCACTATTGAGTGCTCTTTATACAATATTGTTTCTTCTTTCCCTGCTCGAACAAACAGGACTAAACGTTGTCAGCTTTTTTGTGTTTAACACTGTTTTTCTTTATATGTTGTTTAAACTCAAGTTGTTATTGGCACTCTTCCATTCGGCTATCCTTACAGCAATTATGGGTATATCTGAAATTGCAGTTCTGGGGATTACATCAAGATTTTTTCCGCATTTTCTCTTAGAAACAGATGTCGAACTTGTTTTTTATACGGTTTTTAGCAAGATTTTCTTTTTTGCAGTCATCTATTTATTAATTCATCTGTTCAAAGGAAAAAAATCAAATCAGGAACAGTACGATCACTCCGAACTTCTTTTAATGTTAATTCCGGTTTCGTCTATTTTTATAATTTTTACTTTTGCAGCAATGGGTGAAACATCAGCCTTTGCACCGCCTATTGATTTTATGGTAACAATCTGTGCTGTTTTTCTGCTGATGGTCAATCTGCTTGTATTCGGCATCAACCAATATAATCAGAAAAAATCACAAGAATATACCGATATGCAATTACTTCTCCAGAAAGAATCGGATTCCGTTGAATACTATGAAATGATGCTTTCACAAAATGAGAACCAGAGCATTCTGATTCACGATATAAAAAAACATCTACAATCTATCAAATTACTCAATGAAAAAAATGATTCTGATAAAATAAATGCTTATATACAACAGCTTATGGAATCTTCTGACTTAAAAGAAACCTCAAAAATCTGTGATAATGAAATGCTGAATGCAATTCTCTGCCGCTACCAGCGACAATGTAATGAAAAACATATTGTTTTTCATACTGACATCAGAAGCGGTACTGTTCAAAATATTTATCAGCATGACTTAACATCGTTATTCTGCAACTTATTGGATAATGCAGTGGAATCAGCAGATAATATCCCTGATTCTTTTATTGAGCTTACAGTACAAAAAAAGGAAAATTCACCTTTTATCGTTATCATAATCATAAATTCCTGCCGAAGCACCCCTGTATATGATCAGGATGGACTTCCTGTATCCCATAAATCAAGCAAGGGCAGACATGGTTTCGGAATCAAGAGTATTAAAAAAGTCGTGAAACAATATCACGGAAATTTGCAAATGTATTATGATAATGATTCCGGTACTTTCCACACAATCATAACCTTGAAACAATAAATGCAAAAAAATCAGGCAATCACAATTTTTTATGTGATTGCCTTTTTTGCGCATTTCTGTATGGACTGGAATTGTTTTGTACCTCTAATAGTGGAGCGAACTCGATTGCGGTTACTGTCTCCCCAAACGTTGCCGCCCAGGAATCAAAGTGTCCCATACCCATACGCATGAGTGTGTCATACTGGAGATAACGCATGATAGTGTAAAGCTCGGTCATACTATTTGATACAGGAGTACCTGTAGCAAAGGTGATTCCTCTGCCGCCTGTCAGTTCATCCATATACCGGCATTTCATAAACATATCCGAACTTTTCTGTGCATCCGTCTGTGAGATACCCGCCACATTCCGCATTTTTGTATACAAAAAAAGGTTCTTAAAACTATGGCTCTCATCCACAAACAGCCGGTCTACACCCAACTGCTCAAAAGTTACTACATCATCCTTTCTGGTCTGGTCATTGAGTTTCTTCATCCTCGCCTGCAGACTCTTCTTTGTTTTTTCCAACTGCTTGATGGTATAATTCTGCCCTGCCTGATGTGCCGCTTCTTCAATGGAAAACGTAATATCTGCGATCTGATCTTCCAGCATGGCAATCTGCCGTTCTCTTGAAAGAGGGATTTTCTCAAACTGCGTATGGCCGATGATCACGGCATCATAATCCCCTGTCGCAATACGGGAACAGAACCGTTTTCGGTTTGCCGGCTCAAAGTCTTTCTTCGTTGCCACCAGGATATTTGCTCCCGGATAGAGACGTAGGAAATCACTGCCCCACTGCTCGGTCAGATGGTTTGGCACAACATAAAGATTCTTTTGTGAGAGTCCCAGCCGTTTTGATTCCATACCGGCTGCGATCATCTGGAACGTCTTTCCTGCTCCTACGCAATGAGCCAGTAACGTATTATTTCCATACAGCACATGAGCCACTGCGTTTTTCTGGTGCGGCATCAGGGTGATCTCCGGGTTCATGCCGACAAACTGAATATGGCTTCCATCATATTCCCGTGGACGGATGCTGTTAAATCGTTCATTATAGATCTTACAGAGATCTTCCCGTCGGTGCAGGTCTTTAAATATCCACTCCTTAAATTCCTCTTTGATCAGCTCCTGCTTCTGCTGTGCCAGCATCGTTTCCTTCCGGTTTAATTCCCGGTGTTCCCCATCGGCATCCTGTACCGTGTCATAAATCTTGGTATCCCGGAGGTTTAAGGCATCTTCCAAAAGGCGGTAGGCATTGGCTCTCTGTGTTCCATATGTGGAAGTAACAAGGGCATTTCCGTAGCTGTCCACATTTTTCCCCATAACATTCCACTGTCCGGTCACTTCGGCATACTGGACTTTGACCTTGCTCCCTACATAATATCTTGGTGTATGGAATGTTTCTGCCATGAACCGTGTAATGTAATCCTCGGAGATCCAGGTTGCCCCAAGTCTTGCCTCAATCTCTGACGCATCCAGATCTTTTGGCTGTACCTGCTCCAAATACTGCACGTTCACCTGATATTCCGGGTGATTTTCTGCAAACTGTTTGGCGATCTGCAGTTTCTCCCTCACATTTCCAGAAAGATATTCGTCCGATGGCTCCCATTTTTCACTAATCGGGTTCTTAAAGATTATCCCTGCCAGTTCTTCGGTAAGCTCCTCTTCTGTTTTCCCGGAAAGCTGTGCCATATAGGAAAGGTCAACGCCTGCCCTCTCACCGATAGAAACCGCAAGTGCCTCACTGGCAGTATCTACAGAAGTTACCGTTTCTGCCCTGCGGATTGTCCTTTTGGTAAAAATATCCGCTTTCCGTTTCAGTTCTCCCTTATCATCCAGAAATTCCAGAGAAGTCAAAAGACAATAGCTGCTGTCCTGGCTAAATGCCCGCTTATTGGCATTACTGCTAAGCAGACCATATTTTGCTGTAAAGGTATCGTATTCTTCATTGAGTTTTCCCTGCAGCTTTGTGATCTGTTCATCGCTTCCCTCTTCCATCTGGCACTGGATCAGTTCATTCGTAACATCACGGATCTTCACCATCCCTTTGACACGTTCCGCTGTCATTGCCGGAAGTTCCATCCGGTTCATCACAGAGTTTTCCCGGTAATACACTTCCTCATTGACCACCGTAAAGCTGAAATTCTTTACTTCCGGGTCTGCTGGAATGGACACCACATCTTCTTCCAGTTCGGTATCGGAAAGTTCCAGTTCCGTAATGGTACCATGTATATGCTTTACAGCTTCCTTTAACTGCTCCTCTAAGGTTATTCCCTCTTTTGGTCTTACGGTTACTTCCTGCTTTCCATACTGGGTATTCTCCGTTGTAAACTCTCCAAGCACCATTTCCGGATGATCTGCAAAATACGCATTGACCGAATATCCTTCGGCAGTTTCCTTCAGATGTATCCAGTCCGGTTCCTCGATGGAAGCCCTGTCTCTTTTCTGGAAAAATAAAATATCGGAAACAACACCTGTATTGGCATTTCTCTGGAACGCATTATTTGGAAGGCGGATCGCCCCTAATAACTCTGCCCGGTTTGCAAAATACTGTCTGACTGCCGGATTTTGTTTATCCATCGTCCCACTGGAAGTCACCACGGCTACCACACCACCGGGACGAACCAAATCAAGGGATTTTGCGATAAAATAATCATGGATCAGAAAATGGTGGCGGTCATATCTACGGTCACTGACCTGATATGCTCCAAATGGTACATTCCCGATCACGCAGTCAAAAAAGCTGTCCGGGTAATCTGTTTCCTCAAATCCCTGTATGGCAATCTTATTTTTCTGGTAAAGCTGCCTTGCAATCCTGCCGGAAACCGGGTCAAGCTCCACACCATACATCTTTGCCTTGTTCATACTCTCCGGGATCAGTCCCATAAAGTTACCAACACCACAGGACGGTTCCAGAATATTTCCCTGTTTCAGTCCCATATTTTCCAGTGCTTCATACATACTTCGGATTACTATCGGGGACGTATAAAAAGCATTTAAAGTCGATGCCCTTGCTGCATTGTATTCTTCCGGTGATAAGGTATTCTTTAACTCCAGATACTCATCTGCCCAGCTGCTGTTATTTTTCTCAAATGCCTGTGGGATGCCACCCCATCCAACATATCGGGATAAGATTTCCTGTTCTTCGGGTGTTGCCAGACGTTCTTCTTTCTCCAAAGTCTGTAACAAATGGATGGCTTCCATATTTGCTTTATACTTTGCTTTCGGACCACCTGCTCCAAGGTCATTATCCTGAATCCGAAAGTTGTGCGGTTCTGTTACAATCTTTTCTGCTTCCGGTTTTAAATATGGCTGGAATTCTCCCTCATATCCAAACAGTTCATTTTCTCCGGGAATATAATTGCGTCCGGTTTCCAGACACCGGAACACATCGGCAGTTGGTGCATTGCTGACTGCATAAAAATCATCATAAGAATACTTTGGGAAATCTTCTGTATGATAGGTCGATAAATGCAGTTCTGTATTGGAACGGGTCTGTGCAACCAGATCTTTCCCCTCTATTCCTTCCGGCAATATTCCTACTGCTTCAAAGTGATACCCCTGATACTCAAAAACGCCCTCATCCCAGGACTCTGCCAGTTCTTCTGCTGTTTTAGCTGTTATCTCTTCCTCTGGTTCATTTTGTTCCTGTTCCTCAGAATCTTTCGTTGTTTCCTGTTCCTGACTTTCTGGAACAGCTTCTTCGGCAGTAACCTCTTCCTCTTCTATTTCCTCCACATCTGACATATCTACTACGGTCGGTTCTGCCACTGCCTTCGTATCCAAGAAATCAAACATGGTCATCTGGTGTCCGGATGGTTCCGCAAAAGACGGTTCTGCTTCCGGTGTCGGGAATATCGTATAGATTCCTTCTGCATACTGGTGGAGTTCCGAAAGAAGTTCTGTTTTCTGCTGATAGTTTGTCCCATACGCTTCAAAATCCAATGGAAGAGCTGCCAATGCTGCATCCATCTTCTGTAACAGTTCTTCTGTCTGCTCTGGATTCTCTAATACTGCCACCATTTCTTTTCCTGGTTTTTCCCAGAAGAAATCATCCGTAAATGGTCTGTCTATCTCTTCCGGAAGACGGTCATAAAAGCGAAGTACCTTATTCGCCATCTGCTCCCGTTCATATTCCGGCATACGAGCATAATCTTCTGCCTGCAGGAACTGGTCATTCTTTATCAGATAAGCTACTCTATTTGCAACTTTATTCCAGGATAATAAAATTGACGTATATGGATTCCCATAAGCACCTCTTGCAAGAAACAAACCTTTTCCATCATAGTTTGTATGTGAATCATCGGCACCGGACAGTGCATGACTGCTTCCACCGATCCCATACTGTTCCTTGATAAAACCTGTCCTCGCTCTTTCATCCTCATGCAGCAGATAAAAAGAATACGTCCTGAGCCTGCCCTGCGAATACGCTCCACCCCTTGCAAGAAAAGCATCAATCTCATCCTGTGTAATGAACATCGGATGTTCTTTCCAGGCAAACCCGTCCCTTGCCTGATAAGGAATCACCTCATCCGCAAACTTCTGAAACTGCTTTGAGATATTTATAGGATTATAATGATGGAAACGCATAATAGAATGATTTTCTTCATAGGCTTCTGCCAGTGCATCCAGTCTTTCATTCAGTTCCGAAAGCCACTGGGGATTCTCCAGCTTTTCTTCCAGATAATCCGTGATCTCCGGATAGATACTGCGAAGATGTGGTAAATCCTCCTCATCGAAAACAATCTCCGCTACTCCTTCTGCCATATCCCCTTTCATATAGGCAAGAGCCTGGGCGTGTTCTTTTACTGCATTACTTCTTGCCGCATCCAATACAGACTGCGGTGCATATTCACCCTGGTCTAAAAGCTGATGGATACGTCCGCTGACATCTTCCCATGATAAAAATGCCTTATCTAAGATATGGTCTGTAACCGTATGCCCTACTGCGATCTGCATCCCGGTTTCATCAAACCAGACCGAATATTCATTTCCATCAATCTGAAAGCCTTTTCCACCTTTACGGTATTCACGCTTCACAAACTCCGTATATTCCTCCGGTGTCTGTTCACTCATGAAATTATAGATGATCCGGAGCTGGCTTGCTTTCCGGTTTCCTCCTGTCCGTAAGATCTCATCAACAACTTCCTCTGGAATCGGGATTTCTCCGGCATAAAGGGCAGCTGTCCTTTCCTCGATGTTCCGCCTTTGTTCATCTGCAGTTGGATATTCGGGCAAAGATAAAGCAGAGGCGATCTCTTCCTCTGCTTTACTCAATCCATCTTCTCTTGTATCTTCGACTAACTGTATACCAATTCCGTCAAGATGCTCTCTTCCGCTGTTGCCATCAGTGCGTTCATGTGTGCTGTCCATGCCATCGAATCTGCTTCCTTGTCCGGTGCCGGATTCTTCTCCAGCAGTTTCTCCATCTGGCTGTCCATTCTCTCCTGTGCTGCTTTTTCGATCTGTTCCAGATGGCTGTTCAGCTTCCCGGTCAGGAACAGGCTCTGATAAAGGCTGTTCTTGTGTTCCTTCAGAAATGTCCTCCGCAGCATCCCATATTTCCCGATCGTCACTTCTTCCTCTTCGACGGTCAGATTCGGAAACAGGTAATCTCCCTTGCGATGATATGTCAGTTCCATAATCGGTTCCTCCTTCATTTTCAATATTTTTTTCTTTTTTCGTTTCTGCATCCTGGTTTTTAGTTTCACGCATTAACGTAGTAAAGTTATTATAATTCCTTTCATTGGAATTTTCAACCTCTTTTCTCGCTTCTTCCAGAGAAATTTTATGTACGGTCTTTCCAATATCAATCAGAATACTCTCACTGAGCTGGCTTGCCGCATTTCCAAGGAAGGTGAGAACTGACAGATGGTTATAATCTGTAATATGCATGAAGTCCTCTTCTTCCAGAAGTTCCATCGGGTCAAGCCCGCATCGCCTGGAAAGCAGATAGTAAACACTGTCTGTTGCCAGCTGACGGAAATCACTGCGGATCGTCACCTCATCCAGATCTTCCAGATAAGTACCTTCCGTCGCATATTCCAATCCGTCCAGATATTCCTCCAGATTATCACTGACCATTTCCCTTGCGACTGCCATCAATGCATCCTGCAAAGTTGCTGTATCCTTTTCTTCCAGAGCATAGACCTCTGCCAGATGGGTGAGTATCTCTTCTCTCTGGTGTTCCTGCATCTTCCAAAGATACGGGCTTCTGCCTCCGGCTACCATGTGAGTATCCGAAATATCAAACACATAATGGAGTTTGGTATTCTGCCAGGTTTCATCAAACAGGGCAATTCCTCTTGCGCCACGATTTACCCAGCGTAACATCTTTTCATTCCATAGTTCCAGTGATGCACAGGCTGTTGCGTCTGGACGCTGTGCATGGATCAGAAGCTGATCAGAAAAAGAATACCGATATAATCTTGATGCTGTATCCATATAATCCATCCAATTCCCTGGCGAACTGCTTACTAATACGGCATGTTCCTGTACCAAGTTTCGGATGTCCTGTAGTTTAGACATTTAACTTCCCTCCTGTCAACAAAAAAACAGCCTACTCTTTTTAGAATTGGCTGCATAAAATGTACTTTACTTTTCGGAGAGAAAATGCTATATTCTAATTGAAAAGAGTAACCGCCCACAAGGTGGATGCTCCTGGATTAGGTTTTAATTTATTTTGCTCTCAAAGAGAGCTGCCTATCCTGTTGGCAGACAGGGTAGGCTATTTTTTTCGCTTGTTGTCCCTATTATCCAAATAGGCAAGCAAAGCAATCAGAAACGTACCGCCTAAAAACAATAAGCTCAAGACTTCGTATGTATCCATTCGCTCCACCTCCCTTCTTCTGTATCCCTTAACGAGATCTGAAAATCCAGGAGGTTTTTACCAACCCTGTACACGGTTACTCCAGTAATATTCTAACAGGTAACTCTCCGCAAAGCAATTCCTTTTTACTTCATACGGTTTTATATTCTGTTTTTTGTTTATTCTCTGGCCAATGCAGTTTCCATTCCAGATATTCCTCTTCTGTAATTCTTCCATCGCCCAGTTTCTGCTTTTTCCCCATCCATTCCTGCAGATAAGACATTGTTTTTTTATCCCTCATTGTGATTCCAACTGTTTCACTTTCTGAGTCATTTAGCAGGAACAGATGAAAAAGCCCTCTATTTTCTTCATCCATCCAGAATAAAGTTTCCATTAATTCGTCCATTGTCGCAATTCCAGGACTTAAAAAATTTCGGACATCAACTTCCAATATTTCTGCTATCCGGATAAGCGTTTCCTGCTTCGGTGTACGCTGTCCACTTTCATATTGGGCAATTCTCACATCTGCACTATTTTCTCCATATCCTAACCTGCGCCCCAGTTCTTTTTGAGTTATGTTGCGAAACATACGGATTTTTCTTATTCTTGCTCCTAATTTCAATTTCTTCTCCTTTTCAAAATGGGGCTGTGCAGTAACCACAGCCCCAGAACACTATTTATATTATCATTTGCGTTTTCTCTTAACTGTCACTACAGTTCCCAGACATCCTGCTGATACTGCAAGTGCCAGCACAAAAATAGCAATATTTGTATTATCTCCTGTTTTTGGTGAATTGGATACAGAAGTCGCATCAGAACCATGGGAACCAGGAGTGCTGACTCCCTGGTTTTCTGATGTTTCCGGAGTGTCTTTTTCCGGAGCTTTCTTATTTGTCAGATCCAGAGTATATTCAATCACAGGAGTACGGTCATTGACATATTCAAACTGAATCTTATGCTCGGTTTCATCAAGCTGATAGCCATCCAGTGTTTTTGTTTCTTTCAGGATATATGTGATTGCTTTTTTATACTGCCCATTCTTAAAAGTCGCAATCGGATAATTCTTTGATTCTGCATGGCCAGCACTGTCTGTTACCAGAGTTTCCAGAACTTTACCTTTGCTGTCACAAAGGGCAAATTCTACACCTTTCATTGGCTTCTTGGTATCTTTATCCGTTTTATTTAAGATTACCTTGCCCATTGCCTGTTCATCTTCCATTTTGGCTCCCTGAACATCTCCGGTGTCCTTAACCTCAAATGTCACTTTATTTGCCACAATATAGCCTTTCGGTGCTGTTTCCTCCAACAACGTATAAGTGCCGACTGAAAGTTTCTCTACATAATGGGGCTGATCACCAGATGTCCAGCTTTCCATAACTTCCTGGTTTTCATTAAGAATATACAGTTTAGCACCTTTGACCTCGCTGCTTCCATCTGTCATATCAACTTTACTGATCAGAATTTTTGTTGTATCATCCTGCATTTCTACTTTCTGTATATCTGCAGTATTTTCTACTACAAACGTAATGGATTCTGCAGTTGCATAACCATCAGCAGGAATTGTCTCTGTTAATGTATATTTCTTTCCAACTTCCAGTTCCTTAATGATGTGTGGTGTGCTTCCGGATGTCCACTCATCCACAACGTTTCCCTCTGAATCGGATACTTTCAGTTTTGCACCTGGTAATTCTTCCCCGGTTGTAATATCTGATTTTGTGATTTCAAAAGTAGTTGGCTCATCTTCATAAGTGAACTCAAAGGATACTTCTGCAACCTCTTCTCCCGCATAAGCAAAATCAAATTCCTTGATTTCTTCTGTTGTCACAAATCCAGCAGGAGCCTGCACTTCTTTTACATAGTAGTTGCCATTGATTGGAAGATCTGCCGTAAATACAATCCTTCCATCCTGATCCGTAGCTTTCTGCTCGATCATGGTATCTGCTTTCAGGATTACTTCGCCTTCTGCATTTAAAATATCATTCTTTGTATAAAGTGCAAATACTCCGCCTTCCAGAACACGGTCTATATTTTTTTCTTTCTTAACTACAGTTACTTTTGCTTTCTGGCGGTTATTCTGCCAGTCCTCATCATAAGTCACAACCGGAGTATTCTGATCACGATAAGTCAGATCAACCTCTCTGATTTCTCCATCCAGAACATATCCATCCGCCGTCTCTTTTTCCTTTACATAATATTTGCCTAAAGGAAGATCTTCTGATCTTGCATATCCAAGAGCGTCTGTCGTAATTGTTGCTACCAGTTCATCCTTTTTATAATAATCACTGCTTTCCCCATCTGCAGCCTTGATGTCTTCCGCTGCATAAATTTCAAAAGTAACATCTTTCAAAGAACCTGTAACATAGCCAAATGCTGCGTCCATGCCGCCTGCCAGCATATCTTTCCAGGTAACTTCTTTGACAAATTCACCTTTTTTATTGATGATGATTCGTCCAACCGGAACAGCATCCTTCATTTCTACTTTTTGAACATCTGCAGTATCAGAAACTGTAAATTTCACTTCCTCTGCCTGCAGATAACCATATGGTGCAAACTCTTCCCGAAGTGTGTAGGTTTTTCCCACATGGAGTCTTTTTATTACATGAGCTTTTCCTTTTACAGAAGTCCATTTTTCTACTTCTTTTCCGTCTGAATCCAAAACCGTCAGTGTTGCTCCGTCAAGTTCCACACCTGTTGTAATATCTGATTTCGTAAATTCAGTTGTTGTCGGCTCATTCTTAAAAACGGTTTCCAGTTTTACTGTTTTTACTTCCTGTCCCTGATATTTCGCAGTCACCTCAATCTGCTCATCTGAAGATACAAAACCATCTGGTGCTGCCAGTTCTTTTATATAATAAGTTCCAAATGGCAGATCCTGCTCAAAAACAGTTTTTCCATCTTCACCTGTTACCGCTTTTGTAAGCAGTTCGTCTGCTTTTACCAGTACCTTATCCCCTGCTTTTATATCCTCTTTTGCGTAAAGACCAAACTCTGCTCCAGAAAGCCCTTTCTCATTTTCAGCATCTTTTTTCACAACTGACACTTCTACTTTCTGGCGGTCATTTATAAACTCTGCACTCTGTGAGATCACTGGTGTATCCTGGTCTGCATAGACGAAAGAAATCTTCTGTTCTTCTTCATTTAATACAAATCCCTCCGGTGCAGTCTTTTCTACAACTTTGTATTCTCCTAGAGGCAGATTATCAAGCTCTGCTTTTCCGGATTCATCCGTTGTCAGTTCTGCAACTTTTTCACCCTTTGCATATTTCAGGATTCTTTTTCCTGTGTCATCTTTCTGGAAATCAGCTGTATAAATATCCTCTGCAGCATACACTTCATATACTGCACCGGAAAGATTCTGAACTTCATACTTAAAATCATTCTTATAGGTCGAAAGAACCTCTCCTTTTTTCTGTACAGTGAGTTTTCCTTTCACCGGATGATTCTCATATACAACTTCAATGATTGCATCACCTGATACCGGATCAGTCTGATACAGGGTATTGGTGTCCACCTGTATTTCGACATAATTTTTGTTAATGGTATAACCGTCCGGTGCTGTTACCTCTTCGATTCTATAATGACCGATTTTTAAATTCTGCGGCAGGATCAGATATCCATCTGTATCTGTGAAATAAGAGATATGTGTAACGGTTGTCGGGTATGTAGTTACCTGCTCTACATATTTTTCATGATCCATATCATAAATTTTAAACTCTGTTCCCGGAATTAGAACAGATTTTTTAGTCTCATCATCCTGTTTGATAATTTTCAGTTTTGCAGAAAATTCTTTATCCAAAAGAACTCTCCATGTCTGCGGCTCTGTTGGTTTATTCTCTGTAATCCGGACAATAAAATCATCTACAGGTTTGTAATTATGGGGTGTTGTAGTTTCTCTCACCAGATATGTTCCATATGGAATTGCAATGGATTTTACATAGCCTTTCTCATTTGTAAAAATTTCCGTTGCTCCATTTTCACCGATCACAACCGGCTCTGCAGAGGAAAAATCATAATTTTCATCCTCTTTTACCACCAAAGAAGATACCAGATATGCACTAAATCCAGCTCCGGATAGTAATGCAGCATCTGTGTCTCCATTATTGGCAGCTTTAATAAGTTCAAACGGCTGTTTCTTCACCGTTTCCAGTGAGGTACACTCTTTTTCTACAACCGCTGTCAGATCACCTTCATCACTGCATACAAGATCATATTCATGCTCGTCTGCCAGATATCCTACGGATGGGGTAATTTCCTTGATGTAATACTCTCCAAGATAAAGATTCTCTATCCTTGCTTTTCCTTCTTTATCGGTAGTTAGCGTACCAATCTGGCTTCCGGCTTTATAAATAACGCCTGTCTTTCCATCTGGATGGGTAATGTCGTTTCTTGCATAAAGTCCATACACCGCATTTTCCAGGGAAGCATCTCCCTGTGCCTTATTTTCTTTTGTCTCGGCATCTTTTTTATTCAAAGAGATTGCAGCACTGACCCTGTCATTCACAAAAGTATGACTGAAAGAAATTTTTGCCTGTTCATCATTGGTATAACTGAACTGGAAAGAATAAGTATCTTTCTCATTTCTGACATAACCAGCCGGAGCCTGGACTTCTTTTACATAATAAGAAAATCCCACTGGAAGATCTGCTTTAAATGTTGCTTTTCCATCAGTACCAGTAATTGCAGTCTCAATCAGAGCATCTTTTTTTACTGCTACTTTTCCATCCACAGTTTTCATATCCTGCGCTGCAAACAGAGCAAAATGCCCTCCGGATAGTGTATTTTCAGTATCTTTGTCTTTCTTTATCACCTGCACCACTGCTTTCTGACGGTCATTTGTAAAGGTAGTCTCTGAGAAAGCCGCTTCTGCAGTCTGCCCTGCATAAGAAATGGTTACTTTTTTTGTTTCTTTTGCATTATAAAAATTTTCCGGGGCCTGTGCTTCTGTTACATTATAGCTTCCAAGCGGAAGATTCTTTACCGTTACAGAACCGTCCTCACCTGTGATCAGATTTTTCGCTACTTCTGCGCCTTTTTTGTAAACTGTTTTTCCACCTGCTGTTACAATATCCTCGGCAGCATATACGTTATAAACGGCTCCTTTCTGACGGCGTTTCTCGTACTGGAATGAAGTTCCATTTTCATCAGATACAGCTCCTACAAAAACTTCTCCCTCTTTATAAACGGTCAGATTTCCTTTCTGCTCTTTGTCCGTTACAGTCTGTTTGGTTGTACTGCCAACTACTAATTTCACTCCATACGAAGAAGCCTGGACAACATAACCTTCCGGTGCTGTAATCTCTTTTAAGTAAACAGTATCCTGTGTCTTGGTAAGAGTTACACGTGAAGAACCATTGCTGTCTGTTGGCGGCATCTTAACAATCAGCTTTGTGCAGGCGTTATCACTATATACCCCATACACGGCTCCAGCTAGATTTTTTCCAGTATCTCCATCTTTCTTTGTAATTTCAATAACTGCTTCTTCCGGCCAGTCAACTGTAATCTGCAGGTCAGAGGAATCTGTATAGTAGCCAAAACCAATGTCCTGTGAACTCTCCAATTTTAAGAGCATTGCATGGAAATCCAAAGGAAAATTAGATGTAATCGCATACTTTCCTTTCAGGCTACCCATATTGGCTGTTGTAGCTACAAGATGGAATTTCTCTCCACCCTTTACAGTGACATTTCCAGATGCCGTTTTTCCTGTGGTTTCATTAACAAGGCTTACTCCGTTCTCCAGATGAATGGTAATGGTAAATGCTTCATTTGCCTTCCAGGTAAAACTTTCAGTTTCCTTTCCCGTTGCATTAACGGAAAGTCCTGGAAGAAGTTTCATTGCTGTCGGATCAGGCATTTTAGCAAGAGCTGCTTTAATCTCTTTCAGCATATTTTTAGCGGTTGTAGAAAGCGCACCTCCAAATCCGGATTCGCCATCATATAAATAATCAACCAGATAATGCTGCATGGCTCTTGTCTCAGAACTGCATCCATATTTTTCCATGATGGATTTTACATTATATCCGTTGAATGTATGTCCCCATCCAGGACCGCCATATCCATAGAACAAAGCTTTCCGCAGATACTTATCATCTCCGCCCTCATCCAGTTCAACCATATTTTTATATGTTGTCCCACTTGGAGGTGACTGCATGGAGTGCTGCATACAATACGCATTTACTGTATAAGTCTTTCCGCCTGCTTTGTAACGAACATATTTGTAGCTGTCATTTCCACCCTGTCCCATAACTGTATCAAACGGATGAAGCTGGCCATCTGAATAATAGTAATATTTATTTGCTTCAATATTTGTTGCATCATCCCATGGAGTATCGGTTGCAAGTAACATGATACCATTTTCTGCCTGATCCATGGAAACACTTAGGTCAATGTCATCTGCTGGCATTTCAAAACTGAATTTATCCGATTCTTCGTGATAAGTCACCTCTGAATACAATAAATCTTCTGTATTCTCTGTCTGGTTTGCCTGTACTTTTGTTGTTCCTACTGCAATTAAGCTGCCTTGCGGCATATCTCCGGAAAATACAACGGTTTCTCCTGGCTGATACTGTCCATCTTCATGGTTCAGCTCAATATGAAATTCCTCTCCACGAACAATATTTACCTGATAATTTCCATCTGCATCTTCTGTTTTCTCTGTTCCATCTGTAAAAGAGTCGTCTGTCGCCTCTGGCATTTCTTCCGGATCTGTATCTGTAATTTCTTCAAATGTGCTGTCTGTATCCGGATTATCATCTATGGCAGGTTCTTCTGTTGAAACTTCCTCAGACGGGTTTTCCGGGATTGGTGTATCTATTGGCTCTTCCTCAACCGGAATTTCTGTCGGAGTTACTTCTTCATAGATTTCATCCTCTGACGGAATTTCTACATTTACCTCATCCTGCACAGGTTCTTCACTCTCTGCAGTGCCTATGGCTGGTTCCTCGCCTTCTGCTTCATTCTCATCTTCCTGGTTGCTTACAGATTCCTGATTCTCAGATTCAGCAACCTGCACCACCGCTTCCTTTACAATCAGCTTACGATTGATCTGATAAATTGGGTGGCCACTTACTGGCTCTACATAATAAACAGCTTTGTATGTATCTTCGTAATCTGTTGTAAAGTCCTGCTTTTCCTCATTTTTTGCCTCATGGAAAGTGATCTTCACCTTTTTTTCATCTGGTATTTCCAGTCCGGTAAAATCTTTCTCCACTTCAAAAATACTGCCTGTTTCCAGTTCCAGATCTTTTGCTTTTACCACCTCATCTGCATCAAGTTCATTTTTTACTTCTTCGTATAACGGTGGCTCTTCTGGCACTGGCACTACATCTGCCGCATAGGACAGTATTGGAGATAGAATTGTAGATAACACTGTAAGCATTGCCAAGAATCCCGACAAAAATCTTCTCATATTTTTTTATTCTTCATCCCTTTTTCCTTTCTTCCGTTCCGGGAAAATCAACTGAAACTTTGGATTTCCGGTTTCTGAAATCTCCATCTTTATAGTTGCTTCATACTTCCTTTTTGTTTTCTCTGATACCAGATCTTTGAAATGCACCTGCTTCTCACTCAGCAGTTTCCTGACAGTTACTTCATCAAGTGTTTTTCCCTGACTCTCAAAAAATCGGTTATTTTTCCATAAAGTAAAACTGCAATCACTTCCTGAACAATAATAATTTCTCTTTCCCACATAAACCTTATTGCCGCATCTTGGGCATTTTCCAATTTCTTTCCGACCATCTGAAAATAGTTTCTGGTATTCTTCCACTGGCTGTCCATTATCACTTACCAATTTGGTAACCATTTTTTCAATTTCGAAGAGAAATTCTTCTACATTTTTCTGGCCTCTGGAAATCAGTGTCAGATCATTTTCCCATTCTGCTGTAAGTTTTGGTGATTTGATCATTTCCGGAAGAATCCTGATCAGATTTCTTCCATCTGCTGTAGGTAATATCTGCTTCTTTTTACGCTCAATAAAGCCTTTCTCAATCAGTTTTTCAATAATCGCTGCCCTGGTAGCCGGAGTTCCAAGCCCTTTTCTCTCTGCGTCTTCTATCGTATCCGAGCTTCCAGCGTGTTCCATGGCACTAAGGAGCGTATCCTCCGTATAATGTTTCGGCGGTGCTGTAAAATGTTCACTAAATTTTACAACAACACATTCAAATACCTGTCCTATTTTTATATCTGGAAAATCACTTTCCTCCTCTTCTGGCTTTTCTGCATTTTTCCCATATGATTTAAAGAACCGTTCTTCCACTTCTTTCCATCCATATTGGAGAACATTCTTTCCAGATGCAGTAAACAGTTCTCCATGACAGGAAATTTCAGTCTTAATACTCTCATATATGTATTCCTGTTCCGATGCACATAATAACTTTGATGCAATCAGCATAAGAATTTCTTTTTCTCCACCCGGAAGTGCTTTTAAATCCGTGTTTGCAATTTCTACCGTTGGTATAATTGCATGATGATCTGATACCTTTTTGCTGTTTAAAAGTCTTTTTATCTCTGGTTCCGAACCCTTCATTGATATTTCTGGAAATACTCTATTTACCGCATCAATAACCAAAAACGCATTTTCTTCCATATCATCTGTAAGATATTGGCTATCCGTCCTTGGATACGTCACCAGTTTCTTCTCATAAAGGCTTTGGGTATAGTCCAAGGTTTGCTGTGCCGTAAATCCAAAAAGACGATTTGCTTCCCTCTGTAATGTGGTCAGATCATATAATTTCGGCGGCTGTACCTTTTTCTTCTCTTTCTTTACTGAAAGAATCTGTGCAGTTTCATCCTTCATATCCTCCATCATCTGAACGGCAGCACTTTTCTCTTTTATCCGGTTGCTTACAGCATCCAATCCATCCATCAGAAGATGAACCAGATAATACTTCTCTTTCTGGAAGTTCTCGATGCTCTTTTCCCGTTCCACCAGCATTGCAAGTGTAGGTGTCTGCACCCGACCTACAATCAACCGATGGTGATACAGCACCGTAAACAGTCTGGTGGCATTAATTCCCACCAGCCAGTCTGCTTCACTTCTCGCCACCGCAGAATAATAAAGATTATCATATTCATGTCCATCTTTCATCTGCTGAAATCCTTCCAGAATTGCTTTTTCCTCCATGGAAGAAATCCACAGTCTTTTAAAGGGAAGTTTACATTCTGCCTGGTTATATACCAGACGAAAAATCAACTCCCCTTCTCTTCCTGCATCTGTTGCACATATAATTTCTGTGACATCTGCTCTGTGAAGCAGTTCCTTTAAAACCCGAAACTGCCCTTTGGTACTTTCTTTAATCTGATATTTCCAATTCTCCGGAATCATGGGAAGTGTTTCATATTTCCATGCTTTCCAGTCATACCGGTACTGATCTGCACTGGCCAGTTCAATCAAATGCCCAATACACCAGGAAACCAGATACTCTTTTCCTTCCAGATAGCCATCTTTTACGTTTGTGGCATGAAGCACCTTCGCAATGTTTCTGGCTACGCTGGGTTTTTCCGCAATTACAAGCTGCAATTTTCTATCTCCTTTCTGCACCTGTCGCTGTAATTAAGTGAAACAAAGTTATTCCGCTGATTCTTCGTCTTCTACTTCACCTTCCATTTCATATTCTTCTAATTCTTCATCATCCTCACGAATTGTATCTTCCTCCTCATCGTCGTCCTCGTCCTCTTCATAATCAAAAGAAGTATTTCTTCCTTTCATAAATTTCCAATAATAGTAAGCACCACAAACTCCTGCCAGAACCAGCAGCATTAATAAAATCGTGCCGGAATTATTGCTTTTCTTCTCAGGTTCTTCCTTTTCTTCCGGTATGATCGTAACTTCTGGTTCCGGTGTCTCTGTGATCTTCTCTGTTTCAAGTGGCAGTGCGGATTCTGCAATAGCCTGGTTCTGTGGAAGTGTGACCATGTTGGTATCCGTAAAGTTCAACAGATCATTTTCGCCTACCTCTGTAAGAAGATAAACATTTTCATCCGTTTTATCCTTATCTACAATCAGATAAAAAACCTTATCACTTTTTGTCTTGATCGTATAAAATTCCTTTCCCCCTTTGTCCTGAACTGTTCCTGTTGTCATGCCGGAAGCAGAACTTTCTCCCTGCACCCGTCCGGTATCTGCTTCTGTATCCGTTTCATTTCCTGTGTTTTCTGGTTCTGTTGGTGCAGTAGCAGTCTCGTTCGTTGTCTGATGTTCCGTTACGGTTGCCGTAGCACTGGTGGGCTTACTTGCAGTTCCATCGGCTGGCAAAGAAGCTGCATTCTGCTCCGTTCCGGAAACCTCTGTATTCTCTTTTACTGCATCTGGATTTTCATAATAAGGGTTTCCTACTTTATAGATCTCTGACATATTTCCTGCTTTGTCTTTTGCCTGCAGGGTAAAGTATTCATAGGAAGTATCCGCTTTTTGCAAACGGACATTTAATGTATTATTCGTCAGTTCTGTGAATTCATTTCCATTGACATACAAAGCAGCAATTCCCGATTCCGCATCAACTCCCTGCACGATCAGTATCCCATTCTTCGCAGCCGCAATAATAGTTGGTTTGGTTTTATCAAAACACTCTATGTAACGATTCTGCTCATAAGTATTTCCATTCTGATCGGTAACTCTCACATAAACACTACAATTAGAAGAGATGGATACTTCCATATTTCCGGTTATGTCTGACCATCCTCCATTTTCTGAAAGTCTTGCTTCTACTTTTGCAATAGAAAAAGCACCTGTATTCTTTGTATCTTCCACTTGAATTTTTACGGTTGCCGTATCTGTCTGCCAGCCTTCGGGTTCTGTAAAGGTAATCCCTACTTCTGGTGTTTCCGTCACATCATTTCCTGCATCTTCCTGTGCCTGTTCCACTGGATCTGCATGAATTTCAACTTCTGATCCATCTGAAAAATCAACATCTTCCGGGCTGCTTTCTTCTGATGATTCCACTTCTACATTATCTGCCCATACAGTCAGACTTCCGGGCGAACTATAAAAGAAAGCTCCTGCCGGAAGTCCTGCTAACGTAGCTGCGGTTAAAAATACAGCTGCTCTTTTATGAAATTTCTTCATTTTCTGTCTGCTCCTTTTCTCTGGTTTCCAATATCTTTTTTTGTTCCTCCTTGCTGATATCAATCATCAACTGAAGTTCCTCTGCGGAAACTCCATTGCTTCGGATAATTTTTAGATACTCCATATCCTCTGCCTGTTTCTTCTGTTCTTCCAGATCCCTTGCTTTTTTCTGTAGCTTTTCAATCTTAACGTAGGTTCTTGCAAGTTCTTCTTTTATTCGTTCAATGTTCAAATACGCCTGTCCTTTCACAAAAAAGTTTGACATTTCCTTTCATGATAATCATAAAAAAGTCTGACAATAATTCTCTCCAATACAATCAAAGGCATCACCTCCTCTCTACTTTGAACACAAAAAAGGACGCATCTGCTTTTCGCGGCTTTTGCATCCTTTTAAGTAAATCTCTTTATTCAGTTTTCTTATATAGTTTATGTAAGCAGTCTTATTCACCGTCCGGAATCGGATCCCATATTCCTTCCGTTTCAGCACGATTTCTGATATAGAGCCTCATATCTTCAATAGACTGCCTCAATTCACTCTGAGTAAAGTGTGTGTTGCTATGATTTTCTGGATGATGGATTTGATGTCTGACATATTCCGTCAGATCAAGGTTCCATGTCTTTGTGTTACCATTTTTCACATACAGATATGGTCTTTGCGGCCTTCCTGTTTTGTAATCATTAAGCCATTGCTGAAATTCCAGAAATCCATATAATTCATTATGGTACTCCTCTGTTGCCTCTCCATAAGCTGCATAATTCACTTCATTTAATGAAGGATACTGTAGAACTGCCGGTTCCACTGAGAGTACGCGTTTTCCATCTTCATCTTCATAAATCAAGCGAAGATTTTCAAAGTCAAGTTCTTTTACAATAACAGGACTATGTGTTGTAAGCAAAATCTGTGTATTAGCCGCCTGAGCAAGTTCCTTTAGTGCTTTTATCAGCACTCGCTGATTATTGGAATGCTGGGAAGTTTCCGGCTCTTCAATCGCATAAATAATACCTGTATTATCACCTTCAGCAGCTCTCCTCTCAGCTTCTGCTCTGAAAAAATTTAACAGGACGAGCCTCTTGACACCGCTTCCCCTTTTATTGATAGGGATATCCTCATCACCTGAAATTGACACCGCCTTAAATACATCCGCCCATTTTAACTTGTCAGCAGTAGGGATAACCGGATTCAGGCTGTTTGCAACAGCAGGATCCATTTCCCGCAACTTTTCCAGAGTCCTACTTGAAACTTCCTTCAGCTTTGTTTCTACAACCTCTGCTACCGAAGCCAAAGTTTGCTGCAATCCTTCATCATTGATGATCTGCTTAACTGCCTCTTTTAACGGATCCTGAACTTCGCTGTCACCATCACTGTTCTTACGATCTGACTGAAACAGAGAATACACGGGCATGTAAGAAGACAACTTATCCCAGATTTTCTTTGCATCCTCTTTTGAAACATCAATCTCGATATCCTGCAAATTAAGGTCATCTGCATAATGCTCCCAGATAGATCTTCTCATTATTGCATTGACGCTCTGGTTTTCACATTCTATTCCTTTACTCGTGACAATTCGTTTAAGTTCTGCATTCTTCTTAAGAAGTAAATCTTTACAATCAGCATTCGTCGGATGTTTCGCCTGGATAAATACGGAAGCCTTTCCGCCACTTTTATACTTCTTTACCACTTCCAGAAAGCCATCAGAATTCAGCATATATTCATTGCTAAGCGTGGTCTGCACTGCTGAATCTATAATAATCGACTCTGGCAATTCTGAAAAACATACAGAAATGACAGTTTCGTTGTCACCATTTTTTGATGCCTGGATGTTAAGATCAGTTTTATCAATCTTAATTACCCCGCCTCCATCATTAAAGAAAATATCCAACGCCTCAAGGATTGTAGATTTACCTATGTCATTTCTACCAACTAATACTGTAAGATCATCAAAACAAATTACCGTTTCTTCTTTATAGCTTCTAAAATTCTTTATCTTTATAGATTCAATCTTCATAATCCGGTATCCTCCTATTCAGATAACAGTTTTATTTATTAGTTCTTAAATAGTGCTTCAATATCATCATTTGTAGCCACCGTAAACACATTTCTTTCAGGAAATTTCTCCGGAATACTCACTTTCCCTTCATAGTCCAAGGCATGTTCTAAAAGCTTGAAGGCTCTCTGAGAATAAGAAAATCCACCTTCTACTTCATACATCAACCCTAGTCCTCTGAAATCATCTACATCTTTGTATTGGGAATCTCATCTTCTGTTACAATTCTCCACTCGACATTCCTCTTTAACCAGTAACGCCTCTCTATTTCAAGTTTCTCCCTTACCCTCAGTTTTTGGAGTTCTGTTTTGGGTTTTATTGCCCTTACAACATAACCACCATTTACCGTGATCAGAAAATCTGTTGTCAATACATACGGGAAACCACTGACGTTATCACAAGGATACCGGATGCCACAGGCATCTGCAATTCCAATAGCTTCTGATATTTCATCAAGAGGGAACTGTTCCCGGATATCTATTGTTTTTTCAGACCAATCCAACAGAAGGAAATATCGTAATTCCAAGTTTGACATCAGGTGATGGATTCTTCCCGTAGTACGGCCTTTTACACGCGAAACTATCCCCTTAGAAGGGAAATCCTGAACTTGAACCCATGGCTTATATTCCATAAGTTCTCCCTTCAGCAAGATATTTGCGGTATTTGGCTTCATTCCATGTTCGTGTTCTCTTTGCCATATCCACCACCCCGATGTCATGCTTTTTTATTATTTCATGTTCGCAATGTCATACCTTTTTATCATTTTCTTCCTTTGATTTTATTGTATAACTTTTTTATTTCTATGTCACTCTTTTTTATCAAATTATCAAACTTTATTATGATTAGACAACGCCCCTCCTTATGGCCTGCCAAAAGCATAAAAATGAGACTGCCAGTATGCAGAATTAATGGACGTATACTGAATTGGATTTCCACAATGGATCATCTGTCCATCTCCGGCATAAATTCCTACGTGGGTAACCGGCTCTCCCGCATCATACGTCCCAGTGAAAAAGATAATATCTCCTGGCCTTGCTTCTTCTGGTGATACAGGCATACAAATGTCATAAATTCCCTGTGCAGTAAGTCTTCCCATATTGCAGACACCCGAATTGGTAAACACATAGCTTACAAAACCAGAACAGTCAAAAGAAGTCTCCGGGCTGGAACCGCCCCATACATACGGCATACCAAGATATTTGTCTGCTTCCGCAAATAATCTCCGCACAGTCTCATCATCATAACTGCCGCCTCCACCATACAGCCCGCTATCTCCGGTACTGATATAAAAAACAGGATTATAATATTCCCCATCTTTGACCAGTTCCAAATATAACTGGCTTCCGGTTGCACTTCCTGTACTTCCCGTTGTACCAATTACAGTATCTGTTGTTACTTCCTGACCATTTGCTACCGAAATGCTCTGCAGATAAGCGTATTTAATCTGCACACCTTTTTTATCCTGCGTAACTACATAATTTCCAAAAGTTCCGCTATATCCTACATCTACAACAAAACCATTCATCGCTGACTTCACTTCTGTTCCCTGTCGTACATTAACCGTCACACCTCTGTGAAGTTGTGTCTGCCCGGTTCCATTGTTTACAGAATACCCATAATAGGTACTGATATAGGCATACCAGTTTAACTCAACCGGAGTTTTATATGTCTGTAAATTTCCTCTGTTGGAATAGACCTCTTCATAAATTTCCTGCTCATCCTCTTCCATTCTGGACAGAATAACACTTCTAAGCGGTTTTGCCTGAACAGAAACATTCAGTACATCTGCAGTTACTGTACGGGTAACTTCCACAGAGTTCTGATTGCCCTCTGCCAGAAAACATTCCCAGGTCTGATGACCATGTGCCTCAGCTACTGCGTGATTATCATAATAAACATCAAACTGGACACCATACTGGGCAAAGTTTCCAGTATCTTCTACGGTGTACTCAATCCCATTCATCACTACTTTCGTCCCCATTGGAAGAAATGGGTTTGCAGCATCAACCGCAAGCGTATGATTAGCCTGTGGCATTGCCCCTGAAGCAGTTGGTCCTCCACTCCACACGCCACAGCAGATAGGACAGTTACAGTATCCACTGGTCACAACATTTCCCAATGACTGCCCTACCTGTATTGTAGATGTTTCCTGCCGGGTTTCACTTTTTTCCTCTACGGTGATTCCGTACTGTAAAGAAAAAATTGTTTCCAGTTCTCCTTTTATCTCATCAAACTTAAAATCCCCATACCTGGCAGTCAGATAACTGATCAATGTATGGGGATCATGGCCGATTTCACCAATGTTATATCTGTATTCATCTTTTCCTGGATACCGGGCTTCCATCTGGTTTATTTTCTGTTGAAGACCGGCTTCCAACTGCGTATAATACAACTCTGCTTTTTCAATTTCGTCCGGATCCGCAATGTAACTGGAAGCGATTACCGTAGAAATTCCATTAGAAAACATAGCCGAACAGGAAGCAAATCCTGTCATTACGGAAAGAAGCAAAATCAATAACAACCCCATTGAGATCAGAGTAGTTACATTTCTTACAAATACTTCCTGTGCCTTTCTTGCAATTTTAGTAGCAAGATTTACTGACCGGATTGAGGTGTCTTTTGTTTCTTTTGCAATCTTCCCAGCCCGGTATGCCATCTGATACTCTCGCTTAATCCTCTGCTTCTGTATTAATTTTCTGATCAGCTTTTTCTGCATCTCTGGATGTTCTTCCAGATATTTCTGATATTGATACCTGGATGCACTCTTCCAGGCTCTTTGCTCTAAACGGTTTTCTTTATGTATCTGACTGCGATTCTTCCGGATATTTCTACTGCTATGTTCCTGTAATATCCACTCACCTGAACGCACCAGCTTATGTGCTGCATCTACAGCACTGTTTTCCTCTTCGTCTTCGCCTGCTTTCTGATATACTGCATTTTTTAATGCTTTCTTTGGAACAGAAGACAAGGTTTTCTTTTTACCATCCGTTTTCCCTTTTTTTTTGTCGAAATATAAATGGTACTTTACCTTTGCTTTCTGTTCCTCATTTGTTTTCTTGGTATAAACAGAATCTTTCGGAATTTTGTTCTGCCTCTCAGCTTCCTGTTTTCTTGCAGCCTTATCCACTTCCTGATAAGTTTTTATTGTTTTTCGGCTATATTTCTGCTTTCCTTTTTTTCGGTTTGTAGAAACATCATTCTTCTCTGCCTGAAAATGTCCTCCATCTGTTTCAGCCGAAGTTTTCTTTTCTTTCTTCAGACTTCCATCTGTCTCCAGTTTTCCAAACTGCAGTCTCTGCTGTTTCTTTTTCTGTCGCTGATACTGGCTCCTGTGTTTTTCTTTGCGCTCACGTATTTCTACCGCTGAATCCACAGATACACCTGCAGGCTTGTCCCGGTATCTGTACCGTCCCTGTGTTTTTCGTTTTCCCGGAGGACTGTTTGCAGCCTCTTCTTTTTTGGCAGGATTTCCCTCCTGAACTTTTTCGGAAAATTGTTTCTTTTCAGCTTTTTTATGAAAGTTTTTCTTCTTTTCAGAAGTAATAAATGCCTGTTCTACATCCTTCTGTTTATAAGACAACTCCTGATCGCTGTTTGTAACTTTTCTGGTCTCCTTTGTTGCAAGATTTTCCTCAACCAGACCATTTCTGGTCATACGGCTGACTTTCTTCTCTTTCGCCGTATATTTTTGTTTTCCCAATGTACCTCACCTCTGCTTTTTTGTCCGTTAAGTCTGAATCTCATCCGGTTTAGTACTCATCAAAGCATAGGTTCTGGTATCCTGCGGATATCTGTCTGCAAAAGGTATGATTACATTTCCGTAAAAAAGCAGCCCTTCTCCTGCATTACTGTTATTTACAAAAGAAATCTGATGCTTGGAAATATTCAATTTCTCCGCAAGGATCTTCTGATCCCCGCTGTGCTGATTTAACATCAGGATAAAATCACTATTTCCCACAATACTTTCTACTGCCAGAGAGCCAAGAAAATCTGTTACATTCTGGCTGATTCCTGTAATGATTCCACCCCACTTACGAAATCTCTTCCACATTTCAATAGAATAATTAGCAGTCTGTGGCTGGTTCAGCAAAAGGTGAAATTCATCCACATAATAACGGGTTGATTTCCTGCGACTGCGGTTCTGTGATACTCTTGTCCAAACCATATGCTGGACAATCAACATCCCTGCTTTTCGTAGTGTGGTTCCAAGTTCCCGGATATCAAAGCATACCACTCTGTTCTGCGTATCGACATTACTTCGATGGTTAAATACATTCTGCGATCCTGTTACATACAACTGCAGACTGTTGGCAATGTTCTGTGCTGCTGGTTTATCTGGTGCATAAAAGTTCAGACGTTCATAGAAATCCTGCAAAGTCGGCATATTTTCCGGTTTTGGATCATTGTAAAGATATTTTTTATAAATGTCTTTTACACACAGGTCAATCATGGAAACCTCATCACCATTTAATTCTGCATTTTGAGGTTTCTTCATAATGACCTCGCAGAAAGATGTGATAAACTCTGCTTTATCAGCAATAATGGTATCAATATCCTCCACATCGCCATTAATCCTGTATTTCTCCGGATGATAAATAACATCCAGGTTCACTTCCATAGGATTGATGTAATCATTACTTTTTGCACTAATTTTAATAACTTCACCATTTAAGGCATTTACCAGCGGAAAATATTCTCCCTCCGGGTCACAGATAATAATGTCATCGTCTGTAATCAGGAAAACATTGAGAATTTCTCTTTTCGTTGCAAAACTCTTACCGGAACCAGGAGTACCCAAAATCAGGCCGTTAGGTGTTTTCAATCGTTTCCGATCCACCATAATGAGATTGTTTGACAGTGCATTTAAGCCATAGTAAAGAGCTTCACCGCCTTGGAAAAGTTCCTGTGTGGTAAACGGAACAAAGATTGCTGTAGAAGTCGTAGTCATAATTCTCTGTATTCCAGTCTGGTTCATTCCCAGTGGCAGTGATGCCACAAGTCCCTGTTCCTGCTGATATTGAAGTCTCCGTATATTGCAATTATATTTCTGGGCGATTCCTGCAGTCTGATACACAATATTGTCCAGTTTTCTCTTATTGTCCGCTGTATTCATCAGCAAAAAAGTAAGTTCAAAAAGTTTCTCATTCCTGGACTGGATTTCATTGAGCAATCCCTCCACATCCTCTCCGTATGTAGAAATGTCCGTTGGAATAATATCCATATCATATCCGCTTCTGACCGCTTTCTTCTGTTCTTCAATTTTCATTTTCTGAATATTTGACAGCGTACTTTTCAGGCTTTTAATAGCTGCCTTGGGATCAATTGGACGCAGGTGCATATTGATGATAAGATTCTCTTCCAGATCCAACAGATCTGCCAGCAGTTTATCCGTAAGTTCTGGTGATGTAATCTGTAAATATGACACGCATCCAAAAGTCTGTCCCATCCTAAAATAGCTGTCATTGCGAAAATCAAATCCGGTAGGTGCAATAAAGTCTTTTGTCTGCAGACCTGTTTTTGCAACCATCCCATAATGGAAATGAAAAGATTCTTTTGTGTCCATATTCATCACATCATGCAGAATTTTCAGACGTTCTACCCCATTTAAAGGCTCTGCCATGGCTCCCATCACCTTAAAATTATTCAATACACTGGCTTCAATTCTCTCCAGCCTGGATTTTGCATTTCGCAGATTATCCGCCTTAATGGAAAATGTAATATATTTTGTTTTTACAAGCCCATTATTTCCTTTGGAAAGCTGCATTTTCAACATATCCGAATATTCTTTCCGAATATCATTGAAACAGTCATCCTGCTCTGGAATATCAATATTTTTTGCATACTCATCAAAATTCACCTGTTGATTAAGAAATGTAATTTGTACCTCAACAGAGCTGTCAAATGAATTCAGGAACTCACAATAGTTCTCAAAAATAGCCGCTTTATCATCATTCTGCGCTAACTGGTAATTTATATCGTAAAACTGCACCATTTTTGAATAATAGTTATCATCCGTCCTGCAGATACCATCCTTATATATTTCCTTATATGGAATCGTATCCTGCGCTGTAAAAGGCTTCCTCTTCTTCTGATTCTCCGCTTTTATCATCCGAAGTTCTTTCAGACGCTTTTTTTCTTCTTTCGTAAGTCCGGTTTTCTGTTTCTTATTTTTTTCGGTCTGCTTTTTTAAGGAAATGGAACGGATTTCTCGCTTCCCTGGCTTCTTTTGCCTTTTTCTCAAGCCATGCACCCTCTTTCTCTAATTTATCGTACTCTATAATCCGGTCATATAAGTTTTGGGAACGATAGACCCTGATTCCAGGTCTTAAAAATTTCTGCCGGATAATGTGAAGCAATATTTTCTCTGCTGGAAATCCATCCTTTTCATACATTGCAAAAAAGAAAAATGGCAGCATCACTATGATCATAAGCGTTGCTGCCACATCCGTTCCCAGTCCTGCTTTTGTCAGCAAATAGACCGGAACACCACAAATTCCTGCCAGAGAAAAACATATAATTTGTCTTTTAGTTAAATTCAGTGCTAATTTTGTCTTTATTTTTGAAAAATCTTTCGGCACTGGAACATATGCCATATTCTTGTTTCCTCCTAATGTGCATTGAAGATTGATTTTGCCAGGGAACTGGTCTTAAACAGGCTGAAACATAAAATAACTGTATATGCTGCAACTGACCAGATAGCTGTATGAAGATTATCCGCAACTGTAATAGCATTTACCAGAACTGCATAAATCGCAACACATACCATCATAAAAAATCCCTGGAATCCCAACGCTAATAATGCCTTCACGTAATTATTTCCAATACTTCCCCATTCCCTGTTCGTAAATGTTGAAAACGGAATAGGTGCCACAGAGACATAAAGATATATTTCTATCATTCGTCCATATAAAATGACGGTAATCAGGACTGATATGATTTTTAGACATAAACTGACCAGCATCGTTTCCAGACCAAGCCCCAGTAATTCTCCGATTCCCATATCTTCAATCTGCGTTTCAAGAAGCGTTTTCAATGCTTCTGTAACATCAATAGATGCGGAACCGGTTATCATACCGCCAGCATTGGATACCACATGATTCGCTACATCAAAAATTGCCATCGCAATATCAAAAGTATGAGTAACCAGATATACCGCTACCCACATCTTGAAAATGTATTTGAAAAACATAAACGTATCCGTATCGTGCATATTGTTTTTTTCCATAATCATGGAAATCAGCTCATAACACAGTACAAATGTAATAATCATCCCCGCAATGGGGACAATGACATTATCCGACAGATTTTTTATCATGGAAAAAATGCCACTGTTCCAATTTTGGGGTGTTTTCCCAACCTCTGTAGCAATCGTTTCTACTTTGGTATTTACATCGGTGAACATGGTATCCAGGTTTGATGTGATCCAGCCTGTTAGCAGATCCTTTATGAACTCTGTTATTTTTTCGGTTATTCCACCCATTTATTTATCCAAACAAAGTTGCAAGCTGTGGAATCAGGTTTATTCCAATCAGTACGATGCCACCGCCCGCCATCAACTGTTTTATCCCCAATTAGGTGTAAAACTCTGCTCGATGGCGGGCGGCGGCGTAC
>OOAZ01000268.1_pt1 | contig 48954 bp, 40 predicted proteins | sample 1671221 | NCBI WGS metagenome assembly OOAZ01 (sample SAMN06348134, study PRJEB24527) | human gut metagenome | biome: human gut; feature: ankylosing spondylitis patient; material: feces | host: Homo sapiens | place: China | collected 2015-10
CCTGCGCCTTGGCATCCCGAAGGCATTCTTCCAGCAGCTCGCTGGAATAGCCGTGCCCCTTCAAGGAGCCGGAGACCCACAGACAGTTGATATAAAGCCAGCCTGACGCATCAATGGGCACCCATGCGTTTTCTGCCGGGATGTACTCGATAAAGCATTTGCCCCGCTCGGCGCTGCGGTAAAAAACAAGCCCCTCCTCAAATCGCTGCTTAAGCCATTCCTTCTTGGCAAGGCTCTGTTTGCCGGACATGGCACAACAGATGTGTTCCTTGCCGATGTTTTCTTTTGTGATTCGGATATACTCCATCGAAGCGTCCTCCTATATCCTTATGCCTTTTCCGGCACAGTTTCTTCCATTTTTCCATCTTTGAAGCGGATCACGCAAGTATACCTGCATTTGGGGCAGAACAGCGGAAAATCTTCCAGTACTGTATGCTCCCGGATCATGGTGCGTGTTTTGCTGCCGCACTTTGGGCAGCGAATCCAATCCGTTTTATCCATTGTTCGACCCTTCTTTCTGGATCTCCTCCCGCTTGCGCTTCCGAATCTGCTCGTTCAACGCTGCTGCCATGTAAAAGCTCTGTCCGAAGTCGATGAGATGCCACATTACCTTTGCCGCCAGAATAAACGTGCCGTAGATCAGCCCATCCAGCGTGTTGTACCAAAAACCCCAGTTATGGGCAAGAGGGAGCAGCACTGCTTCCAACAAAATTGCGTGCAGGAGGGTGCGAATCCACCATGCACGATTGCTCAATTCTTCGCCGGAAGTATAGATGAGAAGGGTCAGCATACTGACCAGCGTCAGCAGGATGCAGCGTCCAAAAAACGTGACAACAGGAAGTTCGCTGGTGGGGTTGAACAGCAGACACATGAAAAAGGTGCTGAGCATGATAAGTCCATACACAAAAACAAACCGATGCAGCCAGAATTCGATCTTTTTCATACGCTCCTCCTTATCGTCCCAGCAGCCGTTTGAGCGTGCTGACATACTGCCGGGATATGATCACTTTTTCGCCATTGTCCAGAACCGCCTCAAAACGACCGGAAAGAGAGGGCAGGACATAATCTATTTTCCCGGCGTTCAGGATCATGGACTTGCTGCACCGGAACAGCATGGTGCCCACACACAAAGCTTCAAATTCGTAGAGCTTTTGCTTGCTGGAAAACACCTCTTTCTGGCAGTAGAAAAAAGCGCTTCCGTCCACCACTTCAAAATAATAGATGTCGGCAAGTTTCAGCCGACACAGTTTCCCGTTTGCCATACCGTTGACGGTGATCTGTCCGGCAGCAATGCTTTGGATCTCCTCCACCCAAGGCTCTTTGGGGTCGTGGCACCGCAGCAAAACTTCTTCCGCTCGCTCTGGAGAGATCTGTTCCACCGTTACCTTCATGTCCTCACTCCTTTCCCTGTAAAGAATATAGCACAGAACGCCCGATTGTTCCATGATGGGTGCGGTAAGTTGTAAAAATCAGGGGGTAAGTTGCAAAAAGCCGCTGTGTCGCAGAGCGCTTCTCCGACACAGCGGCCTTTTCGTTTTTGGCTGCGGCTTATCGCATCCGTCCATCGCCGCCCATCAAGGCGGTCATTTCTTCAATATAGTCCAGCGGGAACGGCGGAGCGCACAACGGCTTCATGGCAATGCTCATGAGCTTCATGGGGTTGTCGTCTGCCGCCACCCGGTTGGAGCTGAGCTTTCCGCAGCGTTTGCAGCGGTGGATGATGGCCCATTCGCCGCCCTTGCGCACCCAGACGGCCACCGGCTCCATGATGCCGCCGCAGTCGGAGGCACGGTCGCCGGGTTCTTCGTCCACATGAAGGCTGGACAGGCAGTTGGGGCAATGGTTGCGGTGGTCGCTCCCGGCATTTTGCGGGGTGCAGACCCGCCCGCAGACTTTGCAGGTAAAGGTATCGTTGCAGGCGTGGGTCTTATAGTAACCTTTTTCAAAGGTCTTACGTTTGTTTTCACGATTCATGGTAATATCCTCCTGAAGATCTGTGTCCGTTCGTCTTCGGGAGGCGTGGCTTGTGGTATTTGCCAGACCTCCCGGTCAGCCCACAAGTCCCAGTACAAATTTGTTGTGTTTCAAAAAGCTCTCCTTTGAAATCATAGTTCGTCATGCGTTCTGGAAAAAAAGTTATATTTTTCGCACATTTGCCATTGACATGCTCTGCGCCATGTGATATATTTATCACACAAGATGTGCGAAATTTCTCACCTCATTTCAATGTATGGTATATCTTCATTCACAAGAAAGGAACTTTCCTATGAAAAAAGTCACGTTGAAAGAACTGGTCGCCGGCAAGATCATCTTTGCCGTTCTGGTCGCGCTCTACTACTGGATGTGGGCACGGAACGACTGGAAGGATTTTTATCCCACCATCCAGACCATTGTAGGTGGCTTCACGTTCTGGTATTTTGTGTTCCGCGCTATCCGGGTGCGGAAATATAAGCAGGAAGCTGCCGACGAAATGGCCGAAGCCAATCTCCACCGGTGCGACAGCATCTGCTTGAAGGTCTGCATGGCCGCCCTGATTGGGATTGGCTTTGCCTGTGCCATCGGTCGGCTCGTGCTTACCACCGAGGTCATCGGCTACTGCCTGATGGGAACGCTGATCCTGATCGAAGTCGTGCGCACGGTTGCATTCTGGTTGATGGATGAGAAAGGACTCTGAGCATGGCACTGGTCACAAAACTGAAAGAATACCGGGAGCGGGACGATCTCAAGCAGGTGGAGCTGGCCGAGCTGGTCGGGGTGCGCCGGGAAACCATTGTCAACCTTGAAAAAGGGAAGTACAACCCATCCCTGAAGCTGGCAATGGACATTGCAAAGGTCTTTCACACCACGGTGGAAGAATTGTTTGCGTATACAGAGGATTAAAAAGACGCGGTGCAGATTATGGCAGGGCCGTAACCGGCACTGCGTCTTTGCTCCGCAAATAGGACACAAGATCCATTTTTCATCTGCTGTATTCATTTTTCACCTCCCTCGATGTTAAAGGTACGGAAGAACAGCTTTACATGGGCATCCAGCTTTGCAAGGCTTTCGGATTCTCGTTCCGGCTGACGGTCGCAGACGCTCAGCAGGACGATGATAGGGGAAACATACATCCATGCCAGTGTATCCGGGTCCTCATTCCGAATTTCGCCGTTTGCAACCAGCGCACGGAAGATGCCTGCATGGTAGGAGATCATCCAATCTACATAGCGTTTGGAAAGCAGTTCGGCAAATTTGGGAGAACGGAATTGCTCCAACGTCATCATCCGGCGAAATTGGCTGATGGTTTTATCGTGCAGCGAATAAAGGAAGATCTGCCGGACTTTTTCAACCAGCAGCTCCTCCGAGATGTGGGAGAAAACCGGGATATCCTTTTGGGAATCCTGTACATGGACCGAGATCTCAGCGGTGTCTTTCTGGTAGTGCGCCGAAGTTGTTTCCAAAATTGCATCAAAAATCGCCTGCTTGCCGGGGAAGTGGTTGTACAGCGAGGGTGCCTTGATGCCGACCGCTTTTGCAATTTCACCCACACTGACGGCATCGTACCCTTTGGTCGAAAACAGTTCCAGAGACTTTTCCAGAATGCGCTGTTTGGTATCTTCCATTTTCCTTCGCCCTTTACTAACTAATATTTGTTAGTTCTACTATAATCAAAAAAGTTCCCATCGTCGAGATTTTTTTAAGACAATGGAAACAAAATCTTTACTGCAGACCAACAGCGTCCATAATTACTTCAATGCTTTCCACAGGTTGATTTCCCCAGTCGTGCTCAGCTTAACCGTGATAGTCTCCCGTAGCAGAATCTACGCAAACCTGCTAACGAGTGTCAATGGTCTGAACAAAAAATCAGCACTTCCTGCGACGGTGTACTGCCTGTTTTTCCCTGTATCCTGCGTGAATCGCCCTGTTTTGTGCGCGAATCACTGGCCACAGAATGCGGAAGCTGTGCTATAATATAAGTATCAGGACGTGGAAGGAACAGGGGGTGCAGCAATGAAGCTGCGGACAGCGATCGTGGAAGATCAGAAACCGGATGCCGAGCGGCTGGAACAGCTGCTGAAAAAGGCATTTGGCGAGGAAGAGACCCTTTGCAGGCGGTTTGTGTGCGGAGACGATTTTTTGAAGGAATTTCCGGGCGAGGGATATCAGGTGGTGTTTCTGGATATCTGCATGGAAGGCACAAACGGCATCGAGACGGCGCGGCAGCTGCGCGCCGCAGATCCGGAGCTGCTCATCGTGTTTGTGACATCCTCGCCGGAGTATGTGTGGGATGCCTTTCCGGTGCATCCGTTCGACTACCTGCTCAAACCGTATAAAGAAGAAAAGTTTGACCATCTGGCAGGGGAGCTGCGGCGGGTGCTGGGGCGGCAGCAGCCGGAGCTGGAGGTGCGCATTGCCCGCCAGACCGTACATCTGCCGCTGAAAAAGATCTACTATGCCATGGCCCAGAACCATTTTGTAAAGGTCGTTACCGATGACGGCGAGTGCCGCGCTGCGGCAAACTTTGCACAGGTGCAGGAACAGCTGATGACCCAGCCGGATTTTCTGGTGTGCAACCGAGGGGTCATCATCAACATGTCCAAGGTGCTGCGGTTCGACGGTGAATGCATTGAAATGCTGGATGGAGCCCGCCTGCCAGTGCGGCAGAAGGATAAAAAAAGCCTGCTGGCACAGTTTACGCAGTATCAGTTCCGCAATATGCAGCGGCAGATGTGAGCCCGGAGAGGAGGAACGTTTGTGAATTTTGCATTGTTTGGACGTTTTTTTCTGGAATTTGCAATGATGTATCCGGCAGAATACCTCTGCCTTGCCTCGCTGCAGGAGCACCTGCGTGCGCCGCGTAAAACCTATGCCATCGGTGCATCGGTGATCACACTGATGAGTCTGGCTGGCGCAGCGGTGTGCAGCATGCTGGACATAGAAACGAACCTCCTGCTCATCCCGCTGCTCATCATCAGCTTTTGGCTGCTGCGCTGGCGTACCGACCGGGAAGTATCGATCAGTCAGACCATGTTTCTGTTCTCGGTGTCGGCAGTGATGATGTCTGTGTGCACCCTGCTTGCCGTCGTGCTGAACGCAGAAGCCGAGCTGGACAATGCACTGCCGGTGTTTCTGCCCAGCACCTCGGTCATCTGCCTGACCCTCTCGGTGATACTCAGCACCATCTTCCGCTTTACAGCAGTGCGCTGGAGCCGGTGGCTGCTGCAGGAGTACCACGGCGAAGCGTTCTGGGAGTCGGCATGGCCGCTGCCGGCGCTGTACGCGGCGTTTCTGGTGTTCTGCATGCCGAAGGAAATCGGTATCGTCCTGATGAACCGCATCCGCATCATCGCGGTGCTGGCGGTAAGCATCTCACTGCTGGGCATCTTTCTGCTGCTGTACGAGATGTACCACGTGGCAAAGGAATACACTCGCAGTTCTCAGCTGGATCGTGAAAACCAGCTGCTGGCTGTGGAGTCCCGCCGTTATATGGAGCTGCGCAGCTATCTGGAACAGACCCGCCACCTGCGGCACGATTTCCGCCAGCATCTGCATGTGATCTCCGGCCTGACCGAGGCCGGACGGCTGGACGAACTGAAAAGCTACCTGAACCAGTACGAGAGCGAGCTCAGCGATGCCCGGCCCACCCTGTGTGCCAACGCTGCGGTGGATGCGCTTGCCGGCCACTACGACTATGAGGCCCGGAGACAGGGCATACCGGTGGAATGGAAACTGGAACTGCCCAGATTCCTGCCCCTGCCGGAAGCCGACCTGTGCACCATTCTTGGCAATCTGCTGGAAAATGCGCTCCATGCCAGCCAGAAGCTGCCGCCGGAAGAACGGCAGGTCAAGGTGCTGGCCCGGATGCTCAGTCCGGCCATGATGGGCTTGATGGTGGAGAACCGCTACGATGGCGTGCTGAAAAAGCAGGGCCGCGTTCTGCACTCCACCAAGCATGACGGACAGGGCATCGGCCTTGTTTCCGTCGAAACTGCCGTGCACAGATATAACGGCAATCTGACGGTGGAAACGGGCGGCAACGTTTTCCGGGCCAATGTGCTGCTGAACCTGTAGAATATTCCTGCCCTCAGGCACCGGCTTTTTTGCACAAGCCGGTGCTTTTTGGTTGCACTTTCCCCGGGAAATCGGTATACTTAAACGAAAGACTGGGTACAGCAGGGCAGGAGGGGAGCGTATGGCACCGAACAAAACCACGCGGGGCGGGATCTCCCTGCGCCGCAGGGTCACGGCATGGCTTGCCGCGATTTTGCTGGTAACGATGCTTTCCAACGGCATCGCCACGGTGGTGGGTCAGTGGGCCGTGCGCGCCTTTGACGCGCTGCTGGCCGACAACGCCGCCTGTTACACGGTGCAGGATGCCATCAAGGACGAAACACAGGCTTTTGCACGCTATGTGCGGCAGCCCACCTCGGAAAGTGAGCAGGCCTACAACGCCGCCTGCGCTGCGGCCGAACAGAGCCTTGCGGCCCTGCCCTTCGATTATGCCCGCATCGGTGCGGAACGCTATGCCCGCACATGGAACCTTTTGCAGGGCTACGAGGGCTACCGGCAGGAACGGGACGCTTTTTTGCGGCTTTCGCCCTCAGCGGATACCTACATCGAACGGATGTACCATGTGATGGCCCTGCAGGATTATCTTGCCGAGTATGCACTGCGGCTGACGCAGGCCACACTGGAACAGGAAAACACCCTTTACAGCAGCACGGCAGCCCACATCCGGCATCTGCCGTGGTTGTATCTGGGGCTGTTCCTGACGGCGGCAGCACTGATGGTGCTGCTGGTGCGGGGACTGAGCCGCGCGGTGGTGCGCCCGCTGCTGGAGCTGGCGCAGGCTTCCCGCAGCATTGCCGAGGGGGATCTTTCCGGTCCGGATCTGCCGATAAAAAGCAGCGACGAGGTGGGGCGGCTGACAGGCACCTTCAACCAGATGAAGCACGCCATGGCCCAGCAGCTGAGCACCCAGCAGGCCCTGCACCGGGAAGAGGTGCGGAACCTTGCACTGGAAAAAGATCTGGAACACACCCGGCTGGAGGTGCTCAAGAGTCAGGTGAACCCGCATTTCCTGTTCAATACCCTGAACATGATCTCCTGCATGGCCCGGCTGGAGGACGCTTCCACCACCGACCAGATGATCGTGCATCTGGGCAGCCTGTTCCGGCACAATCTGCGCACCAAGCGTCAGCAGATCACACTGGAAGAGGAACTGGACGGGCTGGAAGATTATATCTATCTGCAGCAGATGCGGTTCGATGGACGCATTACGGTGGAAAAGAGCATCCGGGTGCAGCCTGCGGCGGTGCTGGTGCCGTCCTTTATACTGCAGCCGGTGGTGGAAAATGCATACTCTCACGGGCTCAAGTCCTGCGAGGAAGGCGGGCGCATCCTGCTGCGGGCATGGATGCAGGGCAGCGTGCTGGTGCTCACGGTCGCGGACAACGGCAGGGGAATGACGGCAGAGGAACTGGATACCCTGCAGGCCCGGATCGCCCAGAGTGAGCAGACCGGCCGCAGCATTGGCCTTGGCAATATTTCCCGCCGCATCGGGATGCTGTATCCGGGCGGAAAAATGCAGGTATACAGCCGCGCAGGCCGCGGCACGGTGGTGCGGTTTGAGATCCCACAAACGCAGTGGACGGAAGAAAGGGAGGGAGAACCTTCGTGAAGTGCAAATTGCTGGTGGCAGAGGATGAATTGATCGAGCGCAAGGTGCTGTGCAAGACGCTGCAGAAATATCTGGGGGATCTGATCAGCCTGTACGAGGCGAAAAACGGCAGGGAAGCCATGGAGCTCTTTGCCCGCGAAGCACCGCAGGTGGCGGTTCTGGACATCGAAATGCCTGGCTTCACCGGGCTGGAAGTGGCCCGCAAGATCCGCGAGACAGACAAAAATTGTGCGATCCTGTTCCTGACCGGATTTGACAAGTTTGACTACGCGCGGCAGGCGATCTCCGTGCGGGCCATGGAGTATCTGCTCAAACCCTACAACGAGCAGGAACTGGTGTTTGCGGTGGAGGAAGCCATCCGGCAGGTGTCGGTGCAGCTGCCTGCCCGCCCGCTGCAAGCCCCTGTGCCGGAGGAGCCTGTCCGCCCAGAGGAGGACGGGGACATGCGCACCGCCATCATCCGGGCCGAGATCGGCAGCTTTATCGATGCCCACTACCGGGAAGACATCTCCATGCAGGATGCCGCAGCTGCCCTGCGTTACTCGGATGCTTACTTCTGCAAGCTGTTCAAACAGTGCTTCAAGGTGAACTTTTCGGCCTATCTGAACGAATACCGGGTGAACAGGGCCCGCCAGCTGATGCTGGACCCGCGCCTGAACATGAAGGACATCGGTGCTGCTGTGGGCTACAGCGATGCCAACTATTTTACAAGGGTGTTCAAGCGCCTGACGGGCCAGACCCCTTCGGAGTACCGCATGGCTGCAGCGGAAAAAGCAGTACAAGGATAAAACGGATATAAAAGAAGCACTCGTTCTTCTCCTGCTGACAGGCAGGAAAGAACGGGTGCTTCTTTATTTTTGCCAGTTTCTTTCGTCTGAGGGATGCAAAAATTGTACTTGGATACAACAAAGACAAAATCGTGCTGCGTTTCGCAAAATAATCCGGTTTCGCAAAAATTCACGGTTTGTTAAAATCTAATCATAGAAAAAGAGAGAAAAGAGAGGATGCAATTCATGAAGAGAAGAACGTTTCTGTCGCTGATGGGCGCTGCGGCACTGACCAGCGGCATGATGTTCACCGGCTGCGGAGCAGGCTCCGACGGCGATGACCGCAAGATCGTGCGCATCGGCCATGTGCAGTCCCAGACCCACCCGGATCATCTGGGTCTGGAAGCCTTTGCCAACTACATCAACGAGAAACTGGGCGACAAGTACCGCGTGGAAGTGTACCCCAGCGAGCTGCTGGGCTCCCAGACCGAAATGGTGCAGCTGACCCAAACCGGCGCCATCGACTTTGTGGTGGCATCCACTGCCATCATGGAGACCTTCAGTGCAAAGTACCAGATCTTCAACCTGCCGTATCTGTTCTCCGGCGTGGAAGCCTACCACGAGGCCATGGACGACCCCGAGGTGACCGATCCCATTTTCAAGACTACCTCCAAGGCCGGTCTGGAAACGGTGGCATGGCTGGACGCAGGCACCCGCAACTTCTACACCATCAAGACCCCCATCAACCAGCCTTCCGACCTGAAGGGACTGAAGATCCGCGTGCAGCAGTCGCCCACCAACGTGGAAATGATGCGCCTGCTGGGCGGCACGGCCACCCCTATGGGCTTCGGTGATGTGTACACTGCACTGCAGGCCGGTATTCTGGATGGTGCCGAGAACAACGAGCTGGCCCTGACCGATAACGGCCACGGTGATATCTGCAAGTATTACTCCTACGATATGCACCAGATGGTGCCGGATCTTCTGGTGGCAAACTACGCCTTCCTGAACGGGCTCAGCGCCGAGGAGCGCGCCATCTTTGAAGAGGGCTTTCAGATCGTAAAGAGCACCGAGCAGGATGCATGGGAGGATGCTGTGGCCGAGGCCAAGGACAAGGCTGAGAATGAGCAGCATGTCAACTTCATCTATCCGGACACTGCACCGTTCCAGGAGGCCATGGCCCCCCTGCACGATTCCGTGCTGGCAGCAAATCCGGAGCTGCAGCCCATTTATGATCGGATCCAGCAGCACAACGCTGCCCATACTGCGGACTGAGGAGGAGCATCATGGAAAAACTGAGAAGTACTCTGAACAAGCTGCTCAACCTGCTGGCAGGCCTGAGCATGACGGTCATGGTGGTGCTGACTACCTATCAGGTCATCGTCCGTTACATCTTCAATTCGCCCTCCACATGGTCGGAAGAGCTGGTGGGCTATCTGTTCGGCTGGAGCACCATGCTGGGCGCTACCATCGTTTCCGGTGAGCGCGGCCACATGAACATCCCCGTGCTGGTAGACCGGTTCAACCCCACCATGCGCAAGGCGTTCCACATTTTTGCTGAGGTCATCGCCTTCATCTTCTCTGCTGCCATTCTGGTCTTCGGCGGTTTTCAGGTGTCCAAGCTGGCAATGGGCCAGCAGACCTCCTCGCTGGGCGTGGCCGTGGGTGTGTTCTACTGGGTCATGCCGGTCTGCGGCGTGATCATTCTGGTGTATTCTGTGCTGAATATTATTGGCATCGCCAACGGTTCCATCTGTCTGGATGCCCCGGAGGATGCAGACTTTGCAAAGGCGGAAGCCGAAATGGCCGCCGATGCTGACAAGGAAAACAAGGAGGACTAAGCTGTGGCAATTCAAGCATTACTCGTGATCTTGGCAGTGCTGCTGGCGCTGCTGTTTCTCGGCGTGCCTATCTCGTACGCCATTGCAGTCTCTTCGCTGACTGCCATCCTTTCTTCCATCGACCTGAACGTGGCTGTGCTGACGGCTGCTCAGCGCACCTTTGTGGGCATGAGCAAGTTTAGCCTTACCGCTATCCCGTTCTTCATTCTGGCGGGCAACATCATGAATCAGGGCGGCATCGCCAAGCGTCTGGTGGATTTCGTCATGGCCATTCTGGGCAAGCTGCCCGGCGCACTGCTGGTGACCAACATCGGCACCAACGCCCTGTTCGGCGCCATTTCCGGCTCCGCCTCCGCCGCTGCCGCCGCCGTCGGCTCCATGATCCGCGACGGTGCCGAGGAGCAGGGCTACGACCCCGCCGTTACTGCCGCTACCAACGCCGCTTCTTCCTGCTCCGGCCTGCTGATCCCGCCGTCCAACGCTCTGATCACCTACTCTTTGGCGTCCGGCGGTACCTCTGTGGCTGCGCTGTTCATGGCCGGTTACATCCCCGGCATCATCTGGGCACTGTGCTGCTGTGTGGTGGGCGTGCTGCTGGCTGTCAAGCTGGGCTATAAAGGCACTCCCGGCAAGTTCGACTGGAAAAATCTCGGCGTATGCACCCTGCGCGCCCTGCCTTCTCTGTCCCTGATCATCGTGGTCATCGGCGGTATCATCGGCGGCGTGTTCTCTGCCACCGAGGGCTCTGCCATCGCGGTCGTCTACGCGCTGGTGCTGGCTTTCTGCTACCGTTCCATCAACCTGAAGAGCCTGTGGAAGATCATTGTGGACTCTGCCAAGATGTCCGGCATGGTGGTGTTTCTGGTGGGCGTTTCCAACATTCTGGGCTGGGTCATGGCCTTCCTGCAAATCCCGGATGCTGTGGCGGCTGCCCTGCTCAGCCTGACCAGCAACAAGTATGTGATCCTGCTCATCATGAACGTGATCCTGCTGGTGTCCGGCACCTTCATGGATGTGACTCCGGCCATCCTTATCTTCACCCCGCTGTTCCTGCCCATCTGCCAGAGCTTTGGCATGAGCACGGTACAGTTCGGTCTGATCCTCGTGTATAACCTGTGCATCGGCAATATCACTCCGCCCGTGGGCAATGCGCTGTTCGTGGGCATCAAGGTGGGCCGCACCTCGCTTGCCAAGGTCATGCCGTACATGCTTATGTACTATGTGGCCATCATCGGCGGCCTGCTGCTGGTCACCTTTATCCCGGCAGTGTCTACCGCACTGCCTCAGGCAATGGGCCTGATGTAACAAAGACATCTCCTTTTTCTTCTCCTAAAAGGCGGTACCTGCTTTGCGGCGGGTACCGCCTTTTCCTGTTGCACGACCCTGTGCCGCTGCGGTATACTATCAGTAAAAGGAGAGTGAGACGAGATGCGCAGACGAACTTTTCTGGCCGGGCTGGGCCTTGCTGCGCTGCAGCTGGCAGGCTGTGCCGCGCAGCCGCAGACCGTGCCGGACTTTGTGCTGACCTATGCCGACAACCAGCCTGCCGGGTATCCCACTACGCAGGGTGCGCAGTATTTTGCAGACCTTGTGCAGCAGCAGACCGGGGGCAGGGTGGTCGTTCAGGTCAAGGTGAACGGCGAGTACGGCTCAGAGCAGCAGGTGTGGGAGCAGCTTGCCATTGGCGGCGTGGATTTTGCGCGTGTGTCACTGTCGGTGGCCGCCGATGATCTGCCCCGGCTCAATGTGCTGCTGCTGCCGTACCTCTATCGGGATGCCGACCATATGTGGCGCGTGCTGGATGGCAGCATCGGGGAGGCGCTTTTGCAGGATTTTACTGCGCAGGGCATGGTGGGCCTGAGCTGGTATGACGCAGGTGCCCGCTCCTTCTATGCCCGTCAGCCGGTGCGCAGCCTGAGCGACCTGCAGGGCAAGACCGTCCGCGTACAGGATTCGCAGATCGTGATCGATATGATCCGCCTGCTGGGTGCAGTGCCGGAAACTTCGGCCTACAGTGACGTCTACTCGGCCTTTGAGACCGGACAGATCGATGCTGCTGAGAACAACTGGCCAGCCTACTATTCCATGGAGCACTACAAGGTGGCGCGGTACTACATGGCCGATGAACACAGCCGCGTGCCGGAGGTGCAGCTTGCTTCCGGCCGCACATGGAATGCACTGCCGGAGGAATACCGGCAGATCCTGCAGGAATGCGCCCGGGCATCGGCACAGTATGAGCGCCAGCTCTGGGCACAGGAGGAAACAACGGCCCGCGAAGCGGCGTTGGCGGGCGGGTGCCGGGAACTGCCGCTGCCCGAAGAAGAAATGCAGAACTTCCGGCAGCTGGTGCAGCCGCTGTACCAGAAATACTGTGCCGACTATCTGCCGCTGGTGGAAGAGATACAGCGGAATTGAGGCCGCTAAAGAATGATTCAAAAATACTCTCTTAATATTTCCTAAGAAATCTTTCGTGGAAAACGCGGCAGCAGGCTGGTATACTGAAAGAAATGAATGAAAACTGGGAGGAAAAGAGAATGGCAGGACAGACGATTCTGATCGTGGAGGACGACCCGGACATCCGGGACGGTGTGCGCATCCTGCTGTCAGGGGAAGGCTATCATATTCTGGAAGCGGAAAACGGCCTGCGGGCATTGGAACTGTTCAACCCGGAGGTGGATCTTGTTATTCTGGACATCATGATGCCGGGCATGAGCGGCCTGCGCGTGTGTGAGGAGCTGCGCAAGAGCTCAACGGTGCCCATCCTGTTCCTCACCGCAAAATCGCAGGAATCCGATAAGCTGTTGGGCCTGACTGCGGGCGGCGACGACTATCTGGCAAAACCCTTCTCCTTTACGGAGCTCAGTGCCCGGGTCAAGGCACTGCTGCGCCGGTACTGCGTCTATCTGGGCAAGGAGCAGGCACCGCAGAAGCCGCGCAACACTACGCTGGAAGCGCACGGCGTGCGGCTTGCGCTGGATTGCAACCGGGTATGGGTGGATGAGCGGGAGGTGGACCTGACCGAGACCGAATACAAGATCCTGCGGCTGCTGATGCAGAACCCGCAGCGCATCTATTCCATCCAGGTCATCTACGAAACGGTGTGGAACGAGCCTTATTATTATGTCTCCAACGGCACGGTGATGGTGCACATCCGCAATCTGCGCATGAAGGTGGAGGATGATCCGCAAAAACCTGCCCGTATCTGTACCGTGTGGGGCAAAGGCTACCGCTTTGCTGCCGGAGAGGAAGGCCGCTTATGAAAGAGCATCACGGCCTTGCAAAACAGTTTATACGCATCATTGCACTGGCGGCGCTGGAAAGCGTGCTGCTGCTGACGGTATCGCAGGTGGTGCTTGCCAAGGGGCTGCGCTTCTGGTTCAGCCGCACGGAGGTACAGCAGCACGCCACCCAGAAACAGGTGCAGGAGCTGCAAAGCTATGTGACCGAACATCACCTTGCCAGCACCGATGTAAAGGAATTGACAGACTGGAGCCATAAGCGGCGCTATACCCTGCTGGAACTCTACCGGGGCCAGACGATGATCTACTCTTCGTTTGCACCCAAAGACGGGATGATCTCGTTTCTGCCGCAGAACGGCACATCGGATCATAACCCGGGTGTTCTGGTGGATAAGACCGACTTTTACGATTGGCTGCCCTGCTACACGCTCACCTTTGCAGACGGCGAGGTGAGCGCGATGCTCTATTACAACGGCTTCAATACCTATTACGGCACCGGGTGCGAAATCCTGCTTTCCCTGTGCATCTTATGGTGGTTCCCGAGCCTCTTCCTGCTGCACTGCCGCAGGATCGTGCGCTACGTCGTGCAGCTCAGCGAGGAGATCCAGGCCATGGAGGGCGGCGATCTGGATCACCCCATTACCATCCGCGGCAGCGATGAGATCACCACGCTGGCGTCCTGTCTGGACTCCATGCGGGTGACCTTGCGCCAGCAGCAGGAAGAGGAGGCGCAGGCGTCGGCCAAGGTGAAGAACCTCATCACCGAAATGTCTCACGACCTGCGCACGCCGCTGACCACCCTGCTGCTGTATACCGAGATCCTGCGCTGCCGCAAGTACGAAACGCCGGAACAGGCCGACAATTACCTGAACAAGATCGATGCGAAGGCCCGGCAGATCAAGCAGCTTTCGGATAATCTGTTCGAGTATGCGCTGGTCACCCGGGATACCGTGACCGTGCTGGACCCGCCCGCACATTTTTCAGCCGTGTTTGAAGAGCCGCTCACGGAAATGGTGGAAACGCTGCAGCAGCGCGGCTTTGCCTGCGCGCTGGAACTGGGCGATGAGGACGTGCTGCTCTCGGTCAGCGGGCAGTATGTGCGCCGCATTCTGGATAACATCACCTCCAATCTGCTCAAGTATGCAGATCCGGACAGGGATGTTGTCGTGCGCTTCGTGCAGGAGGGAAGCAGAGCGGGGCTTTGTTTTGAGAACTGCGTGCTGCCGGTGCCTGCTTCCTCAGAGAGCACCAAGGTGGGCCTGCCCAGCATCGAAACCATGATGGAAAAAATGCAGGGTGTCTGCCGCATTGAGCAGCCGGAGGGCGTTTTCCGCATGACGCTGCTGTTCAAAACAGTAAAAGAGTAACTTTAGAACTGCCGCATGAGAGTGCGGCAGTTTTTTGTTGTCAGCTGCTATACCTTCTCAGCTTTGGCGGTGCGGAAAAGGATGTGGCGTTGCAGGGGCTTTCCCCATGGAAAAGCTGACGCTGTCTTTTTTCATCTTAACCACTCTTAAGAAATTCCTGCCCCTTTTCCTAAGAATCATCCTGTATACTTCCAGATATTGGCGGGGGAGTACCACCGCTGTACACAATACAGGAGGGGCGATACAATGCTGCGAAAGAAAAACAGCGAGCCGGCGCAGCTGCCGGAGGCCCGGCAGGAGCTGCTGGAATTTGAAAGCCCGGCGGTGCAGCCAGGCAAAAAAGACCCGAAACAGTTTTTGAAGCACAACTGGAAAAAGATCACGGCGGTGGTGTGCGTGGCGGCGGTGGGCGCTGCGGTGCTGCTGCCCAAAACCAGCAAAAAGGACGTGCAGGCCAGCACCCAGTATGTGGAAGCAGCGCTGGAACGGCGCGATATCACCAACACCTTCAGCGGTTCCGGAACCATTTCCGCAGCCAATACCTATACGGTCAAGTCGCTGGTGAAGGGTACCGTGCTCACCGCCGATTTCGAGGTGGGTGATACCATCGAAAAGGGAACGGTGCTGTATACCATCGACAGCTCAGACGTTGCTACCAGCGTGGAAAAGGCCCAGCTCGCTCTGGAGCAGGCACAGCGCAGCTACGACGATGCCGCCGATGCCCAGTACATCCGCAGTGTCATTGGCGGCACAGTGGCTTCCATCAAGGTCAAGGCCGGTGACTACGTGACCGCCGGGCAGGAGATCGCCACCGTGCGGGACGATTCCAGCCTGCTGCTCACGCTGGAATTCCCGGCGGCAGATGCTTCCAATTTTGCCGTGGGTCAGGCTGCACAGGTCATGCTCAACGGTACCTTTGAGACCCTTTCCGGCACGGTGCAGGCTGTGGCCGGCACCGACACCATCAGCAGCGGCAATCTGCTGGTGCGCACCGTGACCATTGCGGTGCCGAACAACGGCAGCCTGACCACCGCACAGGCAGCGTCGGCCTCCATCAATGGCGTCAGTGCGCTGGCCTCGGCCCGGTTCGATTACCAGCACCAGCAAAACGTCACAGCCACCGCCAGCGGCACCGTGTCCGCTGTCTGTGTCAAAGAGGGCGCTGCCGTTGCGGCGAACACGGCCATTGTGCAGCTTTCCGGCACCGAGCTGAGCAGGCAGGTGCAGTCCGCTGCCGACAGCCTGCTGAACGCACAGCTTTCCATGAGCGACACCGAAAAACAGATGGGAAACTATACCATCACCTCGCCCATCAGCGGCACCGTGATCCAGAAGAATGTCAAGGCCGGTGACACTGTGGGCACCGACACGGCTTCCAGCGAGACGCTGTGCACCATCTACGACCTGAGCTATCTGGAAATGACCCTGAATGTGGACGAGCTGGAGATCCTCTCCATCAAGGAGGGACAGAACGTCACCATCACGGCAGACGCCATCTCGGACCGCACCTTTACCGGCGTGGTCACCAGCGTTTCCGCTGCAGGCACCACCACCGGCGGCACCACGACCTACCCGGTGACCATCCGCATTGATGATACCGGCGACCTGCTGCCCGGCATGAATGCCACGGCCGAGATCGAGGTGAGCAGTGCCAAGAACGCCCTCACCATTCCCAATGGCGCGGTGGTGCGCGGCAATTACGTGCTTGTCACCAAGGACTCGCCCAGTGCCGTCAACGCCGTGCAGGATATGACTGCGCCGGACGGCTATGTGTACGTAAAGATCACCACCGGCACCAGCGACAACGATTCGATCGAAGTGACCGGCGGCCTGCAGGAGGGCGACACCATCGCCTACGATGCCAATGCTGCTGAAAAGCAGAACGCCAGCGACAGCATGGAATTCATGGTGGGCCCGGGCGACACCATCGCCTACGATGCCAACGCTGCTGAAAAGCAGAACGCCAGCGGCAGCGGCGGGCACGGCGGAGGAAACGGAGGCCCCGGCGGCGGAGGCCCGGGAGGTGGCTTCTGATGAGTGCCCTCATTGAATTTGATCATGTGTGCAAGTATTACCAGATGGGCGATACCCTTGTAAAGGCTGCAGATCATATTTCGATGCAGATCAACAAGGGCGAGTTCGTGGCCATCGTGGGCCAGTCCGGCTCCGGCAAATCCACCTGCATGAACATCATCGGCTGTCTGGATGTGCCTACGGCGGGTACCTATAAACTCAATGGCCGGGATGTGGGCAGAATGAGCCGCGATGAACTGGCCGAGATCCGCAACGAGTTGCTGGGCTTCATCTTTCAGCAGTATAATCTGCTGCCCAAGCTCAGCCTGATGGAAAACGTGGAGGTCCCGCTGGTGTATGCCGGGGTGCCGCGCGGGGAGCGTCACCGCCGTGCCGCCGCCGCACTGGAGCGGGTGGGCCTTGGCGATAAGCTCCGGAACAAGCCCAACCAGCTTTCCGGCGGTCAGCAGCAGCGTGTTTCCATCGCGCGGGCACTGGCAGGCCGTCCGGCTGTCATTCTGGCCGACGAGCCCACCGGCGCACTGGACAGCCACACCGGCCGTGAGGTACTGAAAATGCTGCAGGAGCTGCACCGGCAGGGCAATACCGTGGTGCTCATCACCCACGATAACTCCATTGCCGTGCAGGCCCAGCGCATCATCCGACTGGAAGACGGCCGTGTGGTGTACGACGGCGATGCCCACGCACCCGAAGCAGTGGTGCAGCCCGGCTGTGGGATCAGGACGGAACAGGAGGGGAGCGCATCATGATCTATGAGACCTTCCGCGAGGCTGTCCAGAACATCTGGAGCAACAAGTTCCGCACCTTCCTCACCATGTTGGGCATTATCATTGGCGTGACGGCGGTCATCGTCATCGTGGGTCTGGGCAACGGCATGACCCAGAGCATCGCGTCCAGCTTTGCAGACCTTGGCACCAATATCATCAGCGTGCAGGTCATGGGCTACGGCTCCCGGTCGGTGAAGGTGGAGGATGTTTACAGCCTCGTGGATGCCCGCCCGGATCTGTTCGAGGCGGTGTCGCCGACAGCCAGCATCAACGGCACCGTGAAGGTGGGCACCACCAGCTACAGCAATACCTCCGTCAAGGGCGTGAGCGAGAGCTATCTTGGGATGAGCGGCTACACCGTCCGCGTCGGGCGCGGTATCAACTATGTGGATCTGACCGACAACAAGAAGATCTGCGTTGTGGGCGACTATATCAGCCGTGTGGCCTATGGCGGCAATGCCGTGGGTCAGACCATCAAGATCGGCTCGGAGAAATATACGATTGTGGGCGTACTGGAAGCCAAGGTGACAGACACCTCGGATCAGGAGGGCAGCAGCGATGATATCCTTCTGCTGCCCTACACCACGGCGCTCCGCGTTTCAAAGACCAGCACCGCCAGCTCCTACGCTGTCACCGTGACCAGCGAGGATAACATTTCCGAAGCGAAGACCGTACTGGAAAACGGCCTGCAGGAGCTGCTCAATTCCGATGAGGGCTACATGGTCACCAGCATGAGCGAAATGCTGGATATGATGACCTCCATGGTGAACATGGTCGTCACCATTCTCACAGCCATTGCGGCGATCTCGCTGCTGGTAGGCGGCATCGGCATCATGAATATCATGATGGTGTCCGTCACCGAGCGCACCCGTGAGATCGGCATCCGCAAGGCGCTGGGTGCGAAGGAACGGGTCATTCTGGGCCTGTTCGTCACCGAAGCTGCCACCACTTCCGCCCTCGGCGGCGTACTGGGCATCGGTCTCGGCTATCTGCTTTCCGCGCTTGCCAACAGGATCCTGCCGCTGGTCATGAGCGATATGGAAATGACCGTGTCGCCGTCCCTTGGCTCGGTGGCTGTGGCCTTTGGCATTTCGGTGGGCATCGGTGTGCTGTTCGGCTACCTGCCCGCAAAGCGTGCGGCCCGGCTGAACCCCATCGAAGCGCTGCGCTATGACTGATAACCCTCTCACCGACACGGTCCGCTTGAAGCGGCGCAATGCCGGAGCTCTCCCGAAGGGCGAGCCCAAAATTAAGGAGGCAACTATGAAAAAACGATTTCTCGCACTGCTGCTGGCGGTGTGCATCGGCGTGTCCGTGCTGGTGCTGCCGGCTTCGGCAGCGGGCTCCAACACGGCGGTGCAGACGGCGGTGACGCTGGGCGCTTTCTCCACCGAGGAAGCGGCCGGGCCGAGCACGCCGCTCACCCGCGGGCAGCTGGCAAAGCTGCTGGTGGCCTTTTCTGCCTACCACGATAACGCCAATACGCAGGGCAGCATCGGCACCCTGTATACCGATGTGAACGGCAGCAGCGCTTATGCGCCCTATATCCGCATTGCAGTGCAGCAGGGCTGGATGAGCGGCTACACCGACGGTTCCTTCCGCCCGGATAATACCGTCACACTGGAAGAAGCCTGCACTGCTGCCCTGACCCTGCTGGGCTACGATATCACCACCCTGACCGGCGGTTTCCCGGCAGCACAGCTGAACAAGGCCAATGCCATCGGCCTGCGGAGCAATCTGGGCTGCACGCAGGGCCAGACCATGACTCTGGAAGAGGGCGCAGTGCTGCTGTACAATGCCCTTACCGCAAATACGGCAGACGGCAGTGTGTACGGCACCACGCTAGGCTACACCGTGACGAACGGTCAGGTGGATGTTTCCTCCATCCTGCTCAGCAGTCTGGAGGGCCCCTTTGTGGCATCCGAGGGTGAGAGCCTGCCCTTTGTGCCGGAGGCCATCTACCGCAATGGCAGTGTGAGCACCTCGGCACAGCTTTCCGCCTATGACGTATACTATTACAATGCCAGCGCAAAGACGGTGTGGATCTACACCCGCAAGGCGGCAGGCCGGATCACGGCGGTGTCGCCCAGCGCCAGCGCGCCCACCTCTGTTACCGTGGCAGGCACCAGCTACACCATTGCAAGCTCCTCGGCGGCGGCACAGCTGTCCAGCCTGAACGGCGGCGGTGTGGGGCAGGTGGTCACCCTGCTGCTGGGCATGAACAACGAGGCCGTTGCGGTGCTGACCGGCGATGAAGCGGACGAAGTATTCTACGGTGTGGTGCAGACCGCCGCCCGCAGCCTTGTGGAGGAAAACGGTGCGGACGTCCGGCAGGCGGTGGCAGTCAAGTGCACCGACGGCGTTACCCGCACCGTGAATGTGGACAAAAGCCTGAATTACCCGGCGGGCTGGATGGTGAAGATCACGGTGAACGCCGAGGGTGAACAGGTGGAGACCATCACCAAAACCAGCACCTCCGGCACCATCAATGCAGACAGCACTGCTCTGGGCAGCACTGCCCTTGCAGACGACGTAGAAATTCTGGATACGACATCGGAGGGTGTGGCTGGGACGGTAAGTCCCAGCCGCCTATCGGGGGTAACACTTTCTGACGCCGATGTGCGCTACTACACCACCAACGAAAACGGCCAGATCGACCGCCTGATCCTGAACGATGTGACCGGTGATCTGTGGACCTATGGCGTGCTGGATGATGTGAAGAACCTCATCAACAACACCACGACCACCACCAGCGGAACGACCTCCTCCGGTATGACGGTCAGCACGGCGATCAAAAAACTTACAGGGAACGACAGCACCACTGGCACGACCGGCAGCAGCACCACGACCACGACAGATGATTCCCAGATCATCAGCGATGTGGCGGATATCGTGCTGCCCAGCACAGGCGATCTTTTGTGGGGCCTTGTGGACGGCAGCATTGGCAGCAGCCTGTGGGAAAGCGTGACCGGCAGCACCGATAAACTGGCAAGCTACCTGCTCAAACTGGGCGCCAACAATACCAGCGGCAGCCTGAGCACCGTGCTCAACTATCTGGGAAGCGGTGCAGATTACGTGTGCTACGTGAACGGCAAACAGACGACCTACAAGACCAGTACCAAATATCCGGTGCTGGCAGGCGGCATCGCCATTGGCACCAGCACCTCCGGTACGGTTAAGTCCATGACGCAGCTGCTGCCCGTGGTCATTGACAAGGTGGGTGCGGCCTCGGTCATGAGCGAAAACAAAAAGTATGAAACTGCTGATGAGATGCAGGTGTATCTGTGGTATAAAGGCACCTACTATCCCACCACTCTTTCTCAGGTGAACGGTGAGGAGTACACCCTCATCGGCTGGTACGATGGCGGCCTGCGCGCGGCAGGCGGCAAGATCCGCGTGCTGATCGCGGTCAGGAAAAACTGAATCCGGCCCGGCCCTCCCCGATGGGAGGGCTTTTGCTGTCCGCACAGCGCATACGGTCAAACTGAAAAATGAATAAAATTTACGCACGTGATGATATCATTTTAGGGTGATTGAGCAAAGAATCGAAAGAAGCCCCATAATCATATTGACATAATGGGTAATGGGGTGTAAACTACATGCATCGGGTCGAGCAAATCCGAAAATTGAGATCATTCAGGGAGGAAACGGCTATGATGTGTTGTTGCGCAATGTGTTGTTGTACCACAAACGCTTCCCGGACCGGCCACCCTGCAGTATGGTATGCCGTGTGAGCATATCTGCAAATTCTGTGTGAGAACACGCAGAGAGATCTGACGCTGACCGCCTGGGAGCTTACTCGAAGAGGGAGCTTCCGGGCGTTTTGTTTTGACCCGCAAATCAGGATACAAGGGAGGAATCCGGCAATGGACTGGAATGCGATCCAGCAATATTTGCCGCTCTACCAGAAAGCAGCCGTGCTGACGGTACGGCTGGGCGTTGCAGGCATCATTTTTGCCATCATCATCGGGCTTGCGTGCGCGGTGATCCAATACGACAAGGTGCCGGTGCTGCGGCAGATCGTGGGTGTTTACATCCAGTTGTCCCGCAACACGCCGCTGCTGGTGCAGCTGTTCTTTATCTACTATGGCCTGCCTAAGGTGGGCATCCGGACCAATGCCGAGATCTGCGGCATCGCAGGTCTGGCGTTTCTGGGCGGCAGCTATATGGCCGAAGCATTCCGCAGCGGTCTGGAAGCCATCGAGCCCATCCAGACCGAGAGTGCCTACAGTCTGGGCATGGATCGTCTGCAGACCATGCGGTATGTGATCCTGCCGCAGGCAATGTCCACCAGTATGCCGGCCTTCATGGCAAACGTAATCTTCCTGCTCAAGGAGACCAGCGTGTTCAGCGCCATCAGCCTGATGGACCTGATGTTCACGGCCAAGGATCTCATCGGCATGTATTCCAAGACCATCGAATGCCTGTTCCTGCTGGTGGCGTTCTACCTCATCATCCTGCTGCCGGTGTCCATCGTGGGCAGCCTGATCGAAAGGAGGCTGCGCTATGCTGGATTTGGGTCTTGACGTCCTGTTCAAGGGCAAAAACATGGCCCGTCTGATGGGAGGTCTTGGCGTAGCTCTCAAGATCAGCGCGGCATCCGTGCTGATCAGCCTGCCGCTTGGCATTCTGCTGGGTGTGCTGATGACCTTCCGCAATCCCATCATCAAGGCGATCCTGCGGCTGTATCTGGAATTTATCCGCATCATGCCGCAGATGGTGCTGCTGTTCCTCGTCTACTTTGGCACAACCCGCGCGTTCGGGTGGAACCTTTCCGGCGAGACGGCATCAATCATCGTGTTCGTGCTGTGGGGCACTGCCGAAATGAGCGACCTTGTGCGCGGTGCACTGATCGCCATTCCGAAGCACCAGTACGAGAGCGCTGAAGCGCTGGGTATGAGCCGCATCCAGACCTACTGGTACATCATCATCCCGCAGACGGTGCGCCGCCTGATCCCGCTGTCCATCAACCTGATCACCCGTATGATCAAAACCACCAGTCTGGTGCTGATGATCGGTGTGGTTGAGGTGATCAAGGTGGCCCAGCAGATCATTGAGGCCAACCGCACCGCCAGCCCCAATGCAGCCTTCGGCATCTATCTCACAGTTTTTGTGCTATATTTCCTTGCATGCTGGCCCATCAGCCTGCTGGCAAGCTATCTGGAAAAGAAATGGAAGTGACCGTGTATGGCAGAACCTATTTTGACCGTTGAACATCTGATCAAAGCCTACGGCGAGACCCCGGTGCTGGACGATATCAGCTTTGCTGTCAAGCCCGGTGAGGTCATCGTGGTGGTCGGCCCCTCGGGCTGCGGCAAAAGCACGCTGCTGCGCTGCCTGAACGGTCTGGAGCCCACCCAGAGCGGCCGTGTGCGTCTGGGCAGTGAGACCGTTGCCTACGGCGGCAAAAACCTCACCCAGCTGCGCCAGCGGATCGGCATGGTGTTCCAGAGCTACGAGCTGTTCCCGCACATGACGGTGCTGGACAATGTCCTTCTGGCCCCCACCAAGGTGCAGAAGCGCCCCAAAGCAGAGGTGCAGCAGGAGGCCGAGGCTCTGCTGGACCGCGTGGGCCTGCTTGCCAAGAAAAACAGCTACCCGCGTGAGCTTTCCGGTGGACAGAAGCAGCGCGTTGCCATCGTGCGCGCACTGTGTATGCACCCGGAGATCCTTCTGTTTGATGAAGTGACCGCTGCCCTTGACCCGGAAATGGTGCGCGAGGTGCTGGACGTTATGCTGGACCTTGCCAAGCAGGGCAAGACCATGATCATCGTCACCCACGAAATGCAGTTTGCCCGCGCCATTGCCAACCGTGTCATCTTCCTGGATGGCGGCAAGATCGTGGAAGAGGCTGCACCGGCCGAGTTCTTTGAACGGCCCAAGACCGAGCGCGCGCAGCGCTTCCTGCGCACATTCACGTTTGATGCTGTGAAATGAGTCACAGATCAAGATAAAGACTGCGGGTGTTTCGCAGCCAATGGGAAAGATTTTGTAAAGGAGAATCCACTATGAAACAGTCTAAAATTTCTCGTCGTTCCTTCCTGCTGGGTCTGGGCGCAGTGTCCGCTGCTGCCGTTCTGACCGCATGCGGCGGCTCTTCTTCTGCTTCTACCGCAACTGCAGCATCTGGCAGCGCAGCATCCGGCAGCAGCGTGGTCTACCGCACGCTGGATCAGATCAAGGAGTCCGGCACCATCAATATCGGTGTCTTCTCCGACAAGAACCCGTTCGGCTACGTGGATGAGAACGGCGAGTATCAGGGCTATGATGTCTACTTTGCCCGCCGTCTGGGCGAGGATCTGGGCGTAGAGATCAACTTTGTTTCTACCGAGGCTGCCAACCGTATCGAGTATCTGCAGACCGGCAAGGTGGATGTGATCCTGGCAAACTTCACCGTGACCCCCGAGCGCGCAGAGGAAGTGGACTTCGCTCTGCCTTACATGAACGTTGCACTGGGCGTCATTTCTCCGGACAGCAATGTTATCACCACTCTGGACAACTGGAACGCTGACGATCAGATGATCGTCATTTCCGGCACCACTGCCGAGACCTACCTGACCAAGGAGTACCCCGACATTCCGCTGCAGAAGTACGATTCCTATGCAACGGCCAAGAATGCACTGGAGAACGGCAACGGCGTGGCATGGGCCAACGACAACACCGAGGTCATTGCATTTGCAGAGCAGAACACCGGCTACACGGTCGGCATTCCCTCTCTGGGCAGTCAGGACACCATTGCTCCCGCTGTGAGCCAGGGCAACACCACCGTTCTGGATTGGCTGAACGAGGAGATCAAGGCTCTGGGCGAAGAGAACTTCTTCCACAAGGACTATGAGGAGACTCTGGTGGATACCTACGGCCTTGACTATGAGGATGAGCTGGTCGTTGAGGGCGGCGTGACCGGCGGCGCAGATGCCGCATCCAGCGAAGCTGCTTCTTCGGAAGCCGCATCTTCTGAGGCTGCTGCTTCCGAAGTAGCTTCCAGCGCAGCCGCACAGTAAAGAAATAACATCGAGCGGGCAGGAGAGGGCTGAACCTTTCCTGCCCGTTTTTGCATTGCACCATCTGCCGGAACGTGCTATACTGGAACAAAACAACTCCTGTCCGAAAAAACCTGAAAAAGAGAGGATGTTCCCAATGAAACGTGCCTATACGAACGGGATCCTGCTGGATGGCACCGAGCAGATGCAGCCGGTAGAGCACAAAATCCTGCTGACCGAGGATGATAAGATCACTGCCATTGTCGATGAGGGCGTGGATCTGGATGGCTATGAGGTCATCGATCTGCACGGCAGCTACATCATGCCGGGTCTGGTCAATCTGCATGTGCATCTGGCGGGCAACGGCAAGCCCAGCGCAAAGCCGCGGGACAATGCTGCGCTGGTGCGCAAAATTCTGAGCAATGGCCTGACCCGTGCGGTGGCCTACAGGCTGGTGTGCAGCTACGCGAAGCTGGAACTGCTGGGTGGCGTGACTACCATCCGTACCGTGGGCGGCATTGCGGATTTTGACACCCGCTGCCGGGACGATGCCGCTGCAGGCAGACTGCTGGCACCGCGCATTCTTGCCGCCAACGAGGGCATTTCGGTGCCCGGGGGACACATGGCGGGTTCGGTGGCAGTTGCGGCCCATAACAATGCCGAAGCGCTGGCTCAGCTGAGAAAGGCCAGCGGCCAGAAGGTGGATCTTGTCAAGCTGATGATTACCGGCGGTGTGCTGGATGCTACGGAAAAGGGAACGCCCGGAGAGCTGAAAATGAAGCCGGAGATGGTCAAAGCCGTCTGTGCCGAAGCCCACAGGCTGGGCTACACCGTAGCAGCACACACCGAATCGCCGGAGGGCGTAAAGGTGGCGCTGGAAAATGGGGTGGATTCCATCGAGCACGGTGCAAAGATGGACGATGAGACGGTCCGTCTGTATAAGGAGCGGGGAGCCTTTCTGTGCACGACCATCTCCCCGGCGCTGCCCTATGCGCTGTTCGATACAGCGGTTTTCGGTGCCTCGGAAAAGGATCAGTACAACGGCAAGATCGTGTTTGACGGCGTGGTGGAAAGCGCAAAGACCGCACTTGCCAACGGCATCTCGGTGGGCTTGGGCAATGACGTGGGCTGCCCCTACATCACCCAGTATGATTTCTGGCGGGAACTGTGCTATTTCCATAAGTATTGCGGTGTGAGCAATCGGTTTGCCCTCTACACGGCGACCCTGCGCAATGCACAGCTGGCCGGAGTAGGAGATGTGACCGGTTCCATTGAGCCGGGCAAGAGCGCAGACTTTATTGTGACGAAGCACGATCCGCTGAAAGACCTGCGTGCGCTGCAGCATCTGGAACTGGTGGTGTGCCGGGGCCATGTGGTCAAAAAGCCGAATCCCAAGCGCAATAAAACGGTCGATGCCCTGCTGGACCCGTATCTGGCATAAAACTGCGGAAAGCGATCAAAAGAAAAGCAAGGGGCTGCTGCACCAGATGACGTGCGGCAGCCCCTTGCTTTGCAGCGGAAGATTCACATGCTTGCCATCACAGCCAGAATGCTCTGCCAGCTTTTGTTCCGGGCGGGGGAAGCGTGAGCCGAACGGCTGCGGCTGACTGCTGCAGTTGCGCCGGAAGCGGTAGGGCCCATGGCAGTCAGCGGCACAGGCGGATGGAAGAATACGGCGGTATCGCTGGCCAGCCACTGGGCCGCAAGGTGCGCGGCCTGCGGGTCAGCCTGCAAGGCGCGGCGCTCGCTTCCGGCCAGAAAATCTGCCAGCCAGTAGAGGATGGCGCTCAGCGGCTGACTGGGTGCAGGGCCCTGACTCCAGTAGGTCCAGCGTGCACCGGCCCCTACAAAGCTCTCCACGGTAACAACGGCACCGGTGCGGGCGTTCTGGGGGATGCTGCCCTGATGATCGGCTCCTGCAAGGGTGCGCAGCTCAGACAGGATGCGCTGGGTGCGTGCCATATCCAGCCGGTCTTCCCGGCAGTAGGCACGGAAATCGGTCTCGTCGATCAGGCCGTCGGCACTGGAAGGAAAGCGGCCTACCAGCTGCCCATCAGCATTGTGGCACAGCTGCCAGCCCTTGCGGAACAGCTGAAAGTTCAGGCAGCGGCGCCCCATGGTGGAGTAGCACAGGATGGAGGTGTTCTCACCGGGCAGCTGCTTGAGCTCCAGACAGGCATCGTTGCCGCAGGTATCCTGCAGCTTTACCGTTAAAAGAAGCTGCGCACGGGGGTGCTGGGCAGACATGGCGTTGTGCATTGCGGTAAAATAACGGCTGGCGTCCATCGTGAGTTCCTCCCTGAAAAGCTGATACAGCTGTTCGTTGTATAACAGGCGGGTTCTGCAGCAGACAGCCCTGTGCACGGGGCGGCTTACGCAGGATTGTTTTATCTTGTGAACCTAGTATAGCATATTTCACAACGAAAAACAACTATAAGTTTATCGAAAATTGAAAGAATTTGCAGGATGCGGCAGGGTAAGCAAAACTCGGACGAAACACGGTTGTGATGCGGTTGTATAAAACGGCCTGCAGACGGAGAAAACTCTCTCGTCTGCAGGCCGTTGCTCTTATAAAACTCTTATTTCAGTCGCCCAGTTCCCGGATCTCGTTCTGGATCAGCCGTCCGGCAGCACGGGCCAGTTGATCCATGCCGCGGATGCGTGCCATATTTTTGCCGTAGATCTGTGCAGCGGCACCGGCAGAGCTATCCTCGCCCATGAACACGGCAGACACCCGGATGCCCATGCGCTGCAGCGCACGCACCTGCGCGGCAGTGTCGGCCACACCGGCGGCGTCCTCGTAACCGCAGCCCAGCGGTTTTTCCAGGCTGGGCGGGATGCGGCGGCTGTCGTTGGGCGAAGCATCCGTCAGTACGATGAGCAGGTGCCGCGGCGCAGGACCGGGCGCAAACTGCAAAAGGTCGCCTGCGGCCCGCAGGGCAAGGCCGTCACGGTTCCAGCCGGAAGCGAAATATCGGTTGATGTTCTGCAGGTTTTTGTCTGCAAAGCCCTTGAGCACACGCAGCACCGTGTAGCCCCGCAGGCTGCTGAAGCTGGACACCCGCACCGGGATCCCGCAGGCTGCAAGGCTCTGGGCCAGAATAGAGCCCTGCGCCGCAATGACCTCCTGACAGTGCAGGCGGGACGCAGATGCATCCAGCAGAAGATCCACCGTGAAGGAAGGCTGGTTTTCCTCCTCGGCGCATAAAAATACCCGGTCATCGTTCAAAAGTGGTGCCCGCCAGATGCGTCCGGCATTCAAGTTTCCGCTGCGGGCCACACGGGCGTTGGGCTGCTGATGCACCAGAATGCAGTTGCGGATCTGTTCGGTGAGCCGTAGCACGACGCTGCGGTGCAGTTCCCGGTTCTTAGCGTAGTAGGCACGGTTGCGGTCAGCCTGAAGTTCGGCCTGCTCAGCCAGATGTTTTGCCTCCGGGGTGGGGGCCTGCTCCGGGCTTGGCACACCGGCGCTGAACCACAAATGGCATCCCAGGTGGTCGCCCACGCAAAGCTCCTGCTCGGCCTTGCGCAGCCGTTCCGGCGGGTAGAGGGAGCGGCCGAAGCAGCTTTCGATGTAGGCTCTGTCCTGCGCGGCATCCTGCTTCAGGGTGATGTGGGCCCTGCGCTTGTCCACCGCCAGTCCACCGCCCACAGCATCCACGGAGCTTGAGTGCTCCACGGTCACGCGGTCCGTTTTGATCATCTGGGTGGGCATGGCTTTGGTGGCAAGCTTTGCCAGCAGGCCGTCCAGATGCAGATGCAAAGCTGCTTTCTGGTGCACAGTACCGTCGAACAGGTTGAATTTTGCGTAGATCGATAAAATTTCGGCTTTCAGCTGTTCCGGCTCCGGCACATGCTCCGGGGACAGCGCGGCGGCAAGGCCGGACTCATAAGGGGTCATCATCGGGTCGGCACGGCCCAGCACACGCCGCCAGCGTGCGGCCTGCATGGTGTAGACCAGCTGATTTTTTGCCATCCACTCCTGACGGGAGAGCTTGTACTGGATGGCAAAGAAATAATCTGCATGGGCATGGCGCAGTGCTTCCAGCACCGGGCGGCGGGGCAGCTCCAGCCGATAGGCTGCATTTTCCAGATACAGCCATGTCATGTCGTCCAGCATCGTCTGCCGCAGATCACTGTCCCATGCATCAAAGATGCTGCGGATCAGCGCGTCACCGTAATATTTGTGGATGAGGCCCACGACCGTGTTCATGTAAAAATCGGTGGTGCCGTCGGTATAGCGGGCCAGAAACAGCGGCTCAAAGCCATAGGCTCCTGCAGCAGCCCAGACTTGATTGGCCGCACGCCGCTCCTGAGCGGTGTAGCTCTGGGCGTCCATCAGCCAAAGAGCTTGGCGGCATCCAGCTTGGCCGGAATGCGCGCCGCAATCACATCACGGATCAGGCTCTGCTCGTAGGAGTCAAAGGCTTTGTTGGTGATGCCCATATCCAGTGCCGCGCCTGCCGGGATGCCGCGCCGGATCAGCCGCAGGGCATCCAGCATGCCGCGCAGGTCCAGCGCCTTGGTGGAAATTTCCGCACTGTCGCACTTTTTCTGCAGGTCAAGGAACAGCAGTGCAAACTGGCGCACATACTTGGAAGCAAGATCGGGGAACTGCGTCCGCAGCAGCTTTTCCAGATCGTCCTGCGTAATGGTGGGCATCTGGATGACCACGAAACGGGAGGTGAGGGCCTCGTTCAGCTCACGGGTGCCGGCATAACCGTAGTTCATGGTGGCAATAAAGCGGGTCTCCTCCGCCAGCGGGATGCGGTCGTAGCCGGGCACATCGATGGCGCGGCGGAAGTCCAGCACCGCGTGCAGCACGGCCAGCGCTTCGTTTTTTGCCATGTTGATCTCATCCAGCACACCAAAGCCGCCGCACTGGGCGCAGCGGTATACCGGGCCGGGCCGGAACACCACCTGACCGTCCGCAAAAGTATCCATGCCGATGAGGGACGCCGCATCCATGTTCACATGGAAGGAGATGTCCCACGCAGGACGGCCAAAGGCGGCGGCAAGGTTTTCCGCCAGCACGTTTTTGCCGGTGGCTTTTCCGCCTGCCAGCAGCAGGTTTTCGCCGCAGAGCAGCGCCGCCAGCGCCTGCTCCCACACCTGCTTGCCGTAGTAGGTAAAGGCAGGGGAGGGGATGCGCGGGCGCAGTGCGTCCGGCAGGGCGTGGGCAGTGCGGTACTGCTGGACTGCTTCCAGCAGGGCGGGGTCTACCCCTTCCTGCCGCAGAGTTTCAAGGAGATCAGACATTTGTACAAACACCTCGATTTTGCCGGTTGTCTGGCACAAACCGGCTGTTCAGCCTTATCATAGCACAATCGTGGGGATTTGTGTAGGGGGCACGTGGCGAAAAAATGGCAAAGAGAGGCGGCCCCCAAACAGGGACCGCCTCTCTTCATGAAGAAAGAAGAAATGGAAAAACGCTTAAGTTGTGCCGGAAAATCGCGCTGGATCAGGCGTTATCCAGACCTGCCATCTGCTTGACAGCCTTCATGGCGAAGGTCAGGGTGCGGCCCATGGCCACACCAGCCATCAGGCAGGGATAGTTGTTGGCAAAGAAGCTGCCGGACATATCACCGGTGATGTACAGGCCCTCCATGGGCTGGTTGTTGTTGTCCAGCGCCTGACCCTTTTCGTTGATGGCAATGCCCTGCTCGGTTGTCAGCAGAGAGGCACCCAGCCAGCAGCCGTAGAAGGGCGCAGTGCGGATGGCACTCAGGCGGTAAGCGGGCTTGCCGAAATCCTCGTCGTTCTGCTTGTCGTACAGCTCATTGTAACGCTCCACGGTAGCAAGGAAGGTGTCCTTGGCAGCGCCGGTAAAGCCCATCTTGTCGGCCAGCTCGTCCAGCGTATCGCACTTGAACAATGCACCGGCCTCGATAGCCTCGTCCATCTTACCCTGAATGTACTTCTCGCCGCCGTTGCGGGTCTGGGCAGAGCAGCCGATGGTGTGGAAACGTTTTGCGTCCTCCAGAATGTTGGCATCGCAGATCTGTGCGTAGACGCGGCCCGGCTGGTGGGCAGCAGCGTAGACGATATCGTTGTAGGGGCAGCTCTCGTTGGCAAAGCGCTCGCCGTTGCGGTTCACCTTCAGGAAGGGCTGGGTACCTGGGTTGTACTGGCGGATCTTGCCGGGGAAGGCCTTGCCGCCAAAGGCGGAGTCGCTATCCACATAGCCGCCATCCACGCCGGGGGCAACAACGCCGCGGTCAAACAGCATGGGAGCGGCTTCCTTGTCCAGATTGGCACCGGCCCACACAGCAGCGCGGATGCCGTAGCCCTTGTCGGCGGGGGAGTAGGAGCAGGCGGTGGTCACGCTGGTGCCCAGCGGGTCCAGCTGCTCCATCATGTAGGGGTTGCCGGGGAAACCGCCGCAGGCCAGCAGCACGCCCTTGTTGGCGTTGTAGCGGATAAAGTGGTCATCCTCGGCGCTCTGGGCGATGATGCCGGTAATGCGGCCCTCACTGTTCTTTTCCAGCTTGGCCAGACTGGTCTTGAAGTCTACATCGTAGCCCAGCTCCTGAATGTACTGCAGCAGCAGCTCGTTGCGTGCCAGACCGGACTCGCGCTCGCTGGCCATGTAGTTATGCTCCTGCACAGGGAAGAGGTAGTCGGTATTGTGCTCGGCATTCTCTGCAGGCCATGCAGCCTCGCTGCCGGAGGTGAAATCGCATACCCAGCCGTACTTATCTTCCAGAATGCTGCGCATGAAGTCGTGCATGGCGGCAGACTCGTTGATCCAGGTCTTGACAACGCGCTGATCGCACTTGCCGGAGGCGTAGCGGGAGATCTCGCTCAGCAGCTTTGCCTTATCGGTGGCGGGTTCGCCAGCCTCCTTAGCGGCAGCAGAATCAACAGCGCCGTACCAGTGACGGGTGTCCTGCACGTTGGCGTTCTGCTCGATAACACGGAAGTTCAGGCCGTTGGCAGCAGCATAGGCGGCAGCGAACATACCGCCGTTGCCTGCACCTACGATCAGGATGTCAGTGTCCACGGTCTCGGTGATGGCAGCCTCGTCGATGTCGGGCTCTTTGCCCAGCCAGTCGTTCTCATCGCCGGTGGGCAGCTGCACGCTGGAGACCACAGCCTCACCCTTTGCCTGTGCGTAGCAGCTCTTGGCAGCCTTCATCACGGCATCGGAGGTGATGGTAGAGCCGGAAACGCCGTCGATCTCGGCAGAATCGGCAGCCATCAGCTGCTCACGCAGCTCATCGGCAGCAGCAGCGCCGAAAGAGGCGGTCTCGCCGGAGGTGTCCACCACCACGTCGGTGACAGCGCTGTCAGAGAAGGTCATGGTGACCTTGACGGTGGAGGAGATGCCCTCGGCGGTGCCCTCGTAGGTGCCGGGAATGTACTGACCGGCAGCACCGGAGGCAGTGGAGCTGGAGGCGGAATTGCAGGCAGCCAGTGCGCCGGCAGTGACACCGCTCATGGCGGCGGCAGCGGCGATCTTCAGAAAGCCCTTGCGGGAAATCTTGTTCATAGGTACGCTCTCTTTCTCTTTTCTCTTCTTGTTTTTCTTCTCATCGCGCAGCAAGTTAAAAACCACTTTGCTGAATCTTTAACAATTGTAGCGTAGAGCGGCGCACTTTACAATTCAATTATGTTATATTATAATTTAGGAAATCCTAATGTAAGAAAGCGAGGATGCGCAGATGAATCAGAGTGCACTGGATGGATTTGTGAAGATCGTAGAGATGGACAGCTTTTCGGCAGCAGCAGAGGCACTGTATCTTTCGCAGTCAGCGCTTTCGCAGCAGATCCGCACGCTGGAAGGGCAGCTGCAGTTTGAACTGTTTCAGCATGTACCGCGCCGGGTGATCCTGACCCCGGCAGGCCGGGACTTTTACCCCAAGGCAAAGCAGCTGACAGCTCTGTATCAGGAGGCGGTGCGCCATGCCCGCGCGGTGCAGCAGCAGGAAAACCCGCCGGAACGGCATCTGCTCATCGCAGGATATCATGAGGCGATGCGGATGTTCGTATATGACCTGTTTTCCCTGACAAGTGACCTGTGCCTGCAATATACCCCCATTCTGGGGTGGTGTGCCAACCGCAGCGAGGTCTGGCGCAGCCTGAAAAAAGGGGAGATGGATCTTTCCTTCCAGCTGGAAAGTGCAGAGTTCTACGCGCAGGGGCTTACCTTTGTGCCGCTGTTCTATATGCCGGAACTTTGCATCCCCATCCACCCGCCCGCTGATATGCCGGTGGGCAGACTGACCTTGGAACAGGCATTGCAATACCGCTGGCTGCCCATCAAGGAGATGTACCAGACTGTCTACGAAACAAGACTGTTGCAGGAGGGAATGGACCGAGGGGTGGAGTTTACGCCGGTGGGCGGTATCCGCAGTGCAGCCTACGGCGACCCGGCACTCAAGATGATCCCGCCTTTCTACTACCGCAGACCGGACCTCAGTTTTGTGCGAGTACTGGACTGGGGCAGGGGACACCGGTTTGGCATCGTGCTGGGGCAAAAGCGCGAGGATCCGGTGGTAATGGCCTATGTCCGCGCCTTGCAGCAACAGCTGCCGTCCCTCTCGGAAAAGCTGTTCGGCCTGAAGCTGGAACCGGTGGCGGAATAGAGAAAAAACAGAAACCCTCTCAGGCGCATTCGCGCCAGCTCTCCCAAAGGGAGAGCTATATTGCAGCTGACCGGTAACTGCTGAAAAGCTCCCCCTCTCGGGGGAGCTGGCATCGCGCAGCGATGACTGAGAGGGTAAAACAAATAGCACCTGCTGCCCTCGGAAAGGAAGGCGGCAGGTGCTATTTTTGTGCTTATACTGCGATGACGGGCAGCTTACTCCACCACGTCCTCGAACTGGCTGTTGTACAGATCGGCGTAGAAGCCGCCAGCTTCGATCAGCTGGTCGTGGGTGCCCTGCTCCACAATGTCGCCATCTCGCATCACAAGGATGAGGTCGGCGTCCCGGATGGTGGAAAGACGGTGGGCGATCACAAAGCTGGTGCGGCCCTCCATCAGGCGGTCCATGGCGGTCTGGATGCGCTGCTCGGTGCGGGTATCCACACTGCTGGTGGCCTCGTCCAAAATCAGGATGCGGTTGTCGGCCAGAATGGTGCGGGCGATGGTGAGCAGCTGCTTCTGGCCCTGACTCACGTTGGAAGCGTCCTCGTTCAGCTCCATCTGGTAGCCGCCGGGCAGGGTGCGGATAAAATGGTCGGCGTTGGCAGCCTTGGCGGCGGCGATCACTTCTTCATCGGTGGCATCCAGTCGGCCATAGCGGATGTTCTCCATGATGGTGCCCTTGAACAGCCATGTGTCCTGCAGCACCATGCCGAAGCCCTCACGCAGGGCGCTGCGGTCAAAGTCCCGCACATTGTGGCCATTCAGGGTGATGGAACCGGAATCTACATCATAGAAGCGCATGAGCAGCTTGACCATGGTGGTTTTGCCTGCGCCGGTGGGGCCGACGATGGCCACCTTCTGGCCGGGCTTGACCTCACAGCTGAAATCGTGGATGACGGTCTTGTCCGGGGTGTAGCCGAAGCGGACATGGCTGAATGTCACCTGTCCGTCGATGCAGGCAGGGTCCGCGCGGCGGGCCGGGTCTGCCTGCTGGTCCTCTTCCGGCTCGTTCAAAAACTCGAACACCCGCTCAGCAGCTGCAGCCATGCTCTGCAGCATGTTGGACACCTGAGAAAGCTGCTGGATGGGCTGGGTGAAGTTCTTGACGTACTGGATGAAGGCCTGAATGTCGCCGATGGTAATGACGCCGTTTGCGGCAAAAATGCTGCCCACGATGGCCACTGCCACATAGCCCAGATTACCCACAAAGTTCATAATGGGCATCATTAGGCCGGAGAGGAACTGGCTTTTCCACGCAGATTCATACAGCTTGTCGTTGGCGGCGTTGAAGTCATTCAGCACCACGGCCTCGCGGTTGAAGGCTTTGACCACGTTGTGGCCGGAGTAGACTTCTTCCACCTGACCGTTTACGACGCCCAGAATGGCCTGCTGGGATTTGAAGTATTTCTGGCTGAACCGAACTACGATGAGCACAAGCACCAGCGAGACGGGCAGGATCAGCAGGGCGATCAGGGTCATCTTCGGGCTGATGGACAGCATCATGACCAGCACGCCGATCATGGTGGTCACGCTGGTGATGAGCTGGGTGATGCTCTGGTTCAGGCTCTGGCCCAGCGTGTCCACATCGTTGGTGATGCGGGACAGCACCTCGCCCACGGTGCGTTTTTCAAAATAGGCAAGGGGCAGGCGGTTGATCTTTTCGCTGATCTGACGGCGGAAGTCGTAGCACACTTTCTGCGAAAGACCGGTCATCAGCCAGCCCTGAATAAAGCTGAATGCGCTGCTCAGCAGGTACATGCCCAGCAAAAACAGCAGGATGCGGCCGATATACACAAAGTCGATGCTGCCGGTGCCGCGAAGCTTGGCGATCCAGCCGGTAGCAAGGGCCGTGGTGGCTTTTGCCAGCACCTTGGGGCCTGCAATGTTGAAGATGGTAGAAAGAATGGCAAATACAATGGCGGTAACGAGCGAAAGGCGGTAGCGGCCAAGGGTGCGCACAAGCTGCAGCAGGGTGCCCTTGAAGTCCTTGGCGCGTTCGGTCGTCATGCGTCCGGGTCTTGGCATATCATTCACCCTCCTTTTCCGTATTCAAAGTATCCAGAGCCAGCTCCTTCTGGCTCAGCTGGCTGCGTGCGATCTCCTGGTACTCCGGGCAGGTGACCATCAGCTGGGCATGGGTGCCCTTGCCCACCAGACGGCCCTCGTCCAGAACCAGGATCTGGTTCGCATGCAGTACGGTGGAAATGCGCTGTGCTACGATGATCACAGTGGAGTCGCCGGTCTCAGCTTTCAGCGCACGGCGCAGGGCCACATCGGTCTTGAAGTCGAGGGCAGAGAAGCTGTCATCGAACAGGTAGATCTTTGGCTTTTTCGCAATGGCACGGGCGATGGAAAGGCGCTGCTTCTGGCCGCCGGACACATTGGAGCCGCCCTGTGCGATAGGGCTTTCGTAGCCCTGCGGTTTTGCATCGATGAACTCGGTGGCCTGCGCAATGGCAGCGGCCTTTTTCACGTCGGCATCGGTGATGTGCTCCCCGCCGAACTTCAGGTTCGAGCCGATGGTGCCGCTGAACAGCACACCTTTCTGGGGCACATAGCCCAGCAGGTCGTGCAGCTGTGCCTGCGGCATATTGCGCACATCGATGCCATCCACGGTCACACTGCCGCCTGTCACATCATAGAAGCGGGGGATGAGGTTGAGCAGGGTGGATTTGCCGCAGCCTGTGGAGCCGATGATAGCGGTGGTCTCGCCGGGCTTTGCAGTAAAGCTGATGTGCTCCAGCGCATCGCTGTCCGCACCCGGGAAGCGGAAGCTCACATCGTGGAACTCTACCTCACCCTGCCAGTTTTTGTGCTCCTGCGCGGGCTCTGCAGCAGCTTTGTCCGGGTCGTTGATGGTGGCTTTGGTGCGGATCACCTCATCGATACGCTCTGCAGCCACACCGGCGCGGGGCAGCATGACGGCCACCATGGCCAGCATCAGGAAGGACATGACGATCTGCATGGTGTAGGTGATGAACGCGATCATCTCGCCCACCTGCATGGTGCCGGTGTCCATGGCCTTGCCGCCGAACCAGACGATGAGCAGGCTGGTGCCGTTCATGATGAGGGTCATAAAGGGCATCATAGCCACCATGGCACGGTTGGTGAACAGCTGGGTGCTCATCAGGTCTTTGTTGGCCTTGTCGAAGCGCTCCTCCTCAAACCGTTCGCGGCTGAACGCGCGCACCGGCATGATGCCGGTCAAGATCTCGCGGCTGACAAGGTTCAGCCGGTCCACCAGCTTCTGCATGATCTTGAATTTCGGCATGGCAATGTTCATCAGGAAGAGGATGAGCAGCAGCAGAACGGCCACGTCCAGCACAATGATCCAGGAAAGGCCGGTGCTGCTGTTCAGCACATGCAGCACACCGCCAATGCCCAGAATGGGCGCATAGGCCACCATGCGCAGCAACATGACGCAGACGAACTGCACCTGCTGGATGTCGTTGGTGGTGCGGGTGATGAGGGATGCGGTGGAGAAATTCTCGATCTCCGCATTGGAGAATCCGATGACGCTGGCAAAGGTCTCCCGGCGCAGGTCGCGGCCAATGGCGGCGGACACGCGGGAGGCGAGGAAGCCCACAGCAATGGACACGGCCGCCATCAGCAGGGTGAGGCCCAGCATCTGACCGCCTACGCGGTAAAGGTAGCGCATCTGCACATCGTGGGCAACGCCCTGTGCCTCGTATTCCAGCTGCACCAGCAGCATGGACTGACTTTTGAGGTTCTCCATCAGGGTATCATCCAAGCTGGCAAAAGCACCGGCCAGCTGCTGCTGGACGGCTTCGCGGGTAAACCCGGGCATCTGGCTCATGGCGGCAAACTGGGCGCACACGGTGTCCAGATCCTCGGCAGTGGGGGTGACAGTCTCGGTATCCGTGGTGGTGCTCTCAGAGGATGCCGCCTGCATGTCGGCAAGGCCGGTCATGCCCAGTGTGTCCTGCCCGGCGGGGGTGTTCGCTGCCTGCGCAGCCGCCATATACAGCACGATGTCCGGCGTGGTGACGGCATCCTCCAGCGCGGCGCGCTCGTCGTCGGTCAGGTCGGTGCGCAGCTTCAGCACACCGTCGTCCTGAAGATAATACCCGTAGGCGTTCTGGAGTGCATCGGCGTCCTCTTCGCTCATCAAAAGCGTGAGGGCGTCCAGCGTGCTCTGGCGTATCGTTTCCGGCAGAGGGCTTTCAATGCCGCCCTGCTGGATGCCGGTGTCCACGATCCTGCTTGTGTAGTCCGGCAGCGAAAGATCGCAGTACGCCTGCACGAACAGCAACGCGAACACCACAAGACAGACGGCCCAGTGCCGGGCCAGCTGCTTGAAAATTTTCGTCATGGTTCGGTTCTCCCTTCGTTGTTTTTTGCTTCACGGGAAGCGTTTTCCGCAAGAATGGCGTCCATCAGTGCACCGCGCAAAACGTTCATCTGCTGCACCTGCTCCGGTGTCAGCCGGGCCATCACACAGGCAAAATAATCGCTGAGGGCATCTTCACACCGGGCGCAGGCGGCGTAGCCCTCCGGCGTGATGCGCACCAGCGTTTTGCGCCGGTCTGCCGGGTCCGCTTCGCGCAGAACAAGGCCGTCCTGTTCCAGCTGGCGCAGGCTGCGGCTGATGGCCGGCAGCGGCTGGTGTGCCTCCCGGGCAAAATCGGAAACATACACCGCTCCGTCCTGCCCGCGGGTGCTGATCGTGTGAGCCAGACCCTCCAGCATGGGAAAGTGGCACTTGGGACAGCCCCGCAGAGCCGCCTTCATGCCGGCCCGGGACGCCTTGCTCAGCCGTCCGAAAAAATGGCACAGGCCGTGAAAGCTCGCTGCGGCTTCGGTCTCGTTCAACATTCTATCCCTCCTCATCACAAAATGCTTAACAGCTGTTAACTATTAACGCCTGACAATAATATTCCTCCTGCACCCAGAATGCAAGGGCGGTTTGGGATAATTTTAAAAAAGTTCACAAAAAGGGAAGGGAGGCAGAAAGCCTGAACCGCCTGGCAGCTGCATAAATAGAATAAAAAACGTTTCTGCGGGAGGGACGGCATTGGAACAGGGGCTGAAAGGGATCTTTGCGCTTTTTGGCGGGCTGGCATTGTTTTTGTATGGCATGGATGCGCTCAGCCGCAGTCTGGAAACAGCGGCGGGACAGCGGATGAAGCGGCTGCTGATGGTGTTGGCCGGCAGCCCGGTGCGGGGCGTGCTGGCGGGGGCAGCGGTCACGGCGGTGCTGCAAAGCAGCTCGGCAGTCACGGTGATGGTGCTGGGCTTTGTAAGTGCGGGCCTGCTGACTCTGCGGCAGGCGGTTCCGGTGATCTTTGGCTGCAACATCGGAACCACTATTACCGCACAGCTGCTGGCCTTCCGGCTGGAAGATGTGCGCGGTCTTGTGCTGCTGACCGGACTGCTGCTCTGTTTTGCCTGTGCAGGGCAGAAGGCCCGGGCCGTTGGCCGGGCGGTGTTCGCCTTTGGCCTGCTGTTCGAGGGCATTGCCGGTATGAGCACGGCGCTGGCCCCGCTGGCACAGAGCCCGGTGTTTGCGCTCTGGCTGGCACGGGTGCAGCATCATCCGTGGCTGGGCCTGCTGACAGGCCTCTGCATGACCCTGACGGTGCAGAGCAGCTCTGCTACCATTGCGGTGCTGCAGAGCGTTGCGGCCCGGCCCGGCTCCCAGGGCGGCAGTCTGCTGGGCCTTGCAGGGGCACTGCCGGTGCTGCTGGGGGATAACATCGGCACCACGGTCACGGCGGTGCTGGCATCCATCGGGCAGAGCCGGGACACAAAACGGGCGGCGGTGGCCCACGCCCTGTTCAACCTGACCGGTGCGGCGGCGTTCTGCGCCCTGCTGCCGTGGTATGCGGGTCTGGTGAAAATGATCTCGCCCAAAGGGCCGGAGCTGGAAGTCATTGCCCGGCAGCTCGCCAACGCGCATACGCTGTTCAACCTCATCTGCACTGCGGCGTGGCTGCCGCTGACCCCGCTGATGGTGCGTCTGGTCTGCGGCCTTGTGCCGGATCGTCCACCCAAAGCCCGGAATAGCTGAGAAATCCGGCACATCCCGCCTGCGGGGTCTGGCACGGCAAACCTGCCAAAAATCCAGCGCTCAAGCCAAATAACGAGCATTTTAAAGTTGATTTCCGGCCAAGGATGTGGTACACTGAATAGGTTATGGGAGTATAAAAACAGGGCGTGGATTTGGCGGTTTTGCAAACGACGAAAATACGCTGCTTTTAGTATAGTGAGGATGAAAAACATGAAGGATATCACAACGGCACTGATGCAGCAGTTCCGCAGGGAACACAAGGCGGCGCGGCGGTATATGGCACTGCTGCTGGCATTGGCGCTGCTCACCAGCCTGTTCGTCAACTGGCAGCTGCACAGTGTGGGCATTGCCCAGACGGCAGACTACCAGTGCGGCGAGATCGAGCACCAGCACACCGCCGAGTGCTACGAGAAGGTGCTGGTGTGCGGCTATGAGGAGGGCGAACCGGAGGACTGGAACGCCACAAAGCCGGACGACAGCGCATTCCTTGACGCAGATTATGGTGTGGAGCAGAGCGATGCCGACATTGCCGCCTATTCGGCAGAGCCGGAGCCGGAGTACATTTTTGTGCCCCACCAGCACACCGACGACTGCTATCAGGAAGTGAAAACGCTGACCTGCTACGAGGAAGAGCATGTGCACACTGATGACTGCTTTGACCCCGAGGATGGCAGCCTGATCTGTGACCTGTTCGAGCACACCCACGACGACAGCTGCTATTCCGTTGAATATGAGCTGGTGTGCGGTCTGGAAGAGGGCGAGCTTGTGGAGGAGCCCAACCCGGACTATGTGCCGGTGGATGAGGAAGCCTTTGCGGTGTTTGACGATGCCGTGGCCCTTCAGCCCGTTGTGGACGACAGCAGTCTGGACACCCCGGTGCACCACCACACCGACGCCTGCTATGAGGAAGTGCTGGTCTGCGGCCTGCCGGAGCACCACCACACCGTGAACTGCCTGTCCGACCCGCTGGCGGATGTGGAGGACGAGGAGACATGGAGCGCAAAGACGAATGTTGTGCTCACCGGTGCGTGGGCCGACGACCTGACCGCTGTGGCAAAAAGCCAGCTGGGTTACCAGCAGAGCGAGCGCAACTTCAAGTTGGACGATGAGGACCAGACCACCGTGCGCCACTACACCCGTTACGGTGCATGGTATGGCAACGCCTACGGTGCGTGGGATGTGATGTTCCTGTCCTACTGCCTGAACTACGCGGATGTGCCGCAGACCACGGTGCCGCAGCGCGCCGGTGTGCAGGCCTTGCGCAGCGACCTGCGCGGGTCTGAGTGGCTGAAGGCGGCGGCAGAGGTCGAGCTTGTGCCCGGCGATATCGTGTTCTACAACAGCATCACCACCGAGACGGTGGCGGTGGAAGAGGACGCGCCGCAGATCATGGATGATTCTGCCGATGCAGACATTGCCCTGCTTTCGCTGGAGCCTGCAGCCGCTGAGCCCCAGACCGAGGAGCGCACCGTCAGCACTGAGACCGTGGGTATCGTGTCGGATGTGGACGCGGATACCGGCACCCTGACCGTGATCTCCGGCGACGTGGACGGCAAGGTGGCCGAGGTATCCCTGCGTGCGGACGAGATCACGGATGTGATCGATCTGGCCGCAGCCCATAAGGCGCAGGAAGAAGGGAAAAGAGCGGAACCTGACGGCGTGGAACCGGCAGGGGACGAGGAAACCTCTCTTGTGATCTGGGCAACTGGTCCTGTATCGCAGATCTCTCCGTATGCGGTGGCGTTGCTGTCCGACGAAGCCGCAGATGATGTCAGCGCAGCTGCAGAAACGGTGCAGTCGCTGGATGGACATATCACCAGCATAAAATTCCAGAAGGAGATCGGAACGGGAAGCAATACGCAATGGACAGATATCCCCCAGGGTGAAACGGTGAAGGATGGCGATACCATCCAGCTCGTGGTGAAATTCAACCTGCCATATGGTACTTTCCCATCGGGAAGCGGCACGATGACGTATCAGCTGCCGGGCGGATTGAAACTGGATAAGAAGATCGAAACAGACGTGATCATAGAGGTAGCAACCGGTAAGTCGATGGGTACGTATTCCATCGACACAAACGGCTTGGTCACGATGAACTTTGCTGGGATCGGCAGCGGCGCAGCCTTTGACGGAAAATTGACCTTCAAAGCCAAAGCGGACCTCGCCACGACCACGGACGGCAAGATCAGCTTTGGAAACAGTATGGAGCTGCAAGTTACCCCAAAAGAACCGGATCTGTCCATAACAAAGGAACTCGCGGACTACGCGGGCAAGGGCGTAAGCTGGTGGAGCAACGAAACCAGCGGCTACTATGCCTATTGGAAGGTTACGGTATCTACCAAGAACGGTTCCGGAGGCACGGTGAAGATTAGCGACAAAATAACCGGCTTCCCGGCAAAGCATAATACCACGGATATCCCCATCAAGCTGATCAAGCAAGATGCGAACGGTACCCATGAGCTTTCGGTTGGAACCGACCCATACAAGTATACTGTTTCTGAAGATGGCAGAGAGTTAAGCTTTGCGGCACTTCCGGAGCTGAATGAGGGTGAAAAGTACATCCTGTACTACGCCACAAAGGCGGCGGACGAAGACCTGAAGGCTATGTACGGAACCGGCAAGCCGAACATAATGTATAACACGGCTGCAGCAGAAACCGATACGGTGAAGACAGTCTCCTCTGGTGAAAAGCGTATCACGTATAACCGCAATATCATCCAAAAGACAGGCGTCTTGAATGCGGATGGTCTGATCGAATGGACAGTCGTAGTTCGTGCACCGCTGGATGGACCTACGGATTTCCTGAAGGATTATACATTTCAGGATGTTCTGCCGGGGAACGTCACACTGTCCGGTGAGATCAACGTCCAAATCGAGGGAGCGCAGACGACATACGTAACGATGAAGCCGGAAGATATGAAAGGTGGCATTAAGCTCTCAGAACTGAGCGACAACGCAAAGACCGCCTACCGCTTTACCATTACCTACAAGACCACTGTACCGACAGATGGCTCGGCATCTGTGACGAACAGGGCGTATATAGCTGATAACCTCTGGGCGGAGGACACGGTTCCCGTCAGTCAGGGCATCTGGAAACTGACCAAGACCCACAACCGTACCGATAATAATAATATCGCCTACTGGGATCTGAGCGCAGTGAATGCGACCGGTGCCGACCATTTTGAGCTGACCGATACCATCGGGAACACCACCGATGGCAGCGACAGGCACTATGCCATTGCTTCGGAGCTGCAGAAAGCGATTGAAGATGGCCTGACGCTGTATCTGACCGGCAGCAATAGTACACTGAACTATGCGCAGGTAGAAAAATATCTGACTATCACCTATTTTGATGCATTCAATAATAAAGTTGATGCGAATGATGCTAACACACATGTGCTGAGCTTTACCGTTGCAGTGAAGAAAGCAGAAGGCGACGACTCCATTGCTGTGCGCCAGATGGTGCTGAAGGATGTGCCCACTCATGAAGTGCGCAGTGGTAAGCCGGAAGGTGCGGATTGGACCTTCACCAACAACGCAAAGATCACGCAGGGCGGCAACATAAAGGCGAGCGATTCGGCTGAGGATGTTTATCGCAGCAGTGTCTTTGAAAAATCGGTGGCCATCGATGGAAAACGGGATGAGTACATTACCGGCGATACCACTGTGAATTATGACGATGTCAAGGATCAGAAACTGCTGTACCGCATCAGGTTGGTGACAACGGGAACAGAAACAGGCGAAATTCTTATCAAGGATGCCCTGCCGACGGGAACCGAGTTGACTGTAAACGGTGACAAGATCAGGCTCTACGTGGACAACGAGCAGCGCAGCTGGTACCCCGCTGACCGATGGAGTCTTGATAAGTACGATAAACAAACGAATATGCTGGTTGTACACGTGTACGGCTGCAACGACGGAAAACAACACGTCATTGAGCTTTGGTATGAGGTCAGCTTTAAGAACGACTCCCGCTGGAAAGACCTGCTCACATCGGATATCACCTACACCAACAAAGCAGAATGGGGTGATAAGTCTGCGGCTATCAAGACCACGGTGCACAAGAACATCTCTCCGCTGATAAAGACCGGCGAACAGCTGAAGGACAAAAATGGTAACTGGACGAACAATGTCACCTATACTGTCATCATCAACCCGGAAAATCGGAAGCTGGGAACCACTGGAACACTGAAACTGCGGGATGAGGCAAAGATCATACGCGGTAACAGCTTCTACGGCCACAATGTCCGTCTGTACTACTACGAGCACGACAAGTACGAGCACGACAAGGATGTATCGAGCCTGACGCAGGTAAAAGAAGGACTTTATCACATTGACGCCTCCGAACCCGATTACTGGCTGTGCATGACTGTCCCGGACGGAACTGCGCTGCTGCTGCAGTATGACATTGAATTCGACCCCGGTAACTTTACTGACCCCAAGCTGAGCAACACGGTTCAGCTGGAGGGTATTGCTCAAGGTACAGCGGAGGACGTGAATTTTAAAATGAACGAAAGCAGTGTGCAGATCACCCGCGGCCAGCTGGTCATCCACAAAATGGATGCGGAAACCAGCAAGTTTCTGCCGGACGCGGAGTTTGCGATCGACTACTACGATACAGGATCGAGCATGTTTAAGACATTTATGCCTGGAACGACCGGTGCAAACGGCGAATTGACCTTCAGCATTACAAGTGCGGATCAGACACTGTCACCGAATGTGCTCTACCGCCTGACTGAGACGAAGGCTCCGGACAACTATATTCTGGACAGCACGCCGAAATATCTGTTCTTCTACGAGAAGGGCACCGATCCCAAGGAAGCCTTCAAGACGGCTCTGGGCGATACTCCAATCACAGACCACGACAAGACCGTGACGGTGGATGACGTGACCTTCGGATGTTCGACCAATACCACACAGCTGACAGTCAGGAATACCTACAATCAGCTCACTGTCCAAAAATACTGGTTGAGTGCAGCGGACGGCAAACCGTTGGCGAATGCAGACATTCCGGCGGAGTCCATTCAGGTGCAGCTGTACCGTTATACAGAAGGCCAGATGGCAGCTAACGCGGCGCTCGTGGATACACGAGAGCTGAATAAAGATAACAGCTGGTCGTATACATGGGCCGGCGAAAATCAGATCCCGGCAGCAGATGAAGAGGGCCACAGGTACTACTACCTTGTAAAAGAAGTGACTAACGGCAACTGGGTTACGGAGATCACCAACAACAGTGGCATCCAGACCGGCAAGATCTTCATCACCAACAAAGTCTACAGCGGCTACGTTCTGCCCTCCACCGGCGGCATGGGCACGGTGCCCTTTGCGGCGGTGGGCGGTATGCTGACCGTGGGTGCGGCCCTGCTGCTGGCCAAACGCAAAAAACACGAAGAGAAAGGGGAGTGAACAGCCGATGGAACAGAAAAGTTTGCGCAGGCGGTTTGCAGCCCTGCTTTTGATGCTGTGCCTTCTGGCGGCAGGCGCATTGCCTGCCCTTGCCACCAGTGCGAACATCCGGCTGGTGGATGCCAGCGGAAACCCCGCCACCGGCACCATCCGCGTTGCGCTGTACGACAGCGCGAAGGATAAGGCCCTGAGCGGCGGTCAGCTGACGCTGTACCGCGTGGCGGAGGTGAAGCGCAAAAACGGCGACCTGAGCTTTGAATACTGCGGCGATTTTTACGGCTGCGGCATCGCGCTGGGCGACCTGACCGACAGCACGCTGGCGGACCAGCTGCTGGAATATATGCCGCAGGGCGCACGGGGCACCACAAAAACCGTTGATGCGGACGGCAATGCCGCCTTTGAGGATCTGGAACTTGGCCTGTACCTGATCGTGCAGAGCAAGGCCTCCAATGGCTATGCGCCCATCAAACCGTTCCTTGTTTCCCTGCCCATGGCAGAGAATGGGAAATGGAATTATGAGGTGGACGCCTCCCCCAAGGTGGGCGGCTACACCCCCGTCAACCCGGATACGCCGCCTGTGCCGCCCACTCCCGTGCCGGACAAGCCCGGCACCCCGGAACAGCCCACGGAGCCCACAAACCCGGATACGCCCAAGAACCCGGACGGCCCGGACAGCCCGGTCTCGCCCGGCAATCCGGACAACCCGGTGGCTCCCGGCAATCCGGACAACCCGGTAGCCCCGGGAAACCCGGATAATCCTGCACTGGCGGGCCGTCCGGACGGCGCAGTCATGAGCGGTCTGCCCCAGACCGGTCAGCTGAACTGGCCCGTGCCGGTGCTGGCGGTCAGCGGCGTGCTGCTATTTGCCGTTGGCTGGGTGCTGAACAAAAAGGAAGCGCTGCCATGAGACAGAAAATTGGAAAGATATGTATGGTGCTGGGTGCGCTGCTCATTTTGGCGGCGGCGGCGCTGCTTGCCTACAACAAGTGGGATGCGACCCGCGCAGACAAGGCGGCACAGCAGGCACTGGGAGAGCTGGAACAGACCCTGACCACAACGGTTGAGGAAAAGGCAAAGTCGGAGACCGTTGTGCTGCAGCCGGAGCTGGACCCTGCCCAGCCCATGACCGAAACGGAACTGGACGGCTGGAGCTATATCGGCTACCTGTCCATCCCCTCCATTGGGCTCGACCTGCCCGTGATGAGCGAGTGGAGCTACGCGGGCCTGAAGATCGCGCCCGGCCGGTACTCCGGCTCTACCTACGCGGACAACATGGTGGTCTGCGCCCATAACTATGCAAAGCACTTCAGCCCCATCAAATGGCTGGCCGAAGGGGCACAGGTCTATTTTACCGATATGGACGGCATGCGGTGGAGCTATGAGGTCTCCTATGTGGAGAACCTGCAGCCTACCCAGATCGAAAAAATGACCGAAAAGACGGAAGACGCCGATAACTGGGACCTGACCCTCTTCACCTGCACCACCGGCGGCCGTGCCCGCTGCGCCGTGCGGTGCGTGCGGACGGGCTACCCGGTGCTCACAACGGAGACCGCAGAATAAGATGCAAAAATCCCCTGTGCGCTGGCACAGGGGATTTTTTATGTCCGGTATTCGGTGGGCTGGGCCCATCTTCACAGGGGATTACTTGCTCTGGATGTACTCGTCAATGGCCTTTGCAGCAGCCTTGCCTGCGCCCATGGCCTTGATGACGGTAGCAGCGCCGGTCACGGCGTCACCACCCGCGTACACACCGTCACGGCTGGTCTTGCCGTCGTCACCGTCGGTGACGATGCAGCCGTGCTTGTTGGTCTCCAGACCCGGGGTGGTGGAGCGGATCAGCGGGTTGGGGCTGGTGCCCAGACTCATAATGACCGTGTCCACATCCAGCTCAAACTCGCTGCCCTTCTTCTCAATGGGGCGGCGGCGGCCGGAAGCATCGGGCTCACCCAGTTCCATCTCGATGCAGGTGATGGACTTGACAAAGCCCTCGTCATTGGCGTGGATCTCCACAGGGTTGCACAGGGTCTTGAAGATGATGCCCTCTTCCTCGGCGTGCTCTACCTCTTCCTTACGGGCAGGCAGCTCAGCCATGCCGCGGCGGTAGACGATGTACACGGTCTCGGCACCCAGACGCAGGGCGCTGCGGGCAGCGTCCATGGCCACGTTGCCGCCGCCCACAACGGCGACCTTCTTGCCGGTGCGGATGGGGGTCTTGCTGGTGGGCAGATAAGCCTTCATCAGGTTGGAGCGGGTGAGGAACTCGTTGGCGGAGTAGACGCCCTTCAGGCTCTCGCCCGGGATGCCCATGAAGCGGGGCAGGCCGGCACCGGAACCCACGAAGACGGCCTCATAGCCGTACTCACCCATCAGCTCGTCGATGGTGAGCACCTTGCCGATGACCATGTTGCACTCGAAATCGACGCCCATCTTCTTGAGGCCGTCGATCTCCTGCTGGACGATGGCCTTGGGCAGACGGAACTCGGGGATGCCGTACATCAGCACGCCGCCGGCCACATGCAGGGCCTCGTAAACGGTGACCTTATAGCCCAGCTTTGCCAGATCGCCTGCGGCGGTCAGACCGGCAGGGCCTGCGCCGATGATGGCCACCTTGTGGCCGTTCCATTCGGGCACGATGGGGGCAGTGTGCACATTCTCACGATGCCAGTCGGCAACAAAGCGCTCCAGACGGCCGATGCCCACCGGCTCATTCTTGATGCCGCGGGTGCACTTGCCCTCGCACTGGCTCTCCTGCGGGCAGACACGGCCGCAGACGGCGGGCAGGGAAGAGGAGCGGTTGATGACCTGATAAGCGGCCTCAAAATCGCCCTCTGCCACATGGCCGATGAATTCCGGGATATCAATGCCGACGGGGCAGCCCGTCTGGCAGGGTTTGTTTTTGCAGTGGACGCAGCGCTTGGCCTCGTTGACAGCCATCTCAGCGGTGTAGCCCAGTGCCACTTCCTCAAAATTCTTGTTCCGGACGTTGGGGTCCTGGGTGGGCATGGGGCATTTCTTCGGGTCCATATTGAAAGCCATCTTATTTTACCTCCTGATTCAGCAGATTGCAGGCTGCTTCGCGGGCGCGGGCCTCGAAGGGGCGGTACATGGTGCCGCGGGCCATTGCCTCGTCAAAATCCACGAGGTCGCCGTCAAAGTCGGGGCCGTCCACGCAGGCAAACTTGGTCTGGCCGCCCACGGTCAGGCGGCAGCCGCCGCACATGCCGGTGCCGTCGATCATAATGGGGTTCATGGAGACGATGCTCTTCAGGCCATGCTTCTGGCAGGTCTTGACCACAAACTTCATCATGATGAGCGGGCCGATGGTGATGACCAGATCGTACTGGTTGCCGGCGGCCACCAGCTCGTCCAGGGCAGCAGTGACCACACCCTTGGTGCCGTAGCTGCCGTCGTCGGTCATCACGCGCAGCTCGTCGCTGCAGGCCTTGAACTCGTCCTCGAGGATGAGCAGGTCTTTGCTGCGGAAACCGACCACGCTGTGCACCACGCAGCCCTGCTCGTGCAGCTCACGGGCGATGGGCAGAGCGATGGCGCAGCCCACGCCGCCGCCGACCACGCAGACCTTTTTCAGGCCCTCCACCTCGGTGGCGCGGCCCAGGGGGCCCACAAAATCGTGAACGCTCTCGCCCACCTTGAGGCTGTTCAGCTCCATGGTGGTGCCGCCCACGATCTGGAAAATGATATCCACAGTGCCTGCCTCGCGGTCATAACCGGCTACGGTCAGGGGGATGCGCTCGCTGTCCTCAAACGGGCGCACAATGATAAACTGGCCCGGCTTTGCCTTTTTGGCGATCAGCGGGGCTTCAATGACCATCTTTGTCACGGTGGGGTTCAGCGCGACTTTTTCAGTGATCTTATACATCGTGTTTGCTCCTTTATGCTGGCATTTCCTATTTCTGCGCACGAAAACGCGCCTGCATGCCCTCGGCGGCATAACAGACGCAGCTTTTGCAGGCGACAAAATGACATTCTTATTATAATGGTTCCTACAGGAGAAAGCAACTAAATTTTCCTCGTGTCTGTTGCGGCAAACATGAATGAACGGCGGTGTCAGCCAATGCAGAGAAGGCTTTTTGTGCGCAGACAGGCCTGTTTTGAAATTTTTTGCAAAAAATGCAAATTTGTGGTTGACAATTGCCGGGCGGTACGGTATAATAATCAGCGTCGCCGGTAAACAACCGGCACGAACACATGGAATGTGCGGCCGTAGCTCATCTGGTAGAGCGCCACCTTGCCAAGGTGGAGGTAGCGAGT
>OOAZ01000271.1_pt1 | contig 48620 bp, 38 predicted proteins | sample 1671221 | NCBI WGS metagenome assembly OOAZ01 (sample SAMN06348134, study PRJEB24527) | human gut metagenome | biome: human gut; feature: ankylosing spondylitis patient; material: feces | host: Homo sapiens | place: China | collected 2015-10
TGGAGGAGATGCTGTACAAGTGGATCCCCATTCAGTCCAGCAAACACAAGTGGTCTCCCAAGACCTACACCCAATCCGTGGCGATGGTGCAGAACCTCATCGTGCCGTATATCGGAAAGCGGAAGGTGCAAGACCTCCGCACCTACGACATCGAGCAGTTCTACGCCACTTTGAGCCAGACCCCTTGCGGCCAGTACGTTCACGGCGAGAAGCAGGAGCTGACGGAAAATCAGAAGAAGCGGCTGTTATCCAGCACGTCCATTCACGAAGTCCACACGCTCCTGAAGACCGCCTTTTCGTATGCCGTTGACTGGGATCTGATCCACAAGTCGCCTACTCCCCGTGAAGCCCCCAAGATCAATACCGAAGAACGCACCATCTGGGATGAGCGCACCATGTTGGCGGCGCTGCAGACCATCGAGAACCCCGCCCTGCATCTGGCGGTGCACATGAGCATGATCCTCTCCTTGCGAGAGGGTGAGATCCTCGGCTTGCAGCCGAGTGATCTGGACTTTGACGCAGCAGACGGACGGGGAACCATCTCGGTGAACAAAGCCCTGCAGCGTGCCGACAAGGTCGCCTTGTCCAAGATCGACCCCACCCAGATCTACCACACCTTCCCGGACAGACGGGAGGGGAGTAAGTCCTCGCTGATCCTTAAGCGGACTAAGACCAAAAAGTCCAACCGCATCCTGTACATGACCAAGCCCTTGAAAAAGGAGCTTCTGGCATGGCTGGAAAAGATGAAGCAGGACGAACAGAATGCCCCGGAAAAATACAGCAACTGCGGTCAGCTGTTCCGCTTACCAGACGGCTTACCCATTGCCCCGGACGTTCTGACCAAGTGGTACCGTATGTGGAGGGCAGAGCATCCGGAGTTTGAGAAGATCGTGTTCCACGGTCTGCGCCACTCCAGTGCCACCTACCAGCTGCTGCAGTCTGGCGGCGACTTCAAATCGGTGCAGGGCAACACAGGTCATGCAACTGCTACCGTCCTGATGGACACCTACGCTCACACGCAGGACAGGCCTCGGTTGGAGCTGGCAGAGAAGATCGAAGCCGACTTCTACACGCAGGATGTGGCAGGTGCGAAGCCGCAGAAACCCCCGGAAAACAAAACGCCGGTGGCAACAAAAATCACGGGTAAAATGATCCTTGAAGCCATCCGGCAGATGGACGCAGAGGAGCGCCGCGAGCTGACGCGGGTGCTCTTCGCATAAAATTCTCTTTTTTGTGCAGCGAAATACACGCTGTGCAAGCGATGCAAAGAGTTCATGGCTTTTTTGTAAAGTGTGCAGGAGATGTGCAAAAGTGTGCAGACCCTGCCAGAAAAACAAAAAAGCCATGAAATCTTTCGATTTCACGGCATTTTCTGGTGCGATGGAAGGGACTCGAACCCCCGGCCTACTGATTCGTAGTCAGTCACTCTATCCAGCTGAGCTACCAACGCATACGTTCCGTCCGGAACAAGATGTATTTTATCACTCGGCCATGGTTTTGTCAACACCTTTTTGCAATTATTTTTATTCTTTTTGACCGTACTCGTTTTTTACGCGTGCGCACGGCGTTTTTCACAGGCTTCCTTTTGCGTCCATCGCCGCGTTTTCTGCTTGCCGCCTGCACAGCAGGGCTCCGTTCCGGTATTTTTGTTCTGTTCATCTTATGTGTTCCTCTTATATGGGCATCCTGCGGCAGACCTTTTGCACCCGCAGGGTCTGCGCACTTTTTCCGGCAAAAAGCCGTTCAAAGCGCAAAACCAGCATTTTTTATGATTTTTCTTGTATCGCTTTTGTCATTCTTGTGTTATAATAACCTTACTATATGTTTTAATCTGTGTCCATGCAGGGGTACAGGAGCTTTGCGGCGGGCGTCGATCAGGCGCCGGGCCGCCGGGTTTTCTCTGCAGCGAGACACCACGGAGGGTAGATCCTATGAAACTGGTAAGCGTGGAAACTCCTGAAAAGAGTGTCTGCAAAATGACCTTCAGCGCCAGCCCGGAAGAGCTGGAAGCTGCATCCAATGCCGTTTATGAGCGCACCCGCGCCTCTTATACGATCCGGGGCTTCAAAAAGGGCGAAGCTGACCGTGCACAGATCGAGGCTGATCGCGGCGAACACACCTTCTGGTACGACGCCATCAACGATCTGATGGACAAGGACGTGCCCGCACTGTACGATGCTGCGATGGCAGAGCACGGCTTTGTGGCTGTTGCCGATCCCGTATACGATCTGGTGAGCGTGAAAAAGGACGAGGGCTTTGTGGCCACTGCCACGGTTGCTCTGCAGCCTGAACTGAATCTGACCAAGACCACCGGTTTTGTGTCTGAGTGCGTTACCCCTGAGGTGTCCGACAAGGAGATCGACAATGTGCTGGAGCGCCACCGCGCGGCTGCCGCAGAGCTGGTGCCTCACAAGGGTCCTGCCGTGAAGGGCAACATCGTACATATCGATTATGAGGGCCTGCTGGAGGGCAAGCCCTTCCAGGGCGGCACCGCACAGAATCAGGCCGTTCAGCTGGGCAGTGGCCGCATGATCCCCGGCTTTGAGGAGGGCATTCTGGGCCACAAGGCAGGCGAGGAGTTTGAGATCTTTGTCACCTTCCCCAACCGCTACCACGCAAAGGATCTGGCCGGCAAGCCGGTGGTGTTCAAGGTCAAGCTGATCGACGTCTGCGTGCGCCAGATCCCGGCCCTGAACAGCGATTTTGCCAAGAAGGTGGCCAATCTGGACACCATGGACCAGCTGCGTGCGCAGGTCCGCCAGCAGCTGCACGACGGCAAGCATGCCGCCGCGCTGAACCGCGCCAAGGATCAGATCCTGACCCAGCTGGCCGATGCTTCCGAGGGCGAACTGCCCAGCGTGCTGGTGGAGACCACTTACCAGCAGCAGATGGAGCAGATCCAGCAGCAGCTGCAGATGCAGCGCCTGAGTCTGGACCGCTACCTGAGCCAGATCCACGAGACCCGCGAGAGCTTTACCGCCAAGGTCCGTTCTTCTGCCGAAAAGACCTCCCGCGTGCACATGGCTCTGCTGCAGATCGCACAGCAGGAGAACCTGCTGCCCACCGAGGAAGAGATCGAAAAGACGCTGGCCGAACGTGCAGAGCGCTCCAAAAAGACGCTGGACGAGGTCAAGGCCAACTCCAACATCCCTGCCATGCGCCGCAACGAAGGCATCCGCAAGGCTGCTGACTGGGTGATCGAGCACTCCACCATCGAGGACAAGTAAAAATCCGGTCAGCCGAGCTTTGAGGCCCCGCTGAAACGGCGGTCTGTGCATTGATGCATAGACCGCTATTTTTATCCGCTCATATCATGGAGGAAACATTTTATGGGAACGACTGCTTTGCGGCAAACTTCAAAAAGCAGAGACTTTTTTCTCGTGCTGTTTTTTTGTCTGATCGGCATCTTGGCCCGCCTTATCCTGATCGGTCAGGTTCCATATGGACTGAATCAGGATGAAGCTTCTGCCGGGTATGAAGCCTGGTCGATTCTGAATTATGGCATTGATCGCCACGGCATCTCTTATCCGGTGCATCTGATTGCATGGGGAAGCGGTCAAAATATTGCTTACTCTTGGTTTTGTATGCCATTCATCGCGTTGTTCGGCCTTTCCGAGTTCACGGTTCGTCTTCCGATGGCTTTGATCGGCTGCGTTTCTGTCGTTTTATTCTACTTCTTTCTGGATAATGTGACCCCTCTCCCGAACCATCGGAAATACGTTCTCTTTGGAACGCTTCTGTTTGCCATATGCCCCTGGCATATTATGAAAAGCCGCTGGGGACTTGAGAGTAATCTTTTTCCCGATTTGATTCTCTGGGGCAGTTTCTGTCTCAGCATCTTTTGCCGTAAACGCAGCGGTGGGACAGGATACCTCTATGCTGCCTTTGTCATTTTTGGCTTTTCGGCTTATAGTTACGGTACTTCCTATTGTTTTTTGCCATTTTTTGTATTACCTCTTCTTTTTTACCTTCTTCGCACAAAAAGGATCACCCTGCGGCAGGGCATTCTGGCACTGGTTCTTCTGACGCTTGTCGCTCTGCCCATCATTCTTTTTGTGCTCATCAATACCTTTCAGCTTTCTCCGCTCCAGCTTGGGCCCTTTACGATTCCACGGCTTTACCAAAACCGTCACACAGAAGTAACCTCTGTTTTTTACGGAAACATTCTGCTGAACAGTCTGAAGAACTTTTTCCTCGCGCTCGGTGTTATGTTTTTTCAGCATGACTCTCTCCCGTGGAACGCAACCCATCTGTTCGGCATTCTTTATCCTGTTACTCTCCTGTTGACGTTGTGGGGAATCTTTTGCTGCTTTTCCAAGTTTCGCAGCCGCTGCAAAGAGCAGCCTGAGTACATCGTAAATTTCTGGTTTTTGTCCGGTGTGGCTCTGATGTTCATTGTCGATCCCAACATCAATCGTCTTAATATACTCATGATTCCCTGGATCTATTATACCGCCGTCGGCACTGCCGAATTTACCGGGCGGTTCCGGCGCGGACTTCCTATAGCAGCCCTTTTGTTTACCGCTGCCTTCTTTACTTTTGTTGGTTTCTACTTCACTCACTATGCACAGAAACTAAAGCCATACTTCTTTGACGGTCTCGGAACCGCGATCACTCAAACCGCCGAAAGCGATGCTTCCCGTATTTATATTTCCTCTAAAGTCAATATGCCTTACATTTTTGTTTTGTTTTACATGCAGATCGATCCTTTCACCTATCAGGAGACTGCGGAGATTTCCAACCCACATGCAGCTTTTGAAAAAGTCAGTTCTATGGGCAGGTATATTTTTTCCATTCCTGAATCCCCGAACCCTGCCGAGGACGCTGTCTATATTCTTTCGTGCGACGAACTAGCAGGTTTCGATTCTGCAAATTTCCATCTGACTCCTTGCGGAACATTCTACATCGCAGAACCTTTGGCCTGAACTATATCCTATCTACTTTTTGAACAGCCGAAGGAGATATCTTCATGTTAAACGCAAAAAATGTTGAACGAGACTCAAATTTTGAGCTTCTCCGGATCGTTGCCATGCTTATGATCATTGGGCACCATCTGGCGCTCTATGGTGCACCTTGTGACGACCCATCTTACATCTCACCAAACATATTATTGTGCCAATTTATTCAGGGAGGGGGTAAGCTTGGTGACAACATATTTATTCTGATCACAGGATATTTTTCCATCACCACTGACAAGGTAAATTACCTGAAAATCTATCGGCTCTGGAAGCAGATGGTTTTCTTTATGCTTGTCGATTATTTTATCGCAGCAGCCGCCGGTTATACCAGTTTTTCATTTCTTTCTTTCCTCTCCTGCCTCTTTCCAATGATGACCGGACAATATGGATTTGTCACTGGCTATGTAACTTTGCTTTTGTTTGTTCCTTATCTGAACAGACTCCTGCAGAGCCTTTCTTTCCGGGAGTACGGAGTCTTTCTTATCAGCTATTTTCTGGTTTACGGCCTGCTTCCCTCACTTGGGTTTGCCTGGGTCGTAGGGTTCAGCAATATCATTTGGTTTGTGTTCATTTATTCCATGGGCGCATTGTTCAAATTGTATGGCAGCAAGTTTTGCAGAAGTGCAAAGCAGTATGGCCTGTACGCACTTTTCTGGCTTTTTCTCACCGTTTCTGCTGTACTTATAATCGATTTGGTCAATACCCACTTTCCTCCGCTTTGGTTTGATCTGACACAATTTTATAATTTGTACTCTCTGAACATCATTTTGCTTTCTGCCGACCTATTCTTATTCTTCGCCAAAAAGCCGCCTTTTCAGAATAAAACAATCAATTGGCTCTCCAGCAGCACGCTTGCTATTTATCTGTTTCATGAAAATTCCAACATGCGAAAATGCCTCTGGGGCATATTAGGTCTCAGCCGTTTTCTTAACAAATGGTATTTCTCCTTGCTCACCGTCCTTGCGATTCTTGGGATTTTCATTGTCAGCATCCTGCTCGATAAACTTCGGCTTTTTCTATTTGAATCACCCGCTATTCACGCCAGAGAAAATGCAGCCTACAATGCAGTTTCACAGCGAATTAGCGGTGTTCTCTCTTCAAAACTAAACTGAACAAAAGCCAGCGGTTTCCATTTTAGAAAGTGTGAAACCGCTGGCTTTTTATTCATATTTTAATGTATCAGGTCAGCAGGTTAAAGCCCATGATGACCACGCCCAGCACCACCAGCACGACACCGGTGGCGCGGTTCAGGGTCTTAGGTTCAGCCTTATTGGCAAACACCGCCGCAATGCGTGCCCACAGCAGAGTGAACACCACGCACAGGATCCACACCAGCCAGTCGGGCGTGCCGCCGATCATGAAGTGGGAGACCGCACCGGTCAGGGCGGTGAAGGTCATGATGAACACGCTGGTGCCCACGGCGGTCTTCAGCTCGTAGCCCAGCACGCTGGTGAGGATGAGCAGCATCATCATGCCGCCGCCCGCGCCGATAAAGCCGCAGATGAAGCCGATGAGCATTCCGCACACCACCGACTGGACCGCACGCTTTTTTGCGCTGACGCCCTGCATGGCTTCCTTGGTGGTCATTACCGGGCGCACAATAAACTTGACGCCCAGCAGGAAGGTCATGAACACCGAGAAGCCGCCCATGGTGGCAGAGGGTACTCTGCTGGCCACCCAGCTGCCCACCACCGTGAACACCAGCACGCTGGCCATCATGATCAGGCCATTTTTGAGATCCAGATTCTTGTTTTTGTGGTAGGTATAGGCCGAAACGGCGCTGGCCAGCACATCCGATGACAGGGCAATGCCCACCGCCATATAGGGGTCCATGTGCAGGAAGGTGATGAGCATGGGGCTGATGACCGCCGCCGCGCTCATACCGGCAAAGCCGGTGCCAAGGCCGGCTCCCATGCCGGCAAAAAAGGTGACAAGAACCGTAAACAACACGTTCATTTTATGCGTTCTCCTTTAAGATTTCGTCCAGATTTTTCCCGATCAGCTCCATGGTCCGGAAAAAGACCTCCTGATCGGCCGGCTCCACATGGTCCAGCAGGCGCTTGAAAAAAGCGTTCTGCACGGCACGGCCCCGGCGGATGATCGGGTCTGCCTTGCCGGTGCAGAGCAACTTTGTTTTGCGGCGGTCGCTGGCCACGGCATAGCGTTCCAGATAGCCCTCCTGCACCAGCTTGTCCACATTCATGGAGACGAGGTTCGCCTTGATATGCCGCACCTCCACGATGTCCCGGGCCGTTTTATAGTCCGGGTTGTTGGCGAGGAACAACAGGATATCCAGCGCCGTCTGCGACAGGCCAAGCTCCTGACACAGCGGTTTGCAGACGGCATTGTACGCCTGCGCGGTCTTGATGGAAAATTCGATATTCGGGTTCACAGCGGGTCTATCCTTTCATCTTTGAATGATTCATTTTTGAAGTATTATAGTGCAGAAGAGGGGAGATGTCAAGAGAAAAAGAGAACCGGCGCTGCAGTCGCTGTTTTCCTCCACGACCCCACCCGTGAAAATGCAATGCCGGGCGGTCCGCAGACCGCCCGGCATTGCTCTATTTATAAATAATTCTTCCGCTGAATATGCGCAGAGTACAACGACGACGACCGCCGCCAGTGGCGGAAACAGGGAGGAGTTGTTGGGACAGCGGCCAGCAAGACGCAAGTGCCGCCCAAGGCACGATGCGGATGCTGGGTGCCGCAACCCAATAGCGGAGCGCATTCAGATCGTTTTTCTCAGAACAGCGCCACAGCCGCCAGACGCACCAGCAAAGCACACAGCCATGCTACGGCGCACTGGTTCACCACCATGATGACCGCCCACTTATTGCCCAGCTCCCGCTTGACCGAGGCCACCGCCGCGATGCAGGGGGTGTACAGCAGGCAGAACACCAGCAGGGGAGCCGCCTGCGCCGGGGTGAGGGCCGCCGACAGGGCCGCTTCGGAGCCAAAGAGGATGAGCAGCGAGGACACCACGCTCTCCTTTGCCATAAAGCCGGTGATAAGGGCGGTGGAGATGCGCCAGTCCGCAAAGCCCAAAGGCCCGAACAGCGGGGCGATATCGCCCGCGATGCGGGCAAGGATGCTGGCCTGCGGGTCGGCGGTCAGCCGCAGCTGCAGGTCAAAGTTCTGCAAAAACCAGATGACGATGGTGGCCGCAAAGATCACCGTGAAGGCCTTCTGCAAAAAGTCCCGGGCCTTTTCCCACAGCAGCTGTGCCACGTTTTTCAGGCCGGGCAGGCGGTAGTTGGGCAGCTCCATGACAAAGGGCACCGCCTCGCCCTTGAACACCGTGCTCTTGAGCAGCAGTGCCGCCAGCACGCCCACCGCGATACCGGTAAAGTACAGCAGCACCATCACAAGGCCCGCATACTGCGGGAAGAACGCCGCCGCAAACAGGCTGTAGATGGGCAGCTTTGCCGAGCAGCTCATGAACGGGGTGAGCAGGATGGTCATTTTGCGGTCCCGCTCCGAGGGCAGGGTGCGGCTTGCCATGACGCCGGGCACCGTGCAGCCAAAGCCGATGAGCATGGGCACGATGCTGCGACCCGAAAGGCCGATGCGGCGCAGCAGCTTATCCATCACAAAAGCCACGCGGGCCATGTAACCGGTATCCTCCAGCATAGAGAGGAAGAAGAACAGCACCACGATGATGGGCAGAAAGCTCAGCACGCTGCCCACGCCGGTAAAGACGCCGTCGATGAGCAGGGAGTGCACCGCCGCATTGACGTTCCAGTTGGTAAGCGCCGTGTCCACGATGCCGGTCAGGGCGTTGATGCCCGTTTCCATCAGGTTCTGGAAGAACAGACCGATGACGTTGAAGGTGAGGAAGAACACCAGACCCATGATGGCGATAAAGGCCGGGATGGCGGTGTACTTGCCGGTGAGGAATTTGTCGATGCGGTTGGAGCGCAGCTGCTCTTTGCTTTCGTGGGGCTTGACCACCGTCTTGGCCACCAGCTCCTGAATAAAGGAGAACCGCATATCCGCAATGGCGGCGGCGCGGTCCAGCCCGCGCTCCTGCTCCATCTGCACGATGATATGCTCGATCATCTCTTTTTCGTTCTGATCCAGCTTCAGGGCTTCCTCGATGCGCTGGTCGCCCTCCACCAGCTTGGTGGCGGCAAACCGCACCGGGATGCCCGCCGCCTTAGCGTGGTCCTCGATCAGGTGGATGATGCCGTGGATGCAGCGGTGCACCGCGCCGCCGTGGTCGTCCTCACTGCAGAAATCCATGCGGCCGGGCCGCTCCTGATACTTTGCCACATGAAGGGCGTGGTCTACCAGCTCATCCACGCCCTCATTCTTGGCGGCGGAGATGGGGATGACCGGGATGCCCAGCATGGCCTCCATCTTGTTGATGCGCACCGTGCCGCCGTTGCCGCGCACCTCGTCCATCATGTTCAGCGCCAGCACCATGGGGGTGTCCAGCTCCATAAGCTGCATGGTCAGGTAGAGGTTGCGCTCGATGTTGGTGGCATCCACGATGTTGATGATGCCGGTGGGCTTTTCGCCGATGATGAACTGCCGGGTGACGATCTCCTCGCTGGAATAGGGGGACATGGAGTAGATGCCCGGCAGGTCGGTGACTTCGGTCTCCGGGTGGTCCTTGATGGCACCGCTCTTGCGGTCCACCGTCACGCCCGGGAAGTTGCCCACATGCTGGTTGGAGCCGGTGAGCTGGTTGAACAGGGTGGTCTTGCCGCAGTTCTGGTTGCCCGCCAGCGCAAAGGTGAGGGTCTTGCCCTCGGGCAGGGGATTCTCCCCCTTTTTGATGTGGTATTTGCCGCCCTCGCCAAGGCCGGGGTGATCCACCATTTTGTCATCTGCCGGAGCCGCCGATATTGCCGGGGCCTTTTCGGTGGGGGTGATGCCGATCTGCGCGGCATCGTCCAGCCGGAGGGTCAGCTCGTAGCCATGGATGCGCAGCTCCATGGGGTCGCCCATGGGTGCCAGCTTGACCAGCGTGACCTCTGCCCCCGGGATCAGGCCCATATCCAGAAAATGCTGGCGCAGTGCGCCGCTGCCGCCGACGGTATCCACAACAGCGCTTTTTCCGATCTGCAATTCTTTTAATGTCATAAGATCGACCTTCTCATTTTATCCACTGTCAAAGTGTGTTAGTTTGTGTTAACAATAGTAATATAGGCTAACTTTGCGCGGTTGTCAATAGATAAAATAGGGGAGATTCTTGGCGGTCAGCATCCTCGCCCTCTCAGCCTCGCCTTGCTCGGCAGCTCTCCCAAAGGGAGAGGTGTCACCGTAGGTGACGGAGAGGGCGAGGCCGCTAACGTTACAGTGATAACAAAAAAAGCCGTGCACCCTCTTTTTCAGAGAATGCACGGCTTTGGAGGTTTATGCGTTTACTTCACGGTGTGGTAGCCATCGGGGTTGTTCTTCTGCCAGTTCCAGCTGTCAGCGCACATCTCCTCAATGCCGTACTGAGCCACCCAGCCCAGCTCACGCTTGGCCTTGGAGGGGTCCGCATAGCACTCGGCAATGTCGCCGGGACGGCGCGGGTCGATCACATAGGGGATCTCCTTGCCGCAGGCCTTGGAGAAGGCGTGGATCACATCCAGCACGCTGTAGCCCTTGCCGGTGCCCAGATTGCAGATGAACAGGCCGCAGTTCGTTTCCAGCTTCCGGATGGCGCAGACATGGCCGCGGGCCAGATCCACCACGTGGATGTAATCGCGCACGCCGGTACCGTCCGGGGTGGGGTAGTCGTTGCCAAAGACATGCACCTTTTCCAGCTTGCCCACAGCCACCTTGGCGATGTAGGGCATCAGGTTGTTGGGGATGCCGTTGGGGTCCTCGCCGATGAGGCCGGACTTATGGGCGCCAATGGGGTTGAAATAGCGCAGCAGGGCCACGTTCAGGCTGGGGTCAGCCTTGCAGACGTCGGTCAGGATGCGCTCGGTGAAGGCTTTGGTGGTGCCGTAGGGGTTGGTGGTGGCACCCACGGGGAAATCCTCGGTGATGGGCACGCTGGCGGGGTCGCCGTAAACGGTGGCGGAGGAGCTGAACACGAAGTTGTGGCAGTTGTGCTTCCGCATCACGTCCAGAATGACCAGGGTGCAGTTGAGATTGTTATAGTAGTATTCGATGGGCTTGGACACGCTCTCGCCCACAGCCTTGTAGGCAGCAAACTGGATGACTGCGGTGATGTCCGGGCATTCAGAGAAAATCTTCTCCACATCCTCGTGCCGGGTCATATCTGCGTTGTAAAAGCGGAAGTCCTTGCCGGTGATCTGCTTGACGCGGTCCAGCACCACCGGGGAAGCGTTGTAGTAGTTATCTGCCACGACCACGTCGTAGCCGGCGTTCAGAAGCTCGATGCAGGTGTGGCTGCCGATATAACCGGCACCGCCGGAAACCAAAATTGCCATAGTCCAGTACCTCTCTCACTCATTCACATTACAGTTGACGCCGGGGTTTCCGGCTCTGCCTAAAGAATACCTCTTTTGCGGTGCAGAATCAAGGGATGTGTTTTCTATTTGGATGCATTTTTGTTGCTTATTTGTTTTAGAGTTTTTGATTCAAAAGCGTTTTTTGGCATTCTGTCATGGATAAAAGGCACGGTTTGTGCAAAACATAGAAATGGTGTCAGCATCCTTGCCCTCTCAGGCGCTGACGCGCCAGCTCTCCCAAAGGGAGAGCTTTATTCGCGCTGACCGGAAGATTCCAAAAAGCTCCCCCTTCGGGGGAGCTGGCTGCGACCATCGGGAGCAGACTGAGAGGGTTGTCGCCGTAGGCGACTGGGGGAGTTCTCCTCCTGCCACGCAAAAAACGCCTGCCGGAGCAGACGTTTTTGTGTGGTGCATCATTTTTAAAGTTTCCCGCACTGCTTGCCGGTGAAGAACCGCAGGGTGGTGGTGGCACGGAACACCTTGCCCGCCCGCAGCACAGTGGTGGGGAACTCCGGGTGCGAGGGGCTGCAGGGATAGTGCTGGGTCTCCAATGCAAAGCCGCCGTACTTCTGCATGGGCACGCCGCCCTTGCCGGGGGTGGGACATTCCTGTAGGAAGTTGCCGGTATACAGCTGGATGCCCGGCTGGGTGGTGTACAGCTTCATGCTGATGCCGGTCTTTTCGCTGGTGGCCCATGCACAGATGCTCTGGCTGGAACCCCGGGCGCGGTCGATGACAAAGCAGTGGTCGTAACCGCCGCCCACCATAGTGGTCTGGGCAAAGCCGGTGTCGATGTCCCGGCCGATGAGCTTGCCCTCGGTAAAGTCCATGGGCGTATCCGCCACCGGCAGGATGGCACCGGTGGGGCAGGTCTGGTTGTTGCCCTCCAGATAGTTGGAGGCATAGATGCGCAGCTTCTGGCCCAGAACATCCCCCTCACCGTTCAGGTTGAAGTAGCTGTGGTTGGTCAGGTTCACGATGGTGTCCGCATCGGAGGACACCCGGTAATCCATGCGGAAGGTATTGTCCTCCGTAAGGGTGTAGCGCACCGCCAGCTTCAGGTTTCCCGGGAAACCGTCCTCACCGTCCGGGCTCTCGGCCTCCATCAGCAGGGTGTCGCCAAAGGCCTTCACCTGGTACAGCTTGCGGGAGAAGCAGCCGTGCAGGTGGTTGGGGCCGTTGTTTGCTTCCAGCTGGTAAGTCTTGCCGCCCACGCTGAACACCGCGTTCTCGATGCGGTTGGCATAGCGGCCTACGAATGCACCGCAGCAGGTGCTGCCGGAGGACGTAAAGTCATCCTCATAATCTGCCATGGTGTCATGGCCCAGAACGACATCCACAGGGCCGTTTTTGGCCGGAACGATGATGTTTTTAATGATGCATCCGTAATCCAGGACGCTCACGGTCAGGCCGCCGGGGTTGGAAAGGATGTACTCTGTAACATTTGCGCCCTGTCTGGTCACACCGAAGGGCTTAGAGCGGATCTGTGCCATTGGGCATTCGCCTCCTCAGATTTTACTTGGAGATACAGTCAGACAGACTTCCACTGTATTCTAGCTTATTTATGATTATATCACAGTTTTCCATCTTTGTGGGGAACGAATTTTAGAATTTGAATCCAATTTTTCAGGCTATTTTTTGTTGAAATTATTCAGTTGGCGGGGGATGCAGCCAGAAAGATGCGCTTCCCTCGCAGAGCGTTTTCGCGTGGATTGAGTGTTACGCCGATTTACAGTCGCTTGCGCGACGAAATGTAAGGGCAACAGCATGTTTTCATGCTGACGCGAATGCTCCCGCAGGGAACCAGCGTCAGCAAATGCCGTTTGCCGTTACGGCCTTTCCCGTGAAAACGCAATGCCGGGCGGTCCGCAGACCGCCCGGCATTGCTCTATTATAAATAATTCTTCCGCTGAATATGCCCAGAGCAAAGCGGAGGGCATTCGGAATCCACTGAAATCCATTTTTGCAGCTTGATCCGGAGCTAAAGCCTTCACCCCTTGGGGGGAAGGTGGCGCGTAGCGCCGGATGAGGGGTATTTAAGGTGAAAGGCTGCTGTCCTGCGCCCTCATCAGTCACCTGCGGTGACAGCTTCCCCCGACCGGGGGAAGCCTTCATTCGGAAAATCGATTTCCATGTTCTGAATCGTCAGGCTTCCGGCTGTGCGGTGCCCGCAGACTTCTGCGCCGCAATAAACTCTGCCGCATCGTCCGGGATATCGTCCAGATCATCGTCGCTGCCGACATCCACATTGAGCGGCGGCTTCTTGAACATCACGTCATACAGCACCGGCACGATATACAGGGTCATCAGGGTAGCATAGCTCAGGCCGCAGATGATGACGATGGCCATGCCGCTCATGAGCTGGCTTGCCATATCGCCGCTGAACACCAGCTGCAGCATGGCCAGCACGGTGGTCAGGGTGGTCATGAGGATGGGGCGCATACGGGTCCTGCCGGTGGCCACCAGCGCGGCGCGGCGCTCCATGCCGCCCAGACGCAGCTGGTTTGCATAGTCCACGAACACGATGCCGTTGTTGACAACGGTGCCCATCAGCACGATGAAGCCCATCAGGGAGATCATGGTCAGCTGCTGACCGGTGATCAGCAGGCCCAGCAGGCCGCCGGTAAAGGCCAGCGGCACCGTGAACAGCACGATGAAGGGGGACAGCAGGCTCTGGAACTGTGCCACCATGACAAGGTACACAAAGGGCAGGGCCAGCGCCATCCACTGCACCATTTCGTTCACCATATAATCGGTGCTCTCGGTCTCGCCGCCCAGCGTGATGCTGCAGCCCTCCGGCATTTCGCCGCTGGCTGCGTACTCATCCAGCTTCTTCTGCAGCACGCGGGACTGCACCATGGTGTTGTAGCCCTTCAGCGTGTCTGCCGTCACGGTGACATACTCGGTCTGGTTCTCGCTGGTGATGGCATCCGGCGCGGTGCCGGTGGACCAGCTGGCGATGTCGTTCAGGGTGCAGGTGCCCTTGGTCACAGTGCCGTCTGCCGACATTTCGGTGGTCTCAAAGGTGAGCTCCATCATATTTTCCTTGGTGACGGGGTCCAGATTGTTGGTGATCTGCACATCCATGGTGGTGCCGTTCACCGTGACGGGGGTCTGGGCGGTGGCGGTGGTGGTCAGCTTGGCTGCGATCTGCTGGTACACCTGCGCCACGGTCAGGCCGTAGGCACGCACCTTGTCGCGGTCCACCTTCAGGATGATGGTGGCATCGCCGCTGCCAAGGCCGTTGTCCGCGTTGGCAAAGCCCTCGGTGTCGTTCACCATCTCCACCACCTTTTCGGAGACGGCGGTCAGGGTCTCGGCATCCGCGCCATAGACCTTGACCGACAGGCCGCTGGCCAGCTGGCTGGTCAGATCGTCGGTCATGCCGTACAGCTTGACCTCGGCGGTGCAGTTCTCGATCTGGGACACTGCATCCTCCATGGCCTGCCGGGTCTTTTCCACCTCACGGGAGGAAAGGCTCTCGCTCATCATGACATTGATCTTGTATCTGCCGTAGGCATTGGCGGCATTCAGGATATCGGTGATGGCGGTGGGCAGGCCCAGCTGGCTGATATCCAGACCCGCCATGCTGGTGTCGGTGGTGATGCCCACCTCTTCCACGTTTTCCACATTCAGGGCTGCCTCTGCCACCTGACCCGCAATGGCATAGGATTCCTCCTTGGTCAGGCCGTCGGCGGTGGACAGGGTGATCTGCGCCTCGTTGCTGGTGATGCTGGGCAGCAGCTCCACGCCCATGTTCAGCACCTGCCAGCCGCTGAACACCAGCAGCACCACCGCCGCGATCAGGGGCAGGGCACGGTGCTGCAGGCACCATTCCAGACTATGGGCGTACTTTTCCTGCACCTTTTCAAACCAGACAAGGCGCTTGGGCTCGGCCTTTTTCAGCACGGTGGAGGCTGCCGCCGGGACCACCGTGAGCGCCACGATGAGGGAAGCCATCAGGCAGTAGCCGATGCACAGGGACATGGGCATCATCAGGCTGCGCACGAGGCTGGCCGAGAACACCACCGGCAGGAACACGCACACCGAGGTGAGGGTGGAGGCCACCACCGACATGCCCACCTGCCTTGTGCCCTGCACGGCAGCGCGGGCCGCAGGCACGCCGCGGCTGCGCAGGCGGTAGATGTTCTCAATGACGACCACCGAGTTGTCCACCAGCATACCAATGCCAAGGGACAGGCCGGCCAGAGTCATCACGTTCAGGTCCAGACCCGTAAAGTACATGAGCACCACCGCAAACAGCACGGACAGCGGGATGCTGATGCCGACCACAAGGGTAGGCTTGACGTCCTTGAGGAAGATGGCCAGCACGATGATGGCCAGCGCGGCACCCACCACCATGCTGGTGAGGATGCTCTGGATGACGATGGTGATGTAGTTGCCCTGATTGGACAGCACCACCATGTGCAGGCCGTCGTACCGGCTCTCCATCTGTTCAAAGGCGGCCAGGCAGTTGTCGGAGACCTCGCCCGCACTGGAGGTCGCATTTTTATAGATTTTGAGGATGGATGCCTTTTCGCCGTTCAGGCGGGTGTAGCTGTCCGCAGAGTTGTCGATGACCTCCACATCCGCCACATCGGAAAGGCGCACGTCACCGTAGCCCTCCACATGCAGCAGCAGAGCACCGCTGATGTCCTCCACACTGTCGTACTCTTCGCCCACCTTCAGCAGCCAGGACTCGCCGTCCTTGTCCGGCACATAACCGGCCGGCATGGAGAAGTTCTGTGCATAGATGAGCTGGGCCAGCGTGTCGATGTCCAGCTGCTTTGCCACGTCGGCCTGTGCCAGCGCATTGGTCTTGGCCGTCTCGTACTCTTCCTTGGCGGTCTCCAGCTGCTTTTCGTACTCGTTCAGCATTTCACGCGCTTCGGTGAACTGCATATAGGCATTGAGCTGCTGCTGAGAGAAGCTGCCCAGCGCGCCGGAGAACTCGCTCATCAGCTGCGGCACATTGTCCATGGCCTTAATGGTGCTTTCCAGCGTGTTGTAGACCACATTCAGGCTTTTCTGCAGCTGCATCTCATTGGCAAGATCTTCCGCCGTGCTGCCCTCGGTGCCGGTCTCGGTGTTCATGCGCTCCTGCAGCTTCTGCAGTGCGCCGGTGAGCTTATCCGTGATGGTGCGCAGCTCTGCCACGATATCGATGAGGGAGTCGATGTCCCGCATACCGGTCTCGTTGAACTTGTCCAGCACCCTCTGCAGGCCGTCACGCACCTCGATCAGGGCCTGCTGGACCTCGGGCTCCTTGACCACGGCGATCAGGTCGTTGACGCTTTCCAGCAGAGCCTGTGCCTGCGCGCGCACCGTTTCCACTGCAGCACCCACCTCGGTGCTCATCTGGCTCATGACCGAGTTGGACACCGTATTGCCAAAGTTTTTCAGCTGCTTTTCGTACTCTTTACGGCCTGCGGTGATCTGCGCCTCGGCAGCTTCCAGCTGCCCACGGGCTGCCGCCAGCTGGGTATCGATGAGCTCCAGCAGCTTTGCATTGATATCGTTGATCTTATCCTGATTCAGCTGCACCTGAACCATCTTATCCACCAGACCGCTGGAGGAAACACTGGAAACACCACCCCTGCGCTGGAGCTCCGGCACCAGCGTTTTCTGGATGAACTCCGAAAGCTCGTACTGATCCGCGCCCTCGCGGCTGACAGCCACCGTCATAAAGGCGTTCATGTTCAGGCTGTATTCAATGACAGAGGGGGTCAGGCAGGTGCTCGGCAGGTCGCTTTTGGCCTGATCCAGCTTGTTGGACACCTTGACCATCGCGCTGTTCATGTCGGTATCGTCCACAAATTTCATCAGCAGTAAGCTGTAGTTTTCTGCCGATGTTGCGGTGATATCGGACACGCCCGGCACGGTGAGCGCATTTTCCAGAACATCGGAGACCTCACTCTCCACACGCTCCGGGCTTGCGCCGGGATACACGGTGACCACCATCAGATACGGCGTACTGACGTTGGGCAGAAGGTTCGTATCCATCTTTGTGACTGCCACAAAGCCCAGGATCAGAACCATAACGACTGCCACCAGCACCGTAAATGGTTTTTTAACACTGAATTTTTCCATTTTTCCCTACCATTTCTCTGCCGTGCCGCAAAGCAGGGCAGCCGCTTTCTTTCCAGAAAGGCTACACTTCAACATTTTTATTATACACGCAAGCCCCCGCCTTGCAAGGGCAGGGAAGGATTCTTTTGTGATTCTTTAGATTCTTTCGCAGGATTTTAACAATTACCCTTCCGTTTTTCCATTTTCCGGCAGCGGATGCGACCAAATTCGGTCTGTCTCCCCCGATGGATACGCCTCAGCCGGGCAGATTGTTGCACCCCGCAGAAAATTTCTGCAGGGCGCACGGCAGCAGCTTTTTGTTTTTTGCGTGGAAATGTGCATTTGAATATGTTATACTAAGATGCAGAATGGATCAGCAGGCCCTTTTTCGGGCCTTATCCTATAGATTCGACCGATAAAAACGAGGAACGCTATGAAAAAAGTCATTTCCGTCCGTTTCAAAGAGAACGGCAAAAGCTATTATTTCGACCCCGCCGGGGCCGACATCAAAACCGGCGAATACGTCATTGTGGAAACTGCCCGCGGCATCGAGTGCGGCGAGGTGGTGCAGGGGGTGAGGGAGATCACCGATGCAGCGGTGCCCAAGGCCCTCAAGCCCATCACCCGCATGGCCGACAGCGTGGACATCCGCCGGATGCGCCAGAACCGTGAGGACGAGAAGCGCGCCTACCACACCTGTCAGGAGTGCATCGCCCGCCACGGCCTGGAAATGAAGCTGGTGGAAGCGGAATACACACTGGACCGCTCCAAGATCATGTTCTACTTTACCGCCGACGGCCGGGTGGACTTCCGCGAGCTGGTCAAGGATCTGGCCGGCATCTTCCACACCCGCATCGAGCTGCGCCAGATCGGCGTGCGGGACGAGAGCAAGATGATCGGCGGTCTGGGCATCTGCGGCCAGCCCTTCTGCTGCAGCCGCTTCCTCAAGGACTTCCAGCCCGTGTCCATCAAGATGGCAAAGGAGCAGGGCCTTTCGCTGAACCCCACCAAGATCAGCGGTGCCTGCGGCCGGCTGATGTGCTGCCTTGCCTACGAGGAAAGCGCCTACGAGTACCTGAACAGCATCATGCCCATGGTGGGCAGCACCGTGCGCACGCCGGACGGCCTTGGCACTGTGCTGGAAGTGAACCCGGTATCCGGCTACCTGCGGGTGCGCTGCGGCACCGAGAGCCTTTCGCCCCGGTACTACAAGGTAGGCGTGTGTGAGTATGTCAGCGGCGGCAAGCGTGCGCCCCGCCGCCCGGACCCGGACGACGATTACTCCGGCGTGCGCAACCCGGCACCGGTGGTGGCCTGCTCCGACGAGGGGGAAAAGCGCTGCGCTGGCGGCTGCTGTGCCAGAAAGCGCCCTGCCGAAAAGGAGTGAGAGCCGCGCCGGAGGCTCCGAGGGGTTAGTCTGGCAAAACTAACTATTCTTCGTGATTTTTGCCAAAAAACTCCTGCAAATTTGTCCATAAGTTAGCCTGTGCTTTTGTGCAACCCAACAAAAAACAAACTTTTGTGTTTTTTGGGCCACGGTTAGTCTTGCCTTTTCTCACCTGCTTTGTTAGAATGCAGTCAAGGATATGATTTCCGGAGAGACATGCACAGCCGTGCCATACATGACTCTTCATACGATACTTCGGGCACGGAGATAAAAAGGAGAGTTTATTATGGCACACAAGGTTTCTGACGCATGTGTTGGCTGCGGCGCTTGCGAGGGCGCTTGCCCGGTTGGCGCTATCACCGTTGACGGTGTTGCATCTGTGAACGCAGACGCTTGCATCGACTGCGGCGCTTGCGAGGGCGCTTGCCCCACCGGTGCTATCACTGCTGAATAATTTTAGCAGCGGCACAAAAACGCTTCAAGAGCAGCAGGCCTGTCCAAAGCAGGTCTGCTGCTTTTTGTTTTGCAGTAATTCGCACAAATTCCACAGGCAATTCCACCTATTTTTTTGAGAGGGTCAGGCGCACTTATCTATGGAACATTCTACCGAAGTCTTGTATAATAGAACCATGGTATATTGCTCGCCGGAGCATCGTTTCGGCTCGGACGCGCTGCTGCTGGCCCGTTTTTGTGAGCCGAAGCGTGCCCAGAAGGCCGCAGACCTGTGCTCCGGCTGCGGCATCGTGGCGCTGGAATGGCATGACCGGGGCCACCGGGGCCCCTGCATCGGGCTGGAACTGCAGCCGGAGGGCAGCGCCCTGCTTTCTGCTGCGGTGGAAGAGCAGGACATCGGGCACATTGAGCCTGTCTGTGCCGATCTGCGCACCTTCCGGCAGGGTGAGGGCAGTTTTGACGTGTGTGCGTGCAATCCGCCCTACTTCACGGATGGGCCCCAGAGCCGGAACGCGGCCCACGCCCTTGCCCGGCATGAGAACACCTGCACACTGGACGATGTGTGCGGGTGCGCCTTTCGTCTGCTGAAGGACGGCGGACGCTTTTCCCTCTGCCACCGGCCGGAGCGGCTGGCGGAGGTGCTGGCGGTGCTGCGGGCCCACCGGCTGGAACCCAAGCGGCTGGCTTTTGTAAAGAACAGGGCAGACGGCGTGCCATGGCTCTTCCTTGTGGAAGCGCAGAAGAACCGCAAAACCGGCCTGCGGGTGGAGCCGGATGTGTTGATCAGCGCCGGTGCGGCGCTATACGGGAGGTAACTATGGCAGGAACTCTTTATATCGTGGCAACGCCCATCGGCAATCTGGACGATATGCCGCCCCGGGTGGCAGCCACCTTTGGCGCGGCCGACTTCATTGCCGCCGAGGACACCCGTGTGACCATGAAGCTGCTGAACTTTCTGGGCCTGAAAAAGCCCATGGTCAGCTACTATGAGCACGCCCTGCAGAAGGGCGAGGGCATCCTGCGCCGCATTGAGGCGGGCGAGAGCTGCGCACTGTGCAGTGATGCGGGCATGCCCTGCGTCTCCGACCCGGGCGAGGTGATCGTGCGGGATGCGCTGGCCCGGGGCATCAAAGTGGTGCCGGTACCGGCGGCCTCTGCCTGCGTCACCGCGCTGGCCGTGTCCGGGCAGGACACCTCCCGCTGGGTGTTCGAGGGCTTTCTGCCCGTGAACCGCAAGCAGAAAAAAGAGCGGCTTGCCGAGCTTTTGCAGGAAAAGCGCACCACTATCTTTTACGAAGCCCCCCACAAGCTGCGCACCACGCTGGACGATCTGACCAGCGCTTTCGGTGCCGACCGCAGCATCACCCTGTGCCGGGAGCTGACCAAGCTCCATGAGGATATCTGGAAGACCACCCTCGGCGAGGCGGTGGAGCACTACAAAGCCAACGAGCCCCGGGGGGAATACGTGCTGGTGATGGCCGGTGCGCCGGAGACCGCCGACCCGGAGCAGGAGCTGACGCTGGAGCAGGCAGCGCAGCGGGCGCTGGAGTTGACCGGGCAGGGCTTTGGCCCCACCGCAGCGGCCAAGGCGGCGGCGCAGGGCACGCCCTATTCCAAGAGCGAAGTGTACAAGCAGCTGCTGGTATTGCAACAGGGCCAGCAGGCAGAGGAATGATACGTAACTGGTAAACAGAGGAGGACCCTTTTTGTGACAAAGCTTCTGGTTTTGAGCGACAGCCACGGCGGACGCACCGCCATTGAGCGTGTGCTGATGAAAGAGAGCAAAAACATCGATGCCCTGATCTTTCTGGGCGACGGCCTGCGGGATCTGGAACTGGCCCTGACGCTGTACCCCAAGCTGCGGGCCTACTCGGTGGCCGGCAACTGCGATTACGGCGCACTGGAACCCACCGACGGCCTTGCCGCCTTTGACGGCGTGGTGATCTTTTACACCCACGGTCATATGTACGGCGTAAAATACGATCTGGATACGCTGGCAGACGCTGCATCTGCCCGGGGTGCCGAGGTGGCGCTGTTCGGCCACACCCACATCCCCCATGCAGAGACCCGCGGCGGGGTGTTCCTGTTCAACCCCGGCTCCTGCGGCCGGTGCTACACCGGGCCGAACACCTACGGCATCCTGACGCTGGACGGAGGCAAAGTGACCGCCTATGAACACAAAGAGGTACCCAAACAATGAGCATCAATGAGGTGCGCTATCTGCCGGAATGCGGCAGCACCAACGCTTACGTGAAGGAGCATTTTGAGGAGTTCGGCCCGGTGGGCGCGGTGTATACCGAAAACCAGACCGCAGGCCGGGGCCGTCTGGGCCGCAGCTGGGTGAACGCCGAGGGCAAGGCCCTGTATTATACGGTTGCCATCCGGGAGCCGCTGGCCCAGCCTGCCACCCTGCCGCTGCTGGCCAGTCTGGCCGTGCGCACCCAGCTCAGGCTGCGCTACGGCGTGGACTGCCAGATCAAGTGGCCCAATGATCTGCTGCTGAACGGCAAAAAGATCGTGGGCATCCTGTGCGAGAGCGTGAGCTACGGCTACCAGCAGCAGGGCCGGGGCATCCTGTGCGGCATCGGCATCAATCTTGCCCAGCCCCAGAGCTACTTTGACGCCGCCGGCCTGCCCAACGGCACCTCGCTGGAGCTGCAGGGGGCAAAGGTGGATCTTTCCACCGACCCCGCATGGCTGGCCGAGGGCCTGACCGACTTTGGTTTTGACCGCAATCTGTACCAGTTTGCCCGGGACGGCTTTGCCCCTTTCCGGGAGGAATACAAGGCCGCCTGCGTCAATCTGGGCCGCCGGGTCACCTTTGACCTGCCGGACGGCAGGCAGGGGGCCGGTGAAGCCGTCGATGTGGACGAAGAGGGCCGTCTGGTGGTGCGCACCGACAGCGGCGAAGTGCATGTGTTCACCGGCGAAGTGTCGGTGCACGGCATCTATGGGGCCGTGTAAAAGCGCTCTTTATAATATATGAGTGTCCCGGGAATTTTCCTCGGCTGGTCCAGTCGAGGAAAGACCCGGGGCTTTTTTCAGCTTTGTCCAAGGCCCGCCGAAAGCAGGAAAAAGGAAAACTTTTCCGCCCTTCCTCCGGACAGGCGCGCACGCTGTTAAAAGGCATTCTTTTCCTGCAAAGCTGTTCTCCATGTGCGTACAGTTTTGGAATCATATGGAATCTTTTTGCACGCTTTTGCCCGAATTTCCCGCAAAATGCTTGAATAAACGAATTTTTTGTAAATTTCTTGTGTACATTTCCAGTTGCCAATTCAGTCATACTTTAGTATAATAGAGTACGTGCCAGCGTGTCCTTTTGGATGGGATGCGCGTGTTTAGGAAATAGGAAAACGGACAGCACAAGCGCCCTGCCCCCAAAAGCAAGGCGCTTGTATTGTCACAAGGAGTGCAAGCATGAAAGATCAAGAATCCTTCAAGCCGTATATTCCTGCGGAAAAGATCACCGCAGAAATGACGGCGACCTCTGTGATCATGGGCATCATCCTGTCTGTGGTCTTCGGCGCTGCAAATGCCTATCTGGGCCTGCGCGTCGGCATGACTGTTTCTGCCTCCATCCCGGCAGCAGTCATTTCTATGGGCGTGATCCGCGTCCTGCTCAAGAAGAACTCCATTCTGGAGAGCAACATGGTGCAGACCATCGGTTCCGCAGGCGAGAGCCTGGCCGCCGGTGCCATCTTCACCATGCCCGCACTGTTCCTGTGGGCAAAAGAGGGCCTGTGCGACAAGCCCAGCATCCTGGAGATCACCCTGATCGCCCTGTGCGGCGGCATTCTGGGCGTTCTGTTCATGGTGCCCCTGCGCAACGCCCTGATCGTCAAGGAACACGCCACCCTGTTGTACCCGGAAGGCACCGCCTGTGCAGACGTTCTGCTGGCCGGTGAAGAGGGCGGTGCAAACGCCTCCACCGTGTTCTCCGGCATGGGTCTGGCAGCCATCTTCAAGTTCATCGTTGACGGCCTGAAGATGATCCCCGCCGACATTGCCGTAGCCTTCAGCTCCTTCAAGGGTGCTCTGGGCATGGAAGTATACCCCGCTCTGCTGGGCGTGGGCTATATCGTCGGCCCCAAGACCGCTTCCTATATGTTTGCCGGTTCTCTGGTAGGCTGGATGGTCATTATCCCGCTGATCTGCCTGTTCGGCGCAAACATTTCCCTGTACCCGGCAGCAGCCGGCACCACCATTGCTGATCTGTATGCAGCAGGCGGTGCAGACGCCATCTGGTCCAACTATGTCAAGTATATCGGCGCAGGCGCCATTGCTACCGGCGGTATCATTTCGCTGATCAAGAGCCTGCCCCTGATCGCATCCACCTTCCGTGATGCCATGAAGAGCATGAAGGGCGGCAGTGCTTCCGGCACCTCCCGCACCGATAAGGACATGCCCATGCCCTTTATTCTGGGCGGCATCCTGCTCATCATCCTCATCATCTGGCTGGCTCCGGCCATCCCCGTCAGCCCGCTGGGTGCTCTGCTGATCGTTATCTTCGGTTTCTTCTTCTCCACCGTCTCTGCACGTATGGTCGGCATGATCGGCAGCTCCAACAACCCGGTCTCCGGCATGACCATCGCTACCCTGCTGATCGCTACCATGATCCTGAAGGCCACCGGCAACGTTGGCATCGAGGGCATGATCGGTTCCATGGCCATCGCCTCTGTCATCTGCATCTGCGCTGCCATTGCTGCAGATACCTCTCAGGACCTGAAGACCGGCTACCTGCTGGGTGCGACCCCGGTCAAGCAGCAGATCGGTGAGCTGATCGGCGTTATTGCCGCCGGTCTGGCCATCGGCGGTGTGCTGTACCTGCTGGACAGCGCATGGGGCTACGGCGGCGCCGAGGTCCCCGCACCGCAGGCTACCCTGATGAAGATGATCGTCGAGGGCATCATGGGCGGCAACCTGCCCTGGAACCTGGTGTTCACCGGTGTGTTCCTTGCCATTGCTCTGGAGGTCCTGCGCATCCCCGTGATGCCCTTTGCCATCGGCCTGTACCTGCCCATCTACCTGAACACCTCCATCATGATCGGCGGTGTTGTGCGCTGGTTCATGGACAGCCGCAAGAATGTTGACGCGAAGCTCAAGGAAGAGCAGACCACCCGCGGCACCCTGTTCTGCGCCGGTATGATCGCAGGCGAGGGCCTTGTGGGCATCCTGCTGGCTATCTTTGCCGTGTTCGGCATCAGCACTTCCCTGAGTATTGATCTGGGCAACATTGGCGGCGTGGTTCTGATGATCGTCATGATCGCATGCCTGCTGGCCTTCTCCATGAAGAAAAAGAAGAACTGATGAATAAGAAAAAGCAGTCCATCAATTATCTGGATCTTATCCCGCAGCGGGCGGAGACCCTGCGCTGGCACACAGATGAAGCCACCGGCCTTATCACCCTTGAGGTGGAGAACACCGGTGTGTTCAATACGATCGCGCAAAAAGTGTTCCATAAGCCGCGCACCACACAGGTGCATCTGGACGAGACCGGCAGCTACTTGTGGCCGCTGATCGATGGCCAGAAGACCGTTGCACAGCTTGCTGACTGCATGAAGCAGCAGTTCGGCGAAAAGGCCGAACCGCTGTACCCGCGCATCATCAAGTATTTCCAGATCGTGGAATCTTACCACTTTATCAAGTTCCTCAACCAATAAGCGCAAAAGAAGCGGCGCTCAGAGCCTGTTGCAAGGCACTGAGCGCCGCTTTTCTTATTCTTTTTTGCTGCTCCAACCTACCGCATTTGCGGCCACGGCATTTTATCTTCTGCGCCTTCCCTTTTTGAGGTTCAGCGAACCGCCGCCGGCCGCGAGCGTGAGCACCATCATTGCAAACAGGATGAGCACCAGTGCGCACAGCAGAAGCGCCGTTGCCTTCATGTCGGTGCGGAAATCGGAGACGTACTCCCGGTGGGTCACAAGGTCCACCGTGCCCACTTCATCGCCGTCCAGATACACGGTGGCTGTACCCACCACACTGCCGCTCTTGACGGTGGCCGCAATGCTCTCCGGCAGGTCGAAGGAGTAGGTAACGATATCGTCCGCGTGGCCGTAGCCGCTGACCGGCGCAGCGGCATACAGCGCCACCGCCGGCTCGGTGCGGCACTTGGTCAGCGCCACGGTGGTGATCTCGGTCTGGGTGTCCACCAGCGGACGGTCCGCAAAGCTCTCAAAGGCCCAGTCAAACAGATCATCGCACTCAGCAAAGAGGTGGTCCGGCGTATCACAGCCAAGGATCACCAGCCCGTAGGTGTGGCCGTTCTTTTCCGCAAAGGCCACGATGCAGCGGCCTGCCAGCGTGGTAAAGCCGCCCTTGACCCACCGGACATACTCCCGGTAGTTGGCGCTCTCGCTGTTCATCAGGCTGTTGGAGCTGCTGATGGTACGCTCGGCCTTGCGCAGATTGGTGGCCGGCAGTACATAGCTGGCGGTGCCCGCCACCTGTGCAAAGGTCTGGTTTGCCGCACAGGCGGCGGCGATCTTTGCCAGATCCTGCGCGGTGGACACGTTACCGTAGTCAAACAGGCCGTGGGCACAGGTAAAGTTCGTGCCGGTGCAGCCCAGCTCCTGGGCACGGGCGTTCATCTGCTTGACGAAATCCAGCACGCTGCCGCCCACATCGTAGGCAATGACGCTGGCGGCGTCGTTGGCGCTGACGATGAGCATGGCATTCAGCAGGTCGATGCGGCGCACCGTCTCGCCGATGCGCAGGCCCATAGTGGTGCCGTTGGCGTTCTGGATATCCCGGAACTCCTGGGTCAGCGCGGTGGGCACGGTCACTTCACCGTTCAGATCCTTGCCGCTTTCCAGCAGCAGCAGGGCCGTCATGAGCTTGGTCAGGCTGGCAACATACTGCTGCTGGCCGGCGTTCTGGTTCAGGATGGTCTTGCCGGTGTCGGCGTTGAACAGGTACACCGCCTCGGTCTCGCTGGCGGTCTGGATGGGCATGGGATATACCGCAAGGCCCGGCAGTGCAGCAGCAGCGGCCAGTGCCAGCGTGAGCACCAGCGCCGTCATGCGGCGGAAGATGGTGTTTTTGAACATGAGCGTGCCCCCTTGTATCTGCTTGCCGACGCACGGCAAAAATTTTTGTTTTGAAACAGCTCCTACTTGCCGGAAAGGCTCTGGCTTGCTATACTACTTTAAAGAATACCATAAACCAGCCAAAAGAGAAAGAGAGAAAGGCGGTTTTTAACAATGTTTCTGTCTTTTTGTGGAAAAGTTCCCCGCAACGAGGGGGCTGCGTTCGTTGCGCCCAACGCCACCGTGCAGGGCGATGTGATCCTCAAAGCCGGTTCCACGGTGTGGTACGGTGCCGTGCTGCGCGGCGACGACGGCCAGCTTATCATCGGCGAGAACTCCAACGTGCAGGACAACGCCGTGCTGCACTGCGATGTGGGCGGGGCCGTGACGCTGGGCAGGAATGTCACCGTGGGCCACAGCGCGCTGGTGCACGGGTGCACGGTAGGGGATGGCAGCCTGATCGGAATGCACGCCACCCTGCTCAACCACTGCGTCGTGGGCAAAAACTGCATCATCGGCGCGGGTGCGCTGGTGCCGGAGGGCATGGTCATCCCGGACGGCTCGGTGGCCGTTGGCGTGCCCGCAAGGGTCATCAAGCAGGTGAGCCCCGCACAGGTCGAGGCCAACCTGCACAACGCCGCCCACTACGTGGAGCACGGCAGAGTGCACGCAGCACAGTGCAAAATGGATTGACCCCCGTTTTTAGCCATGGTATACTGTACAAAAAGCCCTTGTTTTGGGGGCAGGAGGTAGAAAACATGAAAAATCTTTCAAGACGCGCATTCCTTAAGCTTTCCGGCGCAGCACTGCTTGCGGCAGGACTCACCGGCACCCTGACCGCCTGCGGCGGCGGCAAAGATGTTGAAATTCCCGGCACTGTAAATGGCATTGGCTATGTGAGCGGCAAAGCGGGCCGTGAGATCATTGGTACCGAGGAATATGGCACCATCCATGTGGTCAAGGTGGTTGTCACCCTGAAAAACGTCAGCAGCCGTGCCGTCACCCTGACCGCCGACAACTTCCCGGCTGAGATCGACCAGTCTGCTGCATCGCCCATCTACTTTGGCTTTGCGGACAACGCCAGCGGCGACAGCTGGTGGACCCAGAAGGACTACGAATTGCAGCCGAACGAAGAAAAGACCTTTGTGCTGGTCTACCGCATCAGCGACACCGCTTATAAGAGCTGGTTCCAGCTGGTGCACACCGTGGAGCTGACCTTTAAGAGCGGCCACCAGAAGGTGACCGGCAGCTACTCCTCCGAGACCGGTGAGCTGGTGGTGGGCGAAGTAGAAAAGGCATAAGGGAAAAACTGCGATTCAGATTGACACTTTGCACCTTGTCTACTATAGTGAAAGTGACAGTCTGCCACATTCTGGAACTACGGGAGCCTTTGCGCATTGTGCGCTGTTTGGTCGTTTTTCAAAGCCGGATGAGTTTTTAAAGAAAAGTTTATTACGGGATGATTTTTCACAGAAATGTAATGACTTTTTGAGGAAAATGGGGTATACTATCAATTGTAGAGCACGCGGGGCCGCAACCGCGTCTCTACACATGATTCCTCCTCACACCAAAGCAATACCCCAAACAGAGATTCCCTCCGGTGTACCGCAAGCGCTGGGGGGAGTCTTTGTTTTTATCCGCTTTTGTATTTTATGATTTCCTGCGTGAAAAGGAGAGGTTTCATTATGTCTGAGCTTATCACCCGCCGCACCTTTTTAAAGGCCGCCGGTACTGCCATGGCGGCGGCTGCCGCAGGCGGCATGCTGGCAGGCTGCGGAGATGGAGCGTATGCTTCCACCCCGGATAATCTGGTTGCTCCTCCCATCGATAATAGCGACTTGGCTGATTTTGACTCTTTTACCGCAGATATCGGCCCCTTGAGCGGGCAGTGGACTTCCAGCTCCATCTATGAATCTGATACCCGCCACAACTATTTCTACACCGGCTTCAAACTGGATAATTCCAGCGGCAACAGTTCTGTTACCGTCAACACCAGCAACTTTGCTTTCCGCCATACCGATGGCGGCACTGGTAAGGTATGTGGTCTTGGATATAAAGGTCTGAACAGCAGCAAAACCGCCTATGTATTCAACCAGTCTCTTACTGTTCCTGCAGGCCAGTCCAAAACCGTTATTCTTTTCATCGACATCGGCCCTGTCACTACCTCTTCCTTCGATAGATTCTATAGAGGAACCATAACCATCACGCTGGGTAAACTTAATAATCAAACGGCCGCCTTTACTTTTAACGGCCTGATCAGTGACCCTTCCTCTACCGTTTCCTGACAGCAAAACTCCCCTGAAATGCCGTAAAAAGCCTTTCAGGGGAGTTTTTGTTTACAACGCTCTGAACTTTGCCGCAAACACGCTGAGCACGATCTTGGGGTTCACCTGTGCGCCCAGACGCTGGATGGCGGCATCTGCCAGCCGCAGGGCACGCCGGGCGGCATCGCCCTGCACCGGTGCGTGGGGGCTTTGCCGCAGGCCCGCTGCCGCCACTGCACGGAAGTCCGTCAGCAGGGCGGCGGCACCGGCTTTGTCCTTCTCATACGGAGCCAGCAGCACGGCGGCGGCATAGCTGTCACGGTCGGCTGCGGTCTTTGCCAGCTGCAGCGCCTTTTCCACCTGCGCCGTGCGGGCTTCGTCCTGTGCCGCTGCAAGCACCGTGCCGATGTGCCCGTCGAACAGCTCGCTGTACAGCGCGGCGGTCTTTTTGTCCACCCCCTGTGCGGTGCAGTAGCGGGCGCACTGCTCCGGCGGGACCGGTGCCACGGCAAAGCTGATGCAGCGGCTGCGGATGGTGGGCAGCACGCCTGCCAGCGAATCGGCTGTGAGCAGGAACAGCACCCCCTCCGGCGGCTCTTCCATCACCTTCAGCAGCGCGTTGGCGGATTCCTCGTTCATCTTTTCCACGTGGTAGAGCAGCACCGCGCGGCCCTCAGCCGAAAGGCTGGTGTTGAAGATCTCGCTGCGCATGGCCGTGACCTGACCCACCAGATACCGGCCGCTCGCGCCCATGCCGGTGACCGAGATCGCCTCGCGCACGATGCCGGTCTCCACCTGACCGCTGTCGCGCTTGCCGGCCTTCGCCACCGCACGGCAGCATTCGCCCCGCAGAAGGGCCTCAGCGGGCGCTCCGCCGGCAGGGTAAAGATAATCGGCCGCGATGCAACGGGCCGCAAAACCGGCCCCAAGGCCCTCTTCGCCCACCAGCAGCACGCTGTGGGTCAGGCGGCGGGCTGCCAGCATCAGCTGCACGCTGCTTTTCAGTTCTGCGTTGCCTTCCATGCGGTCCAGCATCATGGTTTTTCTCCTTACCTCCTGTTTTTCCGCTTCCACTGCTCACGGCGGACCCATGCACGGATGGCGCGGTAGCCCATGGGGCCAAAGAACAGCCAGACATTCGCCATGCTGAGCAGCAGGCTCAGCTTCTGGGGCAGCGGTGCGCCCAAAAAGCTCAGCACCCACAGGATCGCCGCAAAAAAGCCAAAATACTTCACCCGGACAGGGATCACAAAGAACAGCAGCACCTGTACCTCCGGGTACAGCATGGCAAAGGCCAGCAGCAGCGAAAGGGACAGGCAGTAGGTGCTGCCGCTGACGCCGGTGAGCAGGCAGGCCAGCACGGTGCCCAGCATCCCGGACAACAGATAGACCGTATAGCGGAAATCGCCCCACTCCCGTTCCAGCGCCGTACCGATGAACCAGGTAAAGTAGATGCCCAGCACTGCGCTGAGGATGCTGCCGCCATAGGAGGGGATGAATACAAAGGTGATGATGCGCCAGATCTGGCCGCTCAACAGAAGATATCTGCTGAGGGACAGCCAGACGCTGATGGTCTGGTTCACAAACAGCTCGATAGCCAGTACAAGGATCTGCCCGCCCACCAGAATGTTGGTCAGGTTCGGGATGCCGAAACGCCCATATCTGCGCTCCAGCCGGTTCAGCCAATTGTTCATAGGGTGCCTCCCTCAATTCGGAAATGTTTTGCCGCAGCTTACTGCTGTTATTGTACCATGATTGGCCGGGGCATTCAACACTGTTGAAAACCTCTGCCCCCAAAGCCCGGAAATACAGCTTTCCTGCCGCCCTCCGGATGCTAAAGCACAACCGAAAATTGTATGTAATTTCCGGTCTGGAATGAACTTTTCACTTTTTCCACTGGGTTTTCAACCGCTTTTGTGAAGAAAAGGTTGGGTTTTCCGTGATGTTTTCCACTTTTTCCACTGGGTTTTCAACAATAAAAAGGGATCAGCCCTATACGCACCGTAATTCAGGCAGCCGCTTTCTGGAAAGTTTTGGATGAAAATGCAGGCATTCTGCCTTTTATAAAAAAGAAAGTCGAAGGATTTTCTTTGCATTCTACAAACCGTTCCTGAGCGGCGATTTATTTTTCTCCAATCTGGAATGGCTGGCCCCAAGTTTTCAACACCGGGCCGCTGCCGTTTTTCCGTGTGGAAAAGGCGGGGAAAATTGCAGTTTTCCACACCGAAAAAGTGCCGACGGCGTGCAATGATGTGCCGCTGCGCGGCAATGGCGGGGGACAGACGATTTAGAATGCCCGCCGCTTTGCTCTGGGCATCTTCAGCGGAAAAATGATTTTTTAGTCTGGGACAGCGGAGCGCCCGCGAGCGCTCCGCTGTCCCATTTTCACGAGAAAGGGCATGGACGGCAGGCGGCAGGAGCCGCGCCTGCTTCCTATGGAAGCGGCGGTGCGGCGGGAAAGTTTTCGCGGAGGACTGAGGGGGTTCGTCCCATAAAAAATGCCGGGCAGTCACTTCAAGACTGTCCGGCATTGCTTTATTCTTTACATCATATTGTGGAATACCAGCTGTGCGATCTGGAAATACAGGATCAGGCTGCAGGCGTCCACGATGGTGGTGATGAAGGGGGTAGCCATGATGGCCGGGTCGGCACCCAGCTTCTTGGCTGCCAGCGGCAGCATACCGCCCACCAGCTTTGCCAGAATGACGCTGAAGAACAGCGACACGCTGACCACGATGGCATAGCCCATCACGTTGGCGTACTGGCCGGGGAAGAGGAAGGTGTACATCAGGTAGATGCGCAGGCCGTTCACGATGCCCAGCACCGCGCCCACGATGGCCGACACCCGCAGCTCCTTGCCCAGCACCCGCACAAAGTCGGCGGGCTCCACCTCGCCCAGTGCCAGACCGCGCACCATCAGGGTGCTGATCTGGTTGCCGCAGTTGCCGGCGGTATCCATCAGCATGGGCATGAAGGAGACCAGCAGGGGCAGCGCGGTAAAGGCTTCCTCATAGTGAGTAGTGACCATGCCGGTAAAGGTGGCGGAAAGCATCAGGATCAGCAGCCATGGGATGCGCTGCTTTGCGTGGGTCCAAACGCTGGTGCCAAAGTAGGTGGTGGCATCGTCGTCCGGCAGAATGGCGGCCATCTTCTGCATGTCCTCGGTGCTCTCGTCGGTCAGGACGTCGATTGCATCGTCGATGGTGATGATGCCCACGAACATGCCCTCGTTGTCCAGAACGGGCATTGCGGTAAAGTCGTAGCGCTGCATCTCACGGGCCACATATTCCTGATCGTCCGTGACCTTCACCGCCACCACGTTGTCGTCCATGATCTCGGAAACGGGAATGTTCCTGTCCGAAAGCAGCAGGCTCCGGGCAGAGACAACGCCCTTCAGGCGGTTGCGCTCCACCACGTAGCAGGTGTACACGGTCTCTGCGTTTTCGCCCTGTTTGCGGATGGCATCAAAGGCCTGCTCCACGGTCATATCCTCCCGCAGGCGGACATACTCCGGGGTCATCAGGCTGCCGGCAGAGCTTTCGGGGTAGTTCAGCAGCTTGTTCAGGCTCTCACGGGTCTGCTTGGAGGATTTCTCCAGCACCCGCTTCACCACGCCTGCCGGCATATCCTCCAGCAGGTCGGCGGCATCGTCCAGACTCATTTCCTCGATGGCGCTCACCAGCTCCACGTCCGAAAAGGCGTTCACCAGATCATCGCGGGCCTCGTCGGACATATAGGCAAAGGCCTCGGTGGCCACTTCCTTTTTCAGCAGACGGAACACCACAAGGCGGTTGTTCTCGTCCAGCTCTTCCAGCAGCTCGGCAAGGTCGGCAGGCTGCTCTTCCTCGGTCACTTCGCGCAGCTTGACATACTGCTTCTTGATGAGCAGCTTGAGCAGGCGGCTCTTGGTCAGCATTTCGGGGTTGGCCTTGACCTCTTCGTCGTTGGCTTCCTCTTTCTCGGCCTCACGCATGTCCTGCTTGAGGTCCTCGGTAGCTTCATCGTTCAGGTCCTCAGCCAGCTTCTGACGGACTTCGGCAGGGATATCGGCAGGCAGCTCCTGCACCGGCAGCGCCTGCTCCGCAGCATCAACCGTCAGCTTCTTTTCTTCCATATCCATTGGGCGTTCCTCCTCAGTTTTTACGGCACAGGAGCAGCTCCTGTATCCGGAGGACGCAGCAGATCGGGAAACAAAAAACGCGCCGCCTTGCCTGCCGGAATGCCGCAAACGCCGCATTCTGCGCACACAAAGCCGCGCCTTCCTCTGCTCTGTTTTGCGGAAAGAGACACCGTGGAAGCGGTGCTTTTCCGCAGGACTCAGCGAAGGAGGCGAACGGTTGGGGGAAACGCAGTTGTTTTTGTTTTCTGATCCACCGCGCCGGTGGTTCTACTTCGACTATGATCCGGGTCCATTTTCCTGCGTTCACCTCCAAGTTTTCATATTCATTTTTATTATAGCGCCGCCAAAAAACGGGGTCAACCCTAAACCATGGATTTACAGGAATTTTATTTTATAAAAACACCGATCTTATTTTTCTTTCGCGTGAAAAGGCAGTTCGGCAAAGCCCGCAGCCTTTGCCGAACTGCAAGGATAAAAATTACCGCTGAGAATGCCAAAGCACTGCGGCGGCATCGGAAGATCGTTTTTTGCCAAAACAAAACACCCTCTTCCGTGTTGCGGCGCACGAAAAAGGGTGTTTTGTTTGGATATTGCCTTGGTGTGAGGAGGAATCATGTTACACGGGAAACGGTTGCGGCCCCGCTTCCCATGGCAAAAGTATAACAGCTTTCACAATTCAATTCGTTAAGAAGCTATGAAGAAACTGTAAAAAGGAAATGGTATCTTTTGGAAGATTTTGTGATAACATTTTTTGATTGACCTTCGTTTTTTCACATGCTAAAATGGAACTGTAAAAGCAGCTGTAAGGGAGGGCATCTTATGAGCGACTGTGCTTTTTTGAACAACAGCGGCAATTTTACCTCGTTCACCTACGCTGGAAGAACGATTCGGTTCCGCACACCTTCTTCTCTGGAGCGTTACACGGATATTCTGGAGTGGGACAAGGGCTATCTTGTGGTCATGGCAAAATACAAAGGTGCCCCTGCAGAAGAAGAATACATTGATCTGGTTCCCATCCTGAACAATTTGTATATTGATGCTGATGCTTTTTTAAAGCCGATCCGAAAGGTAGAGTTGCAGTATGCCTGATATTTTAAGCATTGCTGACCATGCAGATATGATCGTAAATGGTTATGCTTTTTCAAAAAGCAATGATTCCGTCCGTGTTCTGAATTTGAATAATCCTGCCAGCGCCTGTGTATTGTCTGCCGATGGAAAGATACTGGAAACCACCATGGATGATATCGAGTTAGACATTGTTCAGGACTATTACAGCCGAAACCGGAAACATCTGGAGGAATCGTAATGCCAAAATATTATGATTTCAAGATTTGCGGTTACTATCTTTATTTTACTGCGCACTGCATTATTGAATGTATGCACGTCCACGCCAGTGACCGTAAATTGACTGAGGGCGGTTCTGCAAAATTCTTTGTAAAAAGCAATGGTGACACCGTAATACAAAACCGCGGGGTCCTGACCGACAGGGAACTAAGCAAAATTCAAAGCTTCATCAAAGACAACTATAAAGAAATGTACCTCAAGTGGGCATCCATGAGTGAAAACGGCTTCTTTGGAGAGAACTGACGCAAAATAATATTTTATAATTCAGCAGAGGCTGCTGCATCGGACAACGTGCAGCAGTCCCTGCTGTTTTTTTTGCACAAAAAAATACGCCCCGGTCACCTTGCGGTGAGCGGGGCGCTAAAACGAAGCTCGTTTTTACTGCGGCAAGATCCCTGCAAAAGCAGGTCTTATGCAGCAGGCGGAGCAAGGTATCTGCAACGCAGACCTTATACTCCTGACACACGCGGGGTGTGCTTTCAAGGACCCTCGCGGGCGCTTTGGTATCTCATATCCCGCTGCGGTGCTTCGCACGGAACAAAGCACCGCCCGGGAAGTGAAATCAGTCAGAACGCGTGTGGCGGATGCTGTACTTCAGCACATCGCCTGCTTGGATGGATGCGTTTCTCCGCTTCGTACCGCTGCATTGCGCAGTAACCGCCGGTACGGGGCAGCCGCCCTCTTGCATTGTGGGGCTAAGGTGCCGCAAATATCTGCATCCAAAGCGCAGAAGAATGCTTACTTGTACAGGTCGACCAGACGGGTCAGGTGCTCGTAGCGGTCGTTAGCAACCTGCTGGTTGCGTGCGAACAGCTCCTTAGCACGGTCGGGGAATGCACGAGTCAGGCGGCTGTAACGGGTCTCGTTAGACAGCAGTGCCTGATACTTCTCGTTATCCACAGCCTTGGAGGTCAGGGTGAACGGATTCTTGCCCTGAGCCTTGTTTGCCGGGTTGAAGGTGAACAGGTTCCAGTAACCGGCCTCAACTGCCTTCTTCATCTCGTTCTGGCAGTTGGTCATGCCGCCCTTGACACCGTGCAGCTCGCAGGGAGCGTAGCCGATGATCAGAGACGGGCCGGGGTAAGCCTCAGCCTCAGCGATAGCCTTGACAGCCTGAGCCGGGTTAGCACCCAGTGCGATCTGAGCAACATAGATGTAACCGTAGGTCATAGCGATCTCGGACAGGCTCTTCTTGCTGATCTCCTTACCAGCAGCAGCGAACTGGCAGACTTCACCAATGTTGGAAGCCTTGGATGCCTGTCCACCGGTGTTGGAGTACATCTCAGTATCGAAGACCATGACGTTGACATCCTCGCCGGAAGCCAGGACGTGGTCCAGACCGCCGAAGCCGATGTCGTATGCCCAGCCGTCACCACCGAAGATCCAGACGGACTTCTTGGCGATGAACTGCTTGCTCTTCAGGATCTCTGCAGACTTCTCGCAGCCGGCAGCAGCAGCCTTCTCCAGCTCAGCGATCAGGGCCTTTGCGGGCTCGTCGTTGGCCTTGGTGTTGTTCTTGGTCTCCAGGAACTTCTCAAAGGCAGCCTTCAGCTCAGCAGAAGCCTTGTCGGAACCAGCAACCTCAGCGATCTCCTTGATCAGGTTTTCGCGGACGGTCTTCTGGCCGATGTACAGGCCCAGACCATGCTCTGCGTTATCCTCGAACAGGGAGTTGCACCATGCAGGACCATGGCCGCTGTCCTTGTTGACGGTGTACGGAGAGATGGAAGCGGTGCCGCCCCAGATGGAGGAGCAACCGGTAGCGTTGGAGATGTACATCTTCTCGCCGAACAGCTGAGTGATCAGGCGAGCGTAAGAAGTCTCGGCACAGCCTGCGCAGGAGCCAGAGAACTCCAGCAGCGGCTGGTTGAACTGAGAACCGATGACGGTATCGTCAGCAAACTTGGAAGGCTTCTTGGAGATGTTGGCCACGCAGTAGTCGAACACTGCCTGCTGATCGGCCTGGCTGTCCTGCGGCACCATGGTGATAGCCTTGGTGGGGCAGACGGTGACGCACTCGCCGCAGCCCATGCAGTCCAGAGGAGACACAGCCATGACAAACTTGTACTCGTTTGCGGGCTTGTTGTCGCGGCTCTTGGTCTGTGCAGGAGCAGCTGCCAGCTCGTCGGCGGTCAGCTGGAAGGGACGGATGGTAGCATGAGAGCAGACGAATGCACACTGGTTACAGCCAACGCACTTTGCAGCATCCCACTCGGGGACGTTGACAGCGGTGCCGCGCTTCTCGTATGCAGAAGCGCCCTGCTCCCACTCGCCGTTTGCATTTGCCACGAAGGAAGAGACAGGCAGGCTGTCGCCGTCCATACGGGCAATGGGCTCCATGACATCGCGGATCTGCTTGACCAGCTCCGGACGGCCGGTGAGAGCCTTGGGTGCGGGATCAGCCTCGGGGTTGGACCAGGATGCGGGCACGTCCACCTTGTGGATGGCGTCAACGCCTGCATCGATAGCCTTCCAGTTCATCTCAACGACGTCCTGGCCCTTCTTGCCGTAGCTCTTCTGAGCTGCCTGCTTCATGAAGTTGACGGCATCCTCGATGGGCATGACGTCAGCCAGCTTGAAGAATGCAGACTGCAGGATGGTGTTGGTGCGCTTGCCCATGCCGATCTCGATAGCCTTATCGATAGCGTTGATGGTGTACAGCTGGATGTTGTTGTCAGCGATGTACTTCTTGGCCTCAGCGTTCAGGTGATGGCCCAGCTCCTCATCGTTCCACTGGCAGTTGATCATGAACACGCCGCCGGGCTTGACATCCTGGACCATCTTCATGCCCATGTGGATGTAAGCGGGGTTGTGGCAGGCCACGAAGTCAGCCTGGTTGATGTAGTAGGGGCTGCGGATGGGCTTGTCGCCGAAACGCAGGTGGCTGATGGTCACGCCGCCGGTCTTCTTGGAGTCATACTGGAAGTATGCCTGAACATACTTGTCGGTATGGTCGCCGATGATCTTGACGGAGTTCTTGTTAGCACCGACAGTACCGTCGCCGCCCAGACCCCAGAACTTGCACTCCTTGGTGCCAGCAGCTGCGGTGATGGGAGCGGGCTTGACTTCCGGCAGAGACAGGAAGGTGACGTCATCGGTGATACCCAGAGTGAAGCGCTCCTTGGGCTGATCCTTCTCCAGCTCCTTGAACAGAGCAAAGATGGAGGACGGCGGGGTATCCTTGCTGCCCAGACCGTAACGGCCGCCGGTCAGAACGACATCGTTCAGGCCAGCCTCACGCAGGGTAGCGGCAACATCCAGATACAGGGGCTCGCCCAGAGAGCCGGGCTCCTTGGTGCGATCCAGCACAGCCACCTTCTTGGCGGTCTTGGGCAGGACCTTCAGCAGGGAAGCGGAGACCCAGGGACGGTACAGGCGGACCTTGACGATACCGACCTTCTCGCCCTTGGCGTTCAGGTAGTCGATGACCTCATCAGCAACGTCGCAGATGGAGCCCATAGCCACGATCACACGGTCAGCATCGGGTGCGCCGTAGTAGTTGAACAGATCGTAGTTGGTGCCCAGCTTTGCGTTGATCTTGGCCATGTACTTCTCAACAACAGCAGGCAGAGCGTTGTAAACGCTGTTGCATGCCTCACGATGCTGGAAGAACACGTCGCCGTTCTCGTGGGAGCCGCGCATCTTGGGGTTCTCGGGGTTCAGAGCCTTCTTACGGAACTCCTCCACAGCCTCCATGTTGCACATTTCCTTCAGATCGGCGTAATCCCACTTCTCGATCTTCTGGTACTCATGAGAAGTACGGAAGCCATCGAAGAAGTTCAGGAAGGGAACCTTGCCCTCGATGGCGCACAGATGTGCGACAGGGGACAGATCCATGACTTCCTGCACGCTGCTCTCGACCAGCATTGCAAAGCCGGTCTGGCGGCATGCCATGACGTCGCTGTGATCACCGAAGATGTTCAGGGACTGGGTAGCAACGGTACGTGCAGAAACATCGAACACGCAGGGCAGCTGCTCAGCAGCGATCTTGTACATGTTGGGGATCATCAGCAGCAGGCCCTGAGAAGCGGTGAAGGTGGTGGTAACAGCACCTGCACCCAGAGAGCCGTGCACAGCGCCTGCGGCGCCTGCCTCAGATTCCATCTCGACAACCTTGACCTGATTGCCGAAGATGTTCTTCTGGCCGGCTGCGGACCACTGGTCCACAGAGTCAGCCATCGGAGAAGACGGGGTAATGGGGTAGATGGCAGCCACGTCCGTGTAGGCATACGCTACATGGGCGGCAGCGGTATTGCCATCCATAGTTTGCTTTGCTCTAGGCATTTTTCTTCCTCCATTATTCAGAATTTGGTACCTTTTGCGCGGGGCAATATGCCCCACATGGGACCGGAGAACCCCATAAAGGCACTATTGCTTGTATACTATAATAACAAATTCTGCCCGCAAAGTAAACGCAAACAGCCCAACAAACGCACCAAAAATAAAGAAAATTTTTTAGCTGTTTTGTACGTCTTTAGTACGGTAAAGCAAGCGTTGGTGCGGATTTTTGGTTTTGACCTGCCTGCTTTGCCAGATCCTGTGATTTTTTCGCAAAAAGGGGGAGAACCCTCTCAGGCAAGCGTCCTAGCCCTCTCAGGCGCTAACGCGCCAGCTCTCCCAAAGGGAGAGCCCTTGGCATAGCGGCAAAGTTGCTGGTTGAATTGCAAAGTTCGAGGTTTCGCCAGGGCCTCTCCCTTTGGGAGAGGTGGATTTGCGAAGCAAAGACGGAGAGGGCGAGCCCGCTAAAGGTTTCTCCGCTCTCTTGTATTTATCATCTCTTTATTGACAACAAACCGCACTTTGCCGTAAACTGAGAGCAGAAAACCGGCGCTGTGCCGGGCAGAGAGGGTAAATACAATGGAAAAGATCACACATTACGAAAAGACACTTACCAGCGAGGTCCTCTTTGAGGGCCGGGTCATCACCCTGACCAAGGACACTGCTCTGCTGGAAAACGGCAAGACCGCCACCCGTGAGGTGGTGCATCACCACGGCGGTGCGTGCATCCTGCCCTATTTTGAGGACGGCACCATCTGCATGGTGCGCCAGTTCCGCTACGCCATGCAGCAGGAGCTGTGGGAGCTGCCCGCCGGCAAGCTGGAAAAGGGCGAGGACCCCTTTGAAGCCGCCAAGCGGGAGCTGGGCGAGGAGTGCGGTCTGACCGCCGACAATTACATCTCTCTGGGCCAGTTCTACCCCACCGTGGGCTACGATACCGAGATTATCTATACATGGGTCGCCACCGGCCTGCACAAGACCCAGATGCATCTGGATGCGGACGAGTTCCTGACGCCGGACCGCGTGCCGCTGGATAAAGCCTATGAAATGGTCATGAGCGGCGAGATCCGGGACGGCAAGACAATTGCCGGCATCCTGAAACTCAAGGCACTGATCGCTGAGGGCAAGCTGTGAACATCCTGTACGAGGACGCTTTCATCGTGGTGCTGGACAAGCCCGCGGGCCTTTCCAGTGAGGAGGGTGTTCCCGCAGCGCTGCGGCAGCGGTGGAACGCCCCGGACGCCTTTGTGGGGGTGGTGCACCGGCTGGACACCGGCGTTTCCGGCCTGATGGTGTTTGCCCGCACGCCCGGGGCTGCGGCCGCACTCAGCCGTCAGATCACCCAGAGCCAGAACGCCTACGCTGTGCAGGACGGCCGGGCCGAGGGCAGGGCAGAAGAGCCGCAGTTCATCAAGCAGTATCGCGCCGTCATTGCAGGCGGGCCGGACGAAGCACTGCCCACCGAAGTCACCCTGCGGGACTGGCTGTTCAAGGACAGCCGCCGGGGCCGGGTGTTCCCGGTCAGCCGCCCCCGCAAGGGCGTGCGGGAAGCCGTTCTGGAATATCGCATCCTGAAAACAGCAGGGAACACGAGCCTTGCGGGCATCACTCTGCACACCGGCCGCACCCATCAGATCCGGGTGCAGTTCGCCGCCCGGAAGCACCCGCTCTCCGGCGACGGCAAGTATGGCAGCCGGGTAAAGGGAGACATCGCTCTGCAGAGCTGCGGCCTGCAGTTCCGGCATCCGGACACCGGCAAGCCCCTGCAGTTCAGCCTGCCCCTGCCGGACACTGCACCGTGGAAAGAGTTTTTAGAATGATGCATCGCCTTACGGCGATATGATGTTGTCCCGATGGGACAACATCATATTTGCACAGCAAATATATCATGTTCATTAGGTGAGAGGTATGGAACAATATAGAACCGATGCTGAAATTTACGCCGTGCTGAAGCGGGAGATCATCGATCTGACCATCCGCCCCGGCTCCCTGCTGAGCGAAAACCCGCTGTGCAGCCGCTTTGCGGCCCCCCGCAGCATGATCCGGGTGGTTTTGCAGAAGCTGCAGGAAAACGGGCTGGTGAAGATCGTGCCCTATAAGGGCACCACCGTCACCCGGCTGAACCGCCGCATCGTGGACGAGCTGATCTACGAGCGCACCGCCGTGGAGGCCCGCATCCTGCGGGATTTTTCGCCCCGGTGCACCCCGGAGCAGCGGGCGTTGATCCGCAGTCGGGTGGAAGCCTACGAGGCCCTTGCGGCCATGGAGAGCCCGGATTACAACAAGCTGTACGAGGCCGACCGCACCCTGCACGGGACATGGTTTGCCGCCATGGACAAGATGTACCTGTGGAGCACCCTGCAGAACGCCCACGCCGACTACAGCCGCTTCCGGATGCTGGACACCATGACCACCGGCGGTCTTGCCGAGGTGATCGCAGACCACCGGAGCCTGCTGGATGCCATTGAGCGGTGCGACCTTGCCGCCTTTGAGCCGCTGGTGGAAAAACACCTTTACGGCGGCATCCGGCGGCTGGGCTCCAAGCTGACCGAGGAATACGCCGACTACTTTGAGCCGGAAAAGTAATTGTTCTATGTGGAACATTTTATAAAACGAAAGGGCACAGCGCATTGCAGCGCCGTGCCCTTTTGTTTTATGCTGTCTGAATTTCAGAACACCCCGGAAATAAAGATCTCCAGACCAATGCCAATGAGGATCATACCGCCCAGAATGGACGCCTTGCCGGAAAGCTTCGTGCCGAACTTTTTGCCGATGCGCAGGCCCGCCATGCAGATGAAGAAGGTGACCACCGCAATGATGAGCGATGCCGCCAGAGCCATCAGCCAGCCGTACTCCGAAATGGTGAAGCCTACCGAGAGGGCATCGATGCTGGTGGCGACGCCCTGCATGAGCAGTGCACCGGCGCTGAGCTCTGCGGCCTCTTCGGCTTCCTCGCCCCGGATGCCATCCACAAGCATCTTACCGCCGATGTAGCCCAGCAGTGCCAGCGCGATCCACGGGATGAATGTTTCAAAGGAAGAGAACATCTCCACGATGGTGTGCACGCACACCCAGCCGGTCATGGGCATGACCGCCTGAAAAAGGGCAAAGGTGCCCGCGATTTTGCACATGGTCCCCCTGCTCATGCGGGGGTCGTGCAGGCCGTTTGCCATCGACACCGAAAACGCATCCATTGCAAGGCCCACGCCCAGCAGGGCGCTGTTGAGGAAAAATACAAAGCTCCATTCCATATTGTCTGCCTCCTGAATCTGACCAGAATATCGGGCAATACAAAACCCGGCTTCGGGCGCACCTGCACGTCCGAAGCCGGGTCAATTTTCTTCATCGACTCCATGTGCACGGGCGGCATTCTGCGCGCCAAAAACACATGAGTCTCGCAAATTAAAGCAAGCCAGACCGAAACCACCGGCCATTGTGTTGACTTGCTGCGCCTTCTGCAACCGGCGCTTGCTACTCCCCCACGGGTATTTGTGATCGTTCTGTTATTGTAGCATATCCCGCGCCGGAAGTCCAGACAAACCGTGGAAACCGCACGGAAATCAACTTTTGATGCTTGACCCAGAGCAAAAGCCTTCACCCCTTGGGGGGAAGGTGGCGCGTAGCGCCGGATGAGGGGTATTTAGAGCAAAATGCTGTTGTCCTGCGCCCTCATCAGTCACCTACGGTGACAGCTTCCCCCGACCGGGGGAAGCCTTTAGAGGAAAATTGATTTCCGTGCAGAAACCGTTTTTAGAAACAATCGCCTTCAGGTCCTGTTTTTCCAGCGGGTCTCAAAATACCGGTCCTGCGATAGGATAAAGCACAGGGTATTGCCCAGCGCCTGCGGGGTGACGGCATGCTCCTGCCGCAGTGCCCGGCGGGCGCGGCGCTCATACTCCCGGGCCTGCTGCATCCGGGGCGTTTTCCGCTCCTGCGCCGTCAGGTGGGAGCCCACATCGATGAGCGAGTGCAGCAGCACCCAGTACAGCTCGCACAGCGAGCCGGTGACGCCATGGCGGCGGGCGCACTCGAACACCGCATAGTTTGCCTCCACCCGGTCGAGATTGCGCAGGGTGACTTTGCTGTTCACGATGCTGCCCGCCACCTTGCGGTAGAGGTACATCGCATCCGGGATGTTGGCGATCTTTTCTGCTTTTTCGTAGGCGTAGGCGATCAGCAGGGTGTCCTCGTTCAGCTTGCCCTCTGCAAAGCGCAGCTGCGCAAAGATGCTGCGGTGGTACAGCTTGTTCCACACCACCATGTAGGGCAGAAGGGTGCTGTGCTCCAGCGCCTGCTCCGGGGTCAGCACCTCCTGCCGCACATGCAGATACTGCTCCCGGATGGGGGTCATGGCTTCGTCCACCTGCCGGTAATTGCACACGGCCATCTGCGCACCGGCCTCCTGCGCCGCATGGTAAAGCTTTGCGCAGAAGTCCGGCGTGATGGTGTCGTCTGAGTCCACAAAGGCGATCCATTCACCCTCTGCCGCATCCAGCCCGGCATTGCGTGCCCCGCTCAGGCCCCGGTTCTTCTGGTGGATGACCCGGATGCGGCTGTCCTTTGCCGCTGCGGCATCGCACAGGGCAGGGCATTTGTCCGGAGAGCCATCGTCCACCAAAATCAGCTCAAAATCCGTGAAGGTCTGGGCAAGGATGGAAGCGATGCAGGCATTCAGAAAACGCTCTGTCTTATATACCGGCACGATGATGCTGATGGTTTTCCTGCTTTCGGGCCGGATCGTGTGCTGTTCTTTCACGGTAACTTCCTCGTCATTTCAGGTTCTGCAGTTTTGCCTGCCGTTCTCTGCGCAGTTCCAGATACTTTGCGGGCGATTTTGTGTACCGGATCGTATCCGAGATCCCCCGCAGGGTGATGGCCCGGGCCTGCCACAGCTTATGCCGTGCGTCCCGTTCGTATCCCATGCACTCCTTCATCCGGGGGCTTCTGCGCTCCTCCGGGGTCAGGTGCCACCAGATATCCACAAGGGCGGTCAGCACGGTGCGGTAGGCTTCGCACAGGGTCTCTGCGTTATGCCGGTACATGCCCAGGAACATCTGGTAGCAGGCTTCCACCCGGTCCAGTGTTTTTACCGAATAGCTGCTGTGCATGATGCTCTCCGGCACCTGCCGGTACTGGTACAGTGACTCCGGGATGCTGGCCATCTTCTGCACCCGCTCATAGATCCGGGGTGCGGTGTAGGTATCCTCAAACTTTTTGCCCTCCGGCAGGCGCAGGCCGTCGAACAGTTCCCGCCGGAAAAGCTTATTGCACATGGACTGATACATGCCGATGACCAGCCGGTTATAGATCTCCTGCTGCGGGATGACCTCATCGTACTGGGTCGTATCCCATCCATCATAGACCTTGCCGTTTTCGTCGGTGAACGCAAAGCCGTACAGTACCACATCCGCACCGGTCTTTTCCGCTGTGCTGTGGGCCTTTTCCAGCGCCTGCGGCAGCAGCATATCGTCCGAATCCACAAAGGCAGCCCAGCGGCCCCGGGCAATGTCCAGCCCGGCATTGCGGGCGCCGCTCAGGCCGCGGTTTTTCTGGTGGATGACCCGGATGCGGCTGTCCCTTGCCGCTGCAGCATCGCACAAAGCAGGGCAGTTGTCCGGAGAGCCGTCGTCCACCAAAATCAGCTCAAAGTCCGCAAAGGTCTGGGCAAGGATGGAATCAATGCAGTCATTCAGGTATTTTTCCACCCGGTACACCGGCACGATGACGCTGATCTCAGGACAGTTTCTGACCTTCTGCTCACTCACAACGGTTTCTCCTTACCTGCATTTTTTCGGTTTTGTCTGCCGGATCTTATATTTGCAGCGGTTATACAGCGGCGCATTGACTGCCCGCAGCTCTGCTTCCAGCCAGTTCTGCACCGTGAATGCCCCTGCCTGCTTTACCTCGGCCCCTGCCTTTTTCAGGCAGGCTTCCATCTGCTGTACCTGTGCATCATTTCTTTTTTCCGGCGGCAGCTGCCTGCGTATCTTCCGGGCAAAGTTTTTCATAATGATATACTGCAGATAAGCGGTGTCCTTTTTTCCATGTCTCAAGGCACATTCCAGCAAAGCGTAGTTCGCGTACACTTCATTCAAATTTTTAAAATCGAACTTCGTCCTCACGATCCCCACAGGGTTGAATTTGTAATGATAAAGCGGTTCTCCTACACAGGCGGCTTTTGTGACCTGTTCCAGAATCAGCGGTGTCGTAAAGGCATCCTCATAGTTTTTGCCCACCGGAAAACGGAGTGTATCAAAAAGTTCCCGACGATGCAGACGAGTCGTCAGGTGGATAAATGGTGTGAGCCGCATCCGGTGGATGGCCTCGTCCCCGGAGATTACCTCTGTCCGGAGTGCTTTTTCCTGATATCCGCTCAGTGAACCATCCGCCTCAAAATAGAGGATATCTCCAATTGCGATCTCTGCACCAGACTGCACCGCAGCTTGATGCAGCTTCTCATAGTAAGAGGGATCAATGGAATCATCCGAATCCACAAAGCCGATCCAGTTTCCGCGGACAGCATCCAGCCCTGCGTTGCGGGCTGAACTCACCCCGCCGTTCGGTTTGTGAATGACCCGGATGCGGCTGTCCTTGGCTGCCGCCGCATCGCACAGGGCAGGGCAGCCGTCCGGGGAGCCGTCGTCTACCAAGATCAGCTCAAAATCCGTGAAAGTCTGGGCAAGGATGGAGTCGATGCACTCGTTCAGATATCGTTCCACCTTGTACACCGGCACGATGATGCTGATCTCCGGGCGGCTCTCCGCTCTCTTTTCACTCACAACATTCTCTCCTTCACGACTTCTGATCAGGCCCAGCCTTTCAGGTGATAATAAACGGTTTTGTTCCGGAACCACACGGCCGCTTCCAGCTTATTGCGCAGGGTATCTGCCCCGGCCTGTCTGACCTCTGTTTCTGCCTTGCGGATCAGATCGATGGTCTGCTGTACCTTCGGATCATTCCGGTCTTCCGGGGGAAGGTTTTTCATGATCTTTTTGAAATAGCCCTTCATAACTGCATACTGCAGGTATGCCGCATCTTTTTGGCCGTACTTCATCGTGCACTGAAGCATCCTGTAATTTGCTTCGATCTCATCCAGATTTTTCAGAATGATTTTTCTATGCGTAACACTTTGAGGATTGATCCGGAAATGGTAAAGCGGTTCTGCCAGACATGCCACTTTATTGATCTGTTCCAGAATAGCCGAAGACATAAATGCATCTTCATAATCTTTTCCATCGAGAAAGCGGTTTGCTTTTACCAGTTCCTGCCGCTGCAGCTTGCTTGTCACATGAACCATCGGTGTTGCACGGATCCGCCGGGCCGCTTCGGCAGCAGTCAATACCTCATCGCGGAGCGGGAGGTCTTTATACACACTTGCCGAGCCATCCGCTTCCATGTATAAAATATTGCTGACGGCGATCTCCGCGCCGGCCTGCTGGGCCGCATGGTACAGTTTTTCATAGTAGGTCTTATCGATGAGATCGTCCTGATCCACAAATCCGATCCAATTTCCACGGGCACTGTCAATGCCCGCATTTTTGGCACCGTCCACACCTTTGTTTTCCTGATGGATCACCCTGACCCGGCTGTCTCTTTTTGCAATGGCATCACACATGGCGGGACAGTTATCCGGGGAGCCATCGTCCACCAGAATCACTTCAAAATCCCTGAAAGTTTGGTTCAAAATAGCGTCAACGCACCCATTCAGATATTTTTCGCCTTTATACACCGCTACGATGATGCTGATCTCCGGACGCTTTTGTTCTGTCATGCTTCTGTTCCTCTTCTCACATTCGTGTTTTTTCCGACACATGCTGCTTCTATTATACATTGTTTTTCCGCCGCTGAAAAGTGCAAAAAATCCCCGCAGACAGCACAAAGGCATCTGCGGGGATTTTCAGTCCGGGAAGCCGGCAGATAGTTTCTCCAGCGAATGACCGGGAAGTGGGGCCCCGGCGAGCTTTGCTCGATGGGGCGGAACCGTGGGTTCTGCAACTGCAACGACCGCCGCCAATGGCGGAAACAGGGAGTTGCCGTTGGGGCCGCGGTCAGCGAGACGCAAGCGAATGCGATGCGGCTGCTGGGTACCGCGACCCGTCGCTGTTCGCGGAGAAAACTATCTGCCGGCCCTCTATTCGTTATTCTTCGCTCTTATCGTCCGCTTCCGGGGTCTCGGCGGCAGAGGCTGCATCGGCGGCCTCCATGGCGGCAAGCTGCTCTGCGGTGGGCTCGGCATCGGCGTCGGAGGTGTCGATCTGTTCGGTCTGTGCCTCGTCGTCGTGGTCGGTGCGGGCCAGCACCATCACCTTGTCGTTCTCGCCCAGACGCATTACCCGCACGCCGGAGCCGTAGCGGCTCTGCAGCGGGATCTCATTGGCGTGCAGACGGATGATGATGCCCTCCTGACTGCTCAGCAGCACGTCGTCCACATCGTCCACGATCTTGACCGCAGCCACCTTATCCTTGGCGGCGTCGTAGTTGCGGATGCCCTTGCCGCCGCGTGCGGTGATGCGGTAGGTGTCGATGTCCGACCGGCGGCCCTTGCCGTTCTCGGTGACGGTGAGCACCGTGCCGCCCTCGCGGCAGATGCACACACCCACAACTTCATCGCCCTCGGCCAGACGGATGGCGCGCACGCCGTGGCCGCTGCGGCCCATGGGACGTGCATCCTCTTCGTTGAAGCGGATGGCCTGACCGTTGCGGGTGGCAACGATGAGCATATCGTGGCCGGAGGTCAGGCGGGTCCATGCCAGTGCATCGCCCTCGTTCAGGGCAATGCCGATCAGGCCGGACTTGCGGATGTTGGCATACTGTTCCAGCGGGGTGCGCTTGATAAGGCCCTGCTTCGTGACCATGGTCACAAAGCCGCCCTCAGTGTCGGCTTCCTTCGACTGGCAGATCATGTTGGTGACCTTTTCGCCCTCAGCCAGCTGCAGCAGGTTGACGATGTTGCTGCCCTTGCTGGTGCGGCTGCCCTCGGCAATGGTGTAGCCCTTGATGCGGAACAGACGGCCCCGGTCGGTGACAAAGAGCACATAGTCGTGGGTGGAGCCTACGAACATCTCCTGCACGATATCCTCTTCCTTGCGGGTCATGCCGGAGATGCCGCGTCCGCCGCGGCGCTGTGCCTGATAGGTGGCCTTGAGCTGGCGCTTGATATAGCCGGCCTCGGTCAGGGTGTAGACGCACTGCTCCTCAGCGATCAGATCCTCGATATCCACCTCGCCGGTGACCGACTGGATCTCGGTGCGGCGCTCGTCGCCGAAGCGCTTCTTCATTTCCAGCAGCTCGTCCTTGACGATGGCAAGTACACGGGCGTCGTCGGCCAGAATGGCTTCCCAGTTCTCGATCTTGGCCTGCAGGCTGGCAAGCTCTTCCTCAATCTTCAGGATCTCAAGGCCCGCCAGACGGCCCAGCTGCAGCTTGACGATGGCATCTGCCTGCGGGTCGTCAAAGCCGAACTGCTCCATGATGGCAGCCTTGGCCTCGGCCATGCCGCCCTTGCAGGCGCGGATGGTGGCGATCAGCTCGTCCACGATGTCGGTGGCCTTCTTCAGGCCTTCCAGAATGTGGGCGCGCTCCTTGGCCTTTTTCAGGTCGTACTGGGTGCGGCGGCGCACCACCTCGTCCTGAAACTCCACATACTTCTGCAGCATCTGCTTCAGGGTGAGGACTTTCGGCACCTTGTGGTCGATGGCCAGCATGATGACGCCCACGGTATCCTGCAGCTGGGTGTACTGGTACAGCTGGTTCAGGATGACCTGCGCGTTGGCATCCTTGCGGATGTCCACCACGATGCGCATACCCTTGCGGTTGGTCTCATCGTTCAGGCCGGTGATGCCCTCAATGCGCTTCTCCTTGACAAGGTCGGCCATGTTCTCGATGAGGCGGGCCTTGTTGACCATATACGGGATCTCGGTAATGATGATCTGGGTGCGGCCGTTCTTGGTCTCCTCGATGGTGGCGCGGCCCCGCAGGGTGATCTTGCCCCGGCCGGTGGCGTAGGCGGCGCGGATGCCGCTGCGGCCCATGATGATGCCGGCAGTGGGGAAGTCCGGGCCCTTGATGTATTCCATCAGGCCGGGCAGGTCGATGTCCGGGTTATCGATATAGGCGATGCAGCCGTCAATAACCTCGCTCAGGTTGTGGGGCGGGATGTTGGTGGCCATGCCAACTGCGATGCCCTGACTGCCGTTGACCAAAAGGTTCGGGAAGCGGCAGGGCAGCACGCTGGGCTCCTTCTTGGTCTCGTCAAAGTTGGGGTCCCAGTCGATGGTGTCCTTCTCGATATCGGTCAGCATCTCCA
>OOAZ01000288.1_pt1 | contig 47348 bp, 68 predicted proteins | sample 1671221 | NCBI WGS metagenome assembly OOAZ01 (sample SAMN06348134, study PRJEB24527) | human gut metagenome | biome: human gut; feature: ankylosing spondylitis patient; material: feces | host: Homo sapiens | place: China | collected 2015-10
TGTTCTATAAAAAGCCGCTTCTCAGCGGTCCTTCTGCCAAAATAATACGCCCTGCTGTCGCCTCTGTCAAGAAGTTTAGGCATTTTCGGAGATTTGCCATCCATTATCATTAAACGCACAGAGACTCAAACGAGTCGGCTGTGCGTTTTTTCTTTACTACAACCCCATAGGACGGAGGTGAGACTGACGGGAAAGTACCGCTACCTGACCTTCGAGGACAGGAAGAAGATCGAGGCGTGGCATCTGCTCGGAGATCGGCCGGTCGACATCGCGGCCCGCCTGAGCGTCCACCACACCACGATCTACAAGGAGCTCCAGCGAGGCGCGACCGGCGCGCTGGACGCCAACCAGCGCGAAGGGTACAGCGCAGAGCTCGCCGAGAGGCGGCTGCGTGAGAGCTTCAAGCGCAGAGGTAAACGAGCACCGGCCGCACAGTAGCCAAGAACACCCGGCAGCGCCGGGCCGAAGAAAGGAGAGCCCAACATGAAAACGATCACACGACCCCGACGCTGAAAATGGACGAGCTGCGCACCCCCTCCGCGCTGCTCTCTGAAGCGATCCGGCGGTCGTGTTTCTGCTTTTCAGGGACGCGACACCACTAAGATCCCCGGCTCTGGCCGGGCCAAGACGAAAGGAGACCACCATGACACACAACCCCAATGTGTACGGCTATGTAAACGGGAAACCCGTCTTTTCCCGCGACGAGTTCATCTTTGAACACCGCAAGCGCGGCCCCATCGAGGACGACGCCGAGCTCATAGCCTTCGCCGAAAAAGCAACGAGCGGCTGGCATAACGCCGGCTGGAGCCATAGCTTTATCAGCTTCTACCTCAGCGACTACGCGCTGAGCGAACCCTTTGCAAGCCTGACGCTAAGCGAGTTCGGACGCCTGAAGGAGCTCCAGCAAGAAGCGCGCGAAGCCGCCAAAGCTGCGGACGACGCTCGGTGCTGGCGGCTCAAGGAGACGATCAACTGGGCCGACAACAGCGTCGAGGAAATCTACGAGGACAAAGACGGTAACACCAAGCATGTCACGGTCGTCGGCCCGCACGGCGACGCCTGCTGAGGAGGTGCGGAACATGAACACCAAAGCCATCCGGCAGCTCGCCGACGTCACGCTGGACAAGTACTGCAGCTCGATCCCTCGCAAAGCCTTCGAGGAGTTCGTGAAGGACATCATCGCCGGAGAGAACCGTGCGACCGCCTTCAGATACGAGGCGAGCCCCATCTGCCGGGCTTCGTTCCCGTCCACGCTGGACGAGGACGGCGCCCGCTGCACCGTGGAGGTCACGGTCTACCGGCTGAACGCCGTGGCCGTCACAGCCTTCCTGCTGGACGGGCCCGAGACGCTGCTGCGGCACATCGGGCTCGACGAGCGGGACACATACATCACCAAGCACGAGATCGACGACCTCGTCACCGTCGTGCACATCACCAGAGAGGAGGCACCAGCATGGCAGCACTGAGAGACATCGCCCGAGACTTCGCCGCGGAGATCCGCGACGGCATCGGCTGGACAATCGTGTATCGCACCGGCCGCTCGTGGAACGCCCTGACGATCTGGAGCGACATCTGGAACGGCGGGTGGGAGACCGACGATCTCAACGACGCCATCGGGATCCTGAAGGCAGACCCGGACGCCGTCATCGTCAACGGCTACTACTGCGGCCACTTCGGTGAGGACATGACCATCGACGAGATCGCCGCCGGGATCCGCTGGCACTACGAAGGCGGCCACAACCGCCTCGCGGACTATTGCGAAGTCACGCAAGGCCGGGACGCCCTCGAGGAGGGTCGCAAGGCTGCCGAAGCTGCCGGCCTCCCGTTCTGCGAGCGTCTGGCCGACGGCGGCGATGACGAGCTGAGCCCCTACGTCTACGACGGCAGCATGGCACTCGCCGATCACGAGAAGATGCAGCAGGCCCGCGAAGCCTTCGATAGACTGGCCGACACGCTGCGGGAAATCGCCGCCAAGCTGGCCGAAGCCATGAAGCCGGTCATCAACGCCGTGCTCTCTGCCTTCAAAAAGCTCTGGAAGGTATCGGTCAGGGCCATCGGAGTGCCGCCGAAGTGGCTGCACCTCGCGGCCCACGCAAAGAAAGCCAGAACCCGAAAGAAGTACCGCAACCGCATCCGGCGCTACGTTTTCGAGGCTCTGGCTGCGGAAGGAGGTGGAGGCCCATGACAGCCAAGTGCGTCGGCTGCGGGCTCGACTGGAACGTCAGCATCTACCAGAAGATCCCCCGCACCGGCTACATCTGCCCGCACTGTGAGAGCCGGCTCCGCGCCGGCGAGACCCTGCCGAACATTCAGGCCAGCCAGAAGGCTCGGCCGCAGAGAACGAAAGGAGCAACCCTATGAAAAAGATCGCACTCAAGAACGCCGCCCGCGGCACGGCCTTCGACTATGCCGGCCAGAGCTGGATCCTGCTGGAGAATGATGATGGCCGCGCACTCTGCCTGAGCAAGGACATCATCGAGACCCGAGCCTTTGACGAGGGCAACTGCAACAACTTCGCCGTCGCCAGCAGCAAGGAATGCCTCAACGGCGCCTACCTCGACAACCTGCTCGAGGACGTGAACGGCCCCAACGCCTTCCTGACCACGGAGCTCGACCTGACCACCGACGACGGCCTGAAGGACTACGGCACCTGCACCGTCACCATCTTCCTGCTGACGGTCGACCAGTACCGGCGCAACCGCGACGTCATCCCGAACGCAGACGACTGGTGGTGGCTGTCTACCGCCTTCAGCACGGAGTCGAATGGCTACAAGTCACTCGCCCGCTACGTCGGCGCCGATGGCACTCTGAACAGGGACAACGCCTACAACGGCTACTACGGCCTGCGCCCCGCTTGTTATCTGGACTCCGATCTCCTGATCTCCGTCGAGGACGACGAAGCCACAGACGACGTCACGCCGGAGCACGCCGGCGAGATCATCGCGGCGCTGGCCGAGCAGTTCGGCGGCACCTTCGCCACCGAGGATCAACTGACCACGGCCCTCTCGTTTATGCTCGGCACCCTGAGAGCTACCCGCGAGAAGGAGGCCCGGCATGAGTAACCTCTCCACCCTGTTCGACCGCTACAAGGCCCTCGTCGTGTTTGATACCGAGACCAGCGGCCTCGACTTCGACAACGACCAGACCATCGAGCTCGCCGCCCTGCGCGTGGAGCGCACGGCCACCGGCGGCCTACGGATCGCCGGCAAGATGGACACCTTCATCAAGCTGCCCGAGGGCGAGACCCTCCCGGAGAACATCGTCAGCCTGACCGGCATCACCGACGAGCGGCTCCAGACCGAGGGCGTGCAGCCGGTCAAGGCAGCCGGCCAGATCGCCAAGCTCATGCAGAACGGCCCGACCCTGATGATCGCCCACAATGCACAGTTCGACGCCTGTTTCCTCCGTGGCCTGCTCCGCGGCCAGAAGGTCGGCCGGATCGACTGGCTGGACAGCCTGACGGTCTACAAAGACCGCAGGGCCTACCCGCACAAGCTCGCCAACGCGATCATCGCCTACGACCTCACCGGCAAGGTGCAGAACAGCCACCGCGCCATCGACGACGTGCTGGCCCTGTTCGAGGTGCTGAAGGCGATGGACGACGAGCGTGAGGATCTCGGCAGCTACGTCAACCTGTTCGGCTACAACCCCAAGTACGGCGTCAGCGGCCGCCGGATCGTGGGCGTCAGATATGAGCCGCAGAGCTTCAGCAAGGGCCTGACTCGCCCGGAGCAGACGCTCCCGGCCCGCGTGGCGCGGAGGTGACAGCATGAGCCCGGAGATCACGATCACGAGCGAGGAGCTGCGCGAGCGCGTCGAGGATCACCTCGACCGCTGGATCCCTGACGACGTCTGGAACCGTGCCGAGCCCTACGCCCGCCACAAAAATGAAGTAAACCGGCAGCGGCACCCCGAGATCGACTACTACGACAACGACTACCTCGTGCTGCTGACCGCTGACACCGTCCGAGAGACCGAGTTCAGCGACCTCACTCACGCCCTCTGTGATCTGACCGTCGCACGGGCTCAGTGAAAGGAGAAACCAATGGAAACCACAAAAGAAAGGGCCGCCCGTTGCGACCGGGCGACCCATGCGAGAAGATCCAGCAGCCTGCCAGCATACGGATCCCGCACCGCAAGTATAACACGCCGGCGCTGCCGTGCCAAGAGGAAAGCCCTGAGAGCTGCCACGCTGGCCGCTGCCGTCCTTCTGCTGGGCGGCATCTCTGTGGCAATCTTCACCACCCCGGCCGGCAGCAAGCAGGAGGCCAACATCCTGCCGCCGACCACCACTGTCGGCACATACATCCCGGACACCCCCGCCCCGGCCGCTGAGACCGTGGAGCCGACCGAGCCCGCCGTGCGCTACCCTCTGACCAACGCCGAGCGCGACGTCGTCGAGCGCGTGGTCATGGCCGAGGCCGGCGGGGAGTCCTTCGAGGGCCAGATGCTCGTCGCTCAGTGCATCCTCAACGCAGCCGAGAAGCGCGGCGTCGACCCCTCTGAGGCCGTCGTCCTTTACAGCTACACCAAGAGCCGGCCGGATCCCACACAGCGCGTCAAGGACGCCGTCGCGGCCGTGTTCGACCGAGGCGAGACCGTCGTGGACGAGCCGATCCTCTACTTCTACAACCCCGCCCTCGTGACCAGCGACTTCCACGAGAGCCAGATCTTCGTCATCGAGGAAGGCGGGCACCGTTTCTTTGCAGAAAGGAGTACCAGATGAAACACCTCACCGAAATGAAGCCGGGCGAGACCCTGCACCTCCGCAGCGGCCGCGACCTCGAGCTCGAGAGCGTCACCCCTGTCACCTGCGGCGTGATGCTCACCTTCAACGTCACCGAAAGAAAGGAGCACAACAATGAGCGATAAGACCACCGCGGCCCTCGCTGCCGAGCAGGCAGACGCAGAGGCCACCACCACACAGGAGGCCGAGCTGCTGCCTGCTGCCACGCTGGACGAGCTGGAGCAGGTCGACCTCGGCACCGTTGCAGAGGACGAGCGCGCCCCGTTCCGCATCACCGACGACCGCTGTGCCGACTGGGCCATCCGCAAGATCGCCGACGAGCGCAACGAGTACGACCGCCTGAAGGCACTGGCCGACGAGCAGATCGCGGCCATCAACGAGAAAGTAGACGCCGCCCGCAAGCGCATGGAGAACGGCACCTCGTACCTCACGAGCTGTCTGGCCGACTTCTTCGCCACCGTCCCCCACAAGGAGACCAAAACGACGGAGAAGTACCGCCTCCTCTCTGGCACCCTGACCTTCAAGAAGGGCACCACCAAGACCAAGCTCGACGAGACCAAGCTGGTGCCGTGGCTCAAGGCCAACGGCTACGGCGAGCTCGTAAAGGTCGAGGAGTCGACCCGCTGGGCCGATCTGAAGAAGCTGCTCAGCTACACCGGCGACATCGCAACCCTGACCGAGACCGGCGAGATCGTGGAGGGCGTCACCGTCTACGAGACCCCGGGCATCTTCACGGTCGACGTGTAAGGAGGCACCGATATGGCAGAAACCAAGAAAACCGAGGCGGCCGCTGCTGCGGCCCCTCCTGAAGCCGTCTGCCTGACGCTCCGGCAGAAGCTCGTCGAAATGCGGAAAGCCTGCCCGGAGATCGTCAAGAAGCAGCACAGCGACGGCGTCAGCTACAAGTACGCCAAGATCTACGACGTGTGGGAGAAGATCACCCCCATAATGAACGAGCTCGGCGTCGACTTCGACGTCATCAGCGAGCAGGCCACGCGCCACGCCGAGAACGGCGACCCGGTCTACTGGATCACCATGCAGACCAAGACACGCAACGGCGACAAGCTCATGTTCCTCTACGAGGCCGACCTGACGATCCGCTGGCTGAACCTCGACAACGACGACGAGACCATCGAGGCCACCGTCCACGCCGTCGGCTGGAACGATGACCCCGCCAAGGCCAAGGGCGCGGCACACACCTACGCCCTGAAATACTACCTTTTCGAGAAGTTCACCGTCGACCAAGGCGAGGACGACCCCGACAACAGTGACTTCGGCGCGCAGGGCAAAGGATCCGGTGCTGGAGGCCGCCAGCAGGCCACACAGGGCCGTCAGGGGCAGGGCTCCGGCCGTCTGAGCGACGCGCAGCTCGCGCGCCTCTACAAGAAGGCAGAGGCCGCAGGAATGACCAAGGAGCGCACCAACGCCCGGATCGTGGAGAAGTACAAAAAGCAGGATCCGGCCACCCTGACCCGCCAAGAGTACGACGAGATCTGCACATCCCTCGACAACGCGGCCGCACAGCATAACCAGCAAGGAGGAAACGCCTAATGTATAACCACACCGGCCTCCAAGGCCGTCTAACCGCCGACCCTGAGCTCAGGTACACGCAGCAGGGCACGGCGATCACCAGCTTCACCCTCGCCAGCGACACCGGCCGCAAGACCAAGGACGGCAAGAAGATCACCAACTTCATCGAGTGCGTCGCATGGCGCGCACAGGCCGAGTTCGTCTGCAAGTACCTGAGCAAGGGCCGCCTCGTCCTCGTCGAGGGCGAGCTCACGAGCCGCAACTACGAGGACAAGGACGGAAACCGCCGCAAAGCCGTCGAAATCACGGTCGACTCCGTCCACTTCTGCGACAGCAAGAAGGACGGCGGCCAGAGCTCTGGCAGCGACTTCGCCGATCCGGGCTACTCTGAGGGCTCCGACGACTTCGCGGAGATCGAGGACAATGGCGACCTTCCATTTTAACCTGACCGCCGGACGACCGGCAGACGACCAAAAGCAGGCCACAAACAAACGACCACAGAAAGGAGGTGACGACCGTGGCATGGCTGCAAGTGCATCAGACACTCAAGGATCACCGCAAACTGTTCGACGCTGCTGACCAGCTCGAAGTCGAGCCGCCGCACATGATGGGGCTGCTCGTCTCGTTCTGGCTGTGGGCCCTCGACAACGCCCCGACCGGCAGCCTCGTCGACATCACGCCGCGCATGATCTCGCGGGCCGCTCAGTGGGACGGAGACCCCGAAAAGCTGGCGAAAACGCTGATCCGGGCGGGCTGGATCGACGAAAAAGAGGACGGGACGCTCGAGATCCACGACTGGTACGAGTACGCCGGCAAGCTGATCGACCAGCGGCAAGCCGAGAAAGAGCGCTCCCGCAGTCGCCGGGCCGCTGCTGCGGCGTCTGCCGACGCCTCGCCGGACGACCAAACGCCGACCGCCGGACGACCAGCAAACAGCCGCAAGAAAGCCGGAGGCAGAGTAGACCAGAGTAGAGAAGATAAGACAAGAGAAGGTAATACACCCCCTTCCCCCTCTGACGAGGGGAGTGACAGCGGCACGAAGTCGCTCGTCGAGGCCAGATTTCTCGAGTTCTGGAAAGCCTACCCGAAAAAGACCGGCAAGCAATACGCTCTGAAGGCGTGGAACAAGATCAAGCCCACCGCTGAGCTCCACGAGAGGATCATGCAGGCGGTCGACGCTCAGAAGCGGAGCGACCAGTGGCGCCGGGAGAACGGGCGCTACATACCGAACCCGAGCACATGGCTCAACGGCGGCTACTGGGACAACGAGGAGGTGAACGAAGGTGCAGAAAATCAGCGAGATCCTGAACAGCCCGACAGCTCCGGCCGAGACTGGGGCAAGGGCTTCAAGCCGGCCGACGACGAGTGACGCCGGTAACTGGATCTGGAGCAACGACGAGCGCCTCGCCGGCCGTCCCGGAGTACCTGAGCCCGTCCCCTGCGAGTTCTGCGGCGCCCTGCGCTACCACAAGGGCATCCAGCTCGGCAACCGCATCCTCTGGCCTCCCTACGGAGCCGAGCGATGCACCTGCCCCGAGGCCGTGGCTGCCTATGAGAAGGCAAAGGCAGAGCGCGAAGCTGCTGAGGCCGCTGCCGCCAAGGCTGAGGAGGAGAAGAAAATGCGGGATCGCATCAAGCGCATCGTCGGCGAGTCAGGCATGGGCGACCGTTTCCTGCGGCGCACCTTCTCCACCTTCCAGCTCACCGACGACAACAAGCGAGCAGCGGCGGCCGCCCGGCGCTATGCCGAAGGCTTCGACGCCATGCTGCCGCAGCCCGGCCGTCAGGAACCCGGCCGCAACGGCCTGTTTATCGCGGGCCCGCCGGGCACCGGCAAGACCCACCTCGCCGCTGCCATCGCCAACCACCTGATCGCGCAAGGCAAGCCGGTCATCTGCATGACGATGATCGACCTGCTGGAGCGCATCAAGCGCACCTACTCCACGACCGGCGGCAGCGAGAGCGACGTCCTGAAGATCTACAAGACCGTCCCGCTCCTTGTGATCGACGACATCGGCAAGGAGCCGCCGACCGAGTGGGCGATCTCCACGGTCTACAACATCATCAACGGCCGCTATGAGGCATACCTGCCGACCATAGTGACCACCAACTACGACACCGAGGCCCTGATCGACCGCATGACGCCGCGAGAAAGCCACGACAGCATGACGGCCCGGGCCACCATCGACCGGCTCATGGAAATGTGCAGGGGCATCACCCTCACCGGCCAGAGCTGGCGCTCACGATAGGAGGAACAATATGAAAAAGGTTTACATCTGCTCCCCGTGCCGCGGGGACTACGAGAACAACATCCAGCGCGCCAAGGAGTACAGCCGCGCGGCTGTGGAGAAGGGCGTCATCCCCGTCACCCCGCACATCTATCTCACGCAGTTCATGGACGACAACGTCCCCGAGGAGCGTGAGCTGGCCCTGAAGATCGGCAGCGAGCTGGTGCTCGGCTGCTCCGAGCTGTGGGCCTTCGGTATTGACCACCCTTCGGCCGGTATGGCCGCGGAGATCGAGCTCGCCAAGGCACACGGCATCCCCGTCCGCAACGGCTTCGAGGCCATCAGCGAGCTGAAGCCTGACGAGGAGCCCGAAAGCGGCGAGGAGGACGATCCCAACATTGGCAGCGTGACGATCCACCTGCCTGCCCGCGGCGGCTCCATCCACGTCCACCTCGACGGTGCCACCATCCTCACGCTCGCCGACCGCCTGATCTCCGATCCGGGCGTCCACATCGAGATCGGAGGCTGAACGCCGTGACGAAGTACGACCCGAGAAAGAATGCGGAGGGCTACAACGACCCGACGCCCTACGCAGCCGAAAAACACATGATGGCGCAGATCCGCGGCAAGCAGGCCAGAGTCACCGGCGGCTACTTCGAGAATATCATCTCGGCCTCGTGCGACTACTACCTCAGCCGCGGCCTCGCCAAGATCGAAAAGACGCCGGAGCCAATGAAGCCCCTCGGCGCCAAGAACCGCAAGGGCCAGTTCCTCGCCTGCTACACCAAGCAGGCCCAGCCGGACTATGGCGGCACCCTGAAGGGCGGCCGGAGCATCTACTTCGAGGCCAAGCACACCGACGACGAGCGCATCGAGCAGCGCCGGCTCACTCAAGAGCAGCAGGACGACCTCGAGGCCCATCACAAGCTCGGCGCCATCGCCTTCGTGCTCGTCTCCGTGAGCCTGACGGACTTCTACCGCGTGCCGTGGCCCGTCTGGCGCGATATGGCCGAGATCTACGGCCGCAAGTACATGACGCACGCAGAGCTCTCCCGCTACGAAGTACCGGCGACGGCCGGCTTCATCAAGTTCCTGCACGGCATCGAGTCGGAAACGCTCGGAAAGGAGGACGCCCATGATCCCACTCCCTGACAAGAAGTACAGCATCATCTACGCCGATCCTCCGTGGAGCTATCAGAACCGCGGCACCAGAGCGGCAGCCTCCAAGCACTACGACACCATGACCATCGAGGACATCAAGCGCATGGGCGTCGGAGCTGCGGGGGGGGTATTGCTAACGAGGATTGCGTGCTTTTCATGTGGGCGACCTTCCCCATGCTCCGCGAGGCTCTCGACGTGATCGAGGCGTGGGGCTTCAGCTACAAGACCGTCGCCTTCAACTGGGTAAAGCAGAACAGAAACGGCACCGGCATCTTCATGGGGCTCGGAAACTGGACGCGCAGCAACTCAGAGATCTGCCTGCTGGCGACCAAGGGCAAGCCGAAGCGCATCAGCGGCAGCGTCCGCAGCATCGTCCTCTCCCCGCTCCAGCAGCACAGCAGAAAGCCGGCCGAAATCCGCGACAGGATCGTCGAGCTGATGGGAGACCTGCCCCGTATCGAGCTTTTCGCCCGAGAGGCTGCCCCGGGATGGGACGTGTGGGGCAACGAAGCGCCGACGCCTGAAGTCAAGGACGCGCCAGCCGACAGCGTCGAGCTGGCCGGAAAGGAGGAAACGCATGAACCAGACAACCAAAGAGACCCGGCGCCGCAGCTATGACGCCGTACTCCCCAAGCGGGCCGCCCGCTGCCGCCTGATCCTCGAGACCCTCGGCAACCGTGAGCTCACGGCCAGCGAGATTACCGAGGAGCTCGTCGCAGCCGGCCGGATCCCGTACTTCAACCGCAACTACGTCGCCCCACGGCTCACGGAGCTGAAGGAGATCGGGATCCTCACGACGGTCGGCCGCCGTAAGGCTACCCGCTCAGACGCCACCGAGGCCGTGTGGGCCAGAGCGGAGCCCTCGGGCCCCACGGGCCAGATGGCCGCAGCCTACGCAGACAACCCGACCGAGGCCGAGCAGATGACGCTCGGATCGGCCACCTGAGAGGAGGGCCAGCATGGAACGTCTGACCCACGAGAGAGTCAACGGCATCAAGACGGGCTACTGGAGCGCAGCCACCAAGGAGGTGCTCGTCCAGAAGCTCGCCGCCTACGAGAACACGGGCTACGAGCCCGACGAGATCCGCGCAGCCATTGAACAGGCTGCCAAGAACAGCGAAACCAAGACCGCGACCATCATGGCCGAGTGCATCGCCGGAGCGATGAAGGACACGCTCGAGAAGTATGGCACGGCCGGCAGCGGAAAGAAAGGAGAAACCCCATGAACGAACAGAACCAGCGCGACAGCATCATGTCGATGGCCCGCGGCGCCTTCGAGGAGCGCGTCGACTATGAGATGGACAAGGTGATCCAGAACATCCTCGACCCCAACACGAAGGCCACGGCCAAGCGCAAGATCACCCTCACCATCGAGCTGACCCCGGACGACGAGCGCCGCACCATCGGCGTCTCCGTGACGGCCAAGTCTACGCTCGCAGCCACCAACCCCGTCGCCACGGCTCTCTATGTCACCTCTGACGGCAACGGCGAGCTCGTCGTCGCCGAGATGGTGCCGCAGGTGCCCGGCCAAATGAACATGGACGGCACGCAGCAGGAGGCACCGAAGCTCCTGAAACTCGTCCAGCACGGATAAACACCCACAACACAGAACAAGGAGGACAACACAATGCTCGCAAAAATGATCGACAAAATCGTCAGCCTGAAGGAGACCAAGATCTTCGAGATTGACGGCCAGACCTACGCCGACGCATCACTCACCCGCATCCCGCCGCACGTCGACCGCCCTGACTGCATCAGCGTCAGCGGACTCGATAGCATCTGCAAGCTGATCCGCACCGAGCTTGAGAAGGTCAGCACGACCATCATGGTGCAGGTCAAGAGCAACGACACCGTCGAGGTGATGACCACCTATCTGAGCGACTTCTCCCGCAACACGCTCTACCGCGCCAAGGCTGACGCCCCGGGCCTGCGCACCGGCTTCAGAGGACGCGAGGTAGCTCTGATCGAGCTGCGGAGCCTCTGCATCCCCAACGAGGGCACGGCCTACCTGCTCGACCTGCTGAGTCGCATGACCAACGAGAACAGCGTCAGCACCAACGACAACGGCGTCACGCAGACCGTCGAGGCACGTCAGGGCGTCGCCCTCAACGCACTCATTGAGATCAAGCCGCGCGTCATGCTGCGGCCGTTCCGCACCTTCCTCGAGGTGGAGCAGCCCGAGAGCGAGTTCCTGCTGCGCGTGGATCCCGACGAGGGGATCGGCTTCTTCGAGGCTGACGGCGGCATCTGGAAGCTCGAGGCCAAGAAGAACATCGCCGACTACTTCCTGAAGAACATGGGCGATCTGATTGACGCCGGCAAGGTCGTCGTCATGCAGTAAATGGAGCGCCGGGCGGGCTCCGGCCCGCTCGGCTTTTCTGAAAGGAGCAGCACCGTGAAAGAATACGAAACCCTCACCCGTGAGAAGGTCGACGTCGTGCCCTTCGGCTGCGGTATGCCGGAGACCCACCTGATGCAGGACTGGAGCGACAGGATGCTCGACCTGATCCTGAACGGGCCCACCATCAACGGCATCAAGAAGGACGAAGTGCGGGCCATGCTGCGCGAGACCTACACGGCCCTGAAGCAGTACGAGAAGATCGGCCCGATGGCCTCGCCCTTCATCAACGACCCGACGGCCATCGTGGCCCGGGCCTTCTCTGAGCTCTACCCCGGCGTCGAGTACGTCGCGCAGTACGTCCCCGACCTGCGGGACGAGACCAACGGCACCGCCTATGGCCTGACCATCTTTCCCGACGACGGCAGCACGCCGATCGTCTGCATCTCGGCCGAGGCGCCCATCAGCGCCGCCCCTGAGCTGCTGGCGCACGAGCTGGCCCACGTCGCCACCCCGGAGGACACGGAGCACGGCGAGAGCTGGAGCGCAGCGTCGGAGGCTATATTCAAGAAGTACAACGAGCTCCTCGAGAAACTGATCCCCGGAGAGCCCGAGCCGATTGTCGCGCCGTACTTACCTGCGGTGCTGAGCATTGGTGACGCAATCGCCATGCCTCTGCGCGATAGCATCCCGGATCCACCGACGGACGACTGGCAGCTTACTACCTGCCCTGCCTGCGGCGCTGAGTGCTGGCAGACGGACACAGTCCGCAGGATCCTCGAGCAGGAACCGAAAGTGAGGACAGTCTGCACCGCCTGCGCCCTCAAGGGGCTCGGCAAATAATACAGGAGGTAATACATGAACAACGAAAGAAACAACACGACGGCTGGTGGGATCGGCTTCTGCGGCCTTCTCGCCGTCGCCTTCATCGTCCTGAAGCTCACCGGCGTCATCAACTGGAGCTGGCTGTGGGTACTGGCCCCGCTCTGGATCCCGGCCGTCATCGCCGTCGGGATCCTGCTGATCTGCCTCGTGGTCGTGCTCTGCTGCGAGCTGCTGAAAGGAGCCCGCAAATGATGGACGCAGAAGCACGCCGGGCCCTGCTGGAGCACGCAATCAGGCTCTACGGGGAACCGGCACAAATGGACATGGCCGTCGAGGAGATGGCCGAGCTGACAAAGGCCATCTGCAAGGTGAAGCGCGCGAGCTGTGCAGCAGAAGCCGCGGCCGCGCTCGAGAACGCGGTCGAGGAGATGGCAGACGTCCAGATCATGCTCGACCAGCTCCGCATCATCTTCCACCGCTCTACCGAGGAGGCCGAGGAGGCAAAGCTGGAACGGCTGAAAAACCGTCTTGACGGCCGAAACAACTGGCAGGACTCCAGCCTCCACAAGTGGATCGAGAAGCAATTCTCAGCAGGAGGTGACGGCCATGAATAAACCGCAGCCGCAGACCGGCCCCGAGATCGAGGAGTACAGCACCACGGCAACGCCCAAGGCATACGCCGGCAGCGTCCCCGTGTTCTGCGCACACGACGCCATCGTCCCGCTGAAGGATCTGCGGCCCAATCCAAAGAACCCCAACCAGCACCCGCCGGAGCAGATCAAGCTCCTCGCCTCTATCATCAGAGCGACGGGCTGGCGTGCCCCGATCACTGTCAGCAAGCGCAGCGGGCTCGTTACCAAGGGCCACGGCCGTCTCATGGCCGCACAGCTCGACGACCTGATCGACGCCCCGGTCGACTATCAGGACTACGCCAACGAGGCCGAGGAGCTGGCCGATCTGACGGCAGACAACCGCATCGCGGAGCTCGCCACCACTGATAACAAGATGCTCGCCGAGGTTTTCGCCGACATCGACACCGGTGAGATCCCGTTCATGCTCAGCGGCTACACCGAGGAAGAATACGGCAATCTTGTTACGGCGCTGTCCGAAGCTCTGCACGATGACGAGTCGGAAAAAGAGGACGGCGACACCGAGCCCGAGGCACCGCCGGAGGAACCATTCACAGAACCCGGCGACCTCTGGCTGCTGGGCGATCACCGGCTATACTGCGGCGACAGCCTGAAGATGAGCGACGTCCAGAAAGCAACCGACGGGCAACGCGCCGACCTCGTTTTCACCGATCCACCATACGGCATGGGCAAAGAAAGCGACGGCGTCCAGAACGACAACAAGAACCAGAACGATCTCCTCGAGTTCAATAAGAAGTGGATCGCGCTCAGCTTCTCGATCCTGAAGGAAAACGGAAGCTGGTACTGCTGGGGCATCGACGAGCCGCTCATGGATATTTACGCCTTTATCCTTCGGCCAATGATCGCAGCGAACCAGATCACATTCAGAAACTACATCACATGGGCGAAGCACTCAGCCTTCGGCGTCAACAGTGAGCTCATGCGGAGCTACCCAAGAGAAACCGAGAAATGCCTCTTTGTTATGTGCGGCGTCGAAGGCTTCAACAATAACAAAGACCATTTCAATGACGCATACGAGGCGATCCTCGATTATATGATCGGAGAGGCTCAGAAGGTCGGTCTCAAGGCCAAGCAGCTCACGGAGATCACCGGCGTTCAAATGTGGGGGCACTGGTTTAGCAAATCACAGTTCACACCGATCCCGGAGTGGCACTACAAAAAGCTCCAGCAGGCATTTAAGGGCAGAGCCTTCAGCCTTCCACACGATCAAGTGATGAAGCTACGCAACAAGCCGTCCGAGGCATACCAGAACATGAAGGCAGAGGCGATGGAGCTGCGCGCCTTCTTCGACAACACACACAACGACAGCGACGAGTACGACATAATGACCGATGTGTGGCGTTTCCCGATCACAAACACGGCAGAAAGAGACGACGCAGGCGGGCACGCAACGCCGAAGCCGATCGCACTGTGCGAGCGGGCCATTCTGAGCAGCAGCCGGCCGGGCGAGCTCGTGGTCGACTTCTTCGGAGGCTCAGGCTCGACGCTTATAGCCTGCGAGAACACCGGGCGAACCTGCGCCATGATCGAGCTCGAACCGAAATGGTGCGACGTGATCGTGCGGCGCTACATCAAAACCACTGGAGACAATAACGTGCGCTGCGTCCGTCAAGGCAGAGAGCTACCGCGCGAGGAGATCGCCGCGATCTTCGAGCCTGACGAGGAAGGAGGTGAGCAGGAGTGACGCCCTGACATAATGAGCGAGAAGCCGATCACACAACGGATCAAGGACAGGCTCGCGGCCTACACCGCCATGCTGAGGGACATCGACAACCAGCTCGAACGCCTCGACCGCATGGAGATGACGATGGCCTCACCGCCCGGCCCTGATCTGACAGGTATGCCACGCGGATCCGGCACACCATCCGACCGCACCGGCATGATGGTGGAGCGGAAAATGGAGCTCGAGGAACAGATCGACCGGCTCAAGGCTGAGGAGAAGCAGGAGCGCAACGCCATCGAGGGCCTGATCCTCCAGCTCTCCGACCCCGACGAGCGCGCCGTCATCCGGCTGCGCTACTTCGACCGGGCTGACTGGGAGAGCACCTGCGGCGTCCTGTTCGGTGATCGGCGGGACTACGTCGACAGAGTGGACGCCTACCAGAACAGGACATACAAGATCCACGGCCGCGCCCTGCTCAACCTCGCCGCCGTGCTGGACGAGCTGGAGCCCCTGCCTGAGCTGCGGCAGTAAAACGCAGTAAAAGGAACAAAAGGGAAGTAAAAGGAATTGAAAAGCAGTAGCGACCCGTGCTATTCTATATCCTGCAAAAGACCGCCGGACACACGGGCAACGCCGTGACAATTCCGAGCGGCTGACCAGAGGAAAACCAAATAACAACCGACGGCAAGAGGCCGACGGGCGAACCAACGCCCGCCGGTCTCTTTTTGCGTATAGGAAGGAGGCGACGGCCATGCCGCAGAACAGCATCTCGGCGCAGCTCAGCAACCTGCACCAGCTCGTCGCTGACCTCGAGGCAATCGAGAACGGCGGCAAGAAGGCCATCAGCAACACCATCAAGGACGTCAAGGCCAGAGCTCCGGGCTGGATCGCTCAGGAGGTCACGGCCGTCTACAACATCAAGAAGTCGGAGATCACGCCATCGGGCAGCGGAAAGCCGAAGAAGATGGCAGGCAGCATCCAGATCACCGGCGAGACCATCGAGGAGCTCGCCATCACCTACAAGGGAAGGCTCCTGACTCCCGTGCACTTCGGCATGACACCGAAGGCCCCGCCCCGTGGCAAGAGCTACACGCTGAAGGCGCAGGTGCTCAAGGGGCAGAAGAAGGTAGTTGGCCGCTATTTGAACACAAGAACCCCGGGCGGCCCGTTCTCGCAGCGATCGCACAATATTCTCATGGGGACAGGCAACACCAAGAGCGACGGCACGAGCTGGATCCCATTCCAGCGAATGAGCAAGACCCGCACCGACATCAAGAAGCTGACCACCATCTCGGTGCCGCAGATGATAACCAGCGACCGCACCAACGAGGCCATCATGCTCCGGCTCAACACCGAGACCAGCAAGCGCCTCGAGCACCACATGAAGCGAGCCCTCGGCCTCTAAGCCAGAGCCCACCAGAACGCCGCACAGCGCGTCCACAGCCGCACCAGACACCGAGCCCGGCCCACACCGCCAGACGCGCACAGAGCGCGCCACAGCGCCGCGCAGACGCCTCCACGGCCACGCACAGCGCCGCAAGGTACTGTGACGGGCCCCTCTGGCCTGCGGTGCTGGCGAGCCCAAAAAACGCGCAGCCGGGAAAAATTTTTTTCGGGCCGTTTCGTTTCGCCCGAGCGGCAGAAAGGAGGGAACGCCATGCCGAACCCAACCAACAACAAGCTCGTCGACAGCAAGACCATCGCGGCCCTGTTCGACATGACGCCCCGCCGAGTGCAACAGCTCACCAAGGATGGCGTCATCGCCGCGGTCAAGGAAGGCAACGCCAACCGCTATGACCTGCTGCCGACGATCCAGAGGTACATCCGATACCTGACGGCCAAGGCCAACGGCCGGGAGCCGTCGAAGAAGGACAGCGAGATCGAGGGCCGGCGTCTGGAGGCTGAGGCTGACCTCAAACGCAGCAAGGCAGACATCGCCGCCCTCCAGCTCAGTGAGCTCGAGGGCACAATGCACCGCAGCGAGGACGTCGAGGCTGTGATGACCGACCTCGTCTACAACATCAGGTCGATGCTCGTGGCCCTGCCGGGCCGTCTGGCCGTCGACGTCACCGGCGCAGCAACACCCGCCGAGGCGTCTGAGATCATCCGCACAGAGGTCTACAAGATCCTGACGGAGCTGGCCGGTTATAAATACGATCCCGAGGTGTACGCCCGGCGAGTAAGGGATCGGGAAGGCTGGGGAGAGCAGCTCGCCGATGACGCGGACGACTAAAAAAGCCGCCGCGAAGCTCAATACCGCCATCGCCGGAGCGGTCAAACGCTTCGCCCCGCCTGAGAGCCTGACCGTGGACGAGTGGGCCGACAAGCACCGCCGCCTCTCCCCGGAAAGCTCAGCCGAGGCCGGCCCGTGGCGTACCAAGCGCACCCCGTACCTCGAGGAGCCCATGAGGGCCTTTACGGATCCGAAGGTGCACAAAATAGTCATGGTGGCCGCCTCTCAGGTCGGCAAGTCTGAGCTCGAGCTCAACATCATCGGCTACATCATCGACCAAGACCCCGGCAGCATCCTCTACGTCCACCCGACCATCGACGACGCCCGGAAGTTCAGCCGCCTCCGCGTGGCCCCTATGATCCGCGACAGCAAACCCCTGAAGGCGAAGGTGCACGACGTCAAGGCCAAGGACAGCGGCAACACGATCCTTCAGAAGTCGTTCCCGGGCGGGATGCTCACCCTGACCGGCTCCAACAGTGCCTCAGCTCTGGCCTCCACGCCTGCCCGCTATATCATCGGCGACGAGCGTGACCGCTGGGCGACCAGTGCCGGCACCGAGGGCGACCCGTGGGCGCTGGCCGAAGCACGTCAGGCCACATTCTACAACGCCAAGGCGGTCGAGGTCTCCACCCCGACCATCAAGGGCAACAGCAACATCGAAACGAGTTTTTACCAAGGCACGCAGGAACGCTGGTGCCACCGCTGCCCCGAGTGCGGGGAGTACAGCGAGATCGTGTTCGACAATATTCACTTCGACCCGGAGGCCAAGAGGATCCGCGGGAAAAAGTCGTGGAGCCTCAAGAGCGGCGTCTCGTGGAGCTGCCCGGCGTGCGGCTGCTTGATCCCCGAGGACACCATGCGAAAGCAGCCTGCCAAGTGGATCGCCGACAACCCGGACGCCTACAAGAAGGGCGTCCGTTCTTTTTGGCTCAATGCCTTCTCGAGCCCGTGGACTCCGTGGGAGAAAATCGTCCTCAAGTTCCTCGACGCCAAGGATGACCCGCAGCGCCTCAAGGTCGTCTACAACACCCTGCTCGGCCAACTGTGGGAAGATCGCGGCGACCTCGAGGACGAGGACACCATGCTCGCCCGCCGTGAGGACTACGGCACCCGCCCGGACGGCACCCCTGTGGAGCTGCCTGACGGCGTGCTCGTGCTGACCTGCGGCGTCGACACTCAGGACAACCGCCTCGAATACGAGGTAGTCGGCCACGGGAAGTACGGCGAGACGTGGGGCGTCGTCAAGGGCTACATCATGGGCCGGCCAGACACCCCGGAGGTCTGGCAGCGACTCGACGACGTGGTCGACCACGTCTACAAGTTCAAAAACGGCCGTGGCCTGAAGATCTCCATCACCTGCGTCGACTCCGGCGGCCACTTCACCCAAGAGGTCTATGAGGCGTGCCGGGCCCGCGTCGGCAAGCGCGTCTTTGCCATCAAGGGCAAGGGCGGCGACGGCATCCCCTTCGTCTCACCCCCGAGCAAGGTGCCGATCCGCGACAACAAGCGGATCACCTGCTGGCTCTACACCATCGGCGTCGACGCCGGCAAGGCGACGATCATGGCTAATCTGAAGGTGCAGGAGCCCGGGCCGAAATACTGCCATTTCAACCGGCACCCCGACGCCGGTTATGACCTCAATTTCTTCAACGGGCTCCTCTCCGAGAAGCTGGTGCTCACGCACACGCGCCGCGGCGACCGCTGGGCATGGGAGAAGCTGCCCGGGCACAACCGCAACGAGGCCCTCGACTGCCGCGACTACGCCAACGCCGGCCTCAAGATCATCAACCCCGACATGGACGCCATCGAGCGCCGCCTGCAAGGGCTGGAGGAAAAACCGAAGGCCCCGCAGCAGCGACGGCAGCGGCAACGGCACAACCGGGCCGACGCCTTCGACGACTGGTAAGGAGGACAGACCACAATGAGAAAGACCCGCGAACAAATCGAGTACCAGCTCTCCATCAAGAGGAACCGGCTGGAGCTCTACCTGAAGCGAGAGGCCGAGATGCTGGACGGAGGCGTCCAGAGCTACGGCATCGGCTCGCGCAATCTGGCCCGCTACAACACCGACCTCGGATCCATCCGGGCCGCCATCAAACAGCTCGAGGCAGACATCGAAGCCCTCGAGGCCGCACTGAACGGCGAGAAGCCGCGAAAAGCTGTGGGAGTAGTGCCCCGAGACTGGTGAAAGAAGCCCCGAAAGGGGCTTTTTTCATAGGCCGACGCCGGGAGTTTTCGCTCCTTTTCTCCCGACTCGGCCATCTTCACCATGAAGGAGGTGAGCACCATCAGCAAAAGAAAAAGCAGAAGCCGCCCACAGAACAGGCGGCAGCAGCCGCGCCCTGTGAATAAGGGCTACGGCGACGCCGGCGCGAGCTGGCACAAGAAGGCGACCAAGGGCTTCAGAGCTATGAGCGGCAGCCCGAAGGAGGACATCGACGCCAACAACTACACCCTGCGGCAGCGTGCCCGGATGCTTTACATGGCGGCCCCGATCGCCACCTCTGCCATCCGCACCAACCGCACCAACGTCGTCGGCATCGGCCTCCAGCTCAAGAGCCGGATCGACCGCGAGGCGCTCGGCATGACGCAGGAGGCCGCTGACGCATGGCAGGCTCAGGCCGAGCGTGAGTTCGCTCTCTGGTCTGAGAACAAAAGGGCGTGCGACGCCACCGGCGTCAACAACTTCGCAGCCATGCAGCAGCTCGCACTCTCCTCGTGGCTGGTCAGCGGCGACGTGTTCGCCGTCGTGAAGCAGTACGAGCCGACGCTGCTCACGCCCTACTCGCTACGCCTGCACCTGATCGAGGCCGACCGAGTCGCCACGCCAACGACCTCCGGCATCATCACCCCGATGCTGCTGACCACCGGCAAGGCGGCCAACGGCAACACCATCTACGACGGCGTCGAGGTGAACGACGACGGCCAGATCGAGGCGTACCACATCCGCAGCACCTACCCCTTCGAGCTCGGCAGCACGACGACGACGTGGGCCCGTGTTCAGGCATACGGCGAGCGGACTGGCCTGCCGAACATCCTGCATGTCATGGAGAGCGAGCGCCCGGATCAATACCGCGGCGTCAGCTATCTCGCGCAGGTCATCGAGCCCCTGCTTCAGCTTCGCCGCTACACCGAGAGCGAGCTGACTGCGGCGGTCGTCGAGTCGTTTTTCACGGCCTTCATCAAGACCGAGGCGGGCGCCGGCGACAACCCGTTCAACGAGGTCGGGAGCAGCCTGCCGGAGGTGAGCCGAGATCCTAATGAGTACGAGATGGGCCCCGGCCAGATCAACATCATGGAGCCCGGCGAGGACGTGACCTTTGCAGACCCCAAGCGGCCGGCCAGTGGCTTCAACACCTTCCTGCGCGCCATCTGTGAACAGGTGGGCGCCGCGCTCGAGATCCCGGCCGACCTTCTGCTCAAGAGCTTCAACAGCTCGTACAGCGCCAGCCGCGCCGCCCTGATGGAGGCGTGGAAGGCGTTCCGCATGAGGCGCAAGTGGTTTGTCGATGACTTCTGCACGCCGGTATATGAGATCTGGCTCTCTGAAGCTGTCGCCCGCGGCCGCATCAGCGCCCCGGGCTTCTTCACAGACCCGGCGATCCGCGCCGCATACCTCGGCGCCGAGTGGATCGGCCCCTCTCAGGGACAGCTCGACCCGACGAAGGAGATCACGGCCGAGATCCTCGCCATCGGCGAAGGCATCACGACCAGAGAGCAGGCGACCATCCGACTCAACGGCGGTCAGTGGGACGCCAACGTCGACCAGCTCACCCGTGAAAACGAGAAGCTGCGCGCAGCGCAGGGACAGGTCGACCAGAGCACAGCGGCCAGCGGCACGATCTCCACAGCTCTGCGGGAGGCGATCGTCGCCGAGGCCATCAAAAGCATCAAGGAAGGAGACAAGCATGAGAACGCATAACACCCCCCGGCTCTGCGCCGGGCCTCAGACTGCGGGCACGCCGATCAAGTTCTGGAACGTCGCCAGCATCGGCGACGACGAGGGCGAGATCACCCTCTACGGCGACGTCGTGAGCCGTCAGCCTGTGGACTGGTGGACGGGCGAGCCCGAGCCCGGCCTCTACATCGCGCCCGAGAGCTTCATGGAGGATCTCGCGGCCGTCAAGGGCAAGAGCAATATCACCATCAAGATCAATAGCTGCGGCGGCGACCTCTACACCGGCATCGCCATCCACAACGCCATCAAGGGCCTGACCGGCCACAAGGTCGTCGTCGTGGAAGGCATCGCAGCCAGCGCGGCCAGCGTCATCGCCTGCGCAGGCGACGAGGTACAGGTCTATCCCGGCAGCATGGTGATGATCCACGGCGTCGCCGGGCTGCTCTACGACTACTACACCCTCGCAGACCTGAAGAAGCTCCAGAAGGACTTCGACGCGAGCGAGCGGGCCATCGCAGAGATCTACCACGCCAAGACCGGCATCGAGGTTGACCAGCTCCGCAGCATGATGACCCGCGAGACGTGGATGGTCGGGCAGGAGGCCATTGACAACGGCTTTGCCGACACCCTGCTCACAGACGAAGGCCCCGACGTCACCCTGAGCGCCGACAAGAAGGTGCTCCTCGTTGCTGGCATCCGGCACGACGTCAAGGGCTTCAGACACATCCCGGGGACGATTCCCATCGACAACAGCATCCACGCCGCCCCTGCGGCTGGAAATAAAAACGCGGCCGCCAAGAACGACGGCCCCAAGAAGGAGGACAACAAGACCATGACCCTCGAAGAAATGAGAGCACAGCACCCCGACGTCGTGGCTCAGATCGAGCAGCAGGCGGCCGAAACTGCCAGAACGCAGGAGCGCGCCCGCATCGAGGCCATCGACAGCATCGCCGCAAGTGTGGGCGACGCGCAGCTCGTCAGGGACGCCAAGTACGGCGAGACCCCCTGCACCGCTGAGCAGCTCGCGCTCAAGGCTATGCAGAAGCAGGCGGCCCTCGGTGCCAAGCACCTGAAGGACGCCAAGGCTGACAACGACGAGTCCGGCGCTGCCGGCGTCGGCGCTGCCCCTAACGGCGGCGAGGAAGGCAGCGAAAGCGACGACAAGGCAAAGGTGGACGCCATCGTCGGCCTCTACAACTCCACCAAGTCTCAGAACGGAGGTAAGAAGTAATGAGCAAGAGACTGGACGAAAACCTCGGCAGCGTCGGCTATGATGGCCTGATCGTTGCCAACGAGCCCGTCGCTGACGTGTTCACCGTGACCATCCGCAAGGAGGCCACCGCCGCGGCCACCTATAAGCGCGGCACCGTGCTGGCCCTGTCTGCCAGCGGCACCGCTGCCGACGGCAAGCTGGTGATCCTCGGCACTACTGCGGCATCCAACGAAGTGCTGACCGCCAACTGCATCCTCGCCGAGGACGTGGAAGTCGGCACCGCTGCGGACGTGACTGCGCTGGCATACCGCACCGGCCACTTCGCCCGCAACAAGCTGATCGTCAAGGACAGCTACACCCTGAAGGCGACCGACGAGGAGGAGCTGCGCAAGGCTGGCATCCTGCTCTCCGACGCTATCGAATACTAAGAGAAGGAGGACAACAAAATGCCTTTTAACTTCTACGACACCCACACGCTGCTCATGGCCGTGCAGCAGCTCACCCCTGCTGCGACCTTCCTGCGTGACCGCTACTTCCCCACCAACGACGCGAGCGACATCTTCGCCACCGACGACGTGCTCGTCGAGTTTCGTGACGGCAGCAAGAAGCTGGCACCCTTCGTGGCCCCTCGCAAGGGCGGCGTCACCGTCCTGCGCGCCGGCTACAATATGGAACGCTACACCCCGCCCTTCGTGGCTCCCCGTCGCGTCCTGACCCTCGACGAGCTGCGCAAGCGCGGCTTCGGCGAGGCTCTCTACTCTCAGCTCACCCCTGAGCAGCGCCAGCAGACCCTCATCCTGCGCGACGCTGACGAGCTGGGCGAGCTCATCACAAACCGCGAAGAAGCAATGGCCGCCGAGACCATGCTGACCAACGGCTGCGTGATGAAGCACATCGCCGACGACGTCGACAAGGCCGACGAGATGGAGATCCGTTTCTACTCCGAGGCCAGCAACCCCGCGACCTACACCCCGACGGCCAAGTGGGACGCCACCGGCGGCAAGATCCTGAAGGATCTGGAGGCCATGATCCGTATGCTGACCAAGCGCGGCCTCCGCGCTTCTGATCTGGTCTGCTCCCCGGACGTGGCTGACACCATCATCAACGACGCAGCCGTGCAGAAGCTCCTCGACAACCGCCGCATCGAGATCGGCAACGTGGAGCCTGAGCTGCTGCCTGACGGCGCTGCCATCGTGGCCCGCCTGAACGTCCTCGGCCGCATCATCAGCGTCATCTCCTACGACCTGACCTACACCGACGACGAGGGCAACGACAAGCTCTACATCCCGTCCGGCAAGTGCATCCTCACCGCTCCCGGCGCTGGCCGCACCGCCTACGGCGCCGTCTCTCAGGTCGAGCAGAGCGACGGCGAGTTCCACACCTACGCCGGCCGCCGCGTGCCGAAGTATGTGAGCAGCGCCGAAGGCAACAGCCGCACGCTGACCATCTCCAGCCGCCCGCTGATGATCCCCAACAACAAGAACCCGTTCATCGTTGCGGACGTCCTGACGGACTGAGCGCAGCAGAAAGGAGCAGAGCATGATCCAGATCATCAAGGGCACCTTCGGCTACTATAACGGCCGCAAGGTGATCCCCATCACTGAAGCAGACGGCCCTCAGAAGTTCGACGACGAGCTGGAGGCCCGTCTGGTGAAGGAAGGCGTCGCCAAGTACATCGGCGAGCTGGGCGAGACTGCCGAGCAGCCCGCACCCGCTCCCGGCGACGACGCCGACGAGCCTGCCAGCACCAACACCGCGGCCGACGAGGCCCCTGAGTACAACGAGGACATGAAGCTCGACGAGCTGAAGGAAGTGGCCGCGCGCTATGGCGTGGACGCCTCTGCTATGCGCAAGAAGGCCGACGTCATCGCTGCCATCGAGGCCACCAATGCCGAGCAGCCTGATGACGGCGCCGACGACGAGGAGCCCCCTCAGATCGGCGCCGCCGATCCCGTCTGATGGCCTTCAGCTTCAAGGCGATGGTCGAGGCTGACCGTCGGCGCACGTTTCTCAATCTCGACGAGTTCGGTGAGAAGCACACCGTCGAAGGCAGAGCCATCGCCGCCGTGCTGGACGACAACGCCCTGAAGGAACGCCAAGGGGGGCAAGAGCTGAGCGTCGCGGAGTCCTCTCTGCTGCTTTATGCGGCGGTCGAGGATCTGCCCGCTCGGCGCCCGGCGGGCGAAGGGCTCAACGTCGACGGCCGCGAGTACATCGTCAACGACTGGAGCGAGGACATGGGGATCGCCACCGTGGCCCTCGGCCAGACTGTCACCATGTAGGAGGTGCCCCATGTCCATCGTCAACAGCATCGAAACCGTCCGGGACTGGCTGAGCGCCGAGGTCTGCCCTCTGGTCAAGCTGAAGCTCCCCGACGACAACGCAACGGACGCCTCCTACCCATACAAGCTGGTAAACCCGGCCGCGTTCTCGCTTTTCGTACCATCGAAGGACAGGACGCCCCCGAACATCGCCGCGCCGATCCCGTCGGTCTGCGTGCAGATCGTTCAGGGCGACGACGACCTGCTCCAGAGTGCCCGAGACATCAAGATCCGGCTCTGCTTCTCAGCGTGGGATCCCGGCTACCACGGGCCAGACATCTTCAAGCCGAAGGGCGACGGCAGCGGCACCTACATCCAGCAATACAACGAGGCGGCGGCCTCCTACTTCGTGAAGAACGGAGAGGGCTGGCGTGACGCATGGAATTTTGTGGACACAGCCCTCCGGCTGATTGAAAACGCCGAGTACCTCGGCGACCTCCGCGTCATCAAGGAGAAGGGCATCACCTTCGGCCCCGTCACGGAGCAAGACGCCGTCCCCGACTTCTACCCGTACTGGTTTGCATGGGCTGAGTTCTCCATCGAGGAGACACTGACCCGCAACCCGAAAAGCTACCAACACCTGCTTTAAGGGCAGCCGCTCGGCTGCTCTAATTTCATGCAAAGGAGGATAAGCAGATGGCAAACGAATACCTCTACGGCGCCTACGGCCACATCGGCGAGACCGTGGCACAGAGCGCCGTGCAGGCGGGCACCACGCCGGTCTATATCGGCACGGCACCCGTCAACCTCGTGCGCGGCTTCGGCAAGGCCGGCATCATCAACGCGCCGATCAAGATCACCAGTCTGGTCGACGCTCAGAAGAAGATCGGATACTCGTCCGACTGGGGCACCTTTACCCTGTGCGAGGCCGTGTACGCGCATTTCAACAATACCCTCGGGAATATCGGCCCGATCTACGTCATCAATGTGCTCGACCCCTCCGCGGGCAAGCACCGCAAGGAGGCGGCCACCACCAAGGCCCTCACCTTCACCGGCGGCCGCGCCGAGTTCGCCAGCGACAAGATCATCCTCGACACCCTGACCATCGCAAAGAATGACAGCGGCAACTACGTCGAGGGCACCGACTACGCTGTGGACTATAACTTCACCAAGGGCACGGTCATCATCACAAGCCTGAAGGACGACGCGCAGCTCGTCGGCAGCCTGACGGCCAGCTTCAGCGAGGTGGACGACTCTGAGATCGCAGACAGCGACATCATCGGCGGCGTCACCTCCTCCGGCGAGTACAGCGGCCTGAGCGCGATCGCGCTGCTCTATCCCGAGCAGTTCGCGGTCTGCAATCTGATCGCGGCCCCCGGCTGGAGTCACAGCCCTGCCGTCTACAACGCCATGCTGACGGCCTGCAAGAAGATCAACGGCCACTGGGACGCCTTCGTCGTGGCCGACCTGCCCCTCGTGGACAGCACCGCGCAGGCAGTCGACACGATCACCAAGGCGATCGCATGGAAGAAGGCCAACGCCTTCACCGGCGAGCGTTCTAAGGTCTACTGGCCGCAGGCTGTGGACAACCTCGGCAACGTGTTCCACCTGAGCACGCTGGCCGTGGTCGAGCTCATGCGCGCCGACTTCAGCCACAACAGTGTCCCGATGGAGACTTGTGGCAACAAGGCCATCCCCATCATCAAGCAGTATTTCGGGGCCAACGCCAACAACCGCGGCTTCGACCAGCAGACCGGCAAGGAGCTGACGCAGAACGGCATCAGCACCGCCGTCGCATGGGGCGGCGAGTGGGTACTGTGGGGCGACCATACGGCCGCCTACACATACGGCGCAGACGTGGATCCTCGCGCGATCTTCGACGTCTCCATGCGTATGCTCATGCACATCACCAATAGCTTCCAGCGCGAGTGGAGCCCTGAGATCGACGAGCCCATGACCCGCGCGCTGAAGGATCGCATCATCAACCGCGAACAGGAAAAGCTCGACGGCTATGTGAGCATGGGCGCCCTGCTGGGCGAGCCCGTGATCCTGTTCCTCGAGAGCGAGAACAGCACCACGGACGTGATGAATGGCGACTTCCGCTGGGACATCGCCGTCACCCCGACCCCGCCCCTCAAGTCTGCGAGCGTCTACGTCGCCTACACCGACGCGGGCTTCTCTGTCTACTACGAAGGAGGTGACGAGTAATGGCAAACCTGTGGCTCGACCTGAAGGGCCCCGTCCTCGCCGACACCGTCTACATCGGCGGCACTCTCGTCGCCAAAGACGTGACCATCGCGCTGCCGGCTGTCACTCCCGTGACCGCTGACTTCAAGGCTATGGGAACCTACACCGCCCCCATACTCGGCCAGATCGAGGCTATGGAGGCATCCATCACCAAGATCGGCATCGACCTCGGCCTGCGGAACATGATGAAGCTCGAGAGCAAGACCATCGAGATCCGCTGGGCTCAGGACGTCAAGCAGGCCGACGGCTCCACGAAAACCGAAGGCTGCAAGGCGTTCCTCCGCTGCGTCTCTAAGGGCATCCCGGGGCTCTCCGTGGATCCCGGCAACACCAGCGAGAACGAGGCCACGTTTGCCGTGAGCCGCTACCAGCTCTACGTCGGCGGCGCTGAATACTGGCTGATCGACCAGCTCAACACGATCCTGCGCGTCGGCGGCGTCGACTACGCCAAGGACATCCGCAGCCTGCTGTAACCTGAAGGGCGCCGCGCCTATGCGGCGCCCTCTGTTTATCGAAAGGAGACGCACCCAATGAAGAACACCATCAAGCTCGACAACCCTGTGCAGATCAACGGCAAAAGTTACAACGAGCTGACCTATGACATCAGCGAGATCACCGCACAGGCGTTTGCTGAAGCTGACGCCAGAAAGCTGAGCGCCAGCGGATCCAAGAACGGCAACGCAGCCGGCGCGGCCGAGCTGGACTACGGCCTGCACCTCTACCTCGGCTTCGCTGCCATCATCGCGGTCAACCCTGAGATCGACATCTCCGACCTCGAGCGCGTCCGCGGCTACGACGTTATGAAGATTATGAGGATCGGCCGGGATTTTATTTCCGGGAAGTCGGAGGAACCCTACACCCCCGACAGCTCCGACGCGCAATCCGAGACTACGCCCGAGCCTTCCACACATCAACGCGAGACCTCGGAGAGCGAAGGCTGACCGACTTCCTGACCGAATACGGGGAGGCCGTCGAGGAGGCAAAGAGGCTCCAAGCGAGCCGACCGACTCGCGCGGCAAACTTTAAGAAACCCCACGTCAGAAGGAGGTGACGCACATGGCAAACGGGAAAACGATGCAGGCGGTCGTCAATCTGGCCGGCAGCATCGACCCATCACTCGGCAAGGCGATCGAGTCAGCACAGAAAAAAATCAGCGGCCTAAACGTGAAGGCGCTGGCCGTTGGTGCAGCCGTGGGCGGCATCGCAGTGGCTACCGGCAAGGCAGTCGTCGAGGCCGGGAAGTACATGAAGGAGCTCGGCGCGTCATTCGACGACGCGGCCGACGCGATCCGCATCGGTACGGGCGCAACTGGCGACGCGCTGGATGACCTTCTCGGTGACTTCGACGAGGTCTACAAAAGCGTCCCGACCACAATGGAGGACGCCAGCAAAGCGATCGCAGACTACAACACGCGCCTCGGACTCACCGGCCCGAAACTTCAGGAGATCTCCAAACAGGCCATCCAAGTGAGCGATATGCTCGGCGATGACCTCGGCAGCGTGATCGAGGAGTCGAGCCAAGCCTTCCAGCAGTGGAAAATCGACGCCGACGACATGGGCGGCGCGATGGATTATATCTTCAAGGTAAGCCAGAGCACGGGCATGGGCTTCACGGATCTGATGGCAGATATGCAGAAGTTCGGCCCACAGCTTCAGGAGATGGGCTACTCATTCGAGACAGCCAGCGCCCTGATCGGCCAGCTCGACAAAGCTGGCGTAAACACTGACGAAGTGCTCGGTGCCATGAAAAAAAGCGTCGCAGCTCTCGCAAAAGAGGGCATCAGTGCAAGCGACGGCCTTGCCATGTACTACGAAAAGATAAAGAACGCGGGAACGGCAGCGGAGGCGGCCAGCATCGCGTCCGAGATCTTCGGAACAAGGGCAGGCAGCACAATGGCCGCAGCTATCAGAGACGGCTCTCTGGCAGTCGCAGATCTGACGGCAGAGCTGCAAGAGAATGGAGAGACCATCGCCGGAGCCGCAGATGATACCTACGACTTCGCCGAGCGGCTTCAGATGATGAAGCAAGGACTCGAGGTAGCCCTCAAGCCTATGGCGAACACCGTGTTCGACGGGCTCAACAAGTTCATGCCGACGCTGCAAAAGCTGATGGAACAGATCACCCCGGCCATCTCCAAGGCGGTCGAGGCTGCGGCTCCGTTTGTCGACGAGTTCCTGACTGGCGCGGCCGACGCTCTCGAGGACGTCCTGCCGCTGATCTCACAGCTCACAGCCGACCTTCTGCCCGTTCTGACGCAGCTAATGAGCACCCTGCTCCCGCCGCTTCTCAACCTCGTGCAGACGCTCCTCCCGCCACTTATGCAGATCGTCTCCACTATCCTACCGCCTATTGCCAGCCTGCTCGCCACTGTGCTCCCGATCATCACACAGATCGTCAGCGCTGTGCTGCCTGTGCTGGTGAGCATCATCTCGAGCCTGCTGCCAGTCATCACCCCGCTGCTGGAAGTGGCCCTGCAAATCGTCAACAGCGTCATCATGCCGCTGCTTGATCCACTGATGCAGCTCGTTCAGGCACTACTCCCTCCGATCCTGAGCCTGATCGGCGCCATCACTCCGCTGCTGACTCCGCTGCTGTCTATTCTGGAGCCCATCGCAAACGTGCTCGGCACGATCGTCGGCTGGGTATCGAAGATTGTCAGTTTCGGCTCCGGCGTCATTTCCAAGATCGCCGGCCTGTTCGGAGGTGGAGGCGGCAGCGCGTCTGTCTCCGGCTATGCAACCGGCGGCTTCACAAGAGGGCCGTCCATCGCCGGCGAGGATCCACGCTACCCGACCGAGGCGGTCATCAGTTTTAACCCTGCATACCGTTCGCAAAACCTGTCCTACTGGGCAGAGGCGGGCCGGATGCTCGGGGCATCTGACGGCGAAAGCGACTACGAGCTGCTCAGCGGCGGCTCCGGCACTTCTGTGGTCTACGATCTGAGTGGCCTGTCCTTCTCTCCGCAGATCAAGGTCGAGGGCGACACCGACGAGGACGCACTGATCCGAAAGCTCCGCGACCTCGAGCCGGAGTTCATCGACTTCATTCTCGAGGCACTCAGCAGAAGGGAGGGCGGCGCTTATGTCACAGCAGACAGTCGGCTTTATTGATTATGTGGCGCAGGGCGGCGACACCTTCGACAGCATCGCGCTCGTCGCCTACAACGAGGAGCGCATGGCAAGCACCATCATCGCAGCCAACCCCGACCTCAGCGACGTGCTGATCTTCGAGGGCGGCGAGGCTGTGCGGATCCCGATCGTCGAGACCGTGGAGACGCCGGAGACCCTGCCGCCGTGGAGGAGGTGACGCCGTGAAGATCCTATACGAAGGCGTCGACATCTACCCGGACATCAGCGTCCACCGCTGCTATCACGATATGTACGCCGAAAAGCAGAGCGACGAGCTGCTGCTCAAGCTCAACGACACCCGCGAGCTGTGGGACTCGTGGAACCCAAAGAAGGGCGACACCATCGCCATCGAGGACGGCGCTGCCAAGACGGGCAAAATGTTCGTCGAGAGCGTCGTCCCAGAGTCCGGCATCATCACCCTGCGGGCCTATTCCGTCCCGCAGTCTGCGAAGGATAAGCGGAGCAAATCGTGGGAAAAGGTCAAGTTCCTGCAACTGGCTCAGGAGATCGCCGGCCGCCACGGCCTGACGCTCGAGACCTACGGGATCACCGACCAGACCTACGACTACGTCGAGCAGAACACCCTCGCAGACTTCGCATTTTTTCAAAACCGCTGCACCCTCGAGGGCGCGGCGTTTCTGGTGTATGACGGCAAGCTGGTCGTCTACGACGAGGCGTACATGGAAAGCCAGCAGCCCGTCGACACCATCACCATCACCCCGGCCAATGACTTCGAGTACCGCGACGAGGGCACCAACGCCTACGGCTCGGCCGAAGCCGTCAACGGCGGTCTGACCGGCACCTTCGCAGCCCCGAACGGCGGCGACAAGGTGCTGCGCCGGATCCTACCCTTCCGCATGACTGACCAGAGCGAGGCCGACCGCTTCGCCAAGGGCCTCCTCCGGGACGCCAACAAAAACGCGACCGTCGGCACCCTCTGGACGGGCTCGCTGCTGCGAGACTATGCGGCGGGATCTGTGGTCACGCTGGCGACCGAGGGCGTTAAGTCGTGGGACGGCACAGCCTTCATCAGCCGGATCCGGCACGACTACGTCAAGACGCGGAGCAAGCTATACCTCCGCAAGCCACTGGAGGGATATTGATGAACAGCAACAACCAAATGATCCAGAAGGGCAAGATCTCCAGCGTGGAGGGAAATGCCGACAGGAACGGCGACAAAACCACGGCCAGAGTGCTCCCGAGCACCGCCGACAGCATGGTCACGCGACCGCTGACGATCCCGTGGTATCTGCGCGGGGAGATGGGAAACCTGACCCCCGGCACAGAAGTCGCCTACGCCATGTTCGAGGACGGCACTGGCATCATACTCTCCCGCATGGACGGAGAGTGGGACGGTATCGTCCCGGGCGACATCACCGTCAAGAAGGGCGCGCTCACGATGCAGGACAAGGGCATCAGCGTCCCGTCGGCAGACGTGACCGCCACGGGCATCAGCCTGACCGGCCACACCCACACCGACAGCATGGGAGGCAGCACTTCTGGCCCGCAGTAAGGAGGGATAGACATGGCCGTCATGGCATCATGGAACGGCAAGACGTGGGGCGTCTCCAGCCAGAGGATCGCCGCCCTGAATGGCGTCTCTCACAGCGTCGAGCTCGACACGGAAAACAGCGACGACAAAGCCGGATCCCCGGCGACCAAGACCAAGGCGCTCAAGCTGCAAAGCATGAGCTTCGATTTCAATCTGGCCGCCGCGGTCGGCTGCGACGTGCGCAGCGAGTACGAGTCGTGGACTGCACTGGTCGGGCAGTATGCCCCCTTCTATCTGGCCGGCCGGCGCTTCGGCCCGGCCAACCTTCAGCTCACAGGCGTGAGCCTATCAGACACCAAGCTGGACAACCTCGGCAGGATCCTGACCGGCAAGATCACGATCAAGCTGACAGAGTACGCCGAGGAGGCCAGCAGCAAAAAGGCCAGTTCTGGAAAATCCAGCAGCAGCGGCAAGAGCGGCAGCAGCTCCAAGTCGGCGGCGGGCATCGCCACCTACAAGGAGCTCGGCATCAGTTCCTCGGCTGTGAACGTCGGAGCCTCCAGCAACGCCAAAGCATCCAAAAAGCCAACCAATGCGCAGCTCAAGTAAAGCGAGGTGATCCCAATGAAAGCAACCGGCAACGGAGCGCCGGAGATCTGCGTGCAGAACCTCCTCAAGACTATCCGCGGGGAGGTGCCCTACGAGCGCATCAAGGGGATCGACCGCACGCTGATCGACAAGCCGAGCGAAACCGCTGCGACCGATCTGGCCGCCGACGTGGAGTTCGTTGTGGAAACCTACGAGCCCCGCGTGCAGCTCAGTGACTCCGACCTGAAGGCCCTGACCGCTCAGACCGGCGACTTCGAGCTGCGGGCCAGTATTGAGAACATCACATGAAGGAGGTGAACAGTGTGAGCGACGCGACAAATACCTACGGCGAGGACATCAAACTCACCACGACAGACGCGAGCACCCTATACAAGACCATTATCACCGAGCTCGAAAAGGGCGCCGGCGAGCCGCTCTACCCGGGCGATGAGCGCCGGATCTTCGGCGAGGCTCTCGTGCCCGTGTTCGTTGCCCTCTACAACAGCCTCAACGACGTCGGCCGGCAGACGCTCCTCCGCTATGCGAGGGGCGAGGTGCTGGACGCCATCGGCGAGCGGCAGGACGTGAAACGACTGGAAGGCACACCGGCCAAGACGACCATGCGCTTCTCTATATCCACGCCGCAGGAGAGAAACATCATCATTCCGAAGTGGACGAAGGTGACGCCGGACAGCGAAAACTATTTTGCGACCGACGAGATCGCTGTGCTGCAAGCTGGCGCCTACTCTGTGGAGGTGCCGACCTCGGCCGTGAGCAACGGCACGAAGTTCAACGGCTACGCAGCCGGCACGATCGCCACCCTCGTCGACCTGATCCCCTACATCGAGTCCGTCACCAATCTGACCGAAACGGCCGGAGGCGATGACGGCGAGCCCTACACCACCGAGGGCGACAACCGCCTCCGCGAGCGGATCCGTCTGGCGCCCGCCAAGAGATCCACCGCGGGCCCTGAACAGGCTTACATCTACTGGGTAATGACGGCCGACAGCTCCATCGTGGACGCAAAGGCCGTCAGCGAGAAGGAAACCGTCAGCGAGACCCTCACGGTCTACGACGGCAAAGCCTTCAAGGGCGGCGGCACACTTCTGACCGACAGCCTCGTCGTGAAGGCCCACGGGCAAAGCACGGCGGCAGCCAAGGACACGGACTACACCGTCGACTACACCGACGGCCTGCTAACCATCACGCTCAAGGGCAGCCTCTCGACCGCCGAGAGCATCGACATCATCATCACCCGCACGCTGGAGGGCTGCGTCAAGATCGTGCCCCTGCTGGAAGGCGGCGGGATCCCCGACGCTGCCATGCTGGCGAAGGTGCTGGACGTGGTCAACGCCAAGGACATCCGGCCACTCACTGACAAGGTGAGCGCCGTGCCCCCGGAGGTCGAGACCTACGACATTGAGATCGTGTACTACACCACGCCGGAGAGTGAGGCCGAGGTGATCGCCAACGTCGAAGGCACCGGCGGCGCGATCGACCGCTACAACGAGTGGCAAGTCGCAGCCCTCGGCCGGGACATCAACCCCGACCAGCTCCGCAAGCGGATCCTCTCGCCTTCGTGGGGCGAGAACCTGACCGGCGCCTTCCGCGTGGACGTCGTCAAACCGACCTACAAGGCCCTCGACGACACGCAAGTCGCCAAATTCAGCGGCCACCTGACTGTCAGCCACAAGGTCGAGAGCGAGGTGGTGTAAATGCGGCTCAATGAGACCGAGATGGTCAAACTGCTGCCTGCGTGGATGCAGGAGGACGGCAGCGACAAGGGCATCGCCACCGGCTGCGACATTATCAGCCGCGACGCCTATGCACGCCTGAAGCTCCTGAGCAGGTGGGACAAGATCGACCAGCTCAGCGACGCAGAGCTCGACGAAATGGCGTGGGAGCTGAACATCCAGTGGTATGACAGCACCGCGCCCATCGCAGCCAAGCGGGCCGTCATCCGCAACAGCGACCGCGTCTACGCGAAACTCGGCACCCCCTACGCCGTGGAGCAGATCGTGGCCGACTACTTCGGCACCGGCGAGGTCAGGGAGTGGTATCAGTACGGCGGGCAGCCGCATCACTTCAAGGTGCTGAGCGACAACCCGAGCCTCGTCAACAGCAACCTCGACCTGTTCCTGAAGCTGCTGCGGACGGTCAAGCGCCGCAGCTCGTGGCTCGACGCGATCCTGATCTGCCTGACCGGCGAAATGTTCCTCTATTCCGGCATGGCTGTCAGGGATCACACCCAAGAGGTGCACGTCATGGGCAGCGACGAGATCCACATCTACCACGCGGCCGTCGTCCACGACAACAACCGCGAGACCGTCAGCATCGGCACCGACGCGGCGGTCATCTCAGACTAAGGAAAGGAGATAGACATGGCTGCATTTATCAACAACGACATCACCACCGCCGGCCTGATCGTTCTGGCGAAGGGCGTGGCCGGCCAGAAGATCAACTACACCAAGATCGTCCTCGGCGATGGCTACCTCGAGGAGGGCCAGACGCCCCGCACCCTCACCGGCGTGGTCAGCCCGAAGGCGACCGTCGACATCACGAAGCTGAAGATCAACGGCGACGGCACCGTGGCCGTCGGCGGCATCTTCACCAACGGCGACGAGACCGAGGGCTTCTACTACCGCGAGCTCGGCCTTTATGCCGAAGATCCCGATCCCGAGGTCGGCGAGGTGCTGTACTGCTACGGCAACTGCGGCGATCTGGCCGAGTGGATCCCGCCCTCCGGCGGCGCCACCATCGTCGAGAAAACCATCGACATCGTCACCGCGATCGGCACGGCCACCAATGTGACCGCCTACATCCCCGCCGACGCCTACGCCACCAAAGAGGACTACGAGACCTACAAAGCCATCGCCCTCGGCGCGCAGGCTACGGCAGAGGAGGCTCTGGCGCTCGCCCGGCAGGCCATCGCAATCGCACAGGCCGCCGAGGCGTCGGTGAATGACCTGAGCAACGCGGTCGGCCAGAACACCAGCAAGATCGCAACACTGTGGGACGCCGTTTTCAGCGAGATCACGACCAACCCATTCCAGATCACGTTTGCAGACCTGACGGGCATCACCCTGACGGCCGGCATCTGGAACAGCGGACTCCAGCGCCTCGAGTGCTAAACTACCGGCCAAAGGCCAGAAAGGAGGCCGCCCATGTATAGAGGCACCACACCAACCATCACCATCAACTGTGACATCGACGTCAGCGAGTTCGTGACCATGTGGGTAACATTCCGCACGCAGCAGCTCGCCACCTATGCCCCGCCGAAGCAGGTGGAAGTCACCAAGCACCTCGGGGACGAGGGCGTCGACGCGACCGACAAGGTCGTCACCGTCAGCCTGACGCAAGCCGACACGCTGCTGCTCGGCTCTCTGTCTCCAGACGAGGATCAACAGGTGGAGGTGCAGATCCGCGGCAGGACGGAGGACGGGCGCGCGTTTGCGAGCAACATTATGACCGCCCCGCTCAGCCGGATCCTGAAGGACGGCGTCATCTAAGTGAGCGTCGACTTCAATGCCTCGTTCTCTGGCAGCGCGGAGACCTTCGGGGCGAAGATGACCGAGACGCCTGCCTCCATGACCGCCTCCATGAAGGAGACGGGCGGCGGCAGCGCCTCAAACTACGAAGCCCTGCGCAACAAGCCCAAGATCAACGGGCACGAGCTGATCGGCGACATGACGCCGGCGCAGCTCGGCATCACGGGCGACAGGCACCACACCCACAAGCAGGCGCAGGCAGCGAAGGTGTGGACAGTCGCCCACAACCTCGGAAAGCGGCCCGCCGTCACGGTCGTCGACAGCGCCGGCACTGTGGTCATCGGGGAGGTCGACTACCTCGACGACAACACCGTGCGCCTGACCTTCTGCGCAGCCTTTTCCGGGACTGCATACTTCAACTAAGGAGGTAAACCCGTGAAATTCCTGACAAGCATTGATCTCTCACAGAACGAGATCCAAAACGCCATCATGCAGCCGCTCGCTGCACCTCCGGCCAACCCGAAGATCGGCCAGATCTATTTCAACAGCATCGACCTGACGCTGTACCTGTGGACAGGTGAGAAATGGATCCCTGTGCCGACTAAGCTCTCGCAGCTTGAGAACGACAGCAAGTTCATCACGGCCAAGGACGTCCCCGAGGGCGCAGTCGCATCCACGACCACACCGAAGATGAACGGCACCGCTGCCGTCGGCTCCGAGACAGCGTTCGCGCGCGGCGACCACGTCCATCCCAAGGACACCAGCAAGCTGAACACGGACGGCGACGGCTCCAACGTGACCGTCGCCTTCAAGGCAGCAGCCAAGCGTGAGGCACCCGTCTCCGGCGAGAAACTGAGCGTCCTGCTCGGCAAGGTGCTGAAGTTCTTCAGCGACCTCAAGACCGTGGCCTTCTCCGGCAGCTATAAGGATCTGAGCGACAAGCCGACGATCCCGGCCGCTGCCGCTGACGTCGGCGCGATCCCCGCAACGGAAAAGGGCGCAGCCGGCGGCGTGGCCGAGCTGGACAGCGGCGGCAAGGTGCCGGCCAACCAGCTCCCGAGCTATGTGGACGACGTCGTCGACGCCTACATCCGCACCGGCGTCACGGCCCTCGGTGCCAACTGGCTGAGTAAGACCTCCGGCGGCGCCGCCCTGACGCCTGAGTCCGACAAGATCTACGTCATCCTGAGCGAAGGCGAGTACCAGAACAAGACGTACCGCTGGAGCGGGAAGACCTACGCCGTCATCGGCAACGACCTCGCCATCGGCGAGACTGCGAGCACCGCCTACCGCGGCGACCGCGGCAAGACGGCATACGACCACAGCCAGAGCGCCCACGCTCCCGCCGACGCCGAGAAGAACGTCCAGAGCGACTGGAACGAGACGGACGGCAATAGTGACGCCTTCATCAAGAACAAGCCCGCGATCCCGAAGGCCGTCACCAAGACCGTCCAGACCCTCAGCGACGCGGCGAGCAAGAGCTTCACCGTCACCGGCTACATCCTCAGCGTGATCCTGATCGACAGCGCCACCAAGGAGCAGGTCATCGGCGACATCTCTTTCGAGAACGCCACGGCCTCGGCCAACGGCAAAGTCACGGTCACGCTCGCGGCCGCGCCCTCCAACCCGATCCTCGTCATCATCACAAGCATCGCACTGTAAGGAGGCCGGCCTATGAAACACTACGGAGCAGTCGACGACCCGAAGGACATCACGACGAAGGAGTATGTCGACGCGGCTGACAACGCTCTGAAGGTGAAGGTCGACGCCCTGTGGGACTTCGTTTGTACGGACATCACGAGCAATCCCTTCCAGATCACATTCGACGATCTGGAGGGGCTGACCGTGAGATCCGGCATCTGGAACACAGGGCAGCGGAGGCTCGAGTGCTGATGGGAAACTGCTACAACTACACCCCGATCCCACCAGCCGAAGCCTCCTGCATCATCGCGCACCTGTTTGTCGAGCTGGCCCTGCCCTGCTCCTGCTGCAAGCGGGAGGACGGCGTCATCGTCATTCAGGGCAAGACCTACGACGGCAGCAGCGCCCGCGTCACAATCAAAGGCGAGGAGGTGAGATACTACGGCAAGCAACGGACACTCGCGGCCATACGAGCGGGCCAATGTAGGCCGCCCGCCCTTCGGCCGTGACAAACTGCCCGAGATGCAGGTCATCACGGACGCCAAGGAGCTCGAGAAACACACCTACATCAAGACCAGAAACCCGGCCGTTTTCCCGAAGAAGGAGCGGCTCGGTCTGGCACAGAGGATGATGAACGAGGCCAGCGACCTCGTCGCCGATCTGATGGAGGCCAACGATCTGCTCCTGACGGATCCCGAGGAGCGTGAGCTCAGGTATCGCGCGCAGCGGTCGGCGCTTCGCAACTGCCGAAAGCTGATCCACCACATCGAGCTCGCGCATGAGATCCTCAGCGGCTTCGGCGATGACGCCTTTGCATACTGGGCGAAGATGGCGGCCGGCGTGAAGAACCAGACCGCCAAATGGTACAAAACCGATAAAGAGAGGGCCGCCAAGCTGGACGCACAGAAGCGTCACCAGTGAGGCGGCCCTCGGGGTATGCCTTGTTTTTTCGTGCCGGCTCGGCCAACAACGCCCGCAACGTCAACACCGATGGCACTCTGAACAGGAACAACGCCTACAACGGCAACAACGGCCTGCGCCCCGCTTCGATGGATCGCCCGACTTATTAACCGCCCGGAGACGGACGGCGAACACTGTGCCCCATCATCCAAGGAAGGCATATCCCTCCCGCAGCCGTGGCCGTCTGACCGGCCCGGTCATGGGTAAACACAAGACCGCCGATGCCCCCGGCGGCGCACGCAAAGCGTGGCCGGAGCTATACACGGCGGGGAGACTTTTCAATGGAGAATATCGTAAACAGCACCATCGCGCTCTACAAAGCATACCGCAAAACCCGCTGCGGAAAGCGCGACAACCCGACCGCCATGCGCTACCGCATGGAGGCCATCGAGCGCACCGTCGCCCTCTCTGAGAGGCTCCAGCGGCGCGACTATTCCTTCGGGCCCTACTACCCCTTCAAGGTGTACGAGCCCAAGGAGCGGCTCGTCCTCGCCATCGACTTCGAGGGCAAAGTCGTCCAGCACTCGCTCTGCGACAACGTCCTCGAGCCGGCGTTCTCCCGGCGCTTCGTCCGGGACAACTACGCCGGCCAGATCGGCAAAGGCACCCACGACGGCCTCGACCGTCTGGCTGCGGCCATGCGCCACTATTTCTTCAGCCGAAAGGCAGCAGACGAAGCAGCCCGCAAGGCTGCCGGCATGCCGCCCCGGCCGATGAACGAGTGGGACTACGCCGACGGCTGGGTACTGAAGGGCGATTTTTCAAAGTTCTTTTACACCCTGCTCCATTCCTACTGTTACGAAACGGCCCGCCGGGCCCTGAAGTGGCTGAAGGATCCCGAGCTGATCGACTTCGCTGAGTGGCTGCTGTGGCTCATAATCGACAGCACGCCAGACCCCGGCATCCCGATCGGCAACCAGTCGAGCCAACTGCTCGCGCTGCTCTATCTGGACGCCTTCGACCACTGGCTGAGGGATGACCGCGGCCTCGTATATGGCAGGTACATGGACGACTTCTACATCATCCACAGCGACAAGCTGCTGCTCCGGCAGATACTCAAGGAGATCGAGGCGTACATCAAGCCGCTCGGCCTTCGACTGAACGGCAAGACGCAGATCCTCCCGCTGAAGAACGGCATCGACTTCCTCGGTTTTCACACCTACCTCACGCAGACCGGCAAGGTCGTGAGGAAAGTGCGAGCCAAGAGCATCGACAACATGAAGCGCAAGATCCGCAAGTTCCGCGGGCTGGTGGACTCCGGCAAGATGACACTCGACAGCGTCGTGCAATCCTACGCGAGCTGGACGGGCCACATCTCACACGGCAACACCTACCACCTGCGGCAGAACATGGACGCCTATTTCTTCAGCTATTTCCCGGAGCTCAAACCATCACCGAAAGGAGACACAACTCATGGCCCAAAAACTGAGCAACCTCGCAAACAAGTCGAAGGTCAAGTTCGGCAGCCTGTACGGCAGCCCGATCGTCTGGATCGTGGCCGATAAGAACCACGCAGGCTACCCCTCCAACAGCGTCACGCTCGTGACCAACCAGATCATCAAGATGCTGTGCTTCGACGCAACAGAACCGAGTAACGGCAACAGCGACCGCCGCGGCTACGGCAACAACCGCTACATCTACTCGAACCTGCGCCAGTGGCTCAACAGCCCCGCGGCTGCCGGCCAGTGGTACACCGCACAGCACTCCGCAGACCAGACGCCGGACTCCTCCCACGTCTGGAACGGCGTCAACCCGTACAGTGGCCTCGCCGGTTTTCTGAACGCCTTCACCGCAAACGAGCGGGCAGCTCTGCTGAACACCACCATCACGGTCGGCAAGAGCTCCACAGACGGCGGCGGGACGGAGACCTGCACGGACAAGATCTTCCCCCTGTCCTGCACGGAGGTCGGCCTGAGCGGCGACCACGTCTGCGGCAGCAAGCTGGCGATCTTCAGCGACAACAACAGCCGCATCGCCACCGTGACGGCCTCCTGCGTCGCCAATTCCAACTATTCCAGCAACCCGGGCTCTGGTGCCGCGTGGTACTACTGGCTGCGGGATGCCTATGCCGGCTCGGCCAGCGGCGCCCGCCGCGTCGGCGCCGGTGGCACTCTGGGCTGGGACAGCGCCTGCGGCGGCTACCGCGGCCTGCGCCCCGCTTGTAATCTGTCCTCTGATCTCCTGATCTCTGACTCCGTCGACTCGGATGGATGCTATACAGTGATCTACAATCAGGCGCCCACAGCGCCGTCGTCCATCACTGTCCCGAGCGAAGTGCTCGGCGGCGAGAACCTGAGCATCTCGTGGGCGGCCTCCACCGACCCCGACGGCAACCTCTCCGGCTACGTTCTGGAGCGCAAGGTCGGGAGCGGCACATGGGCGCAGGTCTACAAAGGATCCGCGCGCACCTACACCGACACCATCACCTACGGATGGACAAGCGTGCAGTACCGCGTCAAGGCATACGACGCCGCCGGCGCGGAGAGTGCGTACACCACCAGCGCCACCCGCACCGTCACCAATAACCGACCGCCCGTCATCAGCGGCACGGACGGCGCCCTCGGCAGCTTCAGCACGGCGGCCCCGTCCTACGAGTACACCGTCACCGACGCCGACGGCCATCAGGTCGACGTCGTGGAGATGCTGGACGGCGTCACGCTGCGCAGCTACACCGTGACCCTCGGCCAGACCAACACGCTGACGATCGGCTCCGAGGCGTGGCTGAAGGTCGTGAACGGCAGCCACACCCTGAAGATCGTGGCGACCGACGCCAAGGACGCCAGCGTCACCCGCACGCTGACCTTCACCAAGGCCGTCACGTCCGTCGAGTTCGAGCAGACCCTCGCTATGGAGGCCGACGCCATGCCGACCAAGGCCCTCGTCAACATTCAGGGCAATTTCCCGGCCGGCTGCACGCTCCAGATCTGGATCTGCAACAACGGCAACGACGCGAACCCGACGTGGGAGGACATCACGCAGAAGGCCCGCACCGGCCAGAAGCACTACTTCACAAACAAGACCAAGACGGCCGCAGCGTGGGGCGTCAAGGTCAAGGCCAAGCTGCTCCGCGGCTCTGCTACGGAGACCTGCTACATCCAGTCGATCGGAGGTAACTTTGCATGATTAAACACAGAGCCGACAGCATCCAAAAGCTGAACGACGAACAGGCCGCAGAGGCCAAGAAGGACAAAACCATCGCCGAGCAGGCCGACACCATCGAGCTGCTGAAGGGCTGCATCATGGAGCTGGCCGACGTGGTCTACGGCGACGGAGGGGAGGTAACAGCATGAGCAAGATCGTCGAGCTGTACGTCAGGGAGCTGACCCGCGAAGGCTCCACCATGACCATCAACGACGTCCCGAAAAAGCTGCGCAAGCAGGTCGAGGACGCCATCGCTGCCATCGAGGCAGCCGCAAACGCTGGCACCGCGAAGGAAAGGGCGAGCGAATGATCGCCCGGGCCCTCGCGTGGCTATTATTAAAAATTGCAGGAAAGGAGGAGCGTGAAATGCTGGTACGTCTGTATGCAGGCGAGATCATCATGGGCCGCATCACCGAGGACAACGTCCCCGCGAAGCTGAAGGCCCGCGTGCACAAGTATCTCGTCGACATGGGCTACTTCGACGACGTCGAGGAGTAAGCCCAACAACAAGGAGGGCCGCGTCCTGCGGCCCTCCGGCTTTTATGAGGTGACACAATGATCGAAATCAACATCGGCGCACTCGTCGTCCTTCTGGGGATCCCGACGGCCGTGACCGGCTTCTGCTTCTGGATGCTCGAGCACAGGATCCAGAAGCGCGAGAAGCAAAAGGAGGCCGAGGAGGCCAAACGACAGAAAGAGGCAGCGGCCCGAGAGCGTGCCCGTGAAGATCTCCAGATCATCACCATTCAGGGCACGTCGGCAGCCATCGCCCTCGGCGAGGCGACGGCCCGGGCCGTGCAGCGCATCCCTGACGCGCATTGTAACGGGGATATGCACGCGGCCCTCGACTACGCTGCCAAAATCAAACACGCGCAGAAGGACTTCCTCACCAGTCAGGGGATCCACGCGATCATCGACTGAGGAGGTGAGCAGCATGGCCGCAAAGAAGCGCCGGCGCAAGCGTAAAAAGAAAATCGAGGCGAGCAAAAAGCTCGCATACTGGGCGGCCAGCGTGGCAACGCTCAGCGCAGCCAGCTCTCTGCTGCTCTCTGCCTTCGGGCGCGACCCGGTCGGTGAGCTGACCGGCACCATCTTCACCGCCTGCGTCGGCTATCTAATCACATACGCCGGCAAGAGCCTCGGCGAGAAAATCAGCCGAAACCGCCACGGGCTCGACGCCGACGGCAACCCGCTCCCGGATCCGTCCGGGGACACTCTCAACAATAAGGAGGCAAAAGGATGAACACCATCGACATCACCCCCATCGTCAACGCAGCCCTCGCCCTGATCGGCGCCGGCGTCAGCGTTTTCCTGATCCCGTGGCTGAAGAAGCAGACCACCGAGGCACAGCGCAAGGAGCTGACCGCGTGGGTAAAGATCGGCGTCGCTGCCGCTGAGCAGCTCTACGTCGGACAGGGCCGCGGCGAGGAGAAGAAGCAGTACGTCCTCGACTTCCTGAAGCAGAAGGGCTTCAAGGTCGACGAGGAAAGCGTCGTCAACGCGATCGAGGCAATCGTCAAGCAGCTCAACACTGAGGGCCTGACCATCGAATAACGGAGAGGGCGGGCTCCGGCCCGCCCTTTTCTTGCTTGTAAAGGAGGCAAACCCATGAAAAACCAGAACACCGACGACATCAAGCTGAAGCCCGGCGAGACCGTCACAGACGAGACTCTCGACGAGCTGACCGGCGGGAAAGGAGACGACAATGAGTAACAGCCCTCTGGTGGTCTACACCAAGCTCAGCCCGAACCACTCGGGCAAGCGCACCAAGAAGATCGACACCATCACGATCCACTGTATGGCCGGCAACTGCTCCGTCGAAACCTGCGGCAACCTGTTCGCCAACTCTGCGCGGCAGGCGTCCAGCAACTACGGCATCGGCACCGACGGCCGGATCGCCCTGTACGTCGACGAGGCAAACCGCTCGTGGTGCACCTCGTCCAACGCCAACGACCAGCGGGCCGTCACCATCGAAGTCGCCAACAACGGCGGCGCGCCTGACTGGCCCGTCTCCGCGAAGGCATACGCCGCGCTGCTGGATCTCGTGACCGACATCTGCAAGCGCAACGGCATCAAGCGCCTCGTCTGGTCGACCAGCAAAAACAACCGCGTGAACCACCTGAACGGCTGCAACATGACCGTGCACAGGGACTACGCGAATAAGAGCTGCCCGGGCGACTACCTCTACAACCGCCACGGCCAGATCGCCGCCGAAGTCAACAAGCGCCTCGGCGTCAAGGATGCAGGCAGCAGCACCGGCGGCCAGACCTCCGGCAGCACAGAGACCGGCCTGAAGGTCGGCGACGTGGTCAACTTCAAGGGCACACAGCACTACACCAGCGCAGCGGCCAAGGACGCCAAGACCTGCAAGCCCGGCAAGGCCACCATCACGGCCATCGCGGCCGGCAAGGCGCACCCGTACCACCTAAAGGCGGTCAGCGGCGGCGGCTCCACCGTTTACGGCTGGGTAAACGCTGCGGACATCTCGACCGGCAGTGCCGGCACGGCCACGAGCTACCGTGTGCGGACGACGGCCGACGTGCTGAACATCCGCAAGGGCCCCGGCACCAACTACGGCGTCGCCGGCCAGATCAAGGGCAAGGGCATCTACACCATCGTCGCCGAAGCCGCAGGCCCCGGCGCGACCAAGTGGGGCAAGCTCAAGAGCGGCGCGGGCTGGATCTCTCTGGACTACGTCACGAAACTCTAAAACCGCATAGAAAAGCAGAAACCCGCCCGGAGATCCCGGGCGGGCTTTTTCTGTTATGTAGGGCTTTACTCCTCGGCGTCAGGATCCGGCGCTTCACCGGCAGCGGCGAGCTCGGCCTCTGTGGGCTGGAACCGCAGCACACGGCCCTCGGAGTCATAGAAACCGCCGAGCAGGATGGTGAAAATATCGACCAGCCAGCCGATCCCGCAGGCCCCGGCCGTCAGCAGCCAAATGACGCCTGTGCCGGTTTTCCCGACATAGAACCGATGGACACCGAAGAAGCCGAGGAAGATGCACAGCAGCAGCGCCACCGTCTTGCTTTTCGGCGACGTCGGCCGCTGCGCTGCGGGGATGCTGACCGCGCCCTGCTGCGCGCCGGACTTTCCGCCGGAGCTCGTCGTATATGACAGACCCGTCCCGGGGATCCCGACGGTCGTGTGACTTTTTCCCGTCGTGCTGATCGTGTGCTTCAGGCCCTTCGGGCCGAAGCTGACGCTCGCGCTTTTCTTGTTAAGGTTTACCCGGACACCCGGGGCAATTTTGAAACTACGTCTGAACCGTGTACCCATGCCGTTACCTCCTGTTTGTGTTTTTTAGCGTTTAGTCATCTTTGGCATAATATTACCATGCCAAAACTGGTAAAGTCAATATTGCATAGTCATCTTTAGGATAAAAGGAGGCGAGGGCGTCGAAAATCTACAAACCAGACGGCAGGTGCAACATCTCCGGGGAGCGAGTCAAAGAGGAACGGCTGCGGGCTGGTCTATCACAGGAACAGCTCGCCTACAAGCTCCAGATCATCGGACTGGACGTCACGCAGAAGGTCATCAGCCGCATCGAGAACGGCAGTAGAGTCGTCGCTGACTACGAGCTGGACTATCTGGCGACCGCCCTCGGCACCACGATCAACCACCTGCTCGGGAAAGAATGAGAAAACCGCACGGCAGCGACGCCGTGCGGCTTTTTTATGTGAAAAAACGCGGGAAAATGTTGAAAATCTGCCGAATTATGCTTGACATTATAGAGCAAATGCTCTATAATATAATCACAGGCAAGGGATAGCCGAGTACAGAAAGAAAGGAGAACAAAACCGCGGAAAGGAGGCAAAGCCGTGGATGCTGAGCAGATGAAAAAACTGCTCGAGCTGCTGGAACAGGCTCTAAAGTGTGAACAGGTTGCCACCATCACGATCACAATAAAGCCGAACCAAAAGCCCAAGCAGTAAGGTCGAAGGACGGCGGGAAAAATCCCGCCCGCCGTTCCTCTTTATTATAACCACGAAACCACGGCGAAGTCAAGCGGGAGGAACAACATGGACATCTCGATCAAAGTGACCTATAAAAACGAGGGGCTGCAAAAGCTCCGCAAGGCGGCCGGCCTGTCTCAGTCTCAGCTCGCCGATCTGGCCGGGATCAAGGTGCAGGTGCTCCAGCAGTACGAGCGCGGCGCCCGGGACATCAACGGCGCGAAGCTGCCGACGCTGCTGAAGATCTGCAACGCGCTGGAGTGCAGGCTGGCTGACATCATCACAGACGAGGAGACGCTCGAGCTCCTGAAAAAGTACGAGGAACACTGACACACAGAAGGGGGCGGCCGGCGGGCCGCCCCTTTTCTTTTATCACGGAGGGGAACACAATGGGACAGCACTGGAGCCATCTGACGCCGACCAAGCGCATCCAGCTCGACGCCTTCATCCGCGCAGGAATGAAGCCGACAGACATCGCCAAAGAGCTCGGCGTCCATCATACGACCATCTACCGGGAGCTGAAGCGGTGCACCTACGAGCACCTCAACAGCGACTACACCACCGAGACCAGATACAACCCCGAAGGCGCACAGGCCCGCTATGAGGCCAACCTCCGCGCCAAGGGGCCGGAGCTGAAGATCGGCAACGACTACGAGCTGGCCGACTACCTGATTGCCAAGATCCGCGACGAGAAGTACAGCCCGGAGGCCGCGATCGGTGAGGCTGAGGTCAAGGGCTGGCCCTTCAAGACCCACATCTGCGCGAGCACCGCCTACAACTACATCCGCGGCGAGATCTTCGGCGACGAGCTGACCGTCTCCATGCTGCCGCAGCACGGCAAGCGCCACCAGCCGGAGCGCCCGGCCGGATCCATGCCCCGCAAGCCCGCCGGCCGGAGCATCGAGGAGCGGCCCGAGCACATCAACAACCGCAGCACCTTCGGACACTGGGAGATGGACAGCGTCGAAAGCTGCCAAGGCGTCAGCAACACCTACATCGTGATGACCGAGCGGAAAACGCGCTGGGAGCTCATTATACCGTCGCCGGACAAGACGGCCGCCAGCGTCGTCGCTGCGATCGACGGGCTCGAGGCCAAGTACGGCGACCTGTTCCCGAAGGTATTCAGATCCATCACCTGCGACAACGGCTGCGAGTTTGCCGACGCTGCCGGGATTGAGCGAAGCGCAAGCGGCAAGGGCGCCCGCACCGAGGTCTACTACTGCCACCCCTACCGGCCGAGTGAGCGCGGATCTAATGAAAATCAAAACGGCCTAATCCGACGGCACGTTCCGAAGGGCACCGACCTCAGCACAATCTCAGACGAGGAAACCAAGCGGATCGAGGCGTGGCTCAACAACTACCCGCGGAAAATGTTCGGTTATCTGTGCTCCGAGCAGCTTTTCCGCGAGGAAATGGCCCTCATTCTGGCCTCGTAAAATTATTTTCGCTTTTTTGTGCATTTACTCTTGACAAACGGCCATTTTCGGAGATTTTGAAAGAGATTTCGCCTTCGAGGGCTCCAACCGTCACCCCCAGTGCCACATCCAGCACCATCATCACGCTGAAGCCCACCGCGAAAAACACCGTGCCGACGTTGGAGTGCTGCCCCTGCGACATTTCCGGGATCAGTTCCTCCACCACCACATACAGCATGGCACCGGCAAAAAGGTCAAGGGCTTTGCAGTACTACAAGCTCAGTGAGACCCCTGCCTACTACATTACCGCATGGTACAATCTGCTGAGCGGCAAGTGGGAGTTTGGCAAAGTCCACGCCACCGAGACTACCGTGGAGGGTGTTACTGTGGAGCTGACCACCAATGGCCGCCACACGAATTACGAGATGAAGCTCTCCGGTTTTGGTCTGGACACCAGCACCAACAAGGCCTACGGCGTGGTGCTGACCGCCGCCGATGGCAGTGAGTACGGCCTGCGTCATGTGGCCAACATCTGGCATGGTAC
>OOAZ01000321.1_pt1 | contig 44084 bp, 26 predicted proteins | sample 1671221 | NCBI WGS metagenome assembly OOAZ01 (sample SAMN06348134, study PRJEB24527) | human gut metagenome | biome: human gut; feature: ankylosing spondylitis patient; material: feces | host: Homo sapiens | place: China | collected 2015-10
ATCAGATATTTTCAGACCGACCGAACTTTGACACGCATCGTTTCTCCCCCCTTACTTTGCGATGAAACATCTGTAAATAATGTCATTCTGGACAGTCAAGAGGCAGGCGCACATACTACCTTTGAAAACAATAACTTATTAATCCGAAGCTTTGGAAATCAGGCCATCACCCTAAAGCCTTTTGATGGACGGATATCTTATCAGACCGACAGAAAATACTCAACAAGAAAAGCCTATTCACTTGTTATGAAGAAACAAAGAAGTATCCCCGTGCGATACATTACCATACTATATCCGGTCAGTAAGGTTTCCAATCAAAAGATCAGTGCAAAATTTACTGATGACCCGTCAAACTCAAACCATGTTTCTATTGAAGTGACTATCGGTAATCAGGTATATCCACTAAGCTTTCAACTCAAACACTAAAAGTTATGCAAAAATATATTCAAGCAATTAGTTGGAATTTATTATTTTTATTCCTATGTTTGTTAGCAACCTGTAAATCTCTCGTTAACCTTATAAAACACAAAAATGGCACTATGAATATTCAACACAGATACTATAACTGTATCCTTCTGCTTTTAATCTGCCTTCGTAGTGCGGATATTTATTCTATGGATATCAAGCAGAATATAAATTGGCCTCAATTTATGAGTCAGCAGGATATGATATGGGAAAGATTACCAGAATATTGGTATGGCTCAGCCTATCTAGGTAACGGCAGATTGGGACTAATGATCTACAAAGAACCGAATAAAAACTATATACGCCTGGAAACAGGAAACTGTGATGTACACGATCATCGTGCAAAAAGAGATGTATTCGGAATTCCCCGACTACTTACCGGGCATTTTGCTTTACACCCTAAAGGAGAAATAATCAGCGGCAAGATGCGTCTTGATCTTTGGAACGCAGAGGCTTCAACTGAAATCACCACTACAAAAGGAATTATCCATCTACAAACTTTCGTTCATACTGATGATATGATCATCGTAGTTAAAGCAACTACCGAAGGAGATGAACATGACTTTCGATGGGAATGGATAGCTGCTGAAGCTAACAGCCCGCGTTATCTATTATTCAAAAGGCAAGGAAAAACGAATAAGATCCCCGAAGGTTACAAACTCAATCCTTCCCCTACTAACAGCAAAGAAAATGAGATAAACTTATCTATACAAGAATTATTGGCAGGAGGAGAAACAACCGTAGGATGGCAAGAGACAAAAACGTCTCCACAAGAAAGAATCTTATGGATAAATCTTACACACACTTATCCACAAAGTACTTCAAAAAAGATTTGTAAAGCAGAAATACGCCAAGCCATACGTAAAGGTTATGCAGCACTTCAAAATGCTCATCGGCAATGGTGGAACTCTTATTATCCCGCTAGTTTCATCAGCTTACCGGATGCAAAGAAAGAAAATTTCTACTGGATTCAAATGTATAAACTAGCCTCAGCTACTCGTGGCGACCGGGCATTAATAGATAACACCGGTCCGTGGTTATCTGAAACACCGTGGCCAAATGCTTGGTGGAACCTCAACGTGCAACTCACCTACTGGGCACTGAATGCTTCCGACCATTTGGATTTAGCCGCATCTCTAGAGAATGCACTCTATAATCACATTGACCAACTACGCTTGAACATACCTGCCGCATATTGTCACAACTCATTGGGCATAGGTGTTGCCTCAAATCTGGAATGCATGACGACCACTGTAGGAATTCCCGGTAAAGGAAAAGCGCAAGTGGGACTTCTTCCTTGGGCCTGCCATAATCTTTGGCTTATTTATCGTCATAAAATGGATGATGAAGTTTTGCGTAACAAATTGTTCCCGTTATTAAAAGGGGCCATCAATTACTATCTTCATTTTATCCAAAAAGGAGAAGACGGCAAATATCATCTACCTGAAACTTATTCTCCCGAATATGGTGTAACGGAAGACTGTAACTTTGACCTCGCACTATTATATTGGGGTTGTCAGACCTTATTGGAGTCAGCACAGCGATTGCAGATTCAAGATCCACTAATTTCAACCTGGAAAGATGTTTTGGATAATCTCACTCCGTATCCGATGGATGAAAACGGATTACTTATTGGAAAAGACACACCTTATGCTTTCTCCCACAGGCATTATTCACACTTGCTTTCCATCTATCCTTTATACCTTATTAATAAGGAGCAACCAAACAATACCCGACTTATAGAGAAATCATTAGCCTTTTGGCAAAGTAAGCCGAAAGCTCTTTTAGGCTACTCATGTACAGGTGCATCTTCTATATCTTCCGCTATTGGAAAAGGAAACGAGGCTCTATCCTATCTAAATAAATTATTTGGCAAGTTCCTTAGTTCGACCACCATGTATAAAGAAAGCGGCCCGGTTATCGAGACGCCACTATCAGGCGCACAATGTATACATGATATGTTAATACAAAGTTGGGGAGGGAAACTCCGTATTTTCCCTGCACTGCCGGACGTTTGGAAAGATGTCTGCTTCTCCGGTTTACGCACAGAAGGAGCATTCAAAGTTTCTGCTAACAGAAAGAATGGGAAAACACTGTTTATCCACATCAAAAGTCTTGCAGGAGAACCATGTATCGTAACTACCGACATTGTTAATCCCATATTCAAAGGGAAACGGACGTTTACTGTACAAACTACCAACAACGGCACATACCAAATCGATTTAAAGAAAGGAGAAGAAGTTTTTATCTATCCTCAAGGACAGATTCCGGACTTCATAATCTCCCCTATTCTACCTGTTTCCAAAAATCACTTTGGACTAAAAAACGTCCAAACCAACACCTAAAAATGTACAAAAGCCTTCCTCTATATATGTACGAGGAGGTTACATTATGACATACAAAAGACCTATTTTCAAGTCATAAACAGTTCTTTTGAACATAAATAGTATATGATTCAACAAAACTAATATCAAAAAAACATTTTTGAACAAAGCCTGAACAACTTCGGCCAATCGTTATATATAAAGAGATTACATTTGCAAACAGTAAAATATAACTTTTAATAATTAAAACCTAATAAAGTATGAAGAACATCTTCTTTATTTGCGTGTTCTCACTGATTGCATTTACAGGATGCACAGATGACGACGAACTCTACAAAAACAGTGGAAAAGATTCTGCCGAAGAGGAAACAAGTTTTCCTAACGAGGAAATCGACCAACGTTTGTTTAAAGTTATCAATTTAGATTATCCGGGATTGGAACAGGTAAAAGCATGGTATGAAACAGGAAATTATTACTCTGCATCCAAAGCTCTACTCGAATACTATAGAGGTCGAATTGGTATCATTAATCCTTATGTATCCTTAAATTCTATTACAACACAACAAGCAAGATACGCAGAATTAGCATTAGCAGAAAACGGTTATCGTTTTTATATAAATGCCAATTACTTAGAAGAAAAAGATCTTGGAAATGGCAAAGAAAAAGTTCCGTACAGCCTAAAATCGGGAAAAGAGATCAATTGGGAGTTTATTCCCAAAGGTGCTGACGACGAATACCGTAAGCAGTTACATCGGCACAATTGGATTCCATTCCAAGCCATGGCATATCAAAAGACACAAGATGAAATATATATGTTGGGATGGAAAGACGTGTATTCAGATTGGGTATCAAAATTCCCTAAAACAGAAACAGTTGTAGATGAATTTGCATGGTGGCAATTACAAGTATCTACACGTCTAATGGGGCAAGCACAAGCATTTGAATATTTCAAGTTTTCATCCAATTTCACCCCCCAATGGCTTTCTTTCTTTTTAGTTCACTTTGCAGAACATGCCGATTTCTTGCTAAAAAATCGCTATCCAGACGAAAATAATATTCTATTTAGCCAAATAATCTCAATGGTATTTGCCGGAACTCTATTTCCGGAATTCAAAGATGCTCCTCAATGGCAAGCAGAAGGTTGTAGAATCATTAATGAACAACTTGAAAAACAATTCTTACCGGACGGAATGCTTAGTGACCTTTCCTTACATTATCACATAGGTATATTAGACGAACTCTATAATCTCAAAAGGCTCATCCAAGAGAATCATTTACCGGAAAATTTACTCACTTCCAAGTTTGACCAAATCCTAGAGAAAGCGACCGAAATAGTTATACATTTTACCTATCCCAACTATTTTGAGGCAGGTAGCAACGAATATTGTACATCAGCTTTCAATGATTCGTGGATGAAAACGAAAAATGTATTAGAGAAAAACTTCAAGAAATATGCTGAGATGTTCCCCAATAATCAAGAATTAGCGTGGATGGCAACTCGTGGTGGACAAGGACATGCACCAAGCGCAGGAATAAAAGTTTTCGAGAACTCCGGACACTATATTCTACGAAATGGATGGGATAAAACTTCCACTATGCTAATACATAGTAATAACTATTCAAATGAAAAGATGGATATATGGAGTCACAATCAACCGGATAACGGAACATTTGAATTATATCATAATGGGCGTAACTTTTTCCCTGATTCCGGAGTATCTTCTTATGCAGGTAGTGGAACTCCTAATAATATTCGCAGTTGGTTCCGTCAAACAAAATCTCATAACACAATGATTCTAAGCGATAAAGAAACAGAAGACAATGATGAACCTAATGCAAAAAGATATGGAGATGAAGATATAAAAAACACCTTAGGTAAATTAATCCGTAAAGGAGAAACTAACCAGTATCAATTTGTAGCCACAGAGAATCAAGGATATGCCAACTTTACTCATAGACGTTCTATATTCTTTGTCACGCCTAAAGAAAAACCATTTTTTGTAATAGTAGATGAAGGTATAGGAAACGCAACCGGATTTAGTAAACTATATTTCCATCTCTGTGACGATAAAACAGCAGAATCTGTTTCTTTAGATATAGAAAACCACGGAGCACATACTACATTTAGTGACAATAACAACTTATTCATACGTAGTTTTGGTAATGCAGATATCACCCAAAATGAAGTCAAAGGATATATTTCCTACGACACCAAAGGTTTATTCCTTCCCCGTAAGGCTTACTCACTCGTAATGGATAAAAAAGAGAATAGTCCGGTACGATATATAACCGTAATATATCCCGTCGCAAACGAAATACCTGAAATCTCGGCCAGATTCACTGATGATGAAACATTTATTGAGGATGCAATAAAGCTCGAGGTCACAGTAAATGGTCAGAGATATGAATTAGGATACACTAAATAATCAACCTATAATAATATAACTAATACTGATATAAAATGAGTCTAAGAAAATTAACATTTAGTTTTTTGGCGATTCTAATAGTTACAGTTTCACCGCTGTTCTATGTTTCTTGTTCTGATACAGAAACAACAGACTCGTCCAACTTCGCACTTTATTATACAGGATTGACCAACATAGCTCCATCTATGACCGGAACAATCAGTAAACCTACATATAAAGGTAGTGCCCCTTCTGATTTTACAATTACCGGTATCACACTTAACAATGAAGTGTATACAGGAAATTGTTTTCAGATTGATTCTGAAACAGGGGTAATTTCTGTGCAAAACACAGAAAATGCAGCTAAAGGACGCTACAAAATTTCCATCTCTTGCATATCCGGAGGGACTCGATATGAATATAAAGATATTGTAATTGTTAAATTATTAGCATCCGCTCCTAAAAACGTAATAGTCACTCCCAAGCTAATACAGGCTGATTACGGGGATATCATTAACAAAAATAGTGAAATTGATATGCCCATAGCAAAAATAACAACAACTGGTGAAGAACATATTTCCATCAGTTCATACACTGTTTCTGATGTATTCAAAATCACCAATGAGAATACAGAAGAAGAACCTATTTACGAATTAGTGACAACAGAAGGTGTTAAAGAATGTTTCAGTATCTCCCAAGAAGGAGAATTTACTATTGTACAAGATGAAAAATCAGGAATCTTAGAGCCAGGCACCTTATATGCGGTTAGTATTTTATTATCAACCCGTACAGATGAATATTTATTGGATGAAAAAAATAGTATTAACATTAAAGTAACATCTAAGCCACTTAATTTTTCCTATGACCCCGCTGAAGGAGAGTTAGAAGAAGAAAGTACAGCTACACCAGAAGGAACAACTTTCGAATCGGTACTTCCAACGTATCAAGGAGCTACAGATGGATTAAAATATAGTATTTACGCAATTGAACCTGCCATCGAACAAGAAATAATTAAAATTAATGAAAATACAGGTAAACTATATGTAGAAGCTGGGCACGGATTACAAAAAGGAACAACCTATAAGATCAGTGTTTGTGCAAGAAATATGTACAATGAAGAAGGAGAGGTAGGAACAGTTATTGAAAACGCCTATTCTTTAAAAATAGTAGCATTTATTGCAAAATTCGATCAATTTTATTACGAAAATGAAACAAATACAATTGAAAGAATGGAGCTTAGTCCTTCATATACCATAGAGCCAACTATAGTAGGTGGAGGTGAAAATATTAAATATACACTTATTGAATGTGAACCAGAGTTACAAAAAAACATTGAATTTAATGCAACAACAGGTGCTATCACTATGAAAGAGGGAAATAAACTAGTGATAAATGATGAAGGTAAAGACTCTTATACAATGAAAGTCAAAGTTGCTAATTCAAAATATGAAAAAGAAGCCAATATAACTTTCAAACTAACTCAAAATGAAGATAGGATTACATACATTCATTGTGGTAATAATTTAGATACGAACGGTAATGCATTACCGGGAATTCAATACGAAAATCAATTTAGATTCAATAGTGAAGATGATATGAATAGAACCTTCACTATAAAAACCAATGCTTATTCCACTGCTAAGATTACATTTAAATACGAAAAACTTTCTACATCAGTAACTGCGAATATCACCAATAATGAAATTACATTCTCTGGTTGGAAAGGAGATGCAGCAACATCCAATATCGGAATTATTACTGCAACTGTAAATGATAAGACAGAACTTAAGGTCCCTGTTTTCTTCCATTTCAACAATTGGACAAAATACAATCAAGATAATGTCAAAATCGAATATTATCCCTTTGTATTACACGTTAATCCACATAAAGGAGGAATATCAACATCTCCTAAAATAATCCTTAAAGGAAAATCTGACAGTGAACTTTCAGGTGATATGCGTAAGAAATTCTTATTAGACTACCGTAGAAACTTCAACTACTACAATTTTGGAGGTAATCATACTAATGGTGTACCTTATGACCAAAAAAATCCAGATAAAATTTCACCATTCATGGCTCATTTATGGGAGACTTGTGGACAAAAAAATAATGCAAACAAACCACCGATGGCATTCTTCACAAACAGTGGATACAAAGATAACAGCTCTCAATCCTTAGGTTATGTAATTAATTACAATCCGAATACTATAGAATACAAAAACCATGAACATTCAGTGAATATCATTAAAGATATGTGGAAAGATAGCGAGGGATATGCTAATGGATTTATAGCAGCAGAAATGACTTTTTGTACTGATGGTATAATAGGAAATGTCAACGGTGGAGGTAAAGTAACACCACTAATCATCTGGTTTGATGAAAATTACGAAGAGTAAAACTAATAATCTAATAATTATGCACAATATAATAACCAATACAATTAGCCATAGAGGGTTCATCACCCTCTTGGCACTGGTCATGTCAATCAGTCTGTATGCCCAGAATTTAGTTAAAGGAACAGTTGTTGACGAAACAGATCTTCCGTTAATTGGAGCAACTGTTTTAATAAAAGGAAATAGCGGAGGAACAATTACTGATATTGATGGCAATTATTCTATCAATGCCAAAAAAGGGAGCACCATTGTGGTTTCCTATATCGGATATAAAACACAGGAAGTGAAATATACCGGACAGCAAAAAGTAAACATAAAAATGATACCTGACAATCAAGCATTAGACGAGGTAGTAGTAGTAGGTTACGGTTCTATGAAACGTAGCGACTTGACCGGTTCAGTTGCTTCGGTAGCCGCAAAAGACGTTGTAGGTTTTCAAAGCAGTTCTGTCATTGGAGCTTTAGGAGGTCAAATTGCCGGTGTACAAATTACTCAATCCGATGGTGGCCCCGGATCAGGTTTCAACATCAACATTCGTGGTGTCGGTACTATGACGGGAGATGCTTCCCCCCTGTTCATTGTTGACGGATTTGAAGTAGACAACATTGATAACATTGCCAACTCGGACATTGAGTCTATGGAATTTCTAAAAGACGCCTCTTCTTCAGCAATTTATGGTGCCCGTGCTGCCAATGGTGTTGTTATGATTACTACCAAATCCGGAAAAAGCGGACGGCCAACAGTTACATACAACGGTTCCGCCAGTTATCGTAAGATCACTAAAAAATTAGATCTTCTCAGCCCTTATGAGTTTGTAAAATTGCAAGGAGAAATTAACGAAAAATATCCGGATACATATTATAAAGAAGGAAATGATGACAATGGCATTCCATACCGTTATCAATCATTAGAGGATTATATTGGTCAAAGTGGAGTAGACTGGCAGGATGAAACATTTAATCCCACTTGGTCACAAGATCACAACCTTTCAATCACAGGTGGAGACGAAAAGACCACATATTCTCTTTTATTCACACGTTATAACGAAAATGGTATTTTCAATAACAGTGGATTTGACAGGACAACAGCCAAATTCCGCTTAAAGCAAAAGCTTACCAAAAAAATATCATTTGATGCAACTATAAATTATGCGCAAACAAATAGAAAAGGAATTGGAACAACTGCGGATAGCGGACGCTTTAATATGCTGGCACAAATTTTAAGCGCACGTCCTACAGGTGGGCTTAAATTAACAGATGAAGAATTGCTGGCATCTGCAATCGATCCTGTAATGTTGGAAGATGGAAGCAGTCTGGCACAAGTAAATCCTGTAAAACAGACAGAGTCTGTAACCAATAAAAAAAGAGCGGAAATGTGGTCTGCCAATGTCTCTCTGACTTGGGAAATTATTAAAGGATTGACTTTCAGAACAGCAGCAACTTATAATACCACAAACAATCGCATTGACAAATTCTATAAAGAGGGTTCAAAAGAAGCATTCCGTAATGGTCAAAAGCCTTACGGAGACACCCAAATGGGACGTGATTTACGTTGGACCAATTCTAACCAGTTAACTTGGAAACAAAAAATCAACAAAAAGAACAGCTATGATATCATGTTAGGACATGAAATATCTTATCGTAGCAATGAATATTTGTTAGGGCAGGCAATGGACTTTCCTGTTGACTATTTAGGTAACAACAATTTAGGGTTGGGAGCTACCCCAAGTAAAGTCGTCACAGACTTTGGTGACAAAAAGTTGTTGTCTTTCTTTGCACGTGGTAATTACAACTATGACAATCGTTACTTATTGACGGCCACGGTACGTGCCGATGGTTCTACTGTATTCTCAAAGAAAAACAAATGGGGATTCTTCCCTTCATTCTCGGCAGCGTGGCGTGTCTCAGAAGAAGCCTTTATGAAAGATATTTCATGGTTGTCTAATTTTAAGGTTCGTTTGGGATGGGGTATCGTTGGTAACGACCGAATCTCTAATTATCTCTCACTTGATTTATATCAAAATAATAGATATGGTATCGGTAACAGTTTAGTAACTGTACTTACCCCTAAACAAATTAAAAATCAAAATTTGAAATGGGAAGGCTCGTCCAGTGTCAATTTAGGAGTAGATTTAGGCTTCTTTGACAGCCGTTTAAACTTCACTGCTGATTTCTTCATCAAAAACACAAAAGACTTGTTGTTAGCTCAAGAATTAGCACATGTTACCGGACATAGTACCCAATACCAAAATATTGGTAAAATACAGAATCGCGGTATAGAGTTAAATCTTAGCAGTACTAACATTCAGACGAAATCATTCACATGGAGTACCAATTTCAATATTTCATTTATTCGTAATGAACTGAAATCATTAGAGTCCGGTGCTAATTATAAAACAACCCGTTCCGGTTTCGACGGTAACTTCACCCAAGATGACTACATAGCTATGGTGGGTTCATCATTAGGCTTGATTTACGGGTATGAATTTGATGGTATCTACCAAAGTTCTGACTTTTACATAGATGGATATACAGACGCGAACAATCCTAAATATATTTTAAAGGAAGGAGTAGTAAATAATACTCGCTATACTGATGCAGATGGTTTACGTCCTGGCGTTGTAAAATATAAAGATCAGAATGGTGATGGCATTATTACTTCAGAAGACCGTACGGTAATAGGTAACGCACTTCCTAAATGGTATGGTGGTATTACAAATACATTCAACTATAGAGGAATAGATTTAAGTTTCATGTTCCAGTTCAATTATGGGAATGACATCTATAATGCTACACGTTTGTATGCCACACAAACTAGAAATGGCCGTAGAAACATGATGGCAGAAGTAGCCGATCGTTGGAGTGAAACAAATGCATCTAATAAAGTACCTTCGGTTAAAGGTTATATAACAAATGATGTATATTCTCGTTTTGTAGAAGATGGTTCCTTCTTACGTTTGAAGAATGTTACTCTCGGATACACGTTACCGCATAAATGGACTAAGAAATTTTATGTATCTAAATTACGTGTTTACGCCAGTGGACAAAATCTATTCTGCATCAATGGATACAGTGGATATGATCCGGAAGTTAGTACGACAGGAAGTAATCCTATGACACCAGGTTTAGACTGGGGTGCTTATCCTAAGAGTAGAGTATTTACATTCGGTATTGATCTTCAATTCTAATAAAGAACGCAATGAAAAAGATATTTTATTATATATTATTGTCAGCGATGTGCATACTTCCTTTCTCATGCTCGCTTGACGAAGAATCTCGGACAGAGATTGATAAAAATAGATTCATGAAAAACGCCTTAGAAGCGGAAACTGTATTGTTAGGCGTTTATCAAAGTTTAGTGAGTGATGCCATGTATGGCTATCACCTCTCAATTCTGTTCAATCTGGCAACAGATTGTGAACAAGTAGAAGGAAGTACTACTGAAAATTACCGTATCATTCCTTCCAATGCTTTTAATGCAAGCCAAGCAGAAATACAACAAACATGGGCTGCTTTATATAAAGCTATTTATAATGCGAATGATTTCATGGAGATTCTTCAACAACGGATGAACGATTTCAATGAAACCGACAAGCAATTGGCTTATATTTACATAGCCGAGGCAAGAGCTATTCGTGGTATGTGCTATTTCGAGTTAGTACGCAGATTTGGTAATGTGCCATTAATGACTAATACAGCAATGTCCGAACAAGCTCCAAGTACTTTCGTTCAGGAAAAACCTGAAACTATTTATAAATTTATTGAAGAAGACTTGTTATATGCTATACAAACACTTCCTTATGCAATAGACGATACAAATCGCCAAAGCAATAAATACCGTATGTCCAAGGGAGCTGCTTTAGGCCTATTAACCAAAGTCTATGCCACATGGGCCGGATATCCGGTTAAAGATCACACTAAATGGGCAGAGGCAGCCAAAACTGCGAAGGTGCTGGTCGAATCACAAAAACATGATTTGTTAAATGACTTTAAACAATTATGGGAAAATACTTGTAATGGTGTTTGGGATCCTACTGAAAGTTTAATTGAAATCAGTTTCTACAGTCCGACAGCATCCGGAGGCGCCAGTGACCCGTGCGGACGCATTGGAAAATGGAATGGAGTAAAAACGACAATGCTTGCAGGAGAACGTGGAAGTTGCGCAGGTAATGTTAAGGTTATTCATCCTTTCGTTCTGAAATGGAGAGAAAAGGACTTGACAGACGGTGAGGTATACAATCCCGAAACCGTTAAAGACAAACGCCTGAACCTTTCAGTAGCAAATTACCAATATAGTCCAAACAAAGTTTTATATGCTAAAGGTAAAAGTGATACTGATAAAAAAGCATTGGAAAATGATGCAGATAGTAAATTAAAGAACAAAGAAAAACAAAACTACACCCCCGCCAAATGGGACATTGAAAAATACGTAAAGAATAAATTAATCAATAATGACAAATCAAATGTCAACTGGTATTTCTTACGTTATGCTGATGTATTACTGCTATATGCAGAAGCTCTCAACGAATGGAAGCAAGGCCCGACTAAAGAGGCATACGATGCTATAAACAAAGTACGTGAACGTGCCTATGGAAACAACAAATATAATTTAAAGAACTTATCTTACGAAGACTTCCGCAAAGCTATTCAAGACGAACGCGCTTATGAACTTGCATTCGAAGGACACCGCCGTATGGACTTAGTACGTTGGGACATCTACTATAAAACTGTTAAAGAAACATCCAATGCTATCACAGAGTGGTTCTTTGATGATAATATGGCCAAAAACAAAGCATATAATACCGCAGGAAGATATACAGTGTTTGGCAAACATGAACTTTATCCTATCCCACAACGTGATATGGACTTATGTGAACAGTTTGTACAAAATCCTAAATGGAACTGATCCCAATTCTCTCCAATATGCCTGATTATAGGGCATATTGGAGAATATTAAAACCTTTTTCAACAAAATCTAAATTTGAAAAGCCTTAATTGAATGTCTTTTCGACAATCTTGTAACGCGAAATTAGAGCTTTCACCTACTTTTGCATCAGTTACAAAACTTCTAAAAACAATCACTTAAAATGAATAACATGAAAAAGAAACTCGTTCTCTTTGCTTCGGTTACAATTGCGCTTGCATCGTGCCAAACAGCCCCTAAGGAAGACTACAGTTGGATAAAAAAAGGACTAGATGTAGCTTCTGCACAATTACAGCTTTCCGCAGAGGAAATTAATGGCACAGGTATGTTGCCGCGTTCTATCCGCACAGGCTATGACATGGCGTTTCTTTGCCGTCAATTAGAAAGAGACTCACTAACTTTCAAAGACTCACTTCGCGCACAACCAACTACAGAGCAATTAGGTAAACGCCGTCTCTGTGGCGTTTATGACTGGACAAGCGGTTTCTTTCCTGGTTCTTTATGGTACGCATACGAACTGACAGGAAACGATACTCTGAAAGCACAAGCCATTCAATATACAAATCTTTTGAATCCTGTACGCTATTACAAAGGCACACACGATTTAGGCTTCATGATCAATTGCAGTTATGGCAATGCTGAACGTTTGGCTCCTAACGATACTATCGCAGCCGTAATGAAAGAAACTGCCGATAATCTTTGCGGACGTTTCAACGATTCTATCGCCGCTATCCGTTCATGGGATTTCGGAACATGGAATTTCCCGGTTATCATCGACAACATGATGAACCTCGACCTTCTGTTTAACGTAGCAAAAGCAACAGGTGACAACAAATATAAAGATATTGCCGTTAAACACGCTATGACTACTATGAACAACCACTTCCGCCCGGATTATACTTGCTGGCATGTAGTGAGCTACAACAACGACGGAACAGTAGAACGCAAACAGACTCATCAAGGCAAGAACGATGATTCTTCATGGGCACGCGGCCAGGCATGGGCTGTATATGGTTACACAGCTTGCTACCGTGAAACAAACGACACTACTTTCTTGAACTTTGCAGTGAAAGTAGCCGACATGATAATGGATCGTGTGAAGACTGACGACGCTATTCCTTATTGGGACTATGACGCTCCTGTGACAGAAGAGACTCCGCGTGATGCATCCGCCGCCGCTGTTACTGCTTCTGCATTAATCGAGTTGAGCACTATGGTTCCCGACGGACAGAAATATCTGGATTACGCAGAAAAGATTCTGAAGAGTTTGTCAAGCGATGCATACCTTGCAAAAGTTGGCGACAATCAAGGATTTATCCTATTGCACTCTGTCGGCTCATTGCCTAACGGTTCTGAAATAGACACTCCACTGAACTATGCCGACTACTACTATCTGGAAGCATTGAAGAGATTCATGGAGTTGAAGAAGTTGAGAATTGAGAATGGAGAGTTGAGAGTGATTCAATAATATAAGAGTAAGAGTCCAATAGTAAATTTTAAAATCGTAAAGTATATCATGAATAAAACTTTAAAATATATCGTCCTACTGACATTTGCATGTCTCGTAGGCAAAGGTTATGCCCAAGAGTTGAAAAGCGAAGTATTTTCACTTCTCAATCTGGACTATCCGGGACTGGAAAAAGTGAAAGCACTTCATCAGGAAGGTAAAAATGCGGATGCAGCCAAAGCTTTGCTTGATTACTATCGCGCACGTACAAACGTAAAAACTCCGGATATCAATCTGAACAAAATCACTATCGGTAAAGAAGAACAGAAATGGGCAGACGACGCGCTGCAACATACTTTCTTTGTACACAAAGGTTATCAACCTTCTTATAATTATGGAGAAGACATCAACTGGCAATATTGGCCGGTGAAAGATAACGAACTCCGTTGGCAGTTGCACCGTCACAAATGGTTCACTCCGATGGGTAAGGCTTACCGTGTATCCGGTGATGAGAAATATGCCAAAGAATGGGCTCATCAGTATATCGACTGGATAAAAAAGAATCCGTTGGTGAAGATGGATAAAAAAGAATATGAAATGTTGAGTGACAGCAAACTTAAAGGTGAAGTGGAAAACGTACGTTTTGCATGGCGTCCGTTGGAAGTGAGCAACCGTCTGCAAGATCAAACCTCACAATTCCAGCTGTTCCTCCCCTCTCCTTCCTTCACTCCAGATTTCCTAACTGAGTTCTTGGTGAACTATCACAAACACGCTGTACATATTTTGGGTAATTACTCAGATCAAGGTAACCACTTGTTGTTTGAAGCTCAGCGTATAATTTATGCCGGTGCTTTCTTCCCTGAATTCAAGGACGCTCCGGCATGGAGAAAGAGCGGCATTGATATCCTGAACCGTGAAATTCATGTACAGGTATATGAAGATGGGGGACAATTCGAGCTTGACCCGCATTATCATCTTGCCGCAATCAATATCTTCTGTAAAGCACTGGGTATCGCAGACGCAAACGGATTCCGCAAAGAATTCCCACAAGACTATTTGGATACTATCGAAAGCATGATTATGTTCTATGCAAACATCTCCTTTCCCGACTACACAAATCCGTGTTTCAGTGACGCAAAACTGACAACAAAGAAGGAAGTGGTGAAGAACTACAAATCATGGAGCAAATTGTTCCCGAAAAACCAGGCTATCAAATACTTCGCAACAGAAGGTAAAGAAGGTGCATTGCCGGATTATATGTCTAAAGGATTCTTGAAATCAGGTTTCTTCGTATTCCGCAACTCTTGGGGAACGGACGCTACTCAAATGGTGGTAAAAGCCGGTCCGAAAGCTTTCTGGCACTGCCAACCGGACAACGGTACATTCGAACTATGGTTCAATGGCAAAAATCTGTTCCCGGATTCAGGTTCGTATGTGTATGCAGGCGAAGGTGAAGTAATGGAACAACGCAACTGGCACCGTCAGACTTGTGTTCACAACACTGTGACTCTGAACAACAAAAATCTGGATATAACAGAATCTGTAACTAAGTTATGGCAGCCGGAAGGAACAATCCAGACGTTGGTGACTGAAAACCCAAGCTACAAAAACTTGAAGCACCGTCGTTCCGTTTTCTTCGTCGACAACACATACTTTGTAATTGTAGACGAATTGGCAGGCAGCGCCAAAGGTTCCATCAACCTTCATTATCAAATGCCGAAGGGAGAAATCGCAAACAGTCGCGAAGACATGACATTCCTTACTCAGTTCGAGGATGGAAGCAACATGAAACTGCAATGTTTCGGTCCTATCGGCATGACTATGAAAAAAGAACCGGGATGGTGTTCTACAGCTTACCGCAAACGTTACAAACGTATGAATGTATCATTCAACGTGAAGAAAGACGGCGAAGAAGCTGTACGTTATATCACTGTAATCTATCCGGTAAAGAAAAGCGCAGATGCCCCTAAATTTGACGCTAAATTCAAGAACAAAGCGTTCGATGAAAACGGTCTGGAAGTAGAAGTGAAAGTAAACGGAAAGAAACAGTCACTAAAATACAAAATATAGTAATTGATGAAAACCCCCTCTACCCTATTCCTCCCGTTGGCTGCATTAAGCCTTGCTTCATGCGGTGGTCAAAAGAAGGAAGAAGCCAAACAGCCGAACATCATTTTCATGATGACGGATGACCATACCACTCAGGCAATGTCATGCTATGGAGGAAATCTGATCCAGACTCCTAACATGGACCGGATTGCCAACGAAGGTATCCGTTTCGATAATTGTTATGCTGTCAACGCTCTCTCCGGTCCTTCACGTGCTTGTATCCTGACCGGTAAGTTCAGTCACGAGAACGGCTTTACCGATAATGCCAGCACTTTCAACGGTGACCAGCAGACATTTCCAAAGCTTCTTCAACAAGCCGGATATCAGACTGCCATGATCGGCAAGTGGCACCTTATCAGTGAGCCGCAAGGTTTCGACCATTGGAGCATCCTTAGCGGTCAGCATGAACAAGGCGACTATTACGATCCTGACTTCTGGGAAGACGGTAAACATATCGTTGAAAAAGGATATGCAACAGACATTATCACAGATAAAGCCATCAAATTCCTCGAAGGCCGCAACAAGAGCAAACCGTTCTGCATGATGTATCATCAGAAAGCACCGCACCGCAACTGGATGCCTGCTCCCCGCTATCTGGGTATCTTCAACAATACTACCTTTCCCGAACCTGCCAACTTGTTCGACGACTACGAAGGACGTGGAAGAGCGGCTCGTGAACAGGATATGTCTATCGAACACACTTTGACTGACGACTGGGATCTCAAACTGCTGACTCGTGAAGAAATGCTGAAAGATACTACCAACCGTCTTTACAGTGTGTACAAACGTATGCCTGCAGAAGTACAGGACAAATGGGATTCTGTGTATGCACAACGTATCGCAGAATATCGTAAGGGCGACTTGAAAGGCAAAGAGTTGATCAGTTGGAAATACCAACAGTATATGCGCGATTATCTGGCTACCACATTGGCAGTAGACGAAAACATCGGTCGCCTGATGAATTATCTCGAAAATATTGGTGAGCTGGACAATACAATTATTGTCTATACCTCCGATCAAGGCTTCTTCCTCGGTGAACATGGCTGGTTCGACAAACGCTTCATGTATGAAGAATGCCAGCGTATGCCGCTTATCATCCGTTATCCGAAGGCAATCAAAGCAGGAAGCGTAAGCAATGCGATCAGCATGAATGTTGACTTTGCCCCTACTTTCCTCGACTTTGCCGGAGTGGAAATACCATCGGATATTCAAGGTGCCTCGCTGAAACCGATATTGGTGAACGAAGGCAAAACTCCTGCCGACTGGCGAAAAGCAGCTTATTATCATTATTATGAATATCCTGCCGAGCACTCTGTAAAACGCCATTACGGTATCCGTACCCAAGATTTCAAACTGATTCATTTCTACAACGACATTGATGAATGGGAAATGTACGACATGAAAGCCGACCCCAGAGAAATGAATAATGTTTTCGGCAAACCGGAATATGCAGAAAAACAGAAGGAACTGATGCAACTTCTTAAGGAGACTCAAAAACAGTACAAAGACACCGATCCTGATGAGAAAGAGAAAGTTCTTTTCAAAGGGGATCGCCGACTAATGAAAAACAGATAAACTAATTACTAAAACCATGGATAGAAGAAAGTTCTTAAAAAACACAGGCTGGTCTTTCCTCGGATTGGCAGCTTCGGGCAGCTTATTGGGTGCTTGTGCACCGGGCAGCAAAGATGCAAAGAAAATCATGCCATCGGCAAGCGACCTCAAAATGTATTGGGGAGACTTACATAACCACTGTAACATCACATACGGACACGGCGATATGCGCGACGCTTTTGAAGCAGCAAAAGGACAATTGGATTTTGTCAGCGTCACCCCCCATGCCATGTGGCCGGATATTCCCGGAGCTGACGATCCTCGTCTGAAATGGGTAATCGATTATCATACAGGTGCTTTCAAACGTTTGCGTGAAGGTGGTTACGAGAAATATGTAGCCATGACAAACGAATACAATAAAGAAGGTGAATTCCTCGCCTTTATCGGCTACGAAGCTCACAGCATGGAACATGGTGACCATGTGGCACTGAACTATGACCTGGATGCACCGCTTGTTGAATGTACTTCTATTGAGGACTGGAAACAAAAAGCCAAAGGACATAAAGTATTTATCACTCCGCACCACATGGGTTATCAAGGTGGTTATCGTGGCTACAACTGGAAATGTTTCACCGAAGGAGATCAGACTCCGTTCGTAGAGATGTATTCCCGTCACGGTCTGGCGGAAAGTGATCAGGGAGATTATCCGTATCTGCATGATATGGGACCTCGCCAATGGGAAGGAACCATTCAATACGGTCTTGAGTTAGGCAATAAGTTCGGTATCATGGCTTCTACCGACCAGCATTCCGGTTATCCTGGAAGTTACGGAGACGGACGCATCGGAGTGCTTGCTCCATCGTTAACCCGTGATGCAATCTGGGACGCACTCCGTACCCGCCACGTATGCGCCGCAACAGGTGATAAGATTCTGATCGATTTCCGGTTGAATGACGCCTTTATGGGAGATGTAGTTCGCGGAAACAGCCGACGCATCTATGTGAATGTAACCGGTGAAAGCTGTATCGACTATGTAGATATTATAAAGAACGGTCAGATTCTGGCCCGCATGAACGGTCCGTTGACTCCGGTTGCTCCGGAAAGTGACACGGTACGTTGCAAAGTGAAGATGGATTTCGGTTGGAACCGCGAAGAACAATATGTACACTGGCAGGGTAAACTGTCTTTGGATAAAGGAAAATTGCACGGTGTAACTCCTTGCTTCCGTGGTGCGGCCTTCACGTCTCCGCAAGAAGGTGAAACAGAATTCCACACACACGTCAACCGCATCGTTTCCGTGAACGACAAGGAAACCGAACTGGATATGTACAGCAGCAAGAATCCGAATACTACCACAGCGGCTATGCAGGCTGTAATACTTGATGTGGAAATGCCGAAAGACGGTAAGATTATCGCAGAATTCAATGGCAAGAAGTTTGAACATACATTAGGTGAACTGCTTGAAGGTTCACGTTCACACTTTATGATCGGCTGGTTGAGCGAAGCGATCCTCTTCAACCGCGCTATGCCGGAAAGTTGCTTCACGGTAGAACATTACATGGAGGATAAAGAGCCTCAACGTGATACGGATTATTACTATGTACGCGCCCGTCAACGCGACGGACAATGGGCGTGGAGTTCACCGATCTGGGTAGAAAGAGTGTAAATCAAGTATTAAAATGATATGGAAAAAGAATACGCTATAGGAATTGACCTTGGCGGAACTTCAGTGAAATACGCCCTTATTGATAATGAAGGCGTATTTCATTTTCAAGGGAAGTTGCCGTCGAAAGCCGATGTATCGGCAGAAGCGGTCATCGGACAGTTGGTTGCCGCCATTAATGAAGTGAAGGCTTTTGCAAAAGAACAGGATTATAAGATTAACGGTATAGGAATCGGAACACCGGGTATCGTAGATTGTACGAACCGGATCGTTCTGGGAGGTGCGGAGAACATCAAGGGATGGGAAAACCTATGTTTGGCAGACCGCATTGAAGCAGAAACCGGCATTCCGGTTTTATTGGGAAATGACGCTAACCTGATGGGACTAGGTGAAACTATGTACGGGGCAGGCAAAGGAGCGACTCATGTTGTTTTCTTAACGGTAGGAACCGGTATCGGCGGTGCAGTTGTTATCGACGGTAAATTATTCAACGGTTTTGCCAATCGGGGAACGGAATTAGGGCACGTACCCTTAATAGCCAATGGAGAGCCCTGCGCTTGTGGTTCTGTCGGCTGTCTGGAGCACTATGCTTCTACTTCCGCTCTCGTACGACGTTTCAGTAAACGAATAGCAGAAGCCGGTATCTCCTACCCGGGCGAAGAAATCAACGGTGAATTGATTGTGCGTCTTTACAAACAAGGCGATAAGATTGCCACCGAATCACTGGAAGAACATTGCGATTTTCTGGGACACGGTATTGCCGGATTCATCAATACGTTCAGCCCTCAGAAGATTGTGATCGGCGGAGGCCTTTCCGAAGCCGGTGATTTTTATATCCGGAAGGTAAGTGAAAAAGCACACCGTTATGCTATCTCCGACTGTGCCGTGAATACGGAAATCATGGCTGCCGCATTAGGCAATAAGGCAGGAAGTATCGGGGCCGCTTCCCTCTTCTTTAATGGAAAGTTAAAAGTTGAATAAACTCTCGACTTCCAATTGTCAACTTTCAACTTATTCAAAATTATGAAAAGAAATATAGGAATGCTGGCGCTGATAATGGCGTTTTGGTTCACAATCTCGTTTATCACTAATATTCTGGGACCACTTATTCCGGACATCATTCACAACTTCAATTTAAGTGACCTGGCAATGGCGGGTTTTATCCCGACCTCTTTCTTTCTGGCTTATGCCATCATGTCCATTCCCGCCGGGTTACTGATCGACCGTTTCGGTGAAAAGCCGGTATTGTTCGGCGGATTCCTAATGCCGTTTATCGGAACGATTCTGTTTGCTTGTATGCATACCTATCCGATGTTGCTGGCTTCTTCCTTCATCATCGGCTTGGGGATGGCTATGCTGCAAACGGTACTGAATCCGCTTCAACGTACTGTGGGAGGGGAAGAGAACTATGCGTTCGTTGCCGAACTGGCGCAATTTATGTTTGGAATCGCTTCTTTCCTGAGTCCTTTAGTGTATACTTATCTGATTCGTGAACTTGATCCGGCAACGTACACAGCCGGAAAAGGATTCTTCATTGATTTATTGGCAGACGTCACCCCACGGGAAATGCCTTGGGTATCGCTTTATTGGGTATTCACCTTAATTCTGTTGGTCATGTTGATTGCCGTCAGTCTCTCCCGTTTCCCGAAAATTGAATTGAAAGAAGACGAGAAAAGCGGATCAAAAGATTCCTATCTGACTTTATTCAAACAAAAGTATGTATGGCTGTTCTTTCTGGGAATCTTCTGTTATGTCAGCACAGAGCAGGGCACTTCTATCTTTATGAGTACATTCCTCGAACAGTATCATGGAGTCAACCCTCAAACAGATGGCGCGCAAGCCGTTAGTTATTTTTGGGGATTGATGACGGCCGGTTGTCTGGTCGGAATGTTGCTGCTGAAGTTGATTGACAGCAAACGATTGTTACAGATTTCGGGAGTATTGACGATTGTGTTGTTGCTTTCCGCTTTATTCGGAAGCAAGGGAATTGCTTTGATTGCTTTCCCTGCCGTAGGATTCAGCATTTCAATGATGTACTCCATCGTGTTCTCTCTGGCCTTGAATTCCGCCTCACAACATCATGGCTCCTTTGCCGGTATTTTATGTTCCGCAATCGTAGGCGGAGCAGGCGGTCCGATGATTGTCAGCACGATAGCCGATGCTACATCGCTGAGAACAGGTATGTTGTTTATCCTGGTCTTTGTAGGATACATCACGTTCATCGGCTTTTGGGCTCGCCCGTTGATTAACAATAAGACAGTGAAACTAAAAAAACTGTTAAAAAAAGCATGATTATGAAACAACGAAGCTATATTCTCCTTTTGTTTTCCATCCTGTTATCCGCAAACGGATATGCCCAGAAAGGTATTATGCGCCTTAGCCAACAGACATTGATGCATGAGGTACGCGAAACTCCTTCGCCACTGGATGGACAGCATATTGCAGTTAATCCGCCACGCTTCATGTGGCCGGATAAGTATCCGCATCTCGGCGCCGTACTCGACGGTGTGGAAGAAGAGGATTTCAAACCGGAAGTAACTTATCGTATCCGCATCGCACGTAATCCGGAGTTCAAGTCGGAAGTTATCACCGCTGAAAGGAAATGGGCATTCTTCAATCCTTTCAAATTGTTCGGGAAAGGAAAATGGTATTGGCAGCACGCATACGTTGACAAAGACGGTAAGGAGGAATGGTCGCCTGTTTACCATTTCTATGTAGACGAGCAGACGCGTACTTTCAACCCGCCTTCACTACAAGAAGTATTGGCTAAATTTCCAAAGACTCATCCCCGCATTCTGCTCGATGCGAACGACTGGGATAACATCATCGAACGGAATAAGAACAACCCAGAAGCACAGGCGTATATCACAAAGGCCAATAAATGTTTGAATCACCCGCTGAAACATTTGGAAGAGGAAATTGATACGACACAGGTTGTGAAACTGACGAACATCGTGCAATACCGTTCTGCACTGATTCGGGAAAGCCGAAAGATTGTAGACCGTGAAGAAGCGAACATTGAAGCAATGGTACGCGCTTATCTGCTGACTAAAGATGAGGTGTATTATAAGGAAGGTATCAAACGCCTTTCTGAAATTCTCTCATGGAAAAACAGCAAGTATTTTGCAGGAGATTTCAACCGTTCCACGATTCTGTCGATGAGTACTTCGGCATACGATGCATGGTATAACCTGATGAAACCGGAAGAAAAAAAACTGCTCTTGAGAACGATCCGCGATAATGGCAAGAAGTTCTATCATGAGTATGTCAATCATCTGGAAAACCGTATTGCCGACAATCATGTCTGGCAAATGACTTTCCGTATTCTGAATATGGCGGCTTTCGCAACGTACGGCGAACTTCCGATGGCTTCCACCTGGGTGGATTATTGTTACAATGAATGGGTATCTCGTCTGCCGGGACTTAATACGGACGGGGGATGGCATAATGGCGATTCTTATTTCCATGTCAATCTCCGCACGTTAATCGAAGTGCCTGCTTTCTACTCTCGTATCAGTGGATTCGATTTCTTTGCCGACCCGTGGTATAACAACAATGCACTTTATGTCATCTATCAGCAACCGCCATTTTCCAAATCTGCCGGACAGGGGAATTCTCATGAGACAAAGATGAAGCCGAACGGCACGCGTGTGGGCTACGCAGATGCACTGGCACGTGAATGTAATAATCCGTGGGCGGCAGCTTATGCACGCACGATATTGGAAAAAGAACCGGACATCATGAAGAAAACATTCTTAGGTAAATCCGGCGACTTGACTTGGTACCGCTGTACTACTAAAAAATCATTACCAAAAGAGGAACGTTCATTGGCTGAGCTCCCTATGACAAAAGTATTCAACGAAACGGGAATAGCAACGATGCATACTTCATTGGGAGATATAGGTAAGAATGCCATGCTTTCATTCCGTTCGAGTCCTTACGGTTCCACTTCTCATGCACTGGCTAATCAGAATGCTTTCAACACGTTCTATGGTGGGAAGGCTATTTTCTACAGTAGCGGTCATCGTACCGGTTTTACGGATGATCATTGCATGTACGCCTACCGCAATACACGTGCGCACAATAGTATTCTGGTCAATGGCATGACGCAGAAGATAGGTACGGAAGGATACGGCTGGATTCCACGTTGGTATGAAGGGGAAAAGATTTCCTATATGGTGGGTGATGCGTCCAATGCGTACGGAAAAGTCACTGCTCCCATCTGGCTGAAACGCGGTGAGCTATCGGGTACTCAATATACTCCGGAAAAAGGATGGGATGAGAACAAACTGGATATGTTCCGCCGTCATATCATCCAATTAGGCAATAGTGGCGTATATGTGATTTATGACGAACTGGAGGGTAAAGAGGCTGTAACATGGAGTTATCTTTTGCATACGGTAGAACTTCCTATGGAAATGAAAGAACTTCCGAACGAAGTGCAAGTTACGGGCAAGAATAAGGCAGGCGGAGTATCTGTAGCTCACCTTTTCAGTTCGGCTAAGACAGAACAGGCTATTGCAGATACTTTCTTCTGTGCTCCGACAAACTGGAAAAATGTAACGAACGCGCAAGGGAAAGCTCTGAAATATCCTAATCACTGGCATTTCTCTTCTACAACCGTTCCATGCAAGGTTGCCCGTTTCTTAACGGTTATGGATACTCATGGAAATAATCGCCCGGATATAAAAGTAGTCCGTAACGGTAATACCGTTCAAGTCGGAGATTGGGTTATCAACTGCAATCTGACCGAGAAAGGAAAAGCCGCTATCACTGTTACCAACAAATCTGAAAAGGTTTCTTTGAACTATGATGCAGGTAAAAAGGAAGGTGCAACAATTGTAACAGATCAGATAAAAGGCAAACAGATCAGTAAAGTACTGACGGATTATTTACCGGACTTTGAAATATAAAAAGAACTAATTAAAAGATACAGGAGGGTGTTCGAGGACACTCTCTGTATTCTCCACGATGACAACCCAATACAATTCACTAAAATCAACGAACTAATACGCATGGATTTAAAATTTCAAAGCCCTTCACCTTTTCGCCATAACGTCCTGTTCATCGTCGTTTGCGGGTGAAGGGTCTTCCCCTCATCAGTCTTTCACCTATCATAGAATCTCGGAAACGCTTACATAGAATCGCAGAGACGCTTACTTACATCTCATCCGAATAGCGTTCTGTGTGAATAGGGCGCATACTCAGCCATGTTTTACTAATAGACAACTTCTTCTTCCCTATAGCCAAACTTCTCTTCATCAGTAACTAAATCTCGGTTTGACTAGTCGCAATCTATAAACGAAGCCTTTGATTATAAAAACGAAGGTTGCATTTATATAAATGAAGCCTTTGTTTTTATAAACGCAATCTTCGTTTATAGTTTCATTGCCGCAAAACGGAAGTTTAGATATAATCATAAGGAAGTTAGGATATAAGAGAACACAAGTTTTACTACAATAAAAAGCATTCAAAGCTACGCACAACGGGAGCAGTTTCAAACTTTATTAAATATATTCCTATATTAAATATATTCATTACCTTTGCAATCATAGACAACATAATCATCTCATACAATTATAGATATAACAATGAAAAAAATAGGAGCACATGTAAGTGCATCCGGCGGGGTAGAGCTTGCCCCTGTCAATGCGCATGAAATAGGAGCAAACGCGTTTGCTTTGTTCACCAAGAATCAACGCCAATGGGTAAGCAAACCATTGACGGAAGAAAGTATCGCTCTCTTCAAAGAGAATTGTAATAAATATGGTTTCCAACCGGAATACATCTTGCCTCACGACAGCTATCTCATCAATTTGGGACATCCGGAAGAAGAAGGACTTGCCAAAAGCCGTGCCGCTTTTCTGGACGAGATGCAACGCTGCGAACAGCTTGGCCTGAAGTTATTGAATTTTCATCCTGGAAGTTCTCTCAATAAGATATCAATCGAAGAATGTTTATCCCTTATCGCAGAAAGTATCAATCTGGCATTAGAAAAGACAAAAGGCGTGACGGCCGTTATCGAAAATACAGCCGGACAAGGCAGTAACTTGGGAAGCGAATTCTGGCAACTAAAATATATCATTGACCGGGTGGACGACAAAAGCCGGGTAGGTATTTGTCTGGACACCTGCCATACTTATACGGCCGGTTATGACCTTGTCAACGAGTATGATAAGGTCTTTGATGAATTTGACAAGGAAGTAGGTTTCGGTTATCTCCGTGGAATGCACCTGAATGATTCCAAGAAAGCATTGGGCAGCCACGTAGACCGCCACGACAGTATAGGCGAAGGCCTGATAGGAAAGGCTTTCTTTGAAAGACTGATGAAAGATCCCAGATTCGATAATATCCCACTCATACTCGAAACTCCGGATGAAAGCAAATGGGCAGAAGAAATTTCATGGCTCAGAAGCATTGAATAATCCGGTCAATAAATATTTGCCATGCTGACCAAAGGTTCATATAGTTTCTCGATATCTTGTGAATCCATTTCTATCTGAACCTGGTCACCCGGCATTAACGTTTGTCCCTTAGGCGCAAAATCTTTCTTATCCCGATGGACATTAATGATAATGCAACGTTCCGGCAGACGAAGTTCATCTACAATTTGCCCGTCTAAATAAGAACCGCTCATCACCTCAACAGACAAAGTATAGCGTGTTTCCTCCTTAAATGCGGGCGAATGAATCATATCTTCATATAAAGTCACATTAAGGGGTTTTATCTGGAGCATTTCCGTGAAATAATAAGTTAATCCTCCTACAACAATCGATGGATAGAATACTTCCAGATGTCCTGTTATCTCCGTTATCAAGACGATAGCAGTCAAAGGAGTACGGACGACTGCCACCAGAAAAGCAGACATACAAATCAACATGATATAACTAATATTCTCATAGGCAATGACTCCCTGTTGAACCATAATCAAGGCTATAATTTGCCCAAGCAGTCCGCCTGTCACTAATGTAGGAATGAAACTTCCTCCCGGCAATCCCGAAGAAAAGGAAAAAATACTAAAGACCAAGTGTAATAACATCATACCTACAATCCAGAGAATATGCATATCCGGATGCATAGCCTGCGAAAGCAAGAACTGTTCCCCTCCCCCAGTCAGATTGACTTCAGTCATAGAAATCATGAAAGCAATGAAAAGCAGATACAGCATTTTCACGTATTCCGGGTGCTTAATGGCAGGATAAATACGTTTCACCTGAAGAGTAGTTATAGAGAACAGTTTTCCGAAAACAGAAATAACAGCAGCCAGCAAAAGGAACAGTTTCACTTGCGACCAAAACGTCATGCCCGGCACTATCGCATCTATATGGAAATAAGGATTAATCGGAAAAATCCAACTGGCAACCCCACCGGCTACTACCCCCGCCAAAAGAGTTGTAATGGCGGTTTTCGGAGCGTCAAACCGCTCTATGGACTCAATAACCAACAGCGATGAAGCCAACGGCGCAGCGAAAGCAGCCGCCAACCCGGCACCCGCCCCCGCAGACAGCAATTGTTTCCGCTCACCGGCAAGCACTCTGCCCCATTTGGAAACCAAACAGCCTACATAGGAGCCGATCTGGACGGAAGGTCCTTCACGCCCTAAAGAAAGTCCCGTACTCAATGCAAGTATTCCACCCACAAATTTAGAGACCAATTCAATCAGAGGATGTTTATATTCCACCCTCCCGTTAATGACACCTCGTGTCTGCGGAATACCTCCCCCTGTTATCAAAGGCATTTTCTTGACCAGCCAGGAAACAAATACCAGAATGCCCCACATCAATAGAAAAAGGAGGATATACCAATACCATTTGGGGTGAGAGTTGAAAAAGTCGTAACGTAGATTGAAGAAATATTGAAGCAAATAATGATAAGGGACAGCAATAAGCCCCGTCAGCAATCCAACAAAGATACTGACGAAGTAAAGCCGAGCATCAATCAATTTCAGTTTGAAAATTCGCCAACGGCCGTCATCTTTTATTTTTTCCATCAATCTAAACATACTACCACTCTTCACCGTTTATACGCATGACATACAACAACCAAAACAGGGTAGTGGTTTCAGACAAATGAAGATTTAATTTCCATTCAGCGTCCCATCAGATTCAAGCGTAGAATAGCGTGTACCATAAAATAAGAACCCAACGCATTGTAATCCGTATCACGGATAGCGGTAGCGGTAATGGTACGTATCATTGAAACATCCTGACGGAGCATATCATATATCTTGAAACGGAGCAACAATTGTTTCCGCTTCAAGAAGGCTTTCGATAACTGACAATTCCACATCAGATTCTCCCGAGCATAACCTTCGTAGCCATAGCCGGAACGTTGGAAATAGGTAAGATCGGTATACAATTCCATTCCCCAAGGGAGATAATATTGTACTTCCGTCCCGAAACGATAATCATACGTTTCCGTACGCGTCTCTTTCACATTGTTATGCGAATTATTATAAAGCAACTCGGCACGTGCGCTGATCTCCATCTGCTTTGTCCGATATGTTAATTGCAGACGTTGACGGGCAGTAAGATGTTTCACAGTACTTTTCACGGGAGCTTCTTTATTGATAGTGGTATACCCGTTCTGATTCCGGTATTGCAGATACGAGTAGGTGCGGAATATCCAGCTTCGGTTTCTAAAAGGAGTGTTGAGGGAGAAAGAGCCCAAAGCCCGCCAATTCCCGTTCAGATTGAGTGGAGTCGTAGTCCGTACCCCCGTTTCGCTATCATACGTCACTTGATTGGTTACGCTATTAATCGTGTTTTCAACCAAAGCGGTGGCAACCATATTCCGTTGACGTTTCATATTGTAGGAATTGAAATTCAACGTAAATGTATTTATATAAGAAGGTTTCAAAGAAGGATTACCCACCCGGATGTTCAAAGGATTGGTACGATCTGTCACAGGCTGCAGATCACGTATATTGGGTTGGCGACTCTTTCCCCGATATACTATTTGCAAACGGGTGCGCTTGGAGAACTTATAACGGAAATTGACGGTAGGAGAGAAATTAAAAACAGATCTTTCCAATTGATTTTCCGGATCATCTTTCAATACGGAATGGCTCACAGACTTCTGAGGTTCAAAGTCGGCACCTATATTATAGTTATATTTCTTTCGGGAAGTGCGAACCGCAACATTAAACAAGTGATTGCTATACTGATTTTCGAAACAGTTGCTTGCCTCTTCATCATAATCGGGAGTAAATTCGTCCAGATCCTTATCCCAATTGTAAACGAAATGATCGGAATTATTCGCCCGATACTGATAACTGTAACGGAACTGAAGAAAATGCAACCAAGGTAACGGCTCTACATAGACCAGTTGCACCCGATAATTATAGCCGTCTATTTCGTCTTCTATCTTTTGATTCTGAACTTTTTCCGTATTGTTCTTAAAATAATGCGTGGTAGAAAGATTCTTTCTGTCCGTTGAAGAGGCATTACTTCCATAATCCACTTTCAAAGCTATATTTCTCCCCATCCGACTCAGTTTACGGCTGAGTTGCATCATCATCGTTACATTGTACGAAGAATTATGATTGGTTCCGGATGACTCTTTCTCATTAAGCAAAACATCATTCCCCCACCCTTGCTGGAAACTACCGTTACGTCTGTCATTCGCGGCTGTACGGTATTGGGGCCGAAAGATTAAGGTTGTAACAGAATCCATCTTCCATTCCAAAAACGCATTTGCGATCAGATTGTTATTTTTCAGGCGGTTGCGCCCCGTACTTTGCGTTATCGACTTATCTTGACGGAGAAAGTTATCGACTGTCGTACGGCTATCTTCCAGCCTGTCCGTACCTACATACTGAATATTCGAACGAAATTTAACGCGTTGCCAATCGTATGTAGCGTTAATACCTAAAGAACGGGAAGTAGTCAGTCCTTTTTGTGTACGCAGGTTACCGCTGGAGACTGCTGATTCTTTTTGCATCTCAGAGAATCCCTGATTATTCGTATTATTCAGGTTTCCGATAATAGTCAATTGGGAGTTGTCTCGAAAACGGTTCAATGTATTGGCCAGTTCATAACGGTCTTTGCTTCCATATCCACCCATAAAATTCTCCATCCAGCCGAGTTTCATATTCTTTTTCACAGACAGATCGAGAATCATTTCTTCCTCTCCGTCATCAATCCCCGTAAGACGTGCCAAATCAGACTTACGTTCATACGCTTTCAGCTTTTCCACCATTTCCACCGGGAGGTTCTTTAATGCCGCCTTCGGATCGTCGGAAAAGAACTCTTTTCCATCTACCAGAATCTTCTTCACTTCTTTTCCATGAATCAACAATTTTCCGTCCGCATCTATCTCTCCACCGGGAAGTTGTTTCACTAAATCTTCCAACATCGAACCTTCGGGAGTACGAAAAGCAGACGCATTAAAGACGGTTGTATCTTCTTCGGTTACCGCCATAGGCGCTTGTCCTACCACAACGGTTTCATCCAAAGCAATTACTTCCGGAGCTAAAGGTATATCGCCCAGATTATTTTTATGACCGCCCGCTACAGGCGATACTTCCCGATAAACCGCAGTGTATCCGATAAAAGAGACATGAAGCAACAAAGACTTATTTTTGGGAGCGGCAACGGTCAATCGGAATTTACCTTCCGCATCGGTTGCCCCTCCTACCAACAGGGAGCTATCCGATAAAGCCAAAAGCCGGACCGTAGCAAACGGTACCGGCTGATAGGTTTCCGAATCAACGACACGTCCGGAGAAACGCTTTCCACCGGACTGCGCATAAGCAGCCAAACTGATAATCAGCAAGAAGACATAACAACTAATCAAACGCCGCTGAAAAAAACAAATATGGCTGCCTATGTTCAATTTTGTGTCGATGTAGTAAAATAAAACTCTAATAATGAACCTAATCTTTATTTTTCACCTTGACGCGGAGCACGAGGCTTCTGTCCCTCATGGTGTCCTTGTCCCGGTTTACGTCCTTTTTTTCTACGGTCAAATTCTTTTTTGAATTTATTCGCATTGCTTTTCTCCTGTTGATAGATCTTCATAATCTGCTTCTGAGAAAGTATCTTGCTGAACTCGTTATAATACTTTTCACGAATATCCAACATTTTGCGACTCTGAGCAAATTGATTCTTCAACATCGCTGCTATCTCCGCATCAGTCATAGACGGCCGTTGACCTTCTCTTTTAGCATTTGCTTCCGCACCTTGTGCTTTTTCCGCTCTGGGCTTACGGTTCATCATGCGACATTCACGCAATTCGTTCAGATATTTCTCGTAGACAGGAGTAAACTTAGCTGCTGTTGCATCATCCAACATCAACGTTTTAACCATCTGATTGGTCTGCATCTGCACCATTTGTTCCTGCGTAGGACGCTGTTTCTTTTCTCTGTTATCATTGTTTTGAGCAGAAAGGCTCATCTGACTCCCCAACAGGAGAGCACCCAAAAGTACATAAATAAATTTCATCTTCATGATCTTTACGTTTTAAATAATTGATTGAGTTACTTAATTTAAAAATATATCGTTTTCAGAGAAGCTGACGAGCTCTTCCAACTCCTCATCCGACAATTCTTTAATCCACTTATCTACCGCGTCCGTGCCATTACTTCTATCGACAGCCAATATCGAAGAAGGCGACTTAACGTCATTTATCTGACGCAAGGACGGAACGAATAAGAATCCGGCTAATATTGCCGCCATCGTAACAACTGCAGAAACAATCAGTTTCAAATGTGACTTCCGCCGTTGCTTTACTCCCGCACGCTCCATCACTCTCCGTTGCATATCTTCGAAAAAGCCATCAGGAGTACGGTAAGGGGTACGTTTTCCAATATCGTCAAAATCAAAATCCTTTTTCATTCTTCTATCTGTTTAATATGTATTCCTTTATTTTCTCTTTAGCATAATGGTAGTTTACTTTAAGTGTTTCCACTTTACTGTCCAAGATTCGTGCTATTTCTTCGTATTCGAGTTCATCGTAATAACGCAAGTTGAACACAAGACGTTGTTTCTCCGGTAAACTCAAAATAGCTTCCTGAAATTTCACAGCCAACTCATTCTCGTAATCAATGTAATCAGAAGCTTGCAGCTTGTTTATTAATTCCTCTTGAATCTCTTCGGAGGCAACGTTTCTTTCTTCTTTACGGTCATTCAGTAAACGCAGACTTTCATTTGTCGCGATCTGATAAATCCACGTACTCAAAGAACTTTCACTACGGAACTGGTCTAAGTGCCGGAACACGCGGATAAACACTTCTTGAAGTACGTCCTCTGCATCTTCATGGGATACAACCAGTCTACGAATATAATTGTATATCGGTTCCTGAAAAACGTCCATCAACATCTTGAATCCCCGTCCGCGATTCGAGGCACAAGTTTCTCTGATTTTATTCTCATTTATCATCGATTCTTTTTCTGAACTTTGTCTATTAGAACGCATAAAAGTGTGGAAGTTAAATACAGAATCCTGCTTTTTGCTTTTATTAACGAGTGAAGGATATGAAAGAGAATAATAATATGATAAAAAAACGTCTCCATAAGCTCTACCAAGAGCATGAAGACGTTTCGGATATCCGGATAGATTGTTAGTCTGTAAATAAAAGAAAAGACTGTTACCAGAATTTATTGTGTTCTGCACTATATTCAAAACCTGCGGCTTTTAATTGACCTACCAGCTCTTCCTTATCTACATCCATATCTTCACAAAGTTCATCAAGCGAAGAATAGCAATCCCGCAATTTCATATTGATAACGCTAAACAGCATCATCGGATCTTTAGGTAACTCCATAATATACAATCTTTTTAAACCGGACGCAAAGTTACAGTAATCTCATTGAACGGCAAAACAAATGGTATCGATATATAAAAAGAATGCAGTGATTTTAACCGATTATTCAGTTTTATTTTTATCTTTGTAAACAATATTGGGGCTATACCCAAACAATAAAAAGATACAGATATATAATAAATTCAATTATAAAACAACTTATTTATTGGATATATGTCAATATGGAGCAGACTTATAGGAATCGGAAAAGATGAGGACACCAACCATGTAATCAACAATAAAAATACATCTGTGCCATTTGATGTCATACGTTATGCCATAGTAGATGTTGAAATTGGTTTGAAAGATCATAAAATCCATGATATTGGGGCACTCCGTCATGATGGTGCAACATTTCATAAATCTTCGAAAGAAGAGCTGTTCAAATTTCTTGGTGATACAGACTATATCTGCGGACATAATATCATCCATCATGATGCAAAGTATCTGTTTACCGATAAAACATTCCACTGCTTCTTTGTCGATACACTTTATGTATCACCTTTATTATTTCCGGAACGCCCTTATCATAAGCTTGTAAAAGATGACAAACTGATCAGCGAGCAGATGAACAACCCTGTGAATGATTGCGAAAAAGCAAAAGCTCTGCTACTGGACGAAATAGCACGTTGGAATTCGCTGCCGGACGAAAAACGTACGTTATTTGCATCGTTACTAAAAGGCAAGACAGAGTTTGAAGGATTTCTTAGTATGGTAGGTGCGAAATATATCAATGAAGGAGTACCCGATCTCATAAGAAAACTTTACGTGAATAAGATCTGCCAGCATGCTGATATTGAGATGTTAACTGAACGGCGTCCATGTGAATTGGCATACGCTTTGGCTTTAATTGACACCACCGACTACCGCTCCATCACTCCCGGATGGGTACTGCACAATTATCCCGAAGTAGAATTTGTCGTAAAACTCCTGCGTCATAACAGTTGCAGCGAAAATTGCGTTTACTGTAATACGCAACTGAATGTGCTTCATAACTTGAAAACATTCTTTGGATATGAACAATTCCGTACATACGAAGGCGAACCGCTTCAAGAGCAAGCTGCCCAAGCAGCAGTAAAAGGCAAATCACTATTGGCAATATTTCCTACCGGTGGAGGAAAATCGCTTACTTTTCAATTGCCCGCACTTATGGAAGGACGTTCTGTGCACGGACTCACAATCGTCATTTCGCCACTACAATCATTGATGAAAGATCAGGTGGATAACCTTGCTGATAGAGGTATTACTGATGCGGTAACTATCAACGGATTGTTAGATCCTATCACAAGAGCACTATCAATACAAAGAGTGCAAGACGGAGAAGCTTCACTTTTGTATATATCTCCCGAAATGCTTCGTTCAAAAACCATTGAAAAGATTTTAATGGCACGCCATGTTGTGAGATTCGTAATAGACGAAGCACATTGTTTTTCTTCATGGGGACAAGATTTCAGGGTTGATTATCTCTACATAGGCAAATTTATCCGAGAATACCAACAAAACAAAAGATGTAAAAAACCAATACCCGTTTCCTGCTTCACCGCTACGGCAAAACAGAAAGTGGTACAAGACATTTGTGACTATTTCAAACAAACCTTGAATTTAGATTTAGAATTATTTGCATCAACGGCTTCAAGGACCAATCTGCGTTATTCTGTCATACATGCCGAAAATAACGATGACAAATATTTAAAACTGAGAGGACTTGTAGCAGAATCCGATTGTCCTACAATCGTTTATGTATCACGTACCAAACGTACACAAGAATTGGCTGCCAAATTGACTCGTGACGGTTATAAAGCATTGCCATTCAATGGCAAAATGGATTCTGAAGAGAAGATTGCCAATCAAGATGCATTTATGAATGACCAAGTACGCATCATCGTGGCAACATCAGCTTTCGGTATGGGGGTCGACAAGAAGGATGTCGGACTTGTGGTACATTACGACATTTCCGACTCATTGGAGAATTATGTGCAGGAAGCAGGTAGGGCTGGCCGTGATCCCAGCCTCAACGCACGTTGCTATGTGCTTTATAGTGATAATGACTTAGACAAGCATTTTATACTGTTGAACCAAACAAAACTAAGTATTAGTGAAATTCAACAGGTATGGAAAGCTGTAAAAGATCTCACCAGACAACGCATGAAAGTTAGCTGCTCTGCACTGGAGATTGCCCGACAGGCAGGTTGGGATGATTCTGTATCCGATATTGAGACCCGCGTACGGACAGCTTTAGCAACTTTGGAACAAAGTGGATACTTGGTAAGAGGCAATAATGTACCTCATGTATATGCTACAGGTATCACAGTTAAAAATATAGACGAGGCAAGAAAACGCATATCAGCGTCACTACTATTTGGCAGTGACGAGATAGAGAAAGCCGTCAGAATCATCAAATCACTGATTTCACAGAAACATATTGCCAAAGCCCAAGATTCAGAAGCTGAATCACGAATTGATTATCTGGCAGATATACTGGGGATAAGCAAGAGTGAAATCATATCTGTTGTGGAGAGAATGCGACAAGAAGGTATATTGGCAGACAGTAAAGACATATCCGCCTATTTGTTAGATACCGGTGAATCGGAACGAAAATCGCGCACGCTCCTCGAACGTTTTGCGAAACTTGAACAATACATCCTCAATCATATTCCTGACAAATCTTTACGGACATCATGCAAGCAACTGAATGACGATGCAACAAACAACGGTATCAATACATCTAAAGAAAAAGACATCCGAACGTTACTCTATTTCCTCACAGTCAAGGGATATATCCGTAAGAAAGAGGATGCGGTTCATAATATGGAAATCAGCCGTCAAACAGATATGGAATCAACCATCAAACGTTTTGAAAGGCGATTGGAAATCAGCCGTTTCACAGTGGAATGGCTATATAAGTTGACCGCTGATACAGAAAAGCAAATCTCACAAAACAAAGCTGTTCAGTTTTCTGTAGTAGAACTTCTAAATCAAATAAAGTCAAATCCCCGGTCCCTTTTCAGCGGGCTTGACAACATACAATTGGAAGACGTGGAGGAAGCACTTCTTTATCTGTCAAAAATTGGTGCGCTGAAACTCGAAGGAGGTTTCCTGGTCCTTTATAATGCTATGAATATTCAAAGAATTAAGGACAATAAATCGAGATACAAGCAGGATGACTACCAAATGCTTAATGAATTCTACAAGCAGAAGATTCAACAAGTTCATATTGTGGGTGAATATGCCAATCTGATGGTAAGAGATTACAATTCGGCTTTACAATATGTTCAAGACTATTTCCAAATGGACTACAAGAAGTTTATCACAAAATACTTCAAGGGGGAAAGGGTCAGTGAAATACAGCGTAACCTGACACCACAGAAATACAAGCAATTATTCGGTCAATTATCCAAGCGCCAAATGGAGATCATTTCCGATAAAGATTCACGTTGCATCGTTGTCGCAGCAGGTCCCGGCAGTGGAAAAACACGTGTGCTAGTTCACAAACTCGCATCACTCTTACTGCTCGAAGATGTAAAACATGAACAACTTCTGATGTTAACGTTTTCAAGGGCAGCCGCAACCGAATTCAAACAAAGACTCATGGAGCTGATAGGCAACGCCGCCCACTTTGTTGAGATAAAGACATTTCACTCTTATTGCTTTGACCTTTTAGGAAGAGTAGGAAATCTTGAAGATACCAAAAACGTCGTCGCAGAAGCTACCGAAATGATTAATCAGGGAGAAGTGGAACCTAACAAAATTGGTAAGACGGTGTTAGTCATAGACGAAGCTCAAGACATGAGTACTGACGAATATAAGCTTGTAAAGGCCCTAATGACCAATAACGAGGAGATGCGTATGATAGCAGTAGGCGACGATGACCAAAATATCTATGAATTTCGCGGATCTAATTCCGAATATATGCACCGACTGACAAAGGAACCCGGAAGCAAGTTTTTCGAAATGACTGAGAATTATCGCAGTGCGCACCATCTAGTGAATTTCGCCAACGAATTTGTGAAAAGTATCGGTAAAAGAATGAAAAGCACCCCAATCACCTCTATGAGAAAAGAGAATGGTTGGGTTGGAGTGACATACTATCAATCAAAATATATGTATCAGCCACTCGTTGAAGAATTAATTCAACATCAGGCAAATGGCACTTCGTGTGTACTCACCCAAACAAACGAAGAAGCTGTAATATTAGTAGCTCTCTTACGAAAATATGGAATAAACAGCAAGTTAGTACAATCTATGGATGGTTTCCGTTTTTGGAATATGGCCGAAATAAGATATTTCCTAAGGTATATAGACAAACGGGCAAAAACACCCCTGATTCCGGAAGAATTATGGGATGATGCCAAACATACCACTTTTTCCACTTACAACAGAAGTCAAAGTTTGGTGTATGTAAAGCGTTGTGTGGAACTATTTGAACAAATCAACAAAGTAAAATACCTTAGTGACTTCAAAGAGTTTGTATTTGAATCATCGGTAGAAGATTTCTGTAACGTTTCAGGTACAGATGTCGTGATATCGACCATTCATAAAGCCAAAGGCAAAGAGTTCGACAATGTATATATGCTCATATCTGACAATTATTTGAAAGATGCTCACTTGATGCGCCGATACTACGTGGGAATAACACGTGCAAAAAACAGACTGTCTATACATACGAATAGCAATTGTTTTAATCATTTAAATGTAGACCAGTATTTTATTGACTCCAAAGAGTATGCAATGCCCGAAGAGATTGTTCTACAACTCTCTCATAAAGATGTCTATCTGGGATTCTTCAGAAAACTTAAACGAGAGATATTGGCATTAAGAGGCGGAGATCTTTTAAACTACGACAATTTCGTCTTGTATGATTTATTAACCAATAAACCTGTAGCCAAATTATCACAAAATATGCAGAATACATTGGCGGAATGGAAAGAAAAAGGATATGAAGTAAAATCTGCCTCTGTTCGATTCGTTGTAGCATGGAAACCTAAAGAAGCACCGAAAGATGAACCAGAAACAGCGGTTCTATTAGCCAATTTACTTCTTTCCCGATAATACCAAATATAAAGAAAAGTATCGCAAGAAACTTCTAAACGCAAAAAGCGTGCAACTCATTGAGCTGCACGCTTTTGCTTATTGTTTATTATCTGTTTCCTTATCGGAATCATTTGACTTCCTCTAAATTAATTTCATCTGATTATCAGATGGTTACAAGTGCCATGGTACAAATATGGTAATTTTATAACGTAAATATCCATATAAACAAAATTGGGGAACGCAGAACTGTAAGTGATTGATTTTTAGGTATTAAGTAAATTATAAAGATTGTATTCTTTGTACTGATAATACAGGTTATAACGAACCTGCTGGTATCAGTTATCTCCATTGAGGTATTATGCAAAACCAGCTTACACTTCCATTGGTTTTGGGAAGCATAGTGTCAAATTGAATGCTCATAAGGGGATAAAAATAAAATGACCACCGATTTGAGCATCGTTGAGAGGCTTTTTTTTGGGGGGCTGGTGTCGCAAGAGTACAACAACTATTCTATTCCGCCAAACTGTTACGGATGTTTCTGCAGCATGGCTTATTGTCATCAGTTTACGCAAGGTCTGGCTAATTCTCGCAACAATCTTATTTAGCAAATAAGGGATTACCATTAAACGGGAAAATAATATATTACTCTTATACATTACCGACCGGGCAAGTCTTTGTTATTAAAAATAACTCCATGTGCGGGCCTATATATTAATCAGTTTAATTTAGTATCTATATATAAAGGAAATAAACCAAACTAAACTGTTTTTTAAGTTGCTCGAAAAGCGAAAACAAGATCTCACCGCATTTATTAGATATACAATATGCAAGCACATTATTATTGATGTATAAATAAAAAACAGACCACGACACAGCTCAGCACAGTATCGCATCGGTTATAACACTAGCTAACAATATCTCACTACCGAACGTGGCTAAAATGCTGGGGCGTTCATCTACAAGAATGACACAACACTATACAAAGGTCTTAGACCAAACGATACTAAGGGATAGGAGGCTTTCTCAAAATAGAAATGCAAAAGTAAAATCTTACAAATTAGAACATAGTAATAAAAAATCTCCTGCTTTAGCCCTTATTTTCTTCAATTATAGGACTAAAAGCAGGAGATTTTTATGTTGTAGCTTACAGATTGTAAGTAAGATTATCTCTGTTTTTCATTTTGAAACAGCTTCACTTAAAATACTACAAGGAAGACTCTTCCTTTTTATCTTTTTGAACATAAATTATCACTATTAGCCAAGCTTTTAGGACTGAATGAGCAATGCTGCCATCTTGGTATATCTCTTTTCTGCGTGTAATATTCTTCTATAAAAGATTTTAATTCTTGTACATCATCAAAACCAATAACACATTTCATTTTTTCAAAATATTTCTTGGATTGCGCTCTAAAAAAGATTTCCATAGGTTTCCTTCTATATTCCGAATATATCAATGTTTGAGGATACCATCTTCTCCAATCATTGTGTATTAAATGTTCCGCTCTCAAAAAAAGCACAAAATCAGCTTGCATCAAATCAGAAAAATCAATACTCAAATGTTTTGCTCTTTCTTTTATTATATCTGCAAACAAAGATAATTTCCGGCAATTTAGCCGCCTATTTCTATAATCTAATGACTTCAAATAATTATAGAATATCAAATACCCCTCTACATCATAGCCATAACTATCTTCACTTCCCATATATTGTTTATCTAAAAACTCATCCAAATCTATAAATTTTTCATATTTCAATAGTATAGCAACATAATACAAAAACAGTTCATAAGCTATAAACTTGAAGACATCAAACTCATGTTCATAAAAGCTACCAGTTCCATGTTTTTTAAAATAAGGTATCAATTTTTCAAAGAAATGATAGAATTTATCAATTTTTATATCATCAGAGTATTGACAAATGGAAATGCAAATTTGAATAAATTCATTACGATAAGGTATAAAAGCATCTATTTTTTCAATCAGCTTATCGTCATATTCTTCTGGTTTACAATCTATTCTCAAAACTTCAATATTTGTTGAGAGGGTAACCAAATACTCTTCAATTGCACCATTCACATACGGCTTTGCCTCTTTCAATCCCAATAGCAGCCTTTTAGATAGAAATGAAGTTCCCAAAGCAATATCATCTCTTTCATTAAGAAATGCAGGTTGTTTCCCTATAGGAGGACGTTTGTATAAAGGTTTATCATATATCCAACGAAGTAATTTTTCAAAACTATCTGCATAATTTTCTGGCTCACAAAAATCTATATAGATTCTTGATTTGTAATACACTGGCAGATAAGCTTCACCGGTTTCATCTCGTTCAACGACAGCGGCAACAAATTTTTCTTGTTGTCTATTTTTATAAACTTCAGCAGAAATTATTTGTGTTTCAGTACCAACACCTCCGTCTCTTCCATTCGCTTTATCTGCATATTTCTTATCAGAAATAATTAAGACTTTCTGAATCTCTGTATCGCTAACCATTTTTTCCATAAAAGAATAGGAATCTTGCCCCTCTTTTAAATCCCATTTATCAATTATGACATGGACTCCGTTCTCTACTAATTCTTTAGCGAGGTTAAGAACCCAAGTTTCATGGTCTTGGTTAGTCCAACTATATGAAATAAATAATTTAATAGGATTTTCCATAGATACTATAAAGTTAAATGAAAGCAAAGATACAAATTCAATTGAACATATTAAGCAGTACGAGGTCAAACTTTTGAAAAACACCATTATTAATAATCAAACAATATAGAAACCAAGATAGCTATATTTCAACATTCCAAGAAACCAAGATTTCATGTTTTCATAATTTCAATTTCTGTAATGCCTTTCCAGCAGGTCTAAAATCTTGCTTTCCGGATAGATGTTTTTTCCCGGAAAGCTGTACGTAGCCCAATAACCACGTGTTCCCGTAATCCTGCAACGTCCATTTGCTGATGCAAAGCCGCCTGCACACTTCATCGCATGTCAGGTAGTGTTCATCGTTCAATACAGGACGATAATTCATTACCACGTACTCTACGTTTTCCCACACCATGTCAAGGGAGGAAAACAGTACAAGCATAGTATCGGAATCTTTCGTAATCAAATCCATGCGCCTACTTTTTAGAATACTTCCTTACTTGGTCAAGTAGAAAAGCTTCCTGGTCCGAAGCCTTGTAGTAAATCTTGCCGTTAATCTGCAAATAAGGCAGTTTTCCCATATCACGTCTGCATCGTCCGGGCTGAAACGTTCTGCAGGCGACAGGTTCCGCAGTTATCCAGCCATTTGTCATGCTTCCTGCGAGCGCATCCACACGTCTCGTAAAATTTTCAAACATCCGTCTCCAGAGTTCAAAGGTTTTCTTTTCAATCGTCACCATTTCCATAACTGATACGTTTATTCTTGTCAATACTCAGTTTTTCTTCACTGGTACAAATATATAAGACTGAATGATAGGTTATTCCCCTCTGTCCGTAAATGACCTTGCGTGTCCAAAAATGTCCACCGCCAACCCAAGAACGGATGAAAGAAACGAACCGATAGCAGGAACTCCGTTCTTTTCCGCTCCCTAAATAAGTAAGGTAATGAACACAAAACCGTTTTTCTATTTGTCGGCATTAATTTGGTGCAGAGCAGAGCAAAGCAATTCCAAACGGCTGACGTTTTGTTCTATACCGATTTTTCTTATTTTATTTGTAAAAGGCAACTGATAAATATAACCCAATGATACGATTGAAAACAAATAAAATAAAACTTAATGGAGTTATACAGAACAAATAACTAACTTTGTATTTTAATTATTTAAGATTCATGCTAAATACAGAAAACATACAATCACTCATTGATAGCGGAGAGGGCTACAATGTAGAATTTAAAGTTCGTGTCCCTTCAAAGGTTCGTGAACTTACAGAGGAAATATGTGCTTTCGCCAATGCAGACGGAGGATATGTGCTTATTGGAGTAGATGATGACGGGCAAGTAATAGATACTAACTTAGAAAATGATAAGCGTTCCGCCATTCAAGGTTCTATCAGCGAAATATCTCCTGCACTCCACTGTGAATTGTATCCCGCAAATGTTTGCAATAAAACTGTTTGGGTAATTGATGTTCCGTCCGGCAAGGATAAACCTTATATATTTTCCGGTTCTATCTATGTGCGTGAGGGGGCAAACTCACAGAAACTTCGCACAGCCGAAGAAATGCGCAGCTTCTTTCAGGAGTGTAACAAAATCTTTTTTGACCAAATACCCTGCCATTGGTTCAATATCAACACGGATACAGATGAACAGATGATTAAGGATTTCCGAACAGAAGCCAAACTAAGTCCGTCCATATCCGACAAACAAATATTTGAGAATTTGGAACTGTTTACCGAAAATGGTACAGCTAAAAACGGTGCGGCAATGTTCTTCGGCAAACAACCTGAACGAAAGTTTCCACATGCTGTTACAAGATGTGTTCTTTTCAAGGGAACAAATAAAGTCTATATCATAGATGATAAAACATTCGGAGGTTCATTGTACCAACAGTATTTACAGGCTATGTCTTGGCTGGAAAGCAAACTGCAAGTAGCTTATAGAATAGAGGGAGCGGGACCAAGAGAGGAAATTTGGGAAATACCTCTGACCGTATTTAAAGAGGCTATTATAAACGCCCTGTCGCACCGTGATTATTACGAACAAGGTGCAAGCATTATGATAGAAATGTTTGACGACCGGGTTGAGATTTCTAATCCCGGAGGGCTTCTGCCTGTTGTGGCTAAAGATTTCGGGCATAAAAGCATGACTCGTAATCCGCTAATATTCGGTTTATTTACCCGTATGCACTTGGTTGAAAGAGTTGCATCCGGTATTCCTCGTATGCAGGAAGCCATGAGGGAAGCGAATCTGCCCGAGCCGGAATTTCATACGGAGGGGATGTTTACAGTTGTGTTCAAAAGAGGTATCAGTATCAAAAATGATACCGTAAATGATACTGTAAATGATACTGTAAATTCCAAAGAGCAGGAAGTTTTAGATATTATTAATCAATATCCGGGACTTAATTCGTCTAAGATAGCTGAACTAATAGGAAAAAGTGTACCTACTGCTAAACGTTATCTAAATTCTTTGGTTAAATTAGATTTAATAGAATTTAAAGGTGCTCAAAAAACAGGTGGATATTATTCTAAAATAAATAATCGTGAGCAAAAGATATAACCATTTTCATATCTGAATAGATTTTGACAAAAAATGCCAGAATATAAAATTGACAATCTGTATTCTGAATATATGATGGGAAAAACAAATAAGTATAGTTTTCGTTTTCTATCCAATATCCAACTCTTTTACCCTTATTGCTTCAAGAAGCAAAATGTTGTGATCGGGACTATACTCTCCAGTAGTCAAATAGCATAAACAGCCAATTATTAAAAGTTCATCCGAAAAAATGCGTAGTTTTTATGGTTCTTCTATTATAGATCATGTACAGAAAAGTAATCATAAATTCACTAGTTAAAATATTATAATCCCACTGCGTAAAAATACTCAATTCACTGCGTAAAATGCAAAGCTACCTAATAAATAATTGAATATCATATAGTTATAAGCGTAAATTAATATACAATAAAGGCTTGTCAAATGATATATGAAGTAATTAAGCAAGAGAAAGAGTAATATTAATTAGAAATTGGAGAACAATCTAACTTTATTCAGCTATTCTTTACTAAGAAGGCGTAAAGAATATGCCATTAAAATGCGGTGTCTAATTAAAATCTTAATATACTGTAATTGAATGATTTATATGATTATTTGTTGCACATTATCTACTAATTTGTTGCGGTACAAATATGGTACAAATAAGCCATAAAAAAACAATAAACAAAGAAAGAAAACGCCAAATATAAAAAGCAGAAAAGGTGTGAAATCACCTGATTTTCACACCTTTTCTTATGGATGTTTATTGTTATTTATCGTTACTTACTTGACCTCCTCGAAGTCAGCATCCTGAACGTTATCTCCGTGCTTGCTGTTATCTTGCTGGCCAGCACCACCATTCATATCAGGACCAGCCTGTGCTCCACCTTGTGCACCGCTCTGAGCGTACATTTCAGCACTCGCAGCTTGGAAAGCAGTGTTGATTTCCGCCATAGCAGTATCGATAGCAGCCAAATCTTGTGCCTTGTGAGCATCTTTCAATTTCTGCAAAGCAGCTTCAATCGGAGCTTTCTTATCAGCAGGCAACTTATCACCTAATTCCTTCAACTGATTTTCAGTCTGGAAGATTACGCTGTCAGCCTGGTTCAGTTTATCGATTTTTTCACGTTCTTTCTTATCTGCTTCAGCATTAGCTTCAGCTTCAGCCTTCATCTTTTCGATTTCTTCCTTGCTCAAACCGCTGGAAGCTTCAATACGGATAGCCTGTTCTTTACCGGTAGCCTTATCTTTTGCAGATACTTTCAAGATACCGTTGGCATCGATATCAAATGTAACCTCAATTTGAGGAACACCACGACGAGCCGGAGCAATACCTGTCAAGTTAAACTGACCGATTGATTTATTCTGTGCAGCCATCGGACGTTCTCCCTGTAATACGTGGATAGTAACTTCCGTCTGGTTGTCGGCAGCAGTAGAGAATGTTTCACTCTTACGTGCCGGAATGGTAGTGTTAGCGTCAATCAACTTAGTCATTACGCCACCCAACGTTTCGATACCCATTGACAACGGAGTAACATCCAACAATACCACACCTTTGATTTCATCTGTCAAAACAGCACCCTGCACAGCAGCACCTACAGCTACAACTTCATCCGGATTCACACCCTTAGAAGGAGTCTTGCCGAAGAAATCTTCTACCAGCTTCTGAACAGCCGGGATACGGGAAGAACCACCTACAAGGATTACCTCATCAATATCGGCATTGTTCAAACCTGCATCGCTCATCGCTTTCTTACATGGTTCAAGACAAGCCTGAATCAATCCGTGAGCCAAAG
>OOAZ01000323.1_pt1 | contig 44025 bp, 36 predicted proteins | sample 1671221 | NCBI WGS metagenome assembly OOAZ01 (sample SAMN06348134, study PRJEB24527) | human gut metagenome | biome: human gut; feature: ankylosing spondylitis patient; material: feces | host: Homo sapiens | place: China | collected 2015-10
TATCATCATGCACCTGATCTGCATTACGATCCAGTTTGTGATCGCAGGTACTGTCAGCAAAAAGAATCCTTTCACTCTGATCAAAAATCAGATCCCGGGATACACAACTGCTCTGGGAACCCAGTCTTCCGCAGCTACCATCCCGGTCAACCTGGAATGTGCAAAGAAGGATGGCGTATGTGAGCAGATCCGCAACTTCGTAGTACCGCTCTGTGCAAACATCCACATGGCCGGTTCCATGATCACCATCACAGTTCCGTTCATCATGACTCTCGGTGTTGCAATGGTTGCATCTCCCGGTGCTCCCGGTGGTTCCATCATGACTGCCCTTCCATTCCTTTACATGGTATTCGGAGCAGAAGCCGGTGATCCGGACGGTGCCATCTGTGCTATCATGGTTGCCCTTTACATTACTCAGGATTCCTTCGGAACTGCCTGCAATGTATCCGGTGACAACGCCATCGGCGTGATCGTTGACACCATTTACAAGAAATTTATCGCAAAAACACCACAGGAGAATTAAACAAGATGTCTTTTATCAGTGTATTTGACGTTATGGGGCCCAACATGATCGGCCCTTCCAGTTCTCATACCGCAGGGGCTGCGCGCATTGCTTTCCTCGCCCAGAAGATGATCACGCCACCCCTGAAAAAAGTGGAATTCATCCTTTACGGTTCCTTCGCCAGAACATACAAGGGACACGGTACAGACCGTGCCCTCCTTGGCGGGATCATGGGCTTTTCCACAGATGACATGCGTATACGGAATTCTTTTGATATTGCCAGGGAACAGGGGATCGACTTTTCCTTTACTCCAAATGAAGCGGAAACCGATGTCCATCCCAACACTGTAGATATCCATATGGTCAATGAACAGGAACAGGAAATGACAGTCCGGGGAGAATCGCTGGGCGGCGGCAAGGTGCGTATTGTGCGGATCAACGGCGTGGAAGTGGACTTTACCGGCGAGTATAACGCCCTCATTGTGGTACAGCAGGACAAGCCCGGCGTGGTGGCTCATATCACGAAAATTCTCAGTGACCGCGGTGTGAACATTGCATTTATGCGCCTGTTCCGCGAGGAAAAAGGTCATACCGCCTACACCATCGTGGAGTCGGATGAACGCCTGCCCGAGGGCGTGGATCAATTACTGCTGGCAAACCCGAACATCCGTGATGTGATGGTCGTACAGCAGTAAGGAGGGAACACAGGATGAACATGGATTTCAAATCTGCAGAAGAGCTGCTGAATCTGTGCGAAGAAAACCAGCTGCCGATTTCTGAGGTGATGCGCCAGCGCGAGTGTCTGCTGGGCGAAGTACCCCGGGATTCTGTAAATCACCGCATGGGAAAGGCATGGGAGATCATGCGCTCTTCCGCCACCCAGCCGCTGAAAAAGCCCACCAAATCCATGGGCGGGCTCATCGGCGGGGAGGCGAAGAAGCTGGAAGCACACGATGCAAAAAAGAAGAGCATCTGCGGCGACGTGCTGGAAAAAGCCATTACCTATGCCATGGCAGTGCTGGAAGTAAACGCTTCCATGGGCCTGATCGTGGCCGCGCCTACTGCAGGTTCTGCCGGTGTGGTGCCAGGTATGATGCTGGCCCTGCAGGAGTGCTACCGGATCTCTGACCAGCGCATTGTGGATGCATTGTTTAACGCCGGAGCCGTGGGCTATCTGGCCATGCGCAATGCAACCGTGGCCGGAGCCGTGGGCGGCTGCCAGGCAGAGGTGGGCGTTGCATCCGCTATGGCCGCGTCCGCTGCCGTGGAGCTTATGGGCGGCACGCCGCAGCAGTGCCTAGATGCAGCTTCCACTGTGCTCATGAACATGCTGGGCCTTGTGTGCGACCCCGTGGGCGGCCTGGTGGAGTACCCCTGCCAGAATCGCAACGCTGCCGGTGTGGCCAATGCCCTCGTTGCAGCGGAAATGTCCCTGAGCGGGATCCGCCAGCTGATCCCCTTTGATCAGATGCTGGATACCATGTATGCCGTGGGCAAGCGTCTGCCCGCCGAGCTGCGCGAAACAGCACAGGGCGGCTGCGCCACCACCCCCGCAGCCTGCGCGGCCTGCGGCCTGTGCGGCTGAGAAAGATCGTTAAAAAATGAGGCAGGATTCCCGGGGAAAGGGATATCCTGCCTCATTTTTGGCTTTTTGGGTTTTAGTTCAGTTTCAGGTCGTTCTCTTTGATCCAGCCCAGCTTGCGCTCGATCTCACAGAAGATCACGCTCAGGACAGCGGGGAGAACGAAGCAGACGAGGACCAGAGCGGCCCAGTCCATCGGGGTGATGGCGGCCTTGGTGCCGGCGGCAATGTCGTTGATCCAGCCGGTGTAAACGCCGATCTGACCCACCAGGCCGCAGGTGCCCATACCGGAGGAGACGGCGGCACCGTTCATCTCCAGGTGGAACACGCAGGTGGCCAGAGGGCCGGTGATGGCGCTGGCCAGCGTGGGGGCGATCCAGATGCGGGGATTCTTGACGATGTTGCCCATCTGGAGCATACTGGTGCCCAGGCCCTGGCTGATGAGGCCGCCCACGCCGTTTTCCTGAAAGCTCATCACGGCAAAGCCCACCATCTGGGCGCAGCAGCCCGCCACAGCGGCACCTCCGGCCAGACCCGTCAGGCCCAGGGCCGCGCAGATGGCGGCGGAGGAGATGGGCAGGGTCAGCGCCACGCCCACGATGACCGAGACGAGGATGCCCATGACGAACGGGGCCTGCTCGGTGGCCCACATGATGAGGGTGCCCACCTGGCTGGCCGCCGCGCCGATGGGGGCGGCGATCAGCATGGAGAGGCCGACGCCCGCAAAGATCGTGACCAGCGGGGTGACAAGAATGTCGATCTTGGTCTCCTTGCTCACGGCCTTGCCCAGCTCTGCCGCCACAATGGCGATGATGAGGACGGCCAGCGGGCCGCCGGCTCCGCCCAGCGCGTTGGAGGAGTAGCCTACCGTGACCAGGCTGAACAGCACCAGCGGCGGGCAGTGGAGTGCCCAGCCGATGGCGACGGCCATGGCCGGGCCGCTCATGGCCGTGGCATAGCCGCCCAGGTCCACCAGCACGTCCAGCCCGGTCTGCTGGCCCAGTGTTTTGATGATGGTGCCGATGAGCAGGCTGGCAAACAGGCCCTGCGCCATGGCACCCAGCGCCTCAATGAGGTAGCGCTGCGGGGTAATGACGATGTCTTTTCGTCTTAAGAAATCTTTTACATTTGACATATCGCTTCCGCCTTTCCGTACGGTGTGTTCACAGTGCAGCAAAGCTGCATGGCCATCATGATACCATACACCTGTCAAGACAGCAAGAGGAAAATTGAAAAAAGAGAAGAAATTGCATCTTTTTTGCGCGGCAGGTGCAATTTTTGCGTGTTCTGGTTCGTATTCTGGATGGAGCGTTTTCTCTTGGATCCAAAAATCGGATTTGCAGTGCTGCTTCTGTGGCGCGGAACATTGACGGGAGCTTGGGTTTGGGTGTATACTAAAGAGGTCAAAATAGCGTTATCGGAATGCTCCGGGGGCTGCAGGGCGGCCCTGTGAAAATAAACGGGCGATGCAGGCCCGATCAGGCTGGAGGCAAGCAGGCGACATGAAACAGAACACTTCAAACTCGGCAAAGAAAGGCGCGCGGCGCGGCGCGGGCCAGGCCGTGGCAGCCATGGTCATGGCGCTTGCGGTTGCTGTGGGCGGCGTGGGCACTACGGCCCTGCTGGCAGCCCAGCCGGTGGGCCTGACCGTGGAGCCCTCCACCATCCAGTGGGAGGACGACTCCACCCAGACCAGCACCAATCAGAACCAGAAAAAACAGGAGCAGAAAAAGCCCACGGTCAAGGCGGAGAGCGAAGCTGCAACGGAGCAGCCCGCAGAGTCCAAAGCCGAGAGCACGGCAGCTTCTGTGGAAGAAAAAGCTGGATCCGCAGCGCCCAGCGTGAGCGAGGCGGCATCTTCCGAGGCTGCGCCCAGTGAGCCTGCGCAGGAGCCCGCTCCCGCAGACCCCATGGCGGGCGAGGGCACCGGGCTGGAACAGGAGAACGCGTTCCCCGTCTTCCAGCAGGAGACCGATGAACTGGCTGCGGAAGACCCCCTGAGCCCCCGGGTGGAGAATACCGCCATGGATGGGGCCGCAGACACGGCCGTGAGCACCGCCGGGGTCAACTCGGTGGAAGACGCGCTGGCCGAGGCCCAGATCAAAGATGAAAATGGCACCATCCTGCTGACGCCGGAGGAGATCCGGGCCGCGCTGGATGCCGGCACGCTGGATGAAGACAGCATCGACGCCCAGTGTCTGGCCGACGAGAACGGCCTGTTGAGCTGGCTGTGGAAGTGGCTGTTTGGCAAAAAAGAGGATAACACCCCTGCCCCGGTCTACTCCGGCTGGCGGACCGTGAACGGCAAGACCTATTATTATGACCAGAACACCAACAAGCCGGTCACGGGCATCCAGTCCATTGACAACAAGCTCTATTATTTTGATGCCGATGGTGTGCAGCAGAGCGCAAAGTTCGGCATTGATGTCTCCAAATACCAGTCCAACATTGATTTTGAAAAGGCCAAAAAGGCAGGCGTGGAGTTCGTCATCATCCGCATCGGCTACCGTGGCTATGGCTCCGGCACGCTGGTGCTGGACCCGATGTTCGAGCAGCATTTCACCAATGCCCGGAACGCGGGCCTGAAAGTGGGCGTCTACTTCTTCAGCCAGGCCGTCAACGAGAACGAGGCACGGGAGGAAGCCCAGGGCTGCTGGTATGTCCTGAACAGCCGCAAGCTGGATTACCCCATCTACTTTGATTCCGAGGCTTCCGGCGGCTCCAATGGCCGTGCCGATGGCCTGGGCGTCACCGACCGCACCAAGTGCGCCATTGCGTTCTGTGAGGAGGTCAAGGCGCTGGGCTACCAGCCGGGCGTGTACGCCTCCACCCTGTGGTTCCGCAACCGGCTGGATCTGAGCCAGCTGAGCCAGTACCCCATCTGGAACGCCCATTATAACGTGGCCAGCAGCCCCATCCCCTGCCAGATGTGGCAGGGCACCTGCACGGCCCGCATCCCCGGCTATAACGGCCAGATCGATGTGAACATCAGCTACATGGGCTGACGCCCTGAAAGAAAAACAGCGCTGCATCCAACCGGACGCGGCGCTGTTTTTTGCATATCATATAAAAATTCCCCGCGGGGGACACGGTCAGACCCTGCGCGGGGAGAGGTTCGGTAAACTTTTGCGGGACGGTTACTTCGTCCACTTGCGGAACTCGTCGTCGGTGCACTTGACGTAGTGGCTGCCGCTGACATGGTGGTTGGTGCCCTGGGTGTAGTCGATGCCGGAAGTGGCGTAGTCGTACGTCTCTGCCACGCGGCGCTTCTCGACCACGGGGTTGGGCAGCGGGATGGCGGACAGCAGGCTGCGGGTGTAGGGGTGGATGGGATTTTCAAAAATCTCTTCCGTGGTGCCCGTCTCCAGCAGGTGGCCCAGATGGAGCACACCGATGCGGTCCGAGATGTACTTGACCATGGACAGGTCGTGGGCAATGAACAGGTAGGCCGTGCCGGTCTCCTGCTGGATGTCTTTCATCAGGTTGACCACCTGGGCCTGGATGGACACGTCCAGTGCCGAGATGCACTCATCGGCAATGATGAGCTTGGGGTTCATGATGAGGGCACGGGCGATGCCCACGCGCTGGCGCTGGCCGCCCGAGAACTGATGGGGGTAGCGCTCGGCGTGCTCCGGGGCCAGACCGACCTTGGCCAGAATGGCCTCGACCTTGGCGCGGCGCTCCTCCTGATTCTGATACATGTGGTGGATGTCCAGTCCCTCGCCGATGATGTCCTCCACCTTTTTGCGGGGGTTCAGGGAGGCCATGGGGTCCTGGAAGATCATCTGCATCTGAGTGCGCAGGGTGCTGTTCTGGCTGTGGTTCAGCTTGCCGCTGATATCCTGCCCGTCAAAGGTGATCTTGCCTGCGGTGGGGTCGTACAGCCGGATGATGCTGCGGCCGATGGTGGACTTGCCCGAGCCGGACTCGCCCACCAGACCGTACGTTTCACCGGGATAAATTTCAAAGCTGACATCGTCCACGGCCTTGACGGTAAAGTTTTTGTTTACCTTGAAATATTGCTTCAAGCCCTCGACTTTCAGCAGAGGGGTAGCACTTTGAGCTGCCATGTTACTCCGCCTCCTCGATCTTTTTTGCTTCCGCTTTCATGCGGGCAATGCGCTGGGCCAGCTCCGGCGGCATGTCCACCTTGGGAGCGCGGGGGTCCAGCAGCCAGGTGGCCGCATAGTGGGTATCGGTGATCTTGAACATGGGCGGGTCTACCTCGTCATCAATGTTCAGCGCAAAATGGTTGCGGGGGGCAAAGGCGTCGCCCGGCTTCTCATGCAGCAGGTTGGGCGGCGAGCCGGGGATGGTGTACAGGCGGTCGTCGGCGGTGTCCAGATCGGGCATGGCGGACAGCAGGCCCCAGGTGTAGGGGTGGCGGGGCTCGTAGAAGATCTCGTCGATGGTGCCCGTCTCCACGATCTTGCCGGCGTACATGACGTCCACATAATCGGCGACTTTGGCCACAACACCCAGGTCGTGGGTGATGTAGATGACCGAGATGCCGCGTTCTTTCTGGATGGAGCGGATCAGCTCCAGGATTTTGGCCTGAATGGTCACGTCCAGAGCGGTGGTGGGCTCATCACAGATGAGCAGGTCGGGGTCGCAGGCCAGCGCGATGGCGATGACCACGCGCTGCCGCATACCGCCGGACAGCTGATGGGGGTAGTTCTTCATCCGCTTTTCCGCATCGGTGATGCCCACCTCTTCCAGCAGCTCCACAGCCTTTTTGTAGGCCTGATCCTTGGGCATTTTGAAGTGCCAGAGCATTCCCTCCATGATCTGCTTGCCGATCTGCATGGTGGGGTCCAGGCTGGTCATGGGGTCCTGGAACACCATGGCGATCCGCTTGCCGTTGATGTGGCGGCGGATCCACTTTTTGTCTTTCTGCAGCAGGTCCACGGTCTCAGGGGAGCCGTCGGCGTGGTGGTAGCTGAACTGGATGGAGCCGCTGTTGACGATGGCGTTCTGGGCCAGGATGCCCATGGCGGCTTTCATGGTGACGGACTTGCCCGAGCCGGACTCGCCGACCAGAGCCACCGTCTCGCCCTTGTACAGGTCGATGTTCACGCCGCGGATGGCGTGGACCTTGCCTGCGGTGGTCTTAAAGGTGATGTCGAGGTCACGCACCGACAGCACCTGTTCTTTTTTGTTTTCAGGCATGGTGTGTTCCTCCTTACATGCTCTTCATCTTGGGGTCCAGTGCCTCGCGCAGACCATCGGCCACCAGGTTGAAACTGAGCATCAGCAGGCTCATGACCACGATGGGCGGGATGATCTGGTAGGGGTGGGTGGTAAAGCTGTTGTACAGCTCACTGATGAGCGAACCCAGGGAGCACTGAGGCACTGGGATACCCAGACCCACGAAAGACAGGAAAGCCTCGGTAAAAATAGCGGTGGGGATGCTGAACATCACCTGGGTGATGATGGGTCCGATGATGTTGGGCAGCACTTCCCGGAAGATGATGAAGAAGCTGCCCGCACCCAGCGTGCGGGACGCCAGCACGAACTCCTGATCTTTCAGTTTGAGCATCTCGGCACGGGCAATGCGGCTCATGCCCACCCACTCGGTCAGCATCAGGGCAAAGATAATGGTGATCATGCCGGGCTGCAAGATCAGCAGCAGCAGGGTCACGATGACCAGACGGGGGATGCCGTTGGCCACTTCGAGGAAGCGCTGCATCAGCATATCCACTTTTCCGCCAAAGTAGCCTGAGATCAGGCCGTAACTCATGCCAATGACCATGTCGATGATGGCGGCAGCCACGGCGATGATGAGGGAGACGCGGGCACCCTCCCAGGTGCGGGTCCAGATGTCACGGCCATACAGGTCGCTGCCGAACCAGTAGTACACATCGTCCTTGCCTTTTTCGACGTAATTGTTGACGATCTTGGTGCCGGTGGTGGTGCTCATCTTCTCGCTGCCGTCCAGAATGCCGAAGCTCTCGATGCCCGGCACACGGGGGGCAAAGTTTTTCTGGCTCAGCTCCTGGCCGGAGTAGGTGTAGCTGTTCATGCCCGGGCCAAAGATGGCCAGCAGCACGATGAACACGATGAGGATGAGGCCCAGCACGGCGCTCTTCTTGCGGAAGAAGCGGATGCGGGCATCTTTCCAGAAGCTCTGGGCCGCAAAGTTGGAGTCCACGGCGATCTCATCGTCGTTGTGCTTGAGGGTGAAATCCGCCTCGTTGAACTTGTGCTCGGGGTACAGACCATCCACGGCCTGGGTGACGGCGGCGGCGGTGGATTCGCCGCCCAGCCGGATCGCTTTTTCTGCCATATCAGTCGTCCCCCTTTGCCAAACGGATGCGCGGGTCAATGATGCCGTACAGCAGGTCAACGACCAGCATGATGCCAATGTACATGGCGCTGTAGATAAAGCTCAGACCAATGACAACGTTGTAATCGTTGGACTGGATGGCCGTCACCAGCAGGCTGCCCACGCCGGGGATGGCGAAGATCTTTTCGACCACCAGAGAGCCGGTCATCAGATCCACGATCAGAGGAGCCAGCACGGTGATGATGGGGATGAGGGCGTTGCGCAGCGCGTGACGGAAGATCAGCGCCGGGCCGGAGATGCCCTTGCTCTCGGCCAGCAGCATATAGTCGGAGTCCAGCACCTCGATCATCTCACTGCGGGTAAAACGGGCAATGGACGCCATGGTGAACATGGAGAGCGACACGCTGGGCAGCACGCTGGAACCAAAGATGTCTTTTGCGGAGAACAGCATGGGGAACCAGCGGAGTTTGAAGCCGAAGGTATAGCTCAGTGCCAGCGCAAAGACGTAGGACGGCACCGAAACGCCGATGACCGAGATGATGGTGGCGACGGTATCAAAAATGGTGTCCCGCTTGAGGGCGGCGATGATGCCCAGCACCAGGCCCACCAGCGCACCCAGCGTGACGGCCATGCCGCCGATCTGGATGGAGATGGGCAGGCGGGCCTGCACCAGCTGGGAGATGGGCGTGTTCTTGGAGATGTTGTAGCTCACGCCCAGGTCGCCCCGGAGCATGTTGCCCACATAGCGGAAGAACTGGATGTAGATGGGCTGATCCAGACCGTACTTGGTGTACAGCGCAGCCCGCATGTCAGCGGTCAGCTTTTCATCGTTGAACGGGGAGCCGGGCATCAGCTGCATGAGGATGAACAGCACCAGCAGGATGGCCAGCAGCGTGAACAATGAGGTCAGAAGCCGCTTGAGCGTATATTTTTTCACGACGGGTGAACCCCCTTTTCTTTTGCAGTCGCGGTCAACCGTGCGCGAGCTGCGGACAGGTACAATGCCAAAAAGGCGCACAGTGGCTTTTGCGGGCCACTGTGCGGCCTTGTTCAGCAATGGATGTTCAATTAGACGCTCTTGGTGGTGCGCTTGTACACGCGGTTCAGAGCGCAGGGGTGATGCTCCACACCCTTGACGGCGGAGGAGATCATCTCGGCGTTGCACTGGCCGTACAGCGGGAAGATGACGGCCTGATCCAGCACGATGGCTTCCGCGTCGTACATGGCAGCCCAGCGGCCCTCGGGGTCGGTGCACAGGTCACCGGTGGTGCACTCGGCGATGATGGCATCGTAGTCGGCGTCGCTCCACAGACCGTAGTTGTTGGAGTTGCCGGTGACCCACATGCCCAGGTAGGTCATGGGGTCGGCGTAGTCGGGACCCCAGCGGGTCAGGCCCAGCTGGAAGTTGCCGTCCTGCATATCCTGCACACGCTGTTTCTTGGGCTCCACGGCCAGGTTGACGGTCAGGCCCTCCAGCGTGGTCTCCAGCTGCTCCTTGACGACCTGTGCCACTTTCTGGGGAGCATCGTCGGCATCAACGACCATATCAAAGGTGAACGAATCCTTGCCCAGCTCGGCCTTGGCAGCCTCATAGAACTCCTTGGCCTTGTCCGGATCGTATGCGCAGGAATCTGCAAACTTGGTCTGGTCGGCGCTGAAATCGCTGCCGTCGGGGCCGGTTGCAAACTGTGCAGGCACAGCGGTGTAAGCAGGGGCGGAACCATCTTTCAGCACATCGCCGGTAATGGCGTCGCGGTCCAGCGCAAAGGTCATGGCCTTGCGCAGGTTCAGGTTGGCCAGATCCGGCACAGCGTCCACGTTGGGGCTGATGTACCACAGGTAGCCGGCACCCACGCTGGTGAACTCGGGGTCATCCTTGACCTGATCGACCTGCTCGCCGTTCAGCAGGGTCATGTCCAGAGCACCGGTCTGGTAGCTCATCAGGGCCTGCTGGCTGTCCTTGATGACCTGGTAAGCCAGACCATCCAGAGAAATGGAGCCAGCGTCGTAGTAATCGGGGTTCTTGGCCAGCTCAAATGCGGTAGCAGCGGGCTGGTAATCGGTCAGGATGAACGCGCCGTTGGACAGCACGGTGTCGGGGCTGGTGCCAAAGGTGTCGGCGCAGGTGTTATAGAATGCCTCGTTGACGGGGTAGAACGTGGGGAAGTACATCAGGCTCAGGAAGTAGCTGACAGGAACGTTCAGCTGGACCTCCAGGGTCTTGTCGTCCACAGCGGTCACGCCCAGGTCGGTAACGGGCTTCTCGCCAGCAATGATCTCAGCGGCGTTGACCACCTGACCAATGTCGGACAGCATGTAAGAATACTCGGAAGCGGTGGCGGGATCAACGGCGCGCTGCCAGCCGAACACGAAGTCCGCAGCCGTCACGGCATCGCCGTTGGACCACTTTGCATCGCGCAGGTGGAACGTGTAGGTCTTGCCGTCCTCGCTGAGGTCATAGGTCTCTGCAATGGCGGGCACGGCAGAACCGTCTGTATCCATCTGCATCAGGCCGTCGGTGTAATCGGCGATGACCTCAAAGGAGGTGCCGTCGGTGGCCACCTGCGGGTCCAGAGACTGGACCTCGGTCTCCAGCATGACGTTCAGGGTGCCGCCTGCAGCCGTGCCAGCAGCTGCGGAACTTGCACCGGAAGCTGCGGTAGAAGCAGCAGCCGTGGAGCTGGAAGAACCGCCGCAGGCCGTCAGGGCCAGAGCAGCAGCGGAGACACCTGCAGCAGCCAGGAAGCTGCGGCGCGAAATACGACGATCGAATTTCATAATATCTTTTCCCCTCCCTTCACCGCTTTAAAGCTATAAAGCGATATCTTCTAAAAAATGCACAGGGCGGTCTGCTCCCCCTCTGGAGCTTCACACACCTTTGTGCTATGGCTGCATTATACTCCCCGTTGCACAAAAAGAAAAGTGGTTTTTTGCTGTTTTGACGGAAAAGTGGGTGATTTCTGTGAAATGCCCAATGATGCAAAAAATCTACTTGCTAATTTTTGTATAGTTTTGCTCTTGTGCTGTATCTAATGCGAGGACAACTCACGCGAAATAAGTAGTACTTGTATTTTATACAAGGACGAATCTTGCGGGCTGCTTTGTTTTTGAAAGAAAACGGCTCATTTTTCTTTCTCGCCACTTGAACAATCGTCATCTGTTTTTACACCGGAAACAAAAAGAGCCGCTGCAAACGCAGCGGCTCTGAAACGATGAGATTTTACTTTGCGTATTCGACGGCACGGCTCTCGCGGATGACATTGACCTTGATCTGGCCGGGGTAATCCAGCGTGTCCTCGATCTTCTTGGCAATGGAGCGGGCCAGCAGGATGACCTGGTCGTCGCTGATAACGTCGGGCTTGACCATGATGCGGACCTCACGGCCTGCCTGCACGGCAAAGGCCTGTTCCACACCCTCAAAGCTGGAAGAGATCTCCTCCAGATTCTCCAGGCGCTTGACATAGCTCTCCACGTTCTCACGGCGGGCACCCGGGCGGGCAGCGCTGATGGCGTCGCAGGCCTGGATGATGAATGCCAGCGGGGTCTTGGGCTCCACGTCGCCGTGGTGGGCCTCAATGGCGTGGATGACCTGGGTGTTCTCTTTATACTTGCGGCAGATGTCCACACCGATCTGGACATGGCTGCCCTCGATCTCGTGGTCCAGTGCCTTGCCGATGTCATGCAGCAGGCCGGCGCGGCGTGCCAGCGTGACATTGACGCCCATCTCGCCTGCCAGCAGGCCGGCCAGCCAGGCCACCTCCATGCTGTGGGTCAGAGCGTTCTGGCCAAAGCTGGTGCGGTACTTCAGGCGGCCGATGAGCTTGATGAGGTCGGGGTGCAGGCCATGGATGCCAAGCTCCATCACGGCTTTCTCGCCCTCCCGTTTCATCTGCAGCTCCAGGTCGTGGCGGCACTTCTCCACCGTCTCCTCAATGCGGGCGGGGTGGATGCGGCCGTCACCGATCAGGCGCTCCAGCGTCATGCGGGCCACTTCGCGGCGGGTCTGGTCAAAGGAGGACAGGGTGATGGCCTCCGGGGTATCGTCGATGATGAGGTCCACGCCCGTGGCGGTTTCCAGCGCGCGGATGTTGCGGCCCTCGCGGCCGATGATGCGGCCTTTCATTTCATCGCTGGGCAGCGGGACGACGCTGACCGTGGTCTCACTGCAGTGGTCGGCAGCGCAGCGGCTGATGGCCTGGCCCACCAGATTGCGGGCGATGTTCTCGCAGTTCTCTTTCAGGTCGGTCTCATAGGCGGCCACACGGACAGCCTTTTCGTGGGTGAGCTCCTCATCCACCTTGTGCAGCAGCACCTCGCGGGCGTCTTCCTGGCTCAGACCGGCCAGCGTTTCCAGCCGCTCCATCTCCTTGGCGCGCAGGGCGTCTACCTCGGCCAGATGGGCGTCGGCTTCCTCGTGCTTCTTTTTCAGTTCCTCTTCCTTGCGCTCCAGCGCTTCGGTCTTGCGGTCGAGGGCGGTCTCTTTCTGGTCCACGCGGTTTTCCTGGCGGCTGATCTCGGCGCGGCGCTGCTTGATCTCCTTGTCGGCTTCGGCTTTCTGGGCGTCCACTTCGGCTTTCAGCTTGAATGCCTCGTCTTTTGCTTCCAGGATGGCTTCTTTTCGTTTCTGGTCTGCGGTCTTGATCGCTTCGTTCACCAGGCGGGTAGCCTCGGCCTCGGCACTGCCGATCTGAGCCTCAGCGGTTTTTTTACGGTTGTTATAACCAATAAAATAACCCGCGGCACCTGCCACAACGGCGATCACGACTACGACCACAATCACTGCGATTGTGGGCATCGTGTTCACTCTCCTCAAAAAATCAAATTTAATGAGACGCTGCGAAACAGGGCGTGGGTTTTTGAAAAAATCCAGCTTTCAACGGAAAAGTGACAACAAAACGATACGCAGAGGAGAAAACTCCCCCTGCGGGCGGAATGATGCAGCTTTTTGATTTACAAGTTTATCTTATAAAAACGGGCAGATGAAGCCCCATTGAAATATTGGTTGCGGAATGCCCCGGCACGCAGCGTCAAGGATTCCATACTACTATCTATATTACGAGAGATTCCGGACATTGTCAAGGGAGAAGCTTGTTTGAAGGCGAATTATTTTGAAAAATATTTTACTCCAGATACATCCGGCGCAGCCGCATGAGGCGGGCGGGGGTCAGGCCGTACTCGGCTTCCAGGTAAGCGTCGGTGGTGCCGTACTGCTCCCGGATGGTCTGTAAGACGAACGGCCCGTCGTCCGGGTGGACGCCCGAGATGCCCAGGTAGAAGTATTTCTGCTCCGGCCGGGCGGCGATCTCCTCGGCGTGCTCGGCCCACAGGGCCTCGATCTCTTCCTTGCGGCAGGTGTTGGACTGGACGAAATCGGCGCAGATGGTCTCATCGGAAGCGCCGAGGGCCAGCAGGATGAGCATGGCGGCCACGCCCGTGCGATCCTTGCCGCCGGAGCAGTGGAACAGCACCGGCGTTTCACCGGCTTCCAGCGCCCGGAACAGCTCTTTGTAGGCCTTGTTGCCGTGGAGCATCCGCTCGTACATGGCCCGGGCCATCCGGTTGCCCTCGTCGGGCATCCCTTTCAGCAGGGTGAAGCGGTCTTCCGGGGAGAAATCCACTTCTTTGCCGTCTTCGAGGCAGAGGCCGCAGATCTGCACCAGCCGGGCACCGTCCGGCACATAGTCCGGGGCCGCTGCGGCTTCGGTGCCGCTGCGCAGGTCAAGGATGAGGCGGAGGCCCAGGCTGTCCAGCAGCTTGCGGTCCGCCGCGCTGGTCAGGCAGGCCGTGGTGATGCCGCGGTAGATCTGCCCCCATTTGACGTGCTTGCCCTCGTCGGCCTCATAGCCACCCAGCTCCCGGAAGTTGTGTCCGCCCGCAAAAGGCAGGGGGGTGCCGGGTGCCGGGTGCACGGGCGCGGCAACGGCCGGGGCGGTGCTGGAAAGCACCGGGAAGTTGTAGAACGGCTTTGCCGGGCGTCCGCGGCGGGGCGGCAGGCTGGCGGCCCCGCCCAGCACCTCCATCAGATAGCTGCGGAGCAGGTCGATGTAGGCGGAACTGTGGTCCCGGCGCTGCACCAGCGAGACACAGAGCGGGGGCAGGTCTTCCAGCAGAACGTCCCGCACCCGGTCCAGCTCCCGCCGGGCCCCCGGCTCGTACCGGGTCAAGCAGGTGCAGAGCTGCTCCTGTACTAAATAATAAGCCTGATAGAAGCTGGGGCCCACCTCCGCGTCCGGCGCAAAGCCTGCCCGGGCGCAGCTGTCCCACAGAGGGGCAAACAGATCCTGCCGCAGGCTGGGCAGCAGCACGCGCTGGCCCCGCAGCTCGGCGAGGGGAACGCTCTCTTTCTCCCAGAATGGGTGCCCCCGGGGCACCAGCAGGCAGGCGGGGTCGGCCCGGAGGGTGGTGCGGGCCAGCACCTTGGCGGCGCAGCCCAGGTCCATCACAAGGCCGGCGTCCAGCTCTCCCTGCTCCACGCCATCGGCCACGGCATCGTTGGCCAAAAGGCGGAACCGCATTGCAATGTGGGGGTACTGCTGGCGGAATTTGTCCAGCTGCGTTTCCAGCCCGGGCAGGTAGTCCGGCACGAGGGACACGCTGATGCCGATGCGGACGGGCTGGGCAGACTGGATCTCCGCGTGGAGGGCGGCCTGCATCTGCTGGAACTGCTCCACCACCGGCGCGGCATGGCGCTGCAGGCTCACGCCCCGGTCGGTGAGGGAGAGCTTGTGGTGGGCGCTGACGAACAGCGGGCCGCACAGCTCGGCTTCCAGCGCGGTGATGCACTGCCGCAGTGCCTGGCGCGACAAAAACAGCCGCTGGGCGGCGCGGGTATAATTCATCTCTTCGCACAGGACCAGAAAATAGTGCAGCTGGCGGATATCCATGGGCCCCTCCTGAAAGCAGTGCTGCGGATGCACTGTAATATATTAAAGAATAACGCGGTTTCCGTGAATTGTAAAGAAGATGGGAATAAAAAACATGAAAAATGCGCAACCAGACCGCATTTTGATTGACAGGACATTAACAAGGTGGTATCATTAAACTCGCCTGAATCTAAAAGTATAATAACATACCAGCTTGATAGGTTTTGTGGCAAAACAGCCCGGCACCCTTTCAACCGGGCGGATGATAAAAGGAGATTTCACCATGGCATCTAAATATTCCATCAGCCGCCGCAGCTTCCTGAAAGCCGTCGGCGCAGGCTCTGCCGCAGCGGCAGCAGCCGGTGTCCTGACCGCCTGTGGCGGTTCCTCCAGCAGCACCGCGTCCTCTGCTGCGTCCACTGCTGCTTCTGCCGCTCCTGCTACCACCGAGCTGGCCGCGGAGCAGGTGCTGAACCTGATCTACACCGACCTGTCCCTCATTGATGTCAACGATGTCCGCAACTCCAACGAGTTTGAAGTGCTGACCGCTGTGCAGGAGGGCCTGTTCCGCACCTTTACCGATGAGAACGGTGTGGATGTGGTCGAGAACGCGGGCTGCGAGAGCTACGATGTCTCCGACGACGGCCTGACCTATACGTTCCACCTGCGTGAGGGCATGGTCTGGAGCGATGACCAGCCCGTGACCGCCCAGAACTATGTGGACAGCTGGCTGCGTCTGGTCAACCCCGACCTGGCTTTCAGCTACGCGTTCCTGGCTTACGGCATCGTGGGCGCGGAGGATTACTGCGAGAACGGCGGCAAGCTGGAAGATGTGGCTGTGGAGCTGGTGGATGACCTGACGTTCAAGGTTACCCTGACCACCCCGGACCCCGCCTTTATTAAAAAGGTTGGCATGGTCTGCTTCTACCCCGTCCGCAAGGACCTGATCGATGCAGCTGAGGCCGCGGGCGGCAACTGGACCAACGATTATACCCTGCACGTTTATAATGGCCCGTTCTACATCAGCGACCGTGTGCTGGAAAACAACATGACCCTGAAGAAGAACGAGAAGTATTGGAACGCCGACGAGGTCACCCTGACCCAGATCAATCTCCGTGTCGTCGATGAGACTTCTACCCAGGCTCAGCTGATGGAGAGCCAGCAGATCGATGTGCTGAAGCTGACCGATTTTGAGTATGTGGACCGCTGGCAGAATAAGGTTGCTGACGGTACGTTCCAGTACTTCGGCAAGGACGAGCCCAGTGTGAACTATCTGGTGCTGAACCAGCACACCGAGGACGGCGCGACCGGCGGCCCCTCCGGCGTGATGCTGAACCCCAAGTGCCGCAAGGCCATTGCACTGGCCTTTGACCGCGAGGAGTTCAACGCCATGTTCAAAGAGGGCCTGGTTACCACCGCTTACGGCGTCATCCCCTACGGCATCACCGTGGGCGAGCAGGAGTTCCGCGCGGCCAATCCGGAACCCTATGCAGACGAGGATACTTCTTCCGATACCATCAAGGCCCTGTTTGAAGAGGGCATGGCCGAGGCCGGCGTGGCAGGCACTGTCTCTGACGTGACCCTGACCGTCATCTCCTACGGTGCCACCACCGAGAAGACCAGTCAGCTGGAGTGGTTCAAGCAGCAGCTGGAGGGGAACCTGGGCGTCAAGGTCCAGATCGACACCTACCCCGATTCCAGCACGTTCGTGGCTGCCCGCAACGCCCAGCAGTACGATTTCTACCTGCAGGGCTGGAACGGCGACTACAACGACCCCATGACGTTCTTTGAGCTGTGGGTCACCGGCAACGGCTACGCCAAGTTCATGGGCGGCTACTCCAACCCCGAGTACGACGAGATGATCGAGAAGGCCGGCGCCAGCCAGGACGATGCCGAGCGCATGGAGCTGTTCGGCAAGGCTGAGAAGCTGCTGCTGGACGAGGGCGGTCTGGTGCCTCTGTACTATGATAACAGCCAGATCTATGTCCAGGGCTACGTCTCCGGCCTGAGCATGCCTATGTTTGGTTCTGACTTCGAGTTCTCTCGTGTCAAGATCCTGGCACACTGATCCCGATAAAACTCTCGCTTTTGGAGAGAGCGGGGAGAGCCACAGCGTTCTCCTCGCTTATTTTTGTATTCCGGGGTCACCCCGATGCCCGGATAAAAAGAGGATTTAGCTGCTATGAAAATGCTACAATATACGGTGAAACGGTTTGTGATCATGCTGTTCACCCTGTTCATCATCGCAACAGCAACGTTCTTCCTGCTGGCAGCCACCCCCGGTGATGCCCTCTCGGCCCGCGTGGAAAAGCTGCCTGACAGCGTGGCTGCCCGCATGTATGCGAAATACGGCCTGGACAAGCCCGTGATGGAGCGCTACGTCATCACCATGAAAGGCCTTGTCCACGGCGATTTTGGCGAGTCTATCATTTATGAGGGCCAGACCGTCCAGTCCATCATCAAGGAAAAAGCCCCCATCTCGGCCCGGCTGGGCATCCAGCAGATGCTGCTGGGCGTTTCCCTCGGTCTGGCACTGGGCGTGCTGGCAGCCGTGAAAAAGGGCTCGTTCTGGGATTATCTCGTCGTGGCCCTGTCCATTTTGCTCATCTCCGTGCCAAACCTGGTGTTTGCGCTATTGCTGCAACAGGTGTTTGCGGGCAAGCTGGGGTGGTTCCCGGTCATCGGCTGGCCCAGTGACCACCTGTGGACCAGCGGCTGGAACTACACCGTGCTGCCCACGCTGGCGGGCTGCTTTGGCTACATCGCGTCCTATGCCCGCCTGCTCAAGGCCAGTATGCTGGATGTCATGAATCAGGATTACATCCTGACTGCCGAGTCCAAGGGCCTCACCCACCGGGAGGTCATCCTGCACCACGTCCTGCGCAACTCGTTCATCCCCATCGTGACCAACCTCCCCATGAGCGTGGCCATGTGCATCACCGGCTCGTTTTTCATTGAGAGCGTCTTCTCCATCCCGGGCCTGGGCCTGTACTACGTCAATGCCGTGGCGGCACAGGATGTCACCATCGTCATGGGCGAGACAGTCATTCTGGCAGCGCTCTACATCATCGTGGTCTTTGTGACCGATATTCTGTACACCGTCGTCGATCCCCGCATCCGGATCCGCGGCGGCAAGCGGTAAGGAGGCGCGGCATTATGAGTGAAACTGCAAAATTCCTCACCCCGGAGCAGGCAGCCCGGGTGGACCACAGCCGCTTTGACGCGGAAAAGATCGACCGTCCCACCATCACCTACTGGCAGGGCGCGTGGCGCCGACTCAAGAAGAACCCGCTGGCTGTCGTCGCCATGGTGATGCTGGCCGTGGTCCTCTTCTTCGTGCTGCTGGGCCCCACCATCAACGGCCAGGAGTACATCAAGATCAACGCGTCCATCAAGAATACGGCTCCGAACAGTGCCAACTGGTTTGGCACCGACACCATGGGCCGTGATATCTTCTGCCGTGTCTGGATCGGCGCCCGGCTGTCCCTCATCGTGGCACTGGTCTGCTCCACCATCCAGATCGTGGTGGGCTGCGCCTATGGCGGTGTCATGGCTTACTTTGGCGGCACCGTGGACAGCGTGATGATGCGTGTGATTGAGGTCATCACCTCGTTCCCCTCTCTGCTCATCACCCTGCTCATCATGATGGTGGTGGGCCAGAACGTGGGCGGCCTGCTGTTTGCCATGTGCATCACCTCCTGGTGCGGCACGGCCCGCCAGATGCGCGGCCAGCTCATGCAGCTGCGGGAATCCGAGTATGTGCAGGCGGCCCAGATGATCGGTGCCTCCCCGGTCCGCATCATCATCAAGCACCTGCTGCCTAACACCGTCAGCATCCTGATCCTGAACCTCTGCTCCAGCATCCCCAGCTATATCTTTACCGAGGCCAGCCTGAGCTTCCTCGGCATGGGCCTGTCCAGCGATGTCATCAGCCTGGGCGTCCTTATCAGCCAGGGCAAGGCCAAGATGGATTTCTACCCCTGGCAGCTGTTCTTCCCGGCGGCAGTGCTCTGCATTGCGGTGCTGGCGTTCAACCTGCTGGGCGATGGTCTGCGCGACGCGCTGGACCCCCGCACCATTGAATAAGGAGGCTGCGACATGAGTGAAAAACTGTTGGAAGTCAAAAATCTGCGGGTCTCCTACCACACCTATGCCGGTGAGGTACAGAGCGTGCGCGGCGTCAGCTTTACGGTAAACAAGGGCGAGACGGTGGCCGTTGTTGGCGAGTCCGGCTGCGGCAAGTCTGTTACGGCCAAGAGCATCATGCGGCTGATCAAAACGCCGCCCGCTGAGATCAAAGAGGGCAGTGAAATTATCTTTGACGGCGAGGATGTGCTCCAGTTCAACGAAAAGCGCCTCTGCGCCTACCGCGGCGGCGAGGTGGCCATGGTGTTCCAGGACGCGCTGGCGGCCCTGAACCCCACCATGACCGTGGGCAACCAGATCATTGAGAACCTGCGCCACCACACCAAGCTGAGCAAAAAAGAGGCCAAGGCCCGTGCCGTGGAGCTGCTGCGGATGGTGGGAATCCCCCAGCCGGAGAGCCGGGTGGACCAGTACCCGCACGAGTTCTCGGGCGGAATGCGCCAGCGCGTGATGATCGCCATTGCGTTTGCCTGCGACCCCAAGCTGCTCATCGCCGATGAGCCCACCACGGCCCTGGATGTGACCATTCAGGCCCAGATCATCGACCTCATCAAGGCACTGCAGAAAGAAAAGAACGCCTCGGTCATCCTCATCACCCACGACCTGGGCGTTGTGGCCAATATCGCGGACCGCATCGTGGTCATGTACGCCGGCCAGATCGTGGAGCGGGGCACCAGCATTGAGGTGTTCCACCACCCGCGCCACCCCTACACCAACGCCCTGCTGGAAGCAGTGCCCCGCCTGGACCTGCAGAACAAGCAGCAGCTGGCCAGCATCGAGGGCACCCCGCCTGACCTGATCGCGCCGCCCAAGGGCTGCCCGTTCTGCACCCGGTGCAAGTATTGCATGGAGATCTGCTGCGAGCAGCAGCCCCCGGTGCTGAATTTTGGCGACGGCCACGAGGCAAGCTGCTGGCTGTATCAGCTGGAAACGCCTGCCGCCGACGCACCCTTTACACAGGAGGCCCACTATGAAGGATAATGTTGTGCTGGAAGTCAGCCACCTGAAAAAATACTTCGACCTCGGCCATGGCCGCACCCTGCACGCGGTGGACGACGTTTCGTTCAGCATCCGTGAGGGTGAGACGCTGGGCCTGGTGGGCGAGTCCGGCTGCGGCAAGACCACCTGCGGCCGCACCTGCCTGGGCATGTACAACAAGACCGATGGACAGGTGCTCTACCGGGGCAAGGACGTTCACGCCCTGAAAGGCAGTGAGCTGTTCGCCTATAAGCGGGAGGCTCAGATGGTCTTCCAGGACCCGTACGCTTCCCTGGACCCCCGCATGACCGTCAGCGATATCATCGCCGAGGGCATGGATGTCCACCACCTGTATCAAAACAAGGCCGAGCGCGCCGAGAAAATTTACGGCCTGCTGGAAAAAGTGGGCCTGAACAAGGAGCATGCCAACCGCTTCATCCACGAGTTCTCCGGCGGCCAGCGCCAGCGCATCGGCATTGCCCGTGCCCTGGCCATGGAGCCCAAGTTCCTCGTGATGGACGAGCCCATCTCGGCGCTGGACGTTTCCATTCAGGCACAGGTCATCAACATGCTGATCCGCCTGCAAAAGGAGATGGGCCTGACCTACCTGTTCGTGGCCCATGATCTTTCCATGGTCAAGCACATCTCGGACCGTGTGGCCGTCATGTATCTGGGCCAGATCGTGGAGATCACCCGCTCGGAGGAGCTGTACAGCCACCCGCTCCACCCCTATACCCAGGCGTTGCTCTCGGCCATCCCCATCCCGGACCCCATCATTGAGGCCGAGCGGGAGACCAAGCGCATCCATCTGGAGGGCGAGGTCACCAGCCCCATCGACCCGGCTCCCGGCTGCCGCTTTGCCAGCCGCTGCCCCTACGCCACCGCCCGCTGCAAAGAAGCGACCCCCACCCTGAAAGAGGTGGGCACCGGCCACGAGGTGGCCTGCTTCCGGGTGACGGGCGAATAAGCGGGGCGGCTCCATGCAAGACAAAAAAGCTGGGAACCGCTTTGCCCTGCTCCTGAAAGACGCCGGGAAAGCTTTTCTTCTTGGGCTGGCTGTGGCGGCAGGCGTTTTCATCCTGCTGCTTGCAGTGGGCGCGGTGAGCCATGGCTTTTCCGCGCTGGCCGGGCTGGAGCTGGCCCGGCGGGGGCTGTTCATCGTGGGGGCACTGGCCCTGCTGGTGAGCGCCGGAGCCCTCCTCCTGCCTGAAAAAGCGGCCTCCGTCCGCGAAAAGGACGGCTGGACTGCCCGCTTTGGCCGCTTCGGCCTCTTCGGGGTGCTGTTCTGCGCCGCCGCGGCTATTTTGCTCGTGGCCGGTGTGCTGGATGGCTGGATGTATTCTGCATTCGTTTAAGGTTATGCCAAAGGCTCTCCCTTTGGGAGAGCTGGTGCGTCAGCGCCTGAGAGGGCAAGCCCGGTAAAATAAAACATAAAAACACAGCGATACGATGTCTCTGACAAACAGAGATCGTATCGCTATGTTTTTTGCTTTTTGTCAGCATCCTTGCCCTCTCCGTCATTGCTTCGCAATGCCACCTTGCCCCCTTCTGGCACTTTCGTGCCACCTCCCCCGGCCGGGGGAGTCTTTCAAAGGGAGAGGCCTTGGCAAAGAAAAGAGACTGTGCTACAATATCACACGGAAAAGGAGGGGAGAGCCCATGCCGCACCGCACGCTGCAGGAAGAAGAGCGAAGCCTTTGGACGCTCTTTGGCACGTTTTTTAAGATCGGTCTGTTCACCTTTGGGGGCGGCTATGCCATGATCGCCCTGCTGGAAAATGAGTTCATCACCAAAAAGCACTGGCTGGGCCGGGACGAGTTTCTGGATATGGCTGCCATTGCCGAGTCCACCCCGGGGCCGGTGGCCATCAACAGTGCCACCTATCTGGGTTATAAGCTGGCCGGGGTGCCGGGGGCGGCCGTGGCCACGGTGGCCGTCTCCCTGCCGTCGTTTGGCATCATCTACGCCATCTCCCTGTTTTTTGACCAGTTCACATCCCTGACGGTGGTGGCGCACGCTTTTCAGGGCATTCAGGTCTGTGTCATCTACCTCATCTTCTTGGCGGGCGTCCGGATGCTCAAGGCGCTGGAGCGCACGCCCCTCAATGTGGGCATCCTGCTGGTGGTCATGGCCTGCATGATCGCGTTCTCTCTGCTGGCGGTCAAGTTCTCCTCCATCGCGTTCATCCTCCTCAGCGGCATGGTGGGCGTGGCCGTCTGGTGGACGGGCAGAAATCAGAAAGGCGGGAGGTGAGCGGGATGCTCTGGCAGTTGTTCTGGACGTTTCTGGAAATCGGTGCCGTCTCCTTTGGCGGCGGCTACGGCATGATCTCTCTCATCCGGGAGAAAGTGCTTCTCCACGGCTGGCTGGAGGAGGCGCAGTTTTTGAGTTTTATTGCTGTGTCGGAGTCCACCCCGGGGCCGCTGGCCATCAATATGGCAACGTTCATCGGGGCCTCGCAGGCCGGTATGGCGGGGGCGATCTGCGCCACGCTGGGGGTGGTGCTGCCCTCGTTTTTCATCATCCTGCTCATTGCGGCGCTCATCCATAATCTGTTGCAGTACGCGGGGGTCAACGCGTTCCTCTCCGGCATCCGGCCCTGTGTGGTGGCCCTCATTCTGGCCACGGCCGTCACCATGGGCCTGAGCAGTCTGCTGGGCGTCTCCACGCTGGCGGACACCCCCGCCCCTGCCTGGCAGGGCATCGGCATTCTGGCGGCCCTGCTGTTGCTCCATTTTGGCTGGCAGAAGTGGAAAGGCAAAGCTCCCTCCCCCATTGCGATGATCTTAGTCTCCGCAGTGCTGGGCATGGTGGTCTATCACTGAAAATTTTGGACTTTTTCAATTGCGGACGTTTGGCGTAAATGGCATGTGGTTCTTGACATTTTGGTAAGGGTGCGTATAATAAAAAGTACGAACGAAGTATGTGTGCATGGTTCTCATGAACGCAACAAGAAGCCCCGCGGTAGTAGCAATACCGCGGGGCTTCTTGCGCTTTGCAATTTAATTTTAAGATCAATCGTCGTCGCTGTCCAGCTTGAGCACGGCGGTAAAGGCCTCGCTGGGGAGCTCGACACTGCCCAGCTGGCGCATCTTCTTTTTGCCCTCTTTCTGCTTTTCCAGCAGTTTCTTTTTGCGGGAGATGTCGCCGCCATAGCACTTGGCAAGCACGTCCTTGCGCATGGCCTTGACGGTCTCGCGGGCAATGATCTTGCCGCCGATGGCCGCCTGCACCGGGATCTCAAACAGGGTGCGGGGGATGTTGTCCCGCAGCTTCTCGCAGATGCGGCGGCCCTTGGCGTAGGCGTTATCGCGGAACACGATCATGGACAGCGCGTCCACAGGTTCGCCATTGAGCAGGAAGTCCAGCTTGACCAGATCGCTCTCACGGTACTCCTTGAACTCATAGTCGTAGCTGGCGTAGCCCCGGCTGCGGCTCTTGATGGCATCGAAGAAGTCGTACACGATCTCGCCCAGCGGCAGAGCATAGTGCAGGTCCACCCGCACATCGTCCAGATACTTCATGTCGATCAGCACGCCGCGCTTGTTCTGGCACAGATCCATCAGGCCGCCCACATAATCGTTGGGGGTGTACAGATGCACGTCCACAAAAGGCTCTTCCTGCTTGACGATGTTGGAGGGGTCCGGATAGCTGGAAGGATTGTCGATCATCTCCACGGTGCCGTCGGTGAGGGTCAGGCGGTAGCGCACGCTGGGGGTGGTGGTGATGATGTCCAGATCAAACTCCCGTTCCAGACGCTCGGTGATGATCTCCATATGCAGCAGGCCAAGGAAACCGCAGCGGAAGCCAAAGCCCAGCGCAGCACTGGTCTCCAGCTCAAAGGTGAGGGAGGCGTCATTCAGCTGCAGCTTTTCCAGCGCGTCCTTCAGGTCGGGGTACTTGGCGCCGTCGGCGGGGTAGATGCCGCAGAACACCATGGGCTTGACCTGACGGTAGCCGGGCAGCGCCTCCGGAGTGGGGCGGTCGGCCAGCGTGACGGTGTCACCTACGCGGGTGTCCTGCACGGTCTTGATGCTGGCGGTCAGATAGCCCACCTCGCCGGCCTGCAGCTGTGTGCAGGGGGTCAGGTTGGTGGCACCCATGTGGCCTACTTCCACCAGCGTGAACTCGGCACCGGTGGCCATCATGCGGATGGTGTCGCCGGGCTTGACCGTGCCTTCAAACACGCGGATATAGACGATGACGCCCTTGTAGCTGTCGTAGATGCTGTCAAAGATCAGGGCCTTCAGCGGAGCATCCGGGTCGCCGGTGGGGGCGGGAATGTCGGTAACGACACGCTCCAGCACCTGATCTACATTCAGACCGGTCTTGGCAGAAACGCGGGGCGCGTCCAGACAGGGCAGGCCGATCACGTCCTCCACCTCCTGTGCCACCTCGTCCGGGTGGGCACTGGGCAGATCGATCTTGTTCAGGATGGGCACCAGCTCCAGATCATGCTCCAGCGCCATGTAGGCGTTTGCCAGCGTCTGGGCCTCCACGCCCTGCGTGGCGTCCACCACAAGGATGGCACCCTCACAGGCAGCCAGACTGCGGCTGACCTCATAGGCAAAGTCCACATGGCCCGGGGTATCGATAAGGTTGAACTCGTAGGTCTTGCCGTCCTTGGCGGTATAGTTCATGGTGACGGCACGGGCCTTAATGGTGATGCCGCGCTCGCGCTCGATGTCCATGTTGTCCAGGATCTGGTCTTCCATGGTGCGCTCGTCCACGCTCTTGGTCAGCTCCAGAATACGGTCCGACAGGGTGGATTTACCGTGGTCGATGTGTGCGATGATGCAGAAGTTGCGGATATTATCTCTTGCCATTCAGTTCCTCCGAAAAAGTTGAGAAGCTATGATAGAGCGGCCTGTGGTGCCGGTCATGCTTTCAGGATCCAGTCCTCGACATCCACGATCTTTCCGTGCTCAAGGTAAACGCGGGGCACGCGGCGGGACACGCCGCACAGCACCTCGTAGGAAATGGTGTCGGTCTTGCGGGCGATGGTTTCAGCCGTATCACTGACGCTGCCGCCCCACAGGATGGCCTCATCGCCCTCGCGGATGTCCGGGATGCCGGTCACATCCACCATCATCTGGTCCATGCACACGCGGCCCAGCACCGGGCAGGCCTTGCCGTGGATCTCCACGACGCCCTTGCCGCAGCTCAGCTGACGGGGATAACCGTCAGCGTAGCCGGTGCACAGGGTGGCCACCAGCGTGGGCTTTTCGGCGGTGAAGCGGCGGCCATAGCTGGCGCTCTGACCGGGCTGCATTTCCTTGACCATGCTCACCACGGTCTTGAGGGTCATCACCGGCCGGAACTGCCCAAAACGCACCTCGTCGCTGGGGTCGTAGCCGTAGAGGATGATGCCGGGCCGTGCCATGCAGCGCTCCCGGGCCAGTCCCTCGGGCCAGTCCGGGTGCAGCATCACGCCCGCAGAGTTGTCGCAATGAACGGTCTGCGGCTCATGGCCTGCCGCCTTGAGCGCATGGAACGCTTTGACGAACAGCGCGTGCTGCTCTGCGGTATAGACAATGTTTTCTTCGGCGGTGTCGTCGGCCACCGAGAAGTGCTGGAACATGCCGGTCATTTCCAGCCCCGGCAGCGCACAGACCGCCAGCATTTCGCGAATGGCGGCGTCAAAATCGGTGCGCAGGGCAAAGCCGATACGGCCCATGCCGGTATCGGTCTTGAGGTGGATCTTTACCCTGCCACCTGCCTTTACCGCAGCAGCGGAAAGGTTCTGCGCCTGCTCGGTGGAGTAGCATGCCACGGTGATATCCTCGCGGATGAGGGTCTGGGCGTACTCCGGCTGCACATGGCCCAAAATGAGGATGGGCAGAGTCTGCCCGTCCTGACGCAGCTGCATGGCCTCGGTCAGGCAGCTGACGGCCAGACAGACCGCGCCCTCCTCGGCAAAGATGCGGGCACACTGCACGGCACCGTGGCCGTAGCTGTCGGCCTTGACCACCGCACACAGCGGCAGGGCACCGGCCCGGGCCTTGACGGCCCGGAAGTTATGACGCAAGGCGTCCAGATCGATCTCGGCCCAGACGTGTTTTTCAAAAGGTTGAGTCTGCATGATTCATTCTTCCTCGTTTGTAATTGAAAAGCTGCCGCGTCCGGTGTGGACGGGACGCCAGCCGTCGATGCCGCTCTCCTGCAGGGCGTGCAGGGTCTTTTGCCGGAAGGCGTGGTCGGTGCGGCAGCGCTCCTTGACGAACTCCTTGGTCTGTTCGCGCACGGTCACGCCGTCGGCAGGGCAGACGCTCTTGACGATGGGCAGCCCCTCGGCGTGCACTGCGGAAATGACCTCCTGCTCGGTGGCCAGCAGCATGGGCCGGATGAGGGTCAGGTCCCGGCGCGAAAGATAAGTGACCGGCGAGAAGCAGCCGATGCGGCCCTCCCGCCAGAGATTCATGTAAAAGGTCTCCACGGCATCGTCCAGATGGTGGCCCAGCGCCACCTTGTTGCAGCCCAGTTCCTGCGCCGCGGTGTGCAGTGCGCCGCGCCGCAGCTTGGCGCACAGGGCGCAGGGGTTCTTCTCCTTGCGGTAGTCGAACACCACGGGGCCGATCTCGGTGCGGCGGATCTCATAGGGGATGTCGTACCGGGCAAACAGCTCCTGCAATACGGTGTAATCCATGGGCTTACCGCCAAACTGCGGGTCCAGCGTGACGGCCTGTACCGTAAAATCAAAGCCGATGTACTTGCGCAGCTCCGCAAGGCCAATGGTCAGCGCTACGCTGTCCTTGCCGCCGGAAACGCCCACCATCACCTTGTCGCCGGGGGCGATCATTTCATAGTCCTGCACAGCCTTGCGCATCAGGCCGCACAGACGCTGCATCGCACGGGAACTGCTCATGACAGGGTCACACTTTCCACAAGATTCACAATGTCGTTGATGGAGGCCAGTTTGGTCAGGCCGGAAACATACACCACGTCACCGCTGGGGTAGGTAATGGTGGCCAGCACCGCATAATACGCCTGAATGTCGCAACGCACGGCCTCCACCTCGGCACCGTCCACGGTCAGGTTCACCTTGCGGGGCTTGATAACGCCATAGGCCTGCTTGAGGTCTTTCTCGGATGCATCGATAAAGTCCGCGTAGCTGTCGGCGGTGCCGCGCTGCAGCAGCACAGCTTGGTAGTCCTCACCATCGGCGCTGTCTGCCGTGGCAAGTTCCAGCACGGTGCCAAGGGTGTTGTCCTCGGTCATCTGGCATACCTTCCAGATAGAACTGTCGTAGTAAACGGAAACGCCGTTGGAGCCGGTATAGTGGGTGTCCGGGTTTGCGGGCACACTGCGGTTGACCAGCAGTGTTAATATAATGTAAGCGACGATGCCAAGGGCAACAAAGATGCCCATGGCGGCCAGCAGTTTGGAGGTGCGGCGCTGGGCAGAAGCATTGCGGTCGATCTCGTTTGACATGTAGAAAGCTCTCCTTATCCGTGTGCACAGCAAAAGCTGCCATATCCTTTATAGTATACCACACCAAGGGGCAAAATTGTAGCGGGCAGAGGCAGAAAATGTGCGGCGGCGGGCAGAAAATTTTACAGAAAATGTGTTTTTAGAAAACGAGAGGATTCAAGAGAAAACAAGAGTATTCGAGAGATTGAAAAAATTACAGCGAAAAAATCAAAAAATGCTGTTGACAGGTGCCTTTTTATGATGTATACTGACACTCGCGCCCCACAAAGGCGCCTGAAACGTTACAAAAAGCTTATCAGGAGGAAATAGATATGAGCACTACTCTCGTAAAGCCCGCTGAAGTCGAGCGCAAGTGGTACCTGCTCGACGCTGCCGGCAAGAGCCTGGGCCACGTCGCTGCTGAGGCCGCTGTTCTGCTGCGCGGCAAGCAGAAGGTCGATTACACCCCCAACGTGGACTGCGGCGATTTCGTTGTTGTCATCAACTGCGATCAGGCTGTTCTGACCGGCAAGAAGGCTGAGCAGAAGTTCCACATCACCCACAGCAAGTACATCGGCGGCCTGAAGAAGGTCCAGTACAGCAAGCTGATGGCTGAGCACAGCGATCTGGCCATGACCTACGCTGTCAAGGGCATGATCCCTTCCAACACCATCGGTGCTAAGGCTCTGACCCGCCTGCACTGCTACCAGGGTGCCGAGCACGCTCACGCAGCTCAGAAGCCCGAGAAGATCGAGTTCTAAGAAGGAGGCAATCGAACATGTACGAAACCAAACCTTATTTCTACGGCACTGGTCGTCGTAAGGATTCCGTTGCCCGCGTTCGCGTTTACACCGGCACTGGCAAGATCACCATCAACGATCGTGATATCGACAACTACTTTGGTCTGGAGACCCTGAAGCTGATCGTCCGTTCTCCGCTGGTCCTGCTGGGCCTGGAGGGCAAGTACGACGTCGTCGTCCGCGTTTCCGGCGGCGGTGTTTCCGGTCAGGCTGGCGCTATCCGCCACGGCCTGAGCCGCGCTCTGCTGCAGCAGAACGAGGAGAACCGTCCTGTCCTGAAGAAGGCTGGCTTCCTGACCCGCGATCCTCGTATGAAGGAACGTAAGAAGTACGGTCTGAAGGCTGCACGTCGTGCACCTCAGTTCTCCAAGCGCTGATTATATTTCAGATGCATTTTTACGGCTCTGCTTCGGCAGGGCCGTTTTTTTGCTGTCTGCGCTCCACAGAACGGAGCATACAACAAAGCGCCCCCACTCCGGTTTTGGAGCGGGGGCGCTTTGTCTGTGAGGGTTTACAGCCGGAAAGCTGTATGCGGAATAGGAGATTGGGACATATCAGCCAGAGCGTTCCGGCTCAGTCTGTCCGGCGGTGCAAAGCAGGGAAACACAGGTTTGTGAAAGGGGGGAAGCGCGGCTCAGTGCTTTGCGTTTTTGCCGGTCAGGCTGGCGAACGCGCCAGTGATCATCAGGGTCATGCCGCTGAGGGCCAGACCGATGGCGGCCAGCCAGTTCACGCCGGTCTGCGGCAGGGCATGTGCGTCCTGCACAGCGGGCAGAGCGGGGTCAGCAGGCAGAACAGGGGCGTCCGGCTTTGCGTCCTGCACGGGCGGCAGCTCGGGGGTGCCGGGCAGTACGGGCGAGTCGTGATCCTTTTCCTCAATGATCTTGTCGCCGTCGTCGCCGTCATCGTCGTCGGGGGTCGTTACGGTTTTGGTTTCCGTAATGGGATCAAGCTCCTGACGCTCCACGTAGGAGTAGTGGTACTTCACCGAGGAGTCGGTTTTCACGCCGGTCTTCTTGGAGGCTTCGGTCACTTTGGCATCCTTTGTGGTGGTGTAGTTGAACCCGAAAGCGCCGCTAAGCTTTTCATACTCGCCATCCCACTCGGCTTTGGTGTCCTCCCAAGTCCGGTAGGTGGTGTATTCGGCAGTGCCTGCACCCGTGAAAGGATTTTCGTAGTTGTGGTCTTCGCGGCGGTCCTGATCATACGAGCCAAACAGGCCGCTGCCGGTATCGGTATTTGTGGTTTCAGTGGGTTCGGTCTTGGTGCCGGGAATCACGTCCAACAGGCGGTTTGCCAGAGGTCTGGAAGTCTGTTCCACGGTCTTGTACTTGGTGATATCGGCATAGTAGTCGTAGTAGTTCTTGCCGTGTGCGGACGATTCGGTCTTGGTGACCTGTGTCAGGCCGCTGATGCGCAGGTCAAAGCCGCCAGCCCACGCACGCTCATATCCGGTATTGCCATACCCAGAGTTGACGCAGGTGTTGCTGTCTTTCGACATATAACCATATGCAGTCAGAGAGGACTCGTAGGTGTAGGCTTTATAAACTATAATCTCTCGGTCCCACTTGTCTTTTTTGCTCAGTGCCACAATGTTCGGCTTGTAGTCTTTATCGTTCGGGTGATCTTTTACCCAATCAGCCAGAGCCTGTTCTGCCTCGCGCTTTGAGCCGTATTCTTTGCCGTCTTCCAGAGAATTGTAGGCGATGGTGCCAGTCAGGCGGTAGTAGGCACTTTCATGGGGATAATTGTTAGAATCAGGAGCGATCCAACCCTTCTTATATCTGCGCTCATACTCATAATGAGCGAGGTCGCCGGTGCCAGAGCCATCGTTCATTTTGCCTTCATCGTAAGAAATGGAGTCATCGAACTTTGCCTGTGTGTCCGGTTTATCCTTATTGACAAGATCCTCAGCACTCATGTTCCACTCGAACTTGAACTTCTTGTCGCCCGTGTTCAGCAGGATCGCATCGGCGGTTTTGCCATCTTCCAGAAGCAAGTCGGAATCGGTAGCAAGGTCAAGGTGGCCGATATAGTTCGGATTAGAACCCGTGGTAGAATGGCTGCCGTCCCAGTTATGCTTAACGCCTTCACCGGTATAGGATTTGCCCTCTGCATCAGCATCAGCTTTCTGCTTTTTGAGCATGGCAACGATCTCATCATCGCTCATGTTTTTGTAGTTGATGGCAGTCTTGAAGTAGGTGATGATCGTTTCGACTTCAGTGTGCTGATCGACGTGGTGGCCGTTCACTTCGATGTACTCACCCTCTTTGAGACCGTTCTGAAGCTCTGCGATTTTTGCTTTCAGTGCTGCCTCAGCTTCCTTTTGATTGGTGTCAGAAACGGAAATTGTGGAACGGGAGTCCTCGACAGCTTCTTTTGTCTTGACGGTGATGGACTCAACGGTGGTGTTATAGGTGACGCTGTAGGTCACATTGCCGTCTTTATAGCTGGCGGTGCCGTCCGAATTGACGATGACATCCGTATAGCCCTTGCCTACCAGAACTGCCTTGATCTCATCAACGCCGAGCTCCGAGGTGGTGACTGTGATCGTGACAGTACCATCATCGCTGCGGTAGACGTTACCCTCGCCAGCAACCTTTTTCAGGCCGCTATAGGTTTTGCCGCCTTCCTTGGTTTCGGTAAAGGTGAAGGTGCCATTATCTTCGGTTTTCTGGAAGTTCCGCTCGATCTCGATATGAGTGGGCTCACTGGTGTCCGGAGAGGTAGAAGAACCTATCTTCTTTTCGGTCATCGTCCACGTAACCGTGGTAAAGCTGGGGTTGGAGAAGTCCTTCAAATCTTCAGGAGCAGAACCCGGTGCATACGTAAACTCATAGGTCTTTCCGTCCTTGGTTTTGAAGCTCTGCAACGTGCCATCATTGTTGTATACAGCGTCACCGTCAAGTTCAAAACCATCCGGAATATGCTTGAAGTCAAAGCCCGCTCCAAAGGTGGTATCCGTCTTGGTATCGTTCTGAACGATGGTCTGGTCTTTCTCGGTCCAGATCACGGTGGAGCCAGTCACTTCGGCGGAGCCGGTCTCAGTGTTCTTCTCGGCAGAAGAAGTCTCGGCAGAAGAAGCGTCCGGCTTAACAGTGGTGGGGTCTTTGATCTCTTCAAAGCTGCTGACGGTGCCCTTTTCCGTATAGATGAAGGTGTACGTTTTGCGGGTGGCGGTATCTGTCCACTCAAACTTGCCGTCTCGCGCTTCGGGCAGGGTGATGTCAGCCTTCGTCAGGCTCGTGCCCGCCTCTTTGTTGATGGCTTGTGCCAGTGCATCCTTCAGGGCCTCGTCCTGTGCTGCCTTTTTGGCATCGGCCTTGGCCTGCTCCGGGGTCTTATCGCTGTTTTCCACCTTCTGGGTGTCGGACTCCTTGCCGTGGTGGTCGGTGATGGTGATACCCAATTTGAGCATGCTGCGCAGCAGAGTGTTCTGCTCGTTGGTCACGCGGCACACTTCGCCCTGATCGGTGGTATAGCAAAGGTTGCCAGCAGCGTCCACAGAGTATCTGTTGCCGGTGGTATTCTGGTTCAGCAGGTCGCGAAGCTCGGTGTCAGTAAGGCTGTCTAGCTTCGTGTCGGTCTCGTTCTTTGTGATGGTATAGGTCAGGTTGTTTTCCTTGTCCTCATAGGTGAAGGTGCCGTCCCCATTATCATGGGCTTTATCCAGAATGTCCTTCACATTAAAGGTGTGATCCGTGCCCTTATCATCCTGCACAGTGACATTGGTGGAAGGATAGGGGTAATTCGTATCTTCCTTGGTGCCGAGCTCTTCGGTTTTCTCGTGATTCTGGCTTGCCATCGTGACGGTCAGGGTGGTGCGGGTGATCTTGGTGGCCTTGCTGGAATCCACCTTGACGGTGGTGGTCTGCTTCTGGCCCTGAGAGTCGGTGAACTCTTTGGTCAGGGTGTAGGTGCCATCGCCGTTATCCTTGTAACCGGCTTCGATCAGCTTGGAAATATCAAGCCCGGTCATTTCGCCGGTTTCAATTTTGTCTTCTTTGGTCAGGGTAAATTCCTTTTTGCCGTCCTTTACCACGGCGTCGGTTACGGTATAATCACCGAACTTGGTCTTGGTTTCGGTATCCCAGCTCAGTTCTCCGCCCAGCTCCTCCTTCAGGGTTTTCTTCACGTCCTCAGAAGAGTCTTCCTCCGTCTTGGCGCTGGCCTCACCCTCGACCTTGGTGGTGGTTTCAAGCGCGGCATCGGTGGTGGTGGTCGTGGTGGTCGTGGTAGAACCGTCCGGGTTGGTGGTGGTGGTAGTCGTGGTGTTCGGCTTGCCCAGCACAAGCTCCGTGTCCTTGGTCTCCGTCTCGGTCTTTTCAGCTTCGCCAATGGGCTTTTTCTCTGTCTCGCTGCCGCCGTCCTTGGGGCCTTCCTGCTCGTTGTTCAGGTCGGTCTCGGGCTCACCTTTTTGCTCGTTGTTCAGGTCAGTCTCAGGCTCGCCTTTCTGCTCATTGTTCAGGTCGGTCTCGTGATTGCCGTCCTGCTGGCCGTCCCCGGAGGGCTGCTGTGCGCCGGGCTCACTCTCTTTGGGCAAATCGCGGTTCACAGGGCCGGTGCTCTCGGTGGTGGTGGAAGAATCGTCCTTGGTGACCTTGTCGTTGTCGTGGTCATAATCCACGCTGATATCCGGGTCGCCGATCACATCCACAGCGCCCTCGCTCTGCTGGTTGGTCACCGGATCGGACGACACACTGGCAGCAGCAACGGGTGCAGAAGCCGGGCTTTCCCCTTCCGATTGGGGCGCGCTGTCGTTTGCGTCATTCGAGACGGCGTCCACATCATCTGCCGCATTCGCGATCAGGGGCTGGGCCGCAACACATGCGGTCAGTGCCATAGACATTGCAGCAACTTTAAATTTTTTATTCGTCATGATCCCAGGTCTCCTTTCCTGTCGCCATGTGTATGATAGTCCGATAAATCGGACAGCGGAAACTGTTTCCCCCAACTACTTACGTTATAGCATTTTCGGGAATTTTCGTCAAGAAAAACCATCCCGTACCGTTGAAATTCTGCGCTCTGCATAAATCAGCACCCCGCAGGTTTGGTACTAATTCCAAGGGCTTGTTGCACGTTTGGTGCGATTTGTTGCAGACGTGTGCGTTTATGTGACGTTTGTGTTGCAGATGCATGGAATTACCATAGAAATTCCTCCCTTTCGTTCCTGTCTGGATTATACATGATTTGGGCGCGAAAATCATCAAAACCTGCGTGAATCGCCCTCGAACCTGCGTGAATCGCTCAAACGGACAGCAAAAAAGCCCCGGGAAGGGCCGTTGCGCACCTCCCGGGGCTGCTGTAAAAGATGGCTAAAAAAGTAATACTTCCAATTTAAAAAAGTATTACTTTTGCACCATTCGGGTGCCGGTTCACTCGCCTTTCTGCTTCAGGCGGGCGTATTCGGCGTCTGCCTGAATGGCGGCGGCGGTGAAACTGTTGTTGTTCCACCAGCTCACCAGCGCGGCCACGGTGGTGATGCCGGCGGTGACCAGCTGCTCCACGGTCTGGCTCTCGATGGGCAGCACGGGCTTGCCGCAGGCGCTCAGCAGCTGATTGGTCAAGGCCAGCAGCAGGCAGGCGGTGCGGGCGATGGTTGCGGCGGAGATCTTATGGATGTTCATGTCAGTTCCTCACTTTCTCGTTGTGTTCAAGGTCTGCGATGCGGTGGTTGGCCACCTTCATCTGTTCTTCTAAGATGGGTACGCGGCGGGCAAAATTGTTATGCTCGCGCACCTCGCGGGTCAGTTCTTCCAGCTTGGTGTCGGTCACGGCCTGACTGCGGCTGTTGGCGATCAGCACACCGATCAGGGTCACGGCACCGGCGATCACGGCGGACAGGATGCTTTCCACTGGGCTCACCCCCTCAGCCCGTCCACCGGCTTTTGACGGGGCGCACGTCCACATGCACCCAGCCCGCTGCCCGGCCCGCCTTTACCGGGTAGCGGCCAATGCCGCCGGTGCCGGGCAGCAGAGTTTCCGCGTAGGCGGCAAGCTGCTCCACCGGAACACCGGCCACCCGGATGTCGGCGGCTCTGCCGTAGCAGTGCTGGCTGTAAGGGGCACCGCCCACGGCCTTGTTGTGGGCGGCGGTGCGGTAGCCGCTGGTAATGACCACCGGCGCACCAAAGTGATCCCGGATGCTCTGCAGCAGCTGTACCAGCGCACTGTCCACGAACAGCGGGTCGGAGCCGTCCCTGCAGGCAAATTCCCGCACCCGGAAGCTGCGGCTCAGCAGGGCATTGCCGTCCTTCCGGCGGGAATAGGCGTTAAGCATGGGCATCCCCCTGCAGCAGGGCTGCCACCGCGTCCCGCAGCCGGGCGGGGACATCGTCCGGCGTTTTGAGCCCCTTGCGGATCAGGGCCGCATAGATCTTTGCCATCAGGCATCACTCCTTTCGTACAGTTCACACAGGGCAAGCTGCAGGTCGGTCAGCTGCTGCATCAGGTCGGCCACCGTCTCCGGAAGCTTGTCCTTTGCTTCCTGCTTCTTGCGCGCTTCTTCCTGCGCGGCCAGCTCTTCGGCGGTGTAGCGGATATACCTTTTAATGGGCAGCTGCTCGGTCCACGCGGGCTTTGCCGGTACGCCCGGCACATCCACCACCCGCTGCACGTCCTTGCCGCCGCCGGGATATTCGGCCACCGTCTCGTAGTGGGCCACCTCGGCCACGGCCTCCTGCGCCGGGTGCTCCAGCGGCTGGGTGTCATCGGTCAGATACCCAAGCGTCAGGTCCGGGTTTTCCACGACCGTGCCGGTCTTGTCAATGATCTTCATGGTTCAAAACCTCCTTTCTCAGGCCACGCGGTGCCAGATGTGCACATAGTAGGCGGCGGGCTGCACGGTGCTGCTGCGGCCATAAATGGCGTTGGACTTGGACGCGTCAAAAGATATATTGCCATAATTTCCGCTAGACCCGTTCTCGAGTGACCTGCCTATGCCTTTGACAGAAAACGCACCGCTGCCAGATGGATAAGCATAAAAGCTGCCCATTACATCAGATAACGTGCCCGTGATGTTGGGCAGACCGGCTTTCACTGTGGTGCCGGCCGCGTGGGTGCTGGATGCACCCATCAGCACCCGCTCGGAAGCGATCACCTCCCAGCTGCCGCCGAACAGTGCGGCGGGGCTGGTGGGGTCGGTGCTCTGGTAGATGCTGCCCACGGGATACGCGCCGGAGCTGGGGGCCGAGAGCAGCGTGTCGATATCTTCCTTTGTATAATAGGAGGAAAGATCGGCACCGAGGGTGCGCAGGGCAGCGGCCTTCTCGTCCGCCGTCCATTCCCCGGCAGAGGCGGCAGCGGTCAGGGCCTTTTTCACGCCGTAGGGCAGCAGGGCGGGGGTCAGCGGCAGAACGGTGCTGTCCATGCTGTCCAGCTGGCTGCGGTCAGCGGGGGCCGTGGTCAGGGTGCCGTCACTGCGCACGTTGATGCCGCAGGCCGGGTCCACCCGCACCGCTCCGGGGACCGATGCGGTGGGTACGGTGCTGCTGCGCAGATAGGGGGACAGGTCCGGCATGGCGGCGGTGTCGGTGAGCACCGCTCCGGTGTTGGGGTCTACGCTCAGCACCCGCAGCAGCTGGCCGGACACCGGCTGCGCAGGGCAGGGCAGTGCGCCCACCTCCTGCGCGGTGAGCTTTACGATGCCGCTTTTGCCGTTGACGCTGACCACCTGCCCGTCCGTGGGCACAAGCTCTTCGGCACGGGCGGCAGCGGCCTCTGCACGGGCAGCGCACTGGGATGCGTTGGCGCTGTCGGTGCTGGTGCGTTGTGCGGCGGTCTGGGCCTGCGCTGCGTTGGCCGCGGTGGAAGCTGCACTGGCTGCGGCACGCTGTGCCGCCGTAGAGGCGCTGCTGGAGCTTTCCAGCACGCGGGCCACGAACTGCTCGTACAGCGAGGGCGGCAGCTCCTCTGCGTCATCATCGATGGGCAGAATGGCGTAGCAGTCATAGCTGCCGGGCCGGGTGTAGGCGGTGTAGCCGTTTTCACCCATGGCGGCCAGCATCCACTGCCCGCCGGTGCTGCCGGTCAGGCGGCGGTCCACCGTGACGCGGTGCTGGGTGTCCAGCGCCACCGGCGCCAGCAGGGTGCCGTCGCTGCGGCGCAGATACAGCGCAAGGGAGCACCCGGCCCATGCGTCCGGCAGCTGGAACAGCAGCTCGTCCACCCCGGCGGCGTTCTGCGCACCGAGATGCAGCCGGTGCGGCTGGGCAAGAAACTCGGTGCCGCCGCACTGCTTTTGAATGATCTGGATCTTCACTTGAAAACCTTCCTTTCTGTTTTTTGTTTGATTGTATCGCGGTCGGACAGCGGCGGCGAGAGTGTACTTTATTTCCACCAGTTTCTGTGCTTCGGCATTTTGCCGGAAGGCATTTTTCGGGGGAAATTCGCACAGATCCCGGTGGGGCAAAGGCGGGGCAGCGGAAGGGAATGCCGCTGTGCAAAACCAGCGATTCAGGGCCGCTTGCCGTGCTGCCGGAACGGCCCAAAAGTGCAGTTTCCGGTGCGAAAAATCCAAAATAAATGTTAAAAATTCATGAACAAAACATCCCACAAAACAAAAGGAAAATCGGAAGGAAATAACCGAAATAACAGTAATTTGGAGAAAACAATGTATAAATTGCACAAAAAATATCGTCAAAAAACTAACAAGAAGCAGACCCCTGATTTGACAAACGGCCTTTGGACTGGTAAAATAAGACCCGCTCAACGGAGCCAACAAACGTTGCAGCGTCTAAAATTTATCTGGATGAAGTGAAAACCATCTCACACATGGTGCGGCGCGGGCAGATGCGGCTCGGGCCGGGAGGGAAATGACACCTTCCGCAGCGGAGTCCAAATTGCATACGATGCTCGGTCTTATCATAAAGAGGGCATCGTATTTGATTGTGGGGCCAGAGTGCTTCTGCCCGCCCCGCAGTCCGGGCGGCCGGGGCATGGAACACCGTGTCTGCGGCCGCACCCAACTTTGAAAAGAGAGGAGTTGTCTCGTATCGCTTCCGTAAAAGTAAAGAAAGCTCTGACCGCCTGTAAGCAGGCTGTCTCTTCCCGTGTGCTGGCGTTCTGTGTCATGGTCGTGTGCCTTGTGGCTACACTCAGTGTGACCGCTGCGAATCTGCGGCTGACCTACGTCACAGACTCCAATGGTGCCCGGCAGGTGATCCTCACCTCCGAGACCGACCCTGCACAGGTCATGAACCTCTCCGGCATCCAGTCCGAAGAGGGCGATCGGGTCTATTACACGGCCTACAGCGGCAACCTTGCCGCCCTGAACATCGAGCGCGCATTCTCCGTCAGCATCACTGCCGACGGTCAGGAGTACCCCGTCAAGATGGTGTTCGGCACCGTCGCCGACGCTCTGAAGCGCGCAGGGATCACTCTGGAGGGTGACGACTATACCGAGCCTGCTCTGGACCAGCTGGTGAGCGCAGGTTCCACCATCACGGTGCACCGCGTGGACTACACCGACCGTGTGGAGACGCAGGCCATCCCCTATGATACCGAGTACGTCTACACCAGCCTGTATTTCCGCAACACCGGCCGCGCCACCACGGTGCGCCATGGTGCGGAAGGCCAGCAGACCATCACCACCCGCGACCGCTATGTGGACGGCGAATTGGAGAACAGCATCGTGGTGGATTCCACCACTACCGTGGAACCCACCAACCATGTCATCAAGACCTATGGCGCGGGCGCACCGGTCTCCCCGCTGACCGGCCCGGACGGCACCACCAATGCACCGGCTTCCTACAGCAAGGTGCTCACCGGCAAGGCTACCGGCTACTACTCCAGGACCGGCAAGGGTTCCTCCGGCCTCGGCCTTGGCTATGGCACTGTGGCCGTGGACCCGGATGTGATCCCCTACGGCACCAAGCTGTATATCACCTCCACCGACGGCAAGTTTGTGTATGGCTACGCAGTGGCCACCGACACCGGCATTGCGGTGCAGAAGGGCGAGATCCTGGTAGACCTGTTCTATGAGACCTACGCCGAGAGCGTGATCAACGGTGCCATTCAGGTCAACGTCTACGTTGTGGGCTGAGAAACCTGAAAAAGCCTGAAAAAACCCGGAACTGAAAATTTTTAACAGAAACAGAGAGCTTCTGTGCATCCTCCCCTTGGGGAGGGTGCGCAGAGGCTCTTTTTGTTTGCGGATTGGTAGGATTCACTATAAAATTTGTAAAAATTTAGAGGGTGTGTATATAAGGGAGAAATATCACCGAAAAGATTATGGTAAATTTTGATGAAATCCCCTTGAAAAACAGTCCGAAATTCTTTAATATAAAAGAGTAAAAAGCTACAGGTGCGCTTTCCGGCGCATCTGTACGGGGAGGAGCAGTCTATGAAACCGACCGAGGAAAAGATCCAGAGCAATGCATCGGACCTTCCGGTGTATCTGTTCAAACAGGGCAATAACTGTGAAGCATACCGCTACTTCGGCGCACACATGGAAACACGCGCCGGTGAATCGGGCGTGGTGTTCCGCGTGTGGGCACCCCATGCTGTGGCGATCAGCGTGGTGGGCGACTTCAACAGCTGGAAGCCGGGCAGCCACCCGATGCGCAAGGTGGATGGCGATTCCGTATGGGAATTGTTCATCCCGGGCATGAAGGAATACGATGTTTACAAATATTGCGTGACCACCCGTGCAGGTGATCTGGTCTATAAGGCCGATCCCTATGCATTCCACGCCGAGACCCGTCCGTCCAACGGCAGCAAGGTCTACGATATCACCGGCTTTGTGTGGCACGATGACGCATGGCAGGCAGCACAGAAAAAGGCGGACGTGATCAACGGCCCCATGAACATCTACGAGATGCACGCCGGCAGCTGGAAGATGAAGGAGGGCGACAAGCCCTATAACTATTCCGAGCTGGCAGACGAGCTGATCCCGTATATCACCGATATGGGCTATACCCATGTGGAGCTGCTGCCGGTCATGGAATACCCCTTCGATGGCAGCTGGGGCTATCAGGTCACAGGCTATTTTGCACCCACCAGCCGCTACGGCACCCCCAAGGACTTTATGGCCTTTGTGGACAAGCTGCACGCCGCCGGCATCGGCGTGATCATGGACTGGGTGCCTGCTCACTTCCCGAAGGACCAGTTCGGCCTGTACAACTTTGACGGCGAGGCCTGCTACGAGGACCCGAACCCGAAGCGCGGCGAACATAAGGAGTGGGGCACCATGGTGTTCGACTTCGGCCGCAGCGAGGTGCAGAGCTTCCTGATCTCCAGCGCACTGTACTGGCTGGAGCAGTACCACATCGACGGCCTGCGGGTGGATGCCGTGGCATCCATGCTGTATCTGGACTACAACCGCAAGCAGGGCGAATGGGAGCCCAACAAGGATGGCGGCAAGGAAAATCTGGAGGCCGTTGCCTTCCTGCGCAAGCTGAACGACACCGTGCTGGGCCGTCATCCGCACAAGTACATGATCGCAGAAGAATCCACCGCATGGCCCATGGTCACAAAGCCTGCTTCGGACGGCGGCCTTGGCTTCAACTTCAAGTGGAACATGGGCTGGATGAACGATATGCTCAGCTACATGAAGACCGACCCGCTCTTCCGTTCCGGCAACCACAACAAGGTCACCTTCAGCTTCTTCTACGCCTTCAGCGAGAACTTTGTGCTGCCCATCAGCCACGATGAGGTGGTGCACGGCAAGGGCAGCCTGATCAACAAGATGCCCGGCGAGTACGACGCCAAGTTTGCAAACCTGCGCACCTTCTTCGGCTACATGATGGCCCACCCGGGCAAGAAGCTGCTGTTCATGGGTCAGGAGTTCGGCCAGTTCGCCGAGTGGAACGAGACAAAGCCGCTGGACTGGATGCTGCTGGGCTACGATAAGCACAACGAACTGCAGACCTATGTCAGGACTCTGAATGCCTTCTACAAGGAGCACCCCGCCTTCTGGCAGGTGGACTACAGCTGGGAGGGCTTCCAGTGGATCGTGCCGGACGACTCGCAGCAGAGCGTGATCGCCTTCCTGCGCAAGGACACTTCCGGCAAGCAGATCCTGGTGGTCTGCAACTTCAACCCCGTCCTGCGTGAGGGCTATACTCTGGGAGCACCGGTGGCAGGCTCCTACAAGGAGATCCTGAACAGCGACGATGCAGAGTTCGGCGGCTCCGGCGCAGTCCACAACAAGGCCGTGCGCACCCACAAAAAGCCGCTGCACGGGTTTGAGCAGAGCATCACGATCACCCTGCCGCCCATGAGCACGCTGTACTTTGAGGTGCCCGCCAAGCGCACCCGCAAGGTTGCAGAGGACAAGACCGATAAGGCGGGAAAAAAGACCGCAGCCAAAAAGGCAAAGACCGCGGCTGAACCGGAAAAGACCGTGAAAAAGACCACCCGCAAGGCCAAGGCCGAGCCGGAGACCGCTGCAGAAGCACCCAAAAAACGCGGCCGCAAGCCCAAGGCAGAAGCCGCTGCTGCAGAGGAAAAGCCGGTGAAAAAGACCGCCCGCAAGGCCAAGGCTGAGCCGGAGGCTGCCGCAGAGGCACCCAAAAAGCGCGGCCGCAAGCCGAAGGCAGAGGCTGAGCCTGCAGCGGAAAAAGCACCCGCAAAGCGCACCCGCAAACCGAAGGAGCCCAAGGAATGAACCGGCACTTCGGCCGACCCATACCGCACACGTTGACGATCATTTCCGAACAACGGAAATGTTAATGTTAAAGGGGAGAATAAAGCTATGGCAAAAGAAATTGTGGCAATGATCCTTGCCGGTGGACGTGGCTCGCGCTTGTATGCGCTGACACAGAAAACGGCAAAACCCGCAGTGTCCTTCGGCGGTAAGTACCGCATCGTGGACTTCCCGCTGTCCAACTGCGTGAATTCCAACATCGACACCGTCGGCATCGCGACCCAGTATCAGCCCCAGAAGCTGAACGAGTACATCGGCAATGGCCAGCCCTGGGATCTGGACCGTCTGCACGGCGGCGTGCATACCCTGCCGCCCTACGAGCAGGCAAAGGGCACTGACTGGTACAAGGGCACTGCAAACGCTATCTACCAGAACATCGGCTTCATCGACAGCTACGATCCCGAGTATGTGATCATCCTGTCCGGCGATCAGATCTGCAAGCAGGACTATGCCGACTTCCTGCGCTTCCACAAGGAAAAGGGCGCAGAGTTCTCTGTGGCTGTTATGGAAGTGGACTGGAAGGAAGCCTCCCGCTTCGGCCTGATGGTGGCTGACGAGAACGACCGCATCACCGAGTTCCAGGAGAAGCCCCCGGTACCCAAGTCCAATCTGGCTTCCATGGGCATCTACATCTTCAACTGGGATGTTCTGAAGAAGTATCTGGAAGAGGATGAGGCAGACCCTAACTCCAAGAACGACTTTGGCATGAACATCATCCCGGCCCTGCTGCGGGACGGCCGCAAGATGTATGCTTACCGCTTTGCCGGTTACTGGCGTGACGTGGGCACCATCGACAGCCTGTGGGAAGCCAACATGGAGGTGCTGGACCCCGAAAACTCCGGCATCGATATCTTCGACGAGGAGTGGAAGATCTACAGCCGCAACCCGGTCCTGCCTCCGCAGAAGATCGGTCCCCGTGCTGTGGTGCAGGATTCCCTCGTCACCGAGGGCTGCAAGATCTACGGCAATGTGCATCACTCTGTGCTGAGCGCAGGCGTTGTTGTGGAAGAGGGCGCTACCGTTGAGGACGCAGTCCTGATGGACGGCGTTGTGGTCAAGGCTGGTGCTGTTGTCAAGCGCTGCATCCTGGCGGAGGATGTTGTGATCGGTGCAGGCGCACGTGTGGGCGGCGATGGCCCCATTGCCCATGTGGGCACCGGCCTGACTGTCGGCGCAGGCGCAACCGTCAAGGAAGGCGCCAAAGTCTTTGAATCCGTCAAGGAGGGTATGGAAGTATGCTGAGCCAGAACACCAATGCGTTGGGTATTATTTTCCCCAACAGTTATGATAATACCGTCCCCGAGCTGGTGACCGAGCGCGCAATGGCTTCGATCCCCTTCGCGGGCCGCTACCGTATGGTGGACTTTGTTCTGTCCAGCATGGCAAACTGCGGTATCTCCAATGTTTCCATCGTGGTGCGCAAGAACTACCACTCCCTGATGGATCATCTGGGCACCGGTCGTGAGTGGGATATGGCCCGCCGTCACGGCGGCCTGAACATCGTGCCTCCTTTCGCTGAGAAGGGCGTGCGCATCTATTCCGGCCGTGTGGAAGCTCTGGGCTCCATCATGAACTTCCTGGAGAACCAGAAGGAAAAGTACGTGGTCATGAGCGACGCCAATGTTGCCCTGAACTATGATTTCAACGCTCTGCTGGCCGCCCATCAGGCAAGCGGTGCCGATGTGACCGTCGCTTACCAGAAGACCGAGATCCCCGAGGGCCGCAAGAATGACAACTACACCCTGACCGTTGATGCCGACGGTCGTGTGACCGAGCTGCTGTTCAACGACTACCGCCCCGGCGTGCAGAACCTTGACCTGAACATCTATGTTCTGGAGCGCGAGACCCTGCTCAAGCTGGTCCGGGATGCGACCTCCCGCGGCCTGATCTACTTCGAGCGCGATATTCTGGCCCACAATGTCAACATCCTGAACATCCACGCTCTGGAGTACACCGGCTATGTGGCACATGTCTGTGACATGAAGAGCTACTTCGACGAGAACCTCAAGCTGACCGATGACGAGAATCTGGAAAAGCTGTTCCCCAAGAAGAGCCCGGTCTACACCAAGATCCGCGACGACAACCCCACCCGCTATGTGCCGGGCTGCAAGGTGACCGACTCCATTCTGGCCGACGGCTGCGTGATCGAAGGCACCGTGGAGAACTGCGTGCTGTTCCGCGGCGTCAAGGTCAAGAAGGGTGCCGTCGTCAAGAACTGCGTGCTGATGCAGGATACGGTGGTGGAAGCCAATGCCGAGCTGGACTGCGTTGTTACCGATAAGAACGTGAAGATCACTGCCGGCAAGAAGCTGTCCGGCACCGAGAGCTTCCCGGTGTACGTGCAGAAGAACCACACCGTCTGATCTGTTGCATTATCCATAGGGGCGGCTTCCTCCCCGGTAGCCCCTCTTGAGAGGGGCGGGGGCACCTGTGTGCCCCCGCCTGCTCTTTTGCAAAATGGTTCGTGCCGCTGAAAAATGCGGCGGGGAGCACGAAATGACCCAAACATATGAAAGGAGCGATCCTATGAGAATCCTGTATGCTGCTTCGGAAGCTGCACCCTTTGCAAAATCCGGTGGCCTGGCCGACGTTGCGGGCGCACTGCCCAAGGCTCTGGTCAAGGACGGCGTGGACGCCCGCGTCATCATGCCCCTGTACGGCGATTTGAAGTTCCGCGATACGCTGGAGTACGTGACCAATTATTCCGTCCCCGTGGGCTGGCGCAGCCAGTACTGCGGCCTGTTCAAGACCGAGCGGAACGGCGTGACCTACTACTTCCTGGACAACGAGTATTACTTCAAGCGCCGCGGCC
>OOAZ01000343.1_pt1 | contig 42678 bp, 35 predicted proteins | sample 1671221 | NCBI WGS metagenome assembly OOAZ01 (sample SAMN06348134, study PRJEB24527) | human gut metagenome | biome: human gut; feature: ankylosing spondylitis patient; material: feces | host: Homo sapiens | place: China | collected 2015-10
CGCCGCTTGCGGCGGCTCTTGGCGCGGAGATCCGCCGGAGCGGTGCTTAAGCCGTTAGGCGGGAATTGTGCGGTATTGCCCTAAGGAGGGTACACGATGTTTCGTATTTTGATTGCCGAGGATGACCCCAGCACGGCGCGTCTGCTTGGCGCCATCGTAAAGCGAGCGGGCTATGAGCCGCTGATTGCTGCCGACGGTGTGCAGGCACTGGAAATGCTCGACCACAACCATATAGATCTGCTGCTCTGCGATGTGATGATGCCCCGGATGGATGGCTTTACCCTGACCAGAACCATCCGGGAAAGCGGCAGCATGCTGCCCATTTTAATGCTGACGGCCAAGGATATGCCGCAGGATAAGCACACGGGTTTTATCGTTGGCACTGATGATTATATGACAAAACCGCCGGACCGGCAGGAGCTTGTGCTGCGCATCAAGGCTCTGCTGCGCCGCGCCCGCATCGTGGATGAACACAGGATCACGATAGGGGATGTCGAGCTGGACTACGACACCCACACCGTGCGGCGCGGCCACGATGCGCAGGTGCTGCCGCCCAAGGAGTTCAACCTTCTATACAAGCTGCTGGCTTACCCGGAAAGGACCTTTACCCGGCTGGAGCTGCTGGATGAGATCTGGGGCATGGACAGCGAAAGTGACGACAAAACGGTAAATGTTCATATCAATCGGCTGCGCACCCGCTTTTACGATTGGCCGGAGTTTGAGATACAGACCATTCGCGGCATCGGCTACCGTGCTATAAAGAAGGTGTGATATGGCACAATTTGTAAACAAGCTGCGCGACTGCATACGCACCGTAAATTTGACGATGCTGCTGGTGCTGAACCTGTTTTGCATCGTTACGCTGAATCTGACCGTTGCGACGGTGCTGGTGGTATTGAAGGCTGACCACGGCTTTTTTATCCAAGACGGCAGCATCAGCATCGGCGGTGCGCTGGTTATTTTGTATGCCAGCTGTATTTTGATGGCCGTCAGCCTTGTGGTTGCGATTCGCCTTGTGTTAATAAAGCCTATCAAAAACATCATACAGGCGATGAACCGGCTGGCGGCAGGGGACTTCACCGTGCGCCTGCAGCCCGTCGCCCACGGGTATGAGCCCACCGAGATCCGGGAGTTCAAAGCGGCCTTCAACAAAGCGGCGGAGGAACTTTCCGGCACGGAGCTGCTGCGCAAGGATTTTGTAAATAACTTTTCCCATGAGTTCAAGACGCCCATCGTCAGCATCAGCGGCTTTGCCGACCTGCTGCTGGACGAGGATGTCACCCCAGAGGAGCAGCGCGAGTATCTGCAAATCATCCGCGATGAGAGCAGGCGGCTGGCACAGCTTTCCGGCAGTGTGCTGCTCTTGAATCGTATCGAGGCACAGACCATTCTGACCGACTGTACAGACTTTTCGCTGGATGAGCAGCTGCGCCAGTGCATCCTTGTGACACGGCAAAAGTGGCGCGATAAGCCGCTGCAGTTTGAGGCCGAGCTGGCCCCCTGCACCTACCACGGCAGCGAAGCGCTGGTAAAGGAGATCTGGCTGAATCTGCTGGATAATGCCGCCAAGTTCAGCCCGGAGAACGGAACCATAAGCGTAACACTGCACTGCGAGCAGGGCAGACCGGTTGTGGCTGTCACTGACCAGGGCTGCGGTATGGACGCCGAGACCTGTTGCCATATCTTTGAGCAGTTCTATCAAGGGGACACCAGCCACAGGACGCAGGGCAACGGCTTGGGCCTTGCCATGGCACAAAAAATAGCCGCACTGCACGACGGCGCTGTCACTGTGGACAGCCGCCCCGGCAGCGGCAGCTGCTTTACGGTTGTTTTGAAATGAATATTGCCTAATGCCTGTTCAGATTAGCCCGTGGGACCACAGCACAATCCCGCCAAAAAAAAGCGCCGTCCCTTGCCAAAAGGGACAGCGCACGGTCTGGGCTGTACAGCAGCCAAACATATTTATTATACCATTTTTTGCCCGGAGCGGCAAGCTTGAAACTGCACAAATCTTTCGCTGCATCGTTGGCATATCTGCGAATAGACGAATCCCAGGGGCTGTGGTATAGTATAGTCACAGAAAGAAAACAGCCGGAGATAAGGAGCAGACAACTCCAAGAGAAGTTGATCTTCCAAGGAGAAATGTCATAAGGAATCTCCAAAGAAAGCAAGACACCGGCGGTATTTCGTAAGGAAGGAGGCTCAAGTCCAATGGCAAACTTTAAAGATCCTATTCATCACCGGCGGGCCTGGGCCTGCTGAATGAAAAAGCGCCGCATCCGAAGCCGCAGGTCATAACCTGTACAAAGAATATTGAACGAGATGTCAGGCAGCTTACTTTTAAACAGCAGACTCAGGGGCCGTCATCAAAGACCCCCATGCAGCATATAGATCAGGATGAAAGAAGGCTGGTTATCATGACTGGTTCCACGCCACCCAACAGAGGGTATCTGAAATCTACCTGATCCATAAGGAGAGACTCCAATGTACTAAGTGTCAGAGGTTGATCCTCAATCTCAAAGCCTGAAATTCTGCAAAGGGAATGATTCCCCATGAAAATAGGAACCAACTCCGAAAAATAACGAATAAAGGTTATGAGGCTATGACTCCAATCATTTAGGTACTGCCGGGGCGAACGAAAAGTTCTCCCCGGTTTTGTTTGTGTCACGGTCTCCGGCTCATGTAGGACAAGCTCAAGCACCTCAAGGCAAACGGACTTGCATTTCCTACCGGATTTTGTTACTATTATTATATTTGCGATTATTAACAGGATTAAAGGAGATAAAACTGCATGGGCGTAAAAACAGTTTCATCACAGGCTGATGCTGCCAACCCGCTTGGATATGAAAAAGAAGGCAAGCTGCTTGTTGGCTTTGCCATTCCCTGCATTATCTCGATGCTGGTGACGTCGCTGTACAACATTGTTGACCAGATCTTTATCGGGCAGGGTGTGGGTCTGCTGGGCAATGCTGCCACCAACATTGCGTTTCCTCTCTCGATTGCCTGCACAGCCATTGCGCTGCTGCTCGGTATCGGCAGTGCGACGAATTTCAGTCTCCAGCTGGGTGCAGGCAATGAAAAGCGTTCTGCTGAATATGCGGGCAACGGCCTGTGCCTGATGGCGCTGTTCGGCACTGTGCTGATGGCGGTCACGCTGCTTTTTCTGACGCCGATGCTGAAATTCTTCGGCGCTACGCCGGATGTTTTTCCCTACGCAGAGGCCTACACCCGTATCACAGCGCTGGGGTTTCCGTTCCTCATTATGAATACCGGCATGAGCAAGCTGATTCTGGCAGACGGCAGCCCGCGCTATTCCATGATGTCGATGCTCATCGGCGCACTTATCAATACGGTCCTTGATCCGCTGTTCATCTTCGGGCTGGATATGGGTATGACCGGCGCTGCGCTTGCCACGATCCTTGGGCAGATCGCCTCGTTCTGCATCAGTATGCGGTATCTCTTCCATTTTAAATCTGTACCCTTCTCATGGGGCTGCTTTACGATTGACGGTGACAGAACACGCAAGATCTTCAGCTACGGTGCATCTGCCTGCTTCAACCAGATCGCTATGGCTGTTGTCCAGATCGTTTTGAACAACACCCTTGCACACTACGGTGCACTGTCTATCTACGGCAGCGATATTCCTCTGGCCTGCGCGGGCATCATCTCAAAGGTCAACATGATCTTTATGTCCTTTGTCATCGGCATTTCGCAGGGCGTACAGCCGATCATCGGCTTCAATTACGGTGCTGCGCTCTACCGCCGCGTCAAAAAGAGCTATCTGCTGGCGCTGGCTGTGGCTACCGGGCTTTCTCTGGCAGCGTTTGCCTGCTTCCAGCTTTTCCCGCGGCAGATCATCAGTATTTTCGGCGCCGGCAGCGAGATGTACTACCAGTTTTCGGAGCGGTACTTCCGCATTTATATGTTCCTGACGCTGATCAACGGCATCCAGCCGGTCACCTCCAACTTCTTCAACTCGATTGGCAAGGCGCGCCTCGGCGTATTCATGTCCCTGACACGCCAGATTTTGTTCCTGCTGCCGCTCATCGTCATCTTCCCGCTCTTTATGGGCATTGACGGCGTCATGTACGCAGGCCCCATTGCGGACGGCGCTGCCGCCATTGTCTGCGGCCTTTTCACCGTGCGTGAGCTGCGGGAGCTGACCCGCCTGCAGCAAAAAACTGAAAAAACGAACTGAGACACCTGCAAAGCGCCCCCGCATCACTGTGCGGGGGCGCTTTTTTGTCCCGTTACGGCTTTAGCGTATGGGCGATATGACGAAAAAATCTGTGCCCGATTGGCAAAAAGGTAGAAAGTGCAGGAAACCGCTTGAATCGCACCGGTTTCCGCACTACAATGGAAACTGGAAAGCTAAATCGGGTTTCCACAGGAGGCAAGTGATGGACGAACACAACGAGCTGTGCACAAGACTGCGCGCAGTCGGAATGGAGCTGTTCCGCAGGGAAGGGCTGCGCTTTACGATGCAGCAGGCCGCTGCGATGATGCACATCAGCAAAAAGACGATCTACGCGGTCTACCCCTCCAAGGAAGCGCTGCTGCTGGATATGGTGGACGATGCGTTCACAAGGATCCACGCCCGCAAGCAGCGCATCCTTGACGGTCCCGGCACCCTGGCTGAAAAGCTGCGGGCGGTCATTATCGCCCTGCCGGAGGAGTACACCGCGCTGGATCTGCAACAGATGGATCTTTTAGATGAAAAATATCCCAGAGTCGCAGCGCGCGTGCGGGAGCATCTGGAAACCGGCTGGGAGCCTACCTTGGCGCTGCTGGAACAGGCGATGGGGGAGGGCGTTATCCGTCGGGTATCCCTGCCGGTTCTGCAGCGGATGATCTCCGCTTCCATTGAGGATTTTCTTGCAGACCGCACGCTCGATGCGCAAGGCATATCCTACACGGATGCTTTGGATGAGATGATTTCCATTTTACTGGAGGGGTTGTTGGTACGATGAGATACAGTCTTTGCAATCACTGGGAATTTACAGAGCAATGGAGCGATGCCTTCTGTCGGGGTGAACCTGTTGACTGCCGTCCGGTGCGCCTGCCCCATACCTGCCGGGAACTGCCGCTCCACTACGCAGACCCCTCTGACTATGAGATGGTCTGCGGTTACCGCCGCGCACTGACCGTTCCCGATGCGCCCCGGGTATTCCTGCGCTTTGACGGGGCCGCCCATCAGGCGGAGATCTACCTGAACGGCCAGCTGGCCGGGCAGCATCAGGGCGGCTACACCGACTTCACCATCGAAATTACCGACCTTGTACACCGCGGCAAAGAAAATCTGCTGGCCGTGCGGCTGGATACGCGCGAGGATCCCAGCCTGCCGCCCTTCGGCTTTGTCATCGACTACCTGACCTACGGCGGTCTATACCGGGAGGTCTGGCTTGAAACCTCGCCGCAGAGCCGTGTGAGCGATCTTTTCGTGTACACACCGACGCTGACCGAGGCTGCCGTACAGCTGACCGTAGAAGCACCGGAAAAGGCCGCTGCGCTGCGCGTCCGGCTCTGCAACAGTGCGGGCGAGATGCTGGTGAGCCGCCAGCTGCCCCCGGCAGAATCGGCGGAATGCCGCCTTACGCTGCCTGATGCTGCACCGTGGGACACCGAGCATCCGAATCTCTACCGCTGCATAGCGGAACTGCTTGATACCGATGGGCAGGTACTGCACAGCCGGGAAACCTCCTTCGGTTTCCGGACGGCTGTGTTCCGGGCGGACGGCTTTTATCTGAACGGGAAAAAGACCTTTCTGCGCGGGCTGAACCGCCACCAAAGCTACCCCTACATTGGCTACGCCGCGCCGGAAAGCCTGCAGCGGCAGGACGCCCGCATCCTGAAAAACGAGCTGCACTGCAATGCGGTGCGAACGAGCCATTACCCGCAAAGCCAGTATTTCCTTGATGAATGTGACCGGCTGGGCCTGCTTGTATTTACCGAGCTGCCCGGCTGGCAGCACATCGGCGATGGGGCATGGAAAGACCGCGCCTGCGCCATGCTGCGGGAGATGCTGCTGCAAAACCGCAATCACCCCAGCATCATACTGTGGGGTGTGCGCATCAACGAGAGCGTGGACGATGACGAATTCTATACGCGCACCAACCAAATCGCCCACGCACTGGACCCGAGCCGGGCGACCTCTGGCGTGCGGTATCTGGAAAAGAGCCATCTTCTGGAAGATGTTTACGCCTACAACGATTTCTCCCACAACGGCTCAAACGCCGGGGCCAAGCGGAAAAAGGATGTAACGCCTGATTTGAGCAAGGCTCTGCTGATCTCAGAATGCAACGGCCACATGTACCCCACCAAGTCCTGTGACGATGCCCCGCACCGGCAGGAGCATGCCCTGCGCCATGCGCGGGTGTTGGACGCCGCCTACGCAGATGGAGGGCATGCGGGCTGCTTTGGCTGGTGTATGTTTGATTATGCCACCCACAAGGATTTCGGCTCCGGGGACCGCATCTGCTATCACGGCGTGCTGGACAGCTTCCGCAATCCCAAGCTGGCGGCGTCCGTCTACGCATCGCAGGGCGGGGAGGAGCCGGTGCTGACGGTCAGCTCCGCGATGGACATCGGTGACTATCCTGCCGGGCAAATCGGCACGGTCTATGTGTTTACCAACGCCGAGCGGGTGGATCTTTACAAAAACAATGTGTTTGTGACGACCCTGCACAAAAGCGGCTGGACGGCGCTGCCGCACCCGCCGCTGGCCGTGGATGACACAATCGGTGTCCTGCTTGAAACGCAGGAGCATTTTGACAAGGCCAAGGCCGATACGCTGCGCGACTGTCTGCTTGCAGCCGGGCGCTACGGCTTGGCCGGGCTGCCGCTGCGCTACAAGCTGAAGCTGGCGTGGTGCATGGTGCGCTATAAGATGAGCTTTGCGGACGGTGTGGCGCTGTACGGCAAGTATGTCGGCAACTGGGGCGGCGCGGCTACGTGTTGGCGGTTCGATGCCAAAAACGGTGATACCGTAGTAAAGAGCGTCACGCTCTGCCCCAGCCACCGGCTGCATCTTGAGGTAACGCCCTCCGCCACCGTCCTGCAGGAGGGTGACACCTACGATATGGCCGGAGTTCGGGTGCGGATCCTTGATGAAAACGGCAGCCCCGCCGTCTATGCACAGCTGCCGCTGACCTTTGCCGTGACCGGTGCCGCCGTGCTGGTCGGCCCTGCGGCGGCAACCGCCGAGGGCGGCATGGGCGGGACTTATCTGCGCACAGTCGGGCAGACAGGTACAGCCGCGCTGACCGTCTCGGCCCCGCAGTGTGCGCCTGTCACCGTAGAATTCACCGTCACAAAGAAGGAGTGTGCAGTATGGAACTGACAACAAAGCAAAAAGCCGCCTTCGGCATCGGCGCAGTGGGCAAGGATATGGTCTACGCGCTGTCTGCCTCCTATGTCATGTACTATTATCAGGATGTGCTGGGCCTGCCTGCCACCTTTGTCGGCCTGATCCTGATGATCGCGCGTGTGTTTGACGCCTTCAACGATCCCTTTATGGGGGTGCTGGTGGCCAAGACCCGCACCCGCTGGGGACGGTTCCGTCCGTGGATCCTCAGCGGCACCGTCCTGAATGCGGTGGTTCTCTACGCGCTGTTTGCCGCGCCGGTGCTGGAGGGTGCCGACATGATGGTCTACTTCAGCGTCATCTACATACTGTGGGGCGTCACCTACACGATGATGGACATTCCTTACTGGTCGATGATCCCCGCCGTGACCCGCACCCCTGCTGACCGAGAAAACCTGTCAGTCGTGGGCCGCACCTGTGCGGGCGTCGGCTCGGCGCTCATTGCGATGTTTACCATGCTGCTGGTTGGTGCTTTGGGCGGCGAGAGCGAACGCACCGGCTTCCGCTGGATAGCACTGCTCGTGGCTGTCATCTTTGTGGTTACCGAGGCGATCTGCTGCGCCAGCGTCAAGGAGACCGGCAGCGCCGAGATAAAGACCGCCACCGTCGGCGAGATGTTCAAAGCGCTGTTCTCCAACGATCAGGCGCTTGTGGTCGTAGGCAGCATCGTTTTGATCAACTCGGCGCTGTATCTGACCTCCAACTTTATCATCTATTTCTTCAAGTACGATTTCGGCGGCACAGGCTGGAAGGCCAGTTACACACTGTTCTCGACCATCGGCGGTGCGGCACAGATCCTCGGCATGATGGTCCTCTATCCGGTGCTGCGCAAAAAGCTCAGCAACACTGCCGTATTTACGGTAAGTCTGGGGCTGGCGCTGGGCGGCTATGCTGTGCTGCTCCTGCTCTGCCTGACGGGCTTTTCCGGCAGTCTGGCACTGCTCTGCGTGCCGGGCGTGGTGGTGTTTGCCTGCAACGGCATGCTCAGCGTACTGACGACCCTTTTCCTCTCCAACAGTGTGGACTACGGCCAGCTCAAGACCGGGCGCCGTGAGGAAAGCGTTATCTTCTCGATGCAGACCTTTGTTGTAAAGGCTGCGTCCGGTGTGGCGGTTTTTCTGACCGGCATCGGCCTGGATCTGATCGGGCTGGCCGGCAATGCCGAGGAGACAGGCCCCGTTGCTGCCCAGAGCGCCGGCACGCTGCTCGGGCTGCGGCTCATGATGACCGTTCTGCCCATGGCCGTCCTTGCGGCGGCGCTTGTACTGTTCCGCCGCAGGTTCACCCTGACGGATGACCGCGCAGCCGAAATCAGCGCTGCGCTTCACAGGGAGGAAACTCAAAATGGCTGAGATGCAGTGGTATGCCGCAACAGACAGCGGCCGGTTTGACGGCACGGCAACCATCACCCCGCGCAGCGGTGCCGTCTGCCTGAGGGCAGAGCTGCCCGCCGGAGTGCTGCAAAATGCGGTTGCTGCGCTTCCGTGGACGATGGCGCGCGAAGAAAAGCTTTTCATGAACGGCTACCAAACCTGGACCGCCTGCCCGGAGCTGGGCAAATGGGACCGGCAGCACGGTGTTGAGCGTGTCCCGAAATTTCTTTTGGAGAAATACAGCTTTGACCGTTACGGCGATTATCATTTTGTTCCCTACAGCGGCAAGAGGGGACAGAGCCACGGCTTCTCCTACTGCTATTTCCGGCGCGGAAAGACCTACCGCCTTTTGGCCAGCCTGGACGAGGCACCGGGCTATACGATTTTTTCCTATGACAGCCGCGCCGCACAGCTGCGCATTGAGCGCGACTGCGCCGGGGTACAGCATACCGGCGGCAGCTTCCCTGCGTTTTCCCTCTTTTTTGCCGAGGGCACCGAGGACGAGGTATTTGACGCATGGTTTGCGGCGCTGGGCTGCCGCCCCCGCACCACGCGCAGGCTGACCGGGTATTCCAGCTGGTATAACCGCTACCAGAACATTGACGAGGTCTCGATCCAGGAAGACCTCAACGGCTGCAAAACGCTTTTCCGCGCAGGGGATCTCTTTCAGATCGACGATGGATGGGAGCTCAAGGTAGGAGACTGGCTGGAGCCTGACCCTGCCAAATTCCCCAACGGGCTGCGCCCGCTGGCAGATGCAGCGCATGAAAGCGGCTTTCTGGCAGGACTCTGGCTGGCACCGTTCGTCTGCGAAAAGGAATCCCTGCTCTGCAAAGATCACCCGGACTGGCTGCTGCAGGCGGACGGTCAGCCCTGGTGCTGCGGTTGCAACTGGAGCAGCTTTTATGCGCTGGACATCGACCACCCGGAGGTACAGGCCTACCTCAAGCAGGTCTTTGACCGCGTCCTGCAGGATTGGGGCTTTGACCTTGTCAAGCTGGACTTTCTCTACGGCGCAGCACCGTTCGGCAACGCCCGGGAATCCCGCGCAGGACGGATGCAGCGCGCCATGGCACTGCTGCGCTCATGGTGCGGCGACAAGCTGATCCTCGGCTGCGGTGTGCCGGTCATGCCTGCCTTTGGCATCGTTGACTACTGCCGCATTGGGTGTGATGTAGGGCTGGACTGGGACGATGTGTGGTATATGCGGCTTTTCCACCGCGAGCGGGTCTCCACAAGGCAATCCATCGGCAACACGATTTTCCGCCGCCAGCTCAACGGGCGTGCTTACGGCAGTGACCCCGATGTATTCTTCCTGCGCGAGGAAAACTGCAAGCTGACCCTACAGCAAAAGCAGACCCTGGCCCGGGTCAATGCGCTGTTCAGCGGCATCCTGCTCACCTCCGATATGCCCAGTCGCTATACGGATGAGATGCGCCGCCAATACAACGCCCTGCGGGAATTGACCGACCACGCCGAAAATTGCACCGTGGATGCAGACGACGGTCTGACCGTACACTACACCCTGCACGGACAGCAGCAAGCGTTCAAAGTTTTCTGAGCGTTCAGCCTTCTGCAAATTACCACAATTTTTTGCGGCGGATGATGGAATTGCAAACACATAAACGCCTCCCTACCCCTATTGACATTTGGGTGTCAGACTGCTATTATAAGACCGAAATATCGTAGAATTGTTGCCGGTGTGCCGTTTTGGCTGCAGGCAGCGATTTTACGGTCCAACGGTTAGTGTTCACTAACTTGCATAAACAAGCAACAATTAGCATACGTAAACCAAAAAGCTGGGGATTCCGGCTATGAAGCCATGACAATAGGAGGAGGGTAACCTTGACGGAAACTTTTTGGGGGATTCTGATCCCCTTTTTGGGTACATCGCTGGGCGCAGCATGCGTATTTTTTATGCGGCGCGCTCTGGGAGATCTGGTGCAGCGCTCACTTGCAGGCTTTGCCGCCGGTGTGATGGTGGCGGCATCGGTCTGGAGCCTGCTGATCCCGGCAATCGAACAGTCGGAGAAGTTGGGACGGTTCGCCTTTTTCCCGGCGTTTGCCGGATTTTGGTTCGGCGTGCTGTTTTTGCTTGCCCTGGATCATCTGATACCCCACCTGCATGTCGGCAGTGAGGAGGCTGAGGGGCCAAAAAGCAGGTTGGGCCGCACTACGATGATGGTGCTGGCAGTGACCCTGCACAACATCCCGGAGGGCATGGCAGTCGGTGTGATGTACGCCGGCTTTCTCGCAGGCAGCGCACAGATCACCGCGGCGAGCGCGCTGGCCCTGTCCCTCGGCATAGCCATCCAGAATTTCCCGGAGGGCGCCATCATCTCGATGCCCCTGCGCGCCGAAGGGGAGAGCAAGGGCAGGGCCTTTGCAGGCGGTGTGCTTTCGGGTGTGGTTGAGCCAATCGGCGCAGTGGTGACGATTTTGGCCGCGCAGCTTGTGATACCGGCATTGCCTTATCTTTTGAGCTTTGCTGCGGGCGCGATGCTCTATGTCGTGGTGGAAGAGCTGATTCCCGAAATGTCACAGGGACGGCACTCTAACCTTGGCACAGTATTCTTTGCTGTCGGCTTCAGTGTGATGATGGTACTGGATGTGGCACTGGGGTAACAGGAGCCTTACAACGCAGAAAATGCAAACAGCTTCACCCGGCCCGACACAAAGTCAGTCAGAAAAGGTCCAGCATGGTATCCAGATACAACTCCTCGCGGACAGCCAGTTGATATTCCGGCCTGGTCAGGTAGTGAAGCAAAAATTCAAGGATCAGTGCACTGCCAAGGCCGCGCCCCTCGATCTTGAATTGGGTGAAGCCCATCGGCAGGTAGGTATCCCGGATGGCCTTGATGCCGATAAAGCCGGGGTTCGCCATCGCCCGGGAGAAGCGATACCCGCCCGCTGCACCGGGGGCGCTGCAGTAATGCTCCGGGCCTGGCAGACCCAGATTTTTGCGGCTGACGGCCTCATAGCAGGCTCTGCGTTCCGTGCATCCGAACCAGCAGCACTCATTGCAGAGGAACTCCACCTTGTCCTTCTGGGACTGGGGCAGCGCTGCAAGTTGGTCAAATGCTCGGTTCAGCCGGAAATCCGGCACGACATAGCGAAACTCGGGCCGTGCCAGCTCCCGCTGCAAATCGTTGAAGTCTGTCAGCACTTTTGTGGTCGAGGATACAAGATACAGCGATGGATAGTTCTTTTTCAGGTACTGCGTCAGCAGCTCAGCATGAACGATGGCGCCGTTTTGCGGGTCATTTTGTTCCTGAAACAGTCGGCAGAGCGCATTGCAGTCCGGGTCTGTGAGATGCTCCGGGCGCAGTAATGAATTGCTGAGTGTCAGCCGCGCCGAGATGCCGTATTCACTCGTCAACGCCAGCACCTCGCGTGGGGTGTGGTCACTGTACTCGACCCGTCCGCCCGCCCATAAGCAGTCAGACGGTGCGCCGTAGATCGAGCCGATGGCGCACCAGTCGTAAAAATACTCCCGATGCGCACGATAAAGCGGCAAAAACGCCGCATACAGGTCATAAAATTCAAACAGACCGGGCAGATGAAACAGGGCTGTGCCCTGATGAGGTGTTTCCATAGCGGGGACCTTTCCTGGCCGCACAGGCGGCCCGATGGGATATATTTATTATACCAGCAATCCTGCCGGAATGCAAAGCGAAGCGCCACTTCGCCAAAACAACCGATGCAGCGCTTTTTATCGGTTTATAGGTAATGGCCTTCGGCCTTTTGTGCCAAATTCCGAAGGCCGTTGACGCAGCATAAACAGGTGTGGTACTGTATCCTCAATCGGCATTGGCCGAATGGAAGAAAAGAAAGATGCTTAATCATCATCTGCCGAACGGCAAAGCAGCTTTACAATCTTCGGTAAAAAAGCGTGATGAACAACGATTTTGCAGGAATCGCCAAAAAGGCCTTGCACTTTTGTACAGTCTTCTATAATAACAGCATCACAGAACACGAACGGGACAAAGGGGTCGCGTACTTGTAAAAGTACAGCGGCCCCTTTCCGTTACGTACAAAGGCGTGCAGCACATCACCGTGCTGTGCGCCTTTTGCTTTGTATGAATATCAGAAAGAGGGGTCACACAATGAAAAAGCGTAATCGAGTTCTGGCACTTACCGTAGCAGCTGCAATGTCCGCCAGTCTGCTGGCAGGCTGCGGCTCCAGCGCACAGCAGGGCGGGGCCGCATCAAGTGAAGCTGCTTCCACCGACACCGCCGCATCTGTGTCGGACGGCGGTGAGGATAACATCATTCGCGTCGGCGTTGTCTGTTCCATGACCGGCGGATCCGCTATCTATGGCGAGGTCGCACAGAACGCCGTCGACATGGCAGTCGAGGAGATCAACGCGGGTGATTCCGGCTACAAAATAGAAATCGTCAACGGCAGCAAGGTCGCAGACGATGCTAAGGACGCCAAGCAGGCCATGAACGCCTACAACAAGGTCATGGCCGACTCGCCGGAGGCCATCGTGGTCAGCTTCTTCTCGTCGGTCACACTGCCCATGGCAGAACAGGCCTCCAAAGACGGCATGCTGCTGCTGGCAACAGGTGCGACAAACGCCGATGTGACTTTAAAAGGCGATTCGATTTTCCGCAACTGCTTCATTGACCCGTACCATGGCAAGATGGCGGCACTGTTCGCAAAAGACAAGGACTTTGCCAAGGTGGCCGTCATCTATACGAAAGATGATGACTACTCCAACGGTCTGAAGGACGCCTTTGTTGAAAACTGCGAGGCTAAAAAACACACTGCTGAAATACTAAGGGGGATGTTACAATGCCGTCCATTGATTTAAACTACGACCTGGGCGAGAGCTTCGGCGCGTACACCATCGGCATGGATGCCGAAATTTTGCCCTATGTGACAAGCGCGAACATCGCCTGCGGGTTCCACGCGGGCGACCCGTCCGTGATGCAAAAGAGCGTTCTGCTGTGAAAAAAGTACGGCGTGCAGGTGGGTGCACACCCGGGGCTTCCGGATTTGCAGGGCTTTGGCCGCCGCAGAATGGCAATTTCCCCCGCCGAAGCCGAGGCCGACGTGATGTACCAGATCGGTGCGCTGAAGGCATTCTGCGACGCGGCGGGCGTACCGCTGCACCACGTCAAACCCCACGGCACGCTGTACAACATGGCCGCCAGGGATCCGGTGCTGGCGGCAGCCATCTGCCGCGCTGTGCAGGCTGCAGCTCCCGGTGCTGTGCTGCCGGCTCTCTCCGGCAGCGAGATGGTCAAGGCCGCAAACGCCATCGGATTGCCCGTTGCCAGCGAGGTATTTGCAGACCGCGGCTACCAGGCCGACGGCAGCCTTGTGCCACGCGGCGCTCCCGGTGCAATGATCGAGGACGAGGATACCGCCATTGCGCGGGTCTTGCAGATGGCAGCGCAGGGTACCGTACAGGCCGACGACGGCAGCACCGTAACCCTGCAGGCCGATTCCGTCTGCGTCCACGGCGACGGCCCCAAAGCCCTCGCCTTCGTGCAAAAAATCTCCGCCGCCCTCCTTGCCGCAGGGACAGCAGTTGCAGCATTTTGATCGTCGGCAGAAAGCAAGATGGGGAATGAACCTATCGGAAGAAGGCAAAGCAGCGCTAAGCGGCAGGATCTGTCCTACGTCCCTGCCGGGGCGCAGGAATTTTTTTGTCAATAAAAATACCGTTGTATCGTGTGATACAACGGTTGAATAATTTGAATGCAGCCTTGATGTGCTTAGGCAGCGGATCCTGCACGGAGGACGAGCCGACACCATAGCAAGAAGGATGTTTTCATTCCGGCAGACGTCCGTACAGTTCCATTTCACTGTGCAGCTTTTTGGCCAACCTTGTGTTAAAGACACCGGGTTCGGCACGCCAGCACCAGTTGCCGCCCAGAGTGGACGGCGTGTTCATGCGGGATCCATGCCCAAGGCCCAGCAGATCCTGTGCCTGCACGACAGCCAGATCGGCAGCACTGGACCAGATGCCGCGCATCATGCCCCAGTGATAGCCCTCTTTCTTCGTCAGATTCAGGTAGCGCACGGCGCACGCCACGTCCTCAGGGGCGGCGGTTTCCATCCAGCCGTTCACAGGCTCGTTGTCGTGGGTGCCTACATAGGCAATGCAGTTCTTGGGGTAGCTGTGGGGGCGGTAATCGCCGCCGTCACGGCTGTCAAAGGCAAACTCCAGCACTTTCATGCCGGGATAGCCGCATTGCTTCAGCAGGGCAGTGACATCTTCCGTCAGGAATCCCAAATCCTCGGCGATGATGCGCGGGCTGCCCAGCTTTTTCTTTATGGCAGCAAACAGCGCATAGCCGGGGCCTTCGCGCCAGCGGCCGTTCCGGGCGGTTGCTTCCCCGTAGGGGATAGCATAATAGCCCGCAAATCCGCGGAAGTGGTCAATGCGAACCACATCATAGATGCTGCACATGTGTTTGATGCGCCGCACCCACCATGCGTAGCCGGTCTTGGCCATGGAGTCCCAGTCGAACAGCGGGTTGCCCCACAGCTGGCCTGTGGCGGAGAAGCCGTCCGGCGGGCAGCCTGCCACCTCGGTGGGCAGCAGGTTCTCGTCGAGCTGGAACTCCTGCGGGCAGCTCCACACATCGACGCTGTCCAGCGCCACATAGATGGGAAGGTCGCCGATGATGCGGATTTCCTGCCGGTTGGCGTAGTGCTTCAGCGCCTGCCACTGACTGTAGAACATAAACTGTACAGCCTGCCAGAACGCCACATCGTCGGCGTACTGCTGCCGGGCTGCTGCCAGGGCAGCGGGCTCACGGCGCCGCAGCGGTTCTTCCCATTCCAGCCAGCAGGCTCCGTTGTGGGCGTCCTTCAGCGCCATGAACAGCGCGTAGTCGGGCAACCAGAAGTCGTTTTCCTTCACAAAGCGGCGGTAGTCGGCACCGGGCTTTGCCAGCAGACGTTTGGCTGCACAGCGCAGCACTGCGTAGCGCTTTTCGTACATGACGCCGTAGTTGATGCAGTCGGGGGTGCATTCCCAGTCGATGGACGCATATTCCTCCGGCAGCAGCAGTCCCTGCTTTGCCAGATCGTCCAGATCGATAAAATACGGGTTGCCCGCAAAGGTCGAGAACGACTGATAGGGACTGTCACCGTAGCTGGTGGGGCAGACAGGCAGAATCTGCCAGTATGCCTGCCCGGACTTGACCAAAAAGTCCACAAAGCTGCGCGCGGCTGCACCCATAGTACCAATGCCATAAGGCGAGGGCAGACTTGAAATGGGCATTAGAATGCCGCTTGCTCTCATCAGAGAACCCCTCTTTCTTTTGATAGTAAGCAGCCGGGATGTCTTTCCTTCACAGTTCGCGCACGCTTTCTCCTTCGGTCAGATCGAAGGAGACGATCTCGTGCACGGCATTGCCGGGTTTTTGGATGTTGTGGAGCAGGATCCGCGCCGAACGCTGCGCCAATTGCCCCATATTCTGCCGGATGGTCGTCAGCCGGGGCACACTGTACTGTCCCAGCGCAATGCCGTCAAAACCTGTGACGGAAATATCCTGCGGCACACACAGCCCGTGATCCCGCAGCGCACGAATTGCGCCGAGCGCCATCAAGTCGGACATGGCAAACACTGCCGTAATGTCGGGGCTGTGCTTTAAGAGATACTCCATTGCCTCATACCCGCTGGAAAGCGAGAACCGCGCATACGCATACTGCTTTTCCATGTCAAACGGCAGACCAAGGCGCAGCATAGCACCCTGACAGCCGGCCAGACGGGCGAGACTTGGACGGGAAAGATTGGGCTTGCCGCCGATGATTCCGATGCGGCGGTGCCCCTTTTTGTACAGATATTCGATCATCGTGTCCGATGCAGCCATATCGTCTACGGACACACTGGACAAATTGCAGATGCGCAGGGATGCCGCGCTGTTCGTCAGCAGCAGGCAGGGGATACCCAGTGCCTCCAACTCCGGCGTGAAGTATTCCGGATTTGAGCCGAGAAACAATATACCATGGGGTTTGCGCTCTGTGCAGATGCGTCGGGCCTGCGCAACCTCGTTGGCTTCCTCGTCAATATAGTAGACCGTCGCAACGTAGCCGCTTTCCTCAATGATCTGCTGCAGCGGTTCCAAAATGCCGGCAAACAGCATATTCTGGGTGCCTTTCACAATCAGTGCGATCCCATCGTTGGCCTGCTGCTTCAGATGCTTGGCGTTGGCGTTCGGTTCATAATTGTGGCGGTTTACGATTTCCAATATTTTTTGACGGGTTTCTGCACTGACGCCGGGGGCGTTATTTAAGGCTCGTGAGACGGTCCCGACCGCATAGCCGGACTCCCGCGCGATGTCTTTGATGGTCATTTGCCAATCCTCTTTCTTGAAGAAGTGTCAAATTTACCCCTTGACAGCACCGGCGACCACACCATCGATAATATATTTCTGGCAGATCAGGTACAGCACGATAACAGGCAGCACCGTAATCATGATGCAGGCCATCATGGGTGCCATCTCCACCTTGCCGTAGCTGCCGCGGAAATACTGGATCGCCATAGGAATCGTGCGGTAGGTCTTGATGTCCAGCACCAGCGTGGGCAGCAAATAGTCGTTCCAGACCCACATGGTTTCCAAAATAGCGGTAGAGATCATCGTCGGCTTCAAAATCGGGCAGACGACCTTGAAGAAAATCTGGATGGGATTGCAACCGTCGATCATAGCGGCTTCTTCAATAGCAATCGGCATGGATTTTACAAAGCCGGTGAACATGAACACCGCAAGTCCCGCGCCGAAGCCCAGATAGATGATGCAGATGTTGTAGGGGTTATTCAGCTTTAAGGTATCAGCGGTTTTTGCCAGTGTGAACATGACCATCTGGAAGGGAACAATCATGCTGAATACGCACAGATAGTACATACCTTTGGACAAGGTGTTCTGCACACGGGTGATATACCATGCGCACATGGAGCAGCACAGCAAAATCAGTGCCACAGACGAAACCGTGATAACAAAACTATACCAGAAAGAGGACAAAAAGTCCATTTCCTGAATGCCATAAATGTAGTTTTTCAGGCCGACGAAGCTCTCGGCGTTCGGCAGCTCAAAGGCGTGGCTCGTCGTGATGGCGCGCTCGGTCTTGAGGGAGTTCATCAAAATCATGAACACCGGGTACAGCCAGGCGATGCACAGGATCGTGAGCAGAACGGACAGTACCGCGTTGATGCGGCGGTCTTTTTTAGTAGCACCCATTATGCCTGCACCTCCTTAGAGCGGGTAAAATGCAGCTGGAGCAGCGAAATAACGACCACAAACAGGAAGAAAACGACGGCCTTGGCCTGACCGATGCCCTTCCACTGGGGTCCGGAGCGTGCGTAGAATGTGTCGTAGATGTTGTAGGCCAGCATCATGGACTGCTTTGCAGGCTCACCGGCTGTCAGCGAGAGGTTCTGGTCGAACAGCTTGAAGGAGTTCGTCAGCGTCAGGAAAGTGCAGATCGTCACGCTGGGCATGACCATCGGGATTTTGATTTTGAACAAAATCTGGCTGCTTGTTGCACCGTCAATGCGTGCGGCCTCCACCAGATCCACAGGCACATTCTGCAAACCGGCAATATAGATGATCATCATGTAGCCGATCTGCTGCCAGCACATCAGGATGATCAAACCCCAGAAGCCGTAGGTGGCATTCAGCGCAAGCAGCGACTTACCCCAGGAGGACAGCAGACCGTTGAGCAGGATCTGCCAGATATAGCCCAGCACGATGCCGCCGATCAGGTTCGGCAGGAAGAAGATGGTGCGGAAAGCGTTGGTGCCGTGCATACCGCGGGTGAGAAGCAGCGCGATGGCAAAGGCCAGCACGTTGATCAGCAGGGTGGACACGACGGTGAACGCCGCTGTGAACCAGAACGCATGGGTGAAGGTGTTATCCGACCAAATCATTGCGTAGTTGCTTAAGCCCACAAACTGCACATTTTTGACGGTGGTGAACTTGCAGAACGACAGCCCTGCACCCCAGATAAACGGCCAGACAAAGCCGATAATAAAGGCGATGAGGGTCGGCAGTACGAAAACAGGCCAATAACGTCGAATGGCTTTTTCCATAAGTATGCTCCCTTTGTTGTAATTTTTGTTTTCTGCAAAAGAAGCGGGACGGGCGAAACCGCCCGCCCCGCTGACCGGTAATACTAGGTAAGGAGAAAAAGCTTTCAGAGTAGAGAAAATGATCTTATGTTATGCAGCAGCGTTCAGAGCAGCCTCAGATGCCCAGCCATCGACAAAGGCGGTGACAACAGCGTCCCAGCTGCCGGTACCGGCGGCATAAGCGGTCAGAGCGGAACCGACGCCGTTCTTCCAGTTTTCGGAAGGCATCGTGGAGAAGCACCAGGCCACAGGAGTCTTACCTGCGGCGGTCATTTCCTTATCGACCTTGACGAAGAGGTTGGGGGACTCGGCAGCATTCTTGAAGGGGATAACGAAGCCCATGTCATCAGCCATGGCCTTGGTGCCCTCGTCAGAGGAAACGCACCAGTACATGAAGTCGAGCGTTGCGTTAATGTCGTCCTCGCTGGCGTCCTTGTTGACGCACCAGTAGTTCTCAGTGCCGGTGCACAGGCCCTGGTTGGCTTCATCGCCGACGCCGATGTAGATGGGGATCATGGTCAGATCGTCATCGGTAAAGGGCTTGCCATCGCCGACGAGGTTGTTGTACTCCCAGGAACCGTTCTGGAAGAAGACGGCCTCGTTGCCCAGGAATTCATTACGGCTGTCGTCACCGGTCTTGCCGGCCAGTTCGGCAGGGTCGCAGGTGGAGTTGTTGATGTACAGGTCAAAAATATCCTTGTAGTTGTCGAGATAGGTGCCCTTGATGGCGTCGGTGGTGTCGATGCCATCCTTCTGATACTCAAAGTAGATGGGCAGGTTAGCCAGATGGGTCTTGAAGCGCCAGTCGGAAGAGCCATCCATACCGGCAGAGGTGAAGGCGGCGAAGCCAAGCTCGTCCTTGCGGGCGGTAATGTCCTCGGCAACCTTCTTCAGGTCGGCAAAGCTCTTGATGTCGTCAACGGTGTAGCCGGCCTTTTCCAGCAGGGTCTTATTGGTGATCAGGCCGTAGCTCTCGATAACGTAACCGATGCCCAGCATCTGGTCGCCGTCTTTCAGGGCGTAGGAGTCGCTGGTCAAATCGCCTGCGATCTTGGTCCCGCTCAAGTCGTAGCAATAGTCCTTCCAGTTGGCCAGGCCGACAGGGCCGTTGACCTGGAACAGGGTGGGCGCATCGCTCTTGGCCATCTCGCTCATCAGGGTGGTCTCATACTGGCCGGAGGCGGCGGTCACGACGGTGACGGGAACACCGGTCTCCTCGGTGTACTTCTTGGCCAGATTCTGCCAGGCTTCGTCCTGCTCGGGCTTGAAGTTCAGGTAGTAGACCTTGCCGGCTGCATCAGTGGTCGCCTCGGTAGAAGCGGCAGTGGATTCAGCCTTGGATTCGGTGCTGGTACTGGTAGAGGAAGCAGCCGTAGAGGAGCTGCCGCCGCAGCCTGCCAGCAGACCCGCAGCCATAGCGGCTGCCAGAGTCATCGAGAGTGTCTTTTTTGCGTTCATGTTTTTTCCTCCTTCTCAAGAAAAACAATGATTTGCAAGGGTGTTGATTTGTTTCGTCGGAAACGTTTCCGTTTCGGATTGATCTTATAATACACCTTTCCGGCGCAATAATCAATCGTTTTTTGCGATTTACTGCAAAATCGGCCTGATGCACAAATTTGCACCCCCTGTTTTTGTGGAAATGTTCCAAAAATAGTGACAAAATTAGCGGAAACGATTCCGTAGCCGCGAGACAATCTTTGAGAATTGCAGGAAAACCCTTATCCACTATATAAATCAGTGTGTCGAAAAACCTTCCTCAGCGAGACAGACTCCTCCCGATACGGGGGGAGGCGGCGCTTGCATCAGAAGGGGAGCGGTGCCCCGAAGGGGCGGAGGGAGAGGACCTTGCCATAGTTCGAAACATTTCGGACAGCCGTACAGTTCTCTCCCCCACCGCCTGCGGGCGGAGCCCCCTCACAGAGGGGGCCAAGGGGTGTGCGCACTTTTTTCGACAGTCTGCCTATATAAATTATTTTTCACCAAAATATTGACACAGCAATTATGTCATGTTATACTTTTTTAGATTTTGAAAGACGAATCGAGTTTGTAAGAGTTTTTCAAAGCAATTTACCTACGGACCGCCCATCAGGGGCTAAGGCCATACGGACAGCCGGGTCCACTGCCGATCGGCAACTTTGGTTGCCTTATTGATTGAGTTAAAAGCTCAAATTTTATAAGTTGGTTCCTTTACAACCATGAAATTGCACGTTTTGATGTGCAGACTTGTGAAACGGTCAATAAAGAGTAGTAAAAGTGTAATTGCTATATAGACTCTGACACGCTCAGCCTTTTTGAATCATGCAGGACGCTCTCCCGGTGTGGTACCGGGGGGTATTCGACCTGTGCAAAAATACGCTGGATTCAAACGCAAGTCTGCACGTATGTGCACGGCTTGCGTTTTTTATTTTGCAAGGGGACCGCGAACGGAGGTAAAAATGAACGGAGAAGCAAAGCGCACCCGGCTGGACCAGCGCCGCGCACCCATCCATGAAGCGCTGGAAAACTTCCGCCGTATGCGCGTCGTGCCCTTTGACGTGCCGGGCCACAAGCGCGGGCGCGGCAACCCGGAGCTGACCGCGTTTCTGGGCCAGCAGTGCGTCGGCGTGGACGTCAACAGTATGAAGCCGCTGGACAATCTCTGCCACCCGGTTTCGGTCATCCGCGAGGCCGAGGAGCTGGCCGCCGATGCGTTCGGCGCGGCACACGCCTTTTTAATGGTGGGCGGCACGACCAGCTCGGTACAAAGCATGGTGCTGACCGCCTGCAAGCGCGGGGATGAGATCATTCTACCGCGCAACGTGCACCGCAGCGTGCTGAACGCGCTGGTGCTCTGCGGTGCGGTGCCGGTCTACGTCAACCCGGAGGTGGACAACCGCCTCGGAATCAGTCTGGGCATGAAGCGGGAGCAGGTGGCCAAGGCCATTGCCGAGCACCCCAACGCCGTGGCCGTGCTGGTGAACAACCCCACCTACTACGGCATTTGCAGCGACCTGCGCGCCATTGTGCGGATGGCCCACGACGCCGGGATGCTCTGCCTGGCCGACGAAGCCCACGGCACACACTTCTATTTTGGCGGCGGGCTGCCCGTCTCTGCCATGGCGGCGGGCGCAGATATGGCCTCCGTCTCGATGCACAAGAGCGGCGGTAGCCTGACCCAGTCCAGTCTGCTGCTGACCGGCCCCCATGTCCACGCGGGCTATATGCGGCAGATAATCAACCTGACCCAGACGACGTCCGGCAGTTACCTGCTGATGTCGAGCCTTGATATTTCCCGCCGCAATCTCGCATTGCGCGGGCGGCAGGTGTTCCATCAGGTGGCCGATATGGCCGAGTACGCCCGCGAGGAGATCAACGCCGTGGGCGGGTACTATGCCTTCGGCAAGGAGCTTTGCAACGGAAACTCCGTTTTTGACTTTGATACGACAAAACTCAGCGTCCACACGCTGGACATCGGTCTTGCGGGCATTGAGGTCTATGACATCCTGCGCGACGAGTACGACATTCAGATCGAGTTTGGTGACATCGGCAATATACTGGCTTATCTCTCCATCGGTGACCGCCCGCAGGAGGTCGAGCGCCTTGTCAGCGCACTGGCCGAAATCAAACGCCGCTACCACACCGACGGTGCGGGCCTGTTGAGCCAAGAGTACATTGACCCCGAGGTCGCCGCCAGCCCGCAGGAAGCGTTCTACGCCCCCAAGAAGAGCCTGCCCCTGCGCGAGACCGAGGGTATGGTATGCAGCGAGTTCGTCATGTGCTACCCACCGGGCATCCCGATTCTGGCCCCGGGCGAGCGCATCACCGCTGAAATTTTAGACTATATCGAGTACGCCAAGGCCAAGGGCTGCAGCATGACCGGACCGGAAGATCCCGACATTCTGCGCCTGAACGTGCTGGCCTGACAGGGAGGTTTTACAATGGAAATGTGGTTTTCGGAGTTTCACACCCCCGATGTCAAGCACAGCATCCGGGTCAACCGCCAGCTTTACTCCAAGCAGAGCGACTATCAGCGCATCGACATTTTTGAAACACCGGAGTTTGGCCGTGTGCTGACGCTGGACGGCAACGTCATGCTGACCGAGCGCGACGAGTTCATCTACGACGAGATGATCACCCACGTGCCGATGTCGGTACACAAAAACGCCAAGGATATTCTCGTCATCGGTGCGGGCGACGGCGGCGTTGTGCGGGAGCTGACCCGCTATGACCGCGTGGAAAGCATTGACCTTGTGGAGATGGACCCGCAGGTCATTGAGGCCTGCCGCGCCTACCTGCCCGGCAACGCCTGCCGCATGGATGACCGCCGCGTACATATTTATTACGAAAATGCGCTGAAATTCATCCGTAAGTGTGAGGATGAGTACGACCTTATCATCGTGGATTCCTCCGACCCGTTCGGCCCGTCGGAGGGGCTGTTCACCCGCGAATTTTACGGCAGCTGCTTCAACGCCCTGCGCGCGGACGGCATTATGGTCAACCAGCAGGGCAGCCCGTTCTATGCCGAGGATGCCACCGCCATGCAGCGCAGCCACCAGCGCATTGCCAGCACCTTTCCCATCAGCAAGGTGTATCAGGCGCACATCCCGACCTTTGCGGCGGGGTACTGGCTGTTCGGCTTTGCCAGCAAAAAATATCATCCCATCAACGATATGGACGCCGATGCGTGGAATGCGCTGAACATGCGCACCCGCTATTATACCTCCCGGCTGCACGTCGGGGCGTTTTATCTGCCCGCTTTCCTTGAGGAAATGCTGCGGGAAGTGGAGGAACACTGATGCTGCACCGCAATGTAGAGAATTTCATCGGCTGCGACAGCAGCTACCGCACGGCCAGTATCGTTTTGTATGGTGCGCCGTTTGATTCCACCACAAGCTACCGCCCCGGTGCGCGCTTTGGCCCCGCGGCCATGCGCCACGAAAGCTACGGTCTGGAAACTTACAGTCCCTATCAGGACAAGGACCTGACCGATGGGAATGTGTTTGACAGCGGCGACCTGGAGCTGTGCTTTGGTTCCAGCGAGAGTGCCCTTGTGGACATTGAGTCCCGCGCGGCGGAAATTCTGCGCGACGGAAAGCTGCCGCTGCTGCTGGGTGGCGAGCACCTTGTCACGTTGGGCGCGGTGCGCGCGGCGGTGCGCAAATATCCCGATTTGCATATCGTACATTTTGACGCCCACGCCGATCTGCGGGACGATTACCTCGGCGCGCAGCTGAGCCACGCCTGCGTGCTGCGCCGCTGCCATGATTTGGTCGGCGACGGGCGCATCCACCAGTTCTGTATCCGCAGCGGTGACCGGGAGGAATTTCAGTTCGCCGCGCGGCACACCGATATGCACAAGTTCGACTTTACCGGCCTGACCGAGCTGGCCGACTGGCTGTGTCAGACCGATGTGCCTGTCTATCTGACCATTGATTTGGACTGCCTCGACCCGTCGGCCTTCCCCGGCACGGGCACGCCCGAGGCGGGCGGTGTCAGCTTTTTGCAGCTGCTTGGGGCCATCCGCACCGTGACGAAAGCGAACATCATTGGCGCGGACGTGAACGAGCTGGCACCCATGCTCGACCAGAGCGGCGTTTCCACGGCCACGGCCTGCAAGGTGCTGCGGGAATTGCTGCTGGCACTGGAAAAGTAAGCAGCCATCCCTGTAGGGAGCGGCGTCCTCGACGCCCCGCGGAGGGGTCAAGACCCTTCCCTACATTCTCAACCTTATCGGGGGAGAGGATGTAGGGGCGGATTCCATATCTGACCGGGAAAGCTGCCGCTACCACAAACGGGCACGGGCGAACAATGTTCGCCCCTACAAAACATCCATACACATCATACAATAAAAAAATACAAAGGAGTTCCATCATGAGCAAAGTTCTTGTTATCGGCTGCGGCGGCGTGGCAAGCGTCGCCATCTCCAAGTGCTGCCAGGTCAGCGACGTCTTTACCGAGCTGTGCATCGCCAGCCGCACCAAATCCAAGTGCGACGCGCTGGCCGCCAAGCTAGCCCCCACCACCCGGACCAAAATCACCACCGCGCAGGTCGATGCCGACGACGTCCAGCAGCTGTGCGACCTCATCAACAGCTACAAGCCTGACCTCGTCATGAATATCGCCCTGCCGTATCAGGATCTGACCATCATGGACGCCTGCCTGGCCTGCGGCGTAAACTATATGGACACTGCCAACTACGAGCCGGAAAACACCGACGACCCCGCGTGGCGTGCCATCTACGAGAAGCGCTGCAAGGAGGCCGGTTTCTCCGCTTACTTTGACTACAGCTGGCAGTGGGCGTACAAGAAAAAGTTTGAGGACGCCGGCCTGACCGCGCTGCTGGGCTGCGGCTTTGACCCGGGCGTGACCCAGGCCTACTGCGCCTACGCCGCTAAGCATGAGTTCGACACCATCGACACCATCGACATCCTCGACTGCAACGGCGGCGATCACGGCTATGCGTTCGCCACCAACTTCAACCCCGAGATCAACCTGCGCGAGGTCTCCGCCCCCGGCAGCTATATGGAGAACGGCAAGTGGGTCGAGATCCCGCCCATGAGCATCAAGCGCGAGTACAACTTTGACCAGGTCGGTCAGAAGGATATGTACCTGCTGCATCATGAGGAAATTGAGTCTCTTGGCAAGAACCTGCCCGATGTCAAACGCATCCGCTTCTTCATGACCTTCGGACAGAGCTATCTTGACCACATGCGCTGCCTGGAGGATGTGGGCATGCTCTCCACCACGCCCATCAATTACAACGGTCAGGAGATCGTGCCCATCCAGTTCCTGAAAGCGCTGCTGCCCGACCCCGCCAGCCTCGGTCCCCGCACCAAGGGCAAGACGAACATCGGCTGCATCTTCACCGGCAAAAAGGACGGCAAGGACAAGACCTACTACATTTATAATGTGTGCGACCATCAGGAGTGCTACCGCGAGGTCGGCAGTCAGGCCATCAGCTACACCACCGGTGTGCCCGCGATGTGCGGTGCGCTGATGATGCTGACCGGCGAGTGGACCAAGCCCGGCGTCTACACGGTGGAGGAGTTCAACCCCGACCCGTTCCTCGACGCGCTGGACAAGTACGGCCTGCCCCGCAGCGAGAACCATGACCCGGTTCTCGTGGACTGATGGCGCAGCGTGACGCACGGCCGCCGTTTGCGGCCATCGACGGCGCAGCGCCGCCGGAATTTTCCGCCCTGCCCACGCCCTGCTACCTGCTGGATGAAGCTGCCCTGACCCGCAACGCGGAGATTCTGGGCGGGCTGGCCCGTCGTACCGGGTGCAAGGTGCTGCTGGCGCAAAAGGCGTTCAGCAACTACGATTTGTACCCGCTGCTGGCGCCGCACCTCGCGGGCACCGAGGCCAGCGGCCTGTTTGAGGCGCGGCTCGGCGCGGAGGAAATGCCCGGCAAAGAAGTGCACGTTTTCTGCGCGGCCTACCGCGCAGATGAAATGGACGAGCTGCTGCGGTACGCTGACCATATCGTCTTCAACTCGCCCGCGCAGCTGGCAAAATTTGGCCCCGCGGCCAAAGCGGCGGGCAAAAGTGTGGGACTGCGCATCAATCCCGAGTGCTCGACCCAGGACGGCCACGCGATTTACGACCCCTGCGCCCCCGGCAGCCGTTTGGGCACGACCCGCGCCCAGTGGGACGCGGCAGCGGCAGAAAATTCTGCCCTGCCCGGGCTGTTGGACGGCCTGCACTTTCACACTTTATGTGAGCAGGACGCCGATGCGCTGGCCGTGACGCTGGACGCAGTGGCAGAGAAATTCGGCGATTTGCTGCCAAAAATGAAGTGGCTGAACTTCGGAGGCGGGCATCACATCACCCGCCCCGGCTACGACATGGCCACTTTGGAAAAATGTATCCGCCGCGCCCGGAATGACTGGAGCGTGACGGTTTATCTGGAACCCGGCGAGGCCTGCGCCCTGAACGCAGGGTATCTCTTGACCCGCGTGCTGGACGTGGTGCAAAACGGCGATACGACGGTTGCCATCTTGGATGCCAGCGCCGCCTGCCATACGCCGGACGTGATCGAGATGCCCTACCGCCCGCCGCTGCTGGGGGCAGGGGAACCCGGCGAAAAGCCCTGCACTGTGCGGTTGGCCGGGCCGACCTGCCTTGCGGGGGATGTCATCGGTGATTACAGCTTTGACGCTGTGCCTGCCGTTGGAGATCTGCTGGTGTTCGGCGATATGGCCATTTACACCACCTGCAAGAACAACACCTTCAACGGTATGCCCCTGCCCGGTATTTACGCCCGCAAGCCCGACGGCACTACGCGGAAAATCGTGACGTTCGGATATACAGATTTCAAATGTCGGCTGGGAAAATAAGCTGCGATAAATGCAAAGCGCCCACCGGCAGGCCGTTGCTGCGCCGTATTATCTCGCATTTTCGCATATTTTGCCACAAAAGAAGCTGCTCACTCCGTAGGGAATGAACAGCTTCTCACTTTTAAGCCTGCTACCAGGGCTTTTCTTTCATTATGGGTCATCCGGCACTGGCATTGGCTGACAGGCGGGGCTATGCAGCGGTCACTTTTTTGCTTCACTTGGATGGGGGACAGGGGGCATTTTCGTGAACAGCGCTTTCAGCGCCAGCGGCGTGGCGACGCTGGAAACTACGATCAAAAGGATGACCGCCGTAAAATAAACAGGCTCGACAACGCCGACCTCGAGGCCCTTCTGAGCCACGATCAAGGCGACCTCGCCGCGGGTCATCATGCCGACACCGACTTTAAGAGAGTCTCCCCAGTTGAAACGGCAGACTCTGGCCGCCAGTCCACAGCCGATGATTTTTGCCAGCAGGGCAACGAGAACAAAGCAAACACTGAACAGCAGAATCTCCGGCGTCAGTCCGCTGATGTCGGTCTTTAAACCGATGCTGACAAAGAAAATCGGCGCAAAAATCACATAGTTGCTGATGTCGACCCGGCGCTCTACATAAGCGGCGTCGTGCAGCGTACAGAGAACGATACCGGCAATGTAAGCGCCGGTAATATCCGCAATGCCAAAGTATTTCTCGGCAATATAGGCCATTGCAAAGCAGAATGCAAGGCTGGCAATCGTTATGCGCTGCGTATGGGGATTGCGGGAATCCAGCCACTTCATGGCGCAGTGGAACACATAGCCGATACCAACGGCAACCAGAAAGAACAGCGCGGTCTGGACCAGCACGCCGCCGATACCGGTGCCCTCACCGGAGCTGGCACCCAGCACACAGGTCAGCACGATAATGCCGATGACATCATCAATGACGGCAGCGCTGACAATGGTAGTGCCAAGGAAGCTCTTTAAGTGGCCCAACTCCTGCAGCGTTGCCACCGTGATGGACACGCTGGTTGCGGTCATAATCGTGCCGATAAACAATGCGCGGAAGAATTCCGGGCTGCCGATTGCCGAAAAGCCGTAGAATGCGCTGTAGAGCAGCGTACCGCCAATCAACGGTACAAGCACACCGATGCAGGCAATCAGCGTGGCAATAGGCCCGGCCCGCATCAGTTCTTTCAGGTTGGTGCCAAGTCCTGTGGAAAACATCAGCAGCACAACACCGATTTCAGCAAAAACGGAGATCGTGTCGTTGATCTGCACCAGATTGAGCAGACAGGGCCCAATCAGCAGACCGGCGAGAATTTCACCGACCACCTGCGGGGCCTTGCACTTGCGGGCAGCCAGGCCAAAAAACTTGGCGCTCAGAATAATAATTGCCAAATCACGGAAGATGGAATACATACATGTCATCTCTCTCAATTTACTTTAATCCACCTTTGTTATAGCACTTCTGTCAGATTTTTTCAATAGCTGAAACTGCCTTTTGGAGTTATCGCCGGATATTGTATAAATGTGGGTAAACTGTAAGCCAAAAACAAGGCAAAGCACTTGCAATAATGTCCGTAGTATGATAAAATTCCAATTTGGAAAAGTTATAATATGGTTTACTTCATGGCTTACTGCGTCCGACAGGGTTCGGCGGCAAGCGGTATACAACCTATATAATAAGGAAGAGAAGCGCATGTTCCATTTTTCAAACAGGCATCACCACACAGGAAAAACGTCAATGGGCAGGGCAAAAGTGTATGGTCTGCTTATGGCTTTGGCTATGCTTTTTATGGCAGGTCTGTGCGCCTGTTCCGCACAGCCGCACTCTGCGGCAGAGACTGCGCCGCAGACGATTGTGGTCGGCATTGATGTGTTTGACCCTTACAGCTATCTGGACAGGAACGGGCAGTTTGCCGGCATCGACGTGGAACTGGCGACGGAAGCGTTTTCACGACTTGGCTATATGCCGGAATTCCGGATGATTTCATGGCCGGACAAAAACAACCTTCTCAGCGACGGAACGATCGACTGTATCTGGTCATGCTTCAGCATGAACGGGCGGGAAACCGAGTACCAATGGGCCGGTCCGTATATGTACAGCCGTCAGGTCGTGGCTGTTCGTGCGGGCAGCGATATCCAGTCGCTGTCCGATCTGGCCGGTAAGCGCATCGGCGTACAGGCAACCACAAAGGCGGAGTCGCTGTTTCTCGGCGAAATTTCCTCTTTGCTGCCCGAAGTCAAGCAAGTCAACAGCTTTGAGACGACAGAGGATATGTTTGCGGCACTGCGCAAAGGCTATGTAGATGCCGTCGCGGGCCATGAAGCACTGGTAGCCAAGTGGACAAATCTGGATGAAAGCAGTTACCGTGTGCTGTCAGAGAGTCCTTACAGTTCCGAACTTGGCGTTGCCTTCGCAAAGGACACCCATGAGGATTTGGCTGTGCAGCTGACCCAAACTCTGGAAGATATGAAGCAGGACGGAACGATTGGCCGCGTTGCAGAAAAATTCGGACTTGATGCAGAGAAAACTGTGTGGGGGGAACAGGGAAAATGAATGAGAAAAAGCAGTCCGGCAAAAAAAGACTGTTTTTGCTTGTGTTAGTTGCGTTCGGCATTGTACTTTGGATCACATTCACGAATCTGAACCGAATTGCACTGCGTCATACATTGGATGAAACGATTGGTTTTGTAAAGATCCGCTTAGAGCAGTACGAGACTGATGCGGCCAACGACCGCGTGAAAAGCCTTGTCCGCCTGCTGGATAAAACGGTAAGCCTTGGCAACGAAATGACGCTGAAGGAGGGTTTCGGCACGCAGGACCTGGACGCTTTTGCAGAGGAACAGCGTCTGACCGGTGCGCTTGTACTAGATGAAAACCTGAATGTTGTCATGCAGACCACAAAGGGCGGCAACGCCATGCCGCTGTGGGAGAAGCTGATCGACAGCCCCTATGTACACAATATCGTTGACTATCCAAAAAAGACATACTCGACCCGTCTGGAAGAAAATGGGATACTCTATGATTTTGCCGCGGTGGCACGCGCGGATGCACCAGGTATCCTGATTACCTATATACAGAAGGATAATGAGGATACTGGGGATTTGACGGTGGATTCCCTGTTGAGAGATTTTCCGTTGGAGCTTAGCGGCATCGCTACGATCACGGAGAACGGCAGGGTCATCAGCAGCAACAGCAGCAAACAGGTAAACAAGGCAATAGAGGAATGCCAGGAATTATATAACGGAACCTTCGGTGCTGCGGAGGATGGCATTGTGCGCCTGAACAGCCATCAGGGCGTCTGGTACGGCAGCCGGGAAAATACCGAGAACTATACGCTCTTTGTGTTTTTCCCGGCATCTCAGGTGTTCATGACGCGCAACATTGTCTGTGCATCCTATCTGGCCATAGCCGTAATGGTCTTTTTAATGGCACTGCTGTGGCAGACCAAAATGGAAAAAGACGCGCTGCGGCAGCACCAGAAACGTACCGGAATCATCACAGCGCTTGGCACGGCGTATACGTCCATTTCACTGATGGACTTGAAGAAAAATACCGTTGAAATCCTCAAGAACGCGTCCGATACGGTCGAGAAGCAGAAGCACTTTGCACTGAAACGATCCGTACAGCAGGAGCAAATCGAGAAAATTATCGCGGAGCCATACCGTGAGGAGTATCTCGCCTTTGCGGACATGACGACAGTGGCCGAACGTCTGAAGGGTCACACCTCTTTGGCTCTTGCGTCTCAGACTGTCGACAGAAAATGGATCCTTACGCTGATCACACCGCAGCGAAAAGACGCGGACGGCAACGTAACAGCCGTATTGGTTGCTACCCGCGACGCTACCGAGGAAAAGCGGCGGGAGCAAAAGCAGGAAGATGCCCTGCGCGATGCACTGGCGGCGGCGGAACACGCCAATAAGGCCAAGACGGTGTTCCTGAACAGTATGTCGCACGATATTCGCACCCCGATGAATGCCATTATCGGGTTTACGGCCCTTGCCACGGCGCATATTGATAACATTGACCTTGTCAAAGAGTATCTGAAGAAAATCAGCGTATCGGGCCAGCATCTGCTCAGTCTGATCAACGATATTCTGGATATGAGCCGTATCGAAAGCGGCACGGTCAAACTGGACAACACAGAAGTCCACCTGCCCGATGTGCTGCACGACCTGCGCACGATCATTCAAGGCAATATCAGCGCCAAGCAGCTTGGCCTTTATATCGACACGCAGGATGTGCACCACGAGGATATTATCACCGATAAGCTGCGCCTGAATCAGGTTCTGCTCAACATCGTGGGCAACGCTGTCAAGTTTACACCGGCGGGCGGTACCATCAATATCCGCGTTGAAGAAAAGCCGTCTGCCCGCCGTGGGTATGCGACCTTTGTTTTCAGCGTGAAAGATAACGGTATCGGTATGTCGAAGGACTTCCAGGCGCACGTTTTTGACTCTTTTTCACGAGAACAGACTGCGACAAGAAGCGGCATTCAGGGTACGGGACTTGGCATGGCCATCTCGAAAAACATCGTAGATATGATGGGCGGAACCATCGCCGTCAAGAGCGAGCAGGGAAAGGGCAGCGAGTTTACGGTCACCCTGGACTGCAAGGTTTGTACGGAATCGGTGAAATATCCGCCGATTCCGGGCCTGAAAGGTGCCCGTGCACTGGTTGTGGATGATGATGCACAGACCTGCATGAGCGTAAGCAAAATGCTGCGGGAAATTGAGATGGAAGCCGACTGGACGACCTCCGGCAAGGAAGCTATCCTGCGCGCGAGGGAGGCGCACAATCAGGGTGCGGAGTTCAAGGTTTACATTATTGACTGGCTGATGCCGGATATGAACGGCATTGAGACGGTGCGCAGGATCCGCAAAGTAATCGAACCCGGCACGCCGATCATCATATTGACAGCCTACGATTGGGCCGGCATTGAGGACGAGGCCCGGCAGGCTGGTGTCACGGCGTTTGTTTCCAAACCGCTGTTTATGTCGGAACTGCGCGATGCACTGACACACAAAGTGGTGTCGGGCAGGCAGCCCCTTCTGCCCAAGCACGGCGACTATACGGGCAAAAAGGTGCTGTTGGTCGAGGATAACGAACTGAACCGCGAGATTGCAACGGCCATTCTGGAAGAAGCCGGACTGAAAGTGGACGCCGTTGAGGACGGCACGGATGCTGTGGCCAGAATGAACGAGGCTGCGGAGGATGAGTATGATCTGATCCTGATGGATATTCAGATGCCCAAAATGGACGGATACACCGCCACCCGGGAGATCCGTACATTGAGCAGCAATAAAAAGGCAAACATTCCCATTGTGGCCATGACAGCCAACGCTTTTGAGGAAGACCGCCAAAAAGCATTCAAAGCAGGGATGAATGCACATATTGCAAAACCGATTGATGTGAACATCCTGATGGGAACACTGGATAAAGTTTTCAAACAGAATTCGTGATCGCGTTTAAATAGCGTACAAAGGATCTGTACGGCAAAGTAAAAAGCATATACAGCTGCGTTTATGGCGAACGGCCTCTCGGCGGTTCGCAACGCGATGCTGTATATGCTTTTTTCATTGGTTTCTTAGGGCAATACCGCATAATTCTAAGTGCCGATACGGCGAGCGAGGTGCGGCAGCTGCTAAGCCAAAAGCGCAGATAATACTTTGTGTATTATCGAGCATTTTGGCAACGCAGATGCCGTGCCGCAGCCGCCGGAGCGGTGCTTAAGCCGTAAGGCGGGAATTATGCGGTGTTGCCTTAGGGCAATACCGCAAAAAGCGCCGTGTAAGCCGGGATGCAAAGCGGATCGTATCAGATGGCCATTGCGGATATGCGCAATCTGTCAGCCGCCCAGCGCCACCATGCGGCGGATGCAGCGCCCGGCTCCCTGCATGACGTCCTGCGGCAGGGTGATTTTCTCACCGCCGCTGCCCTGCAGGCAATGGTAAATGTCCATCAGGGTGGTCAGTTTCATGTTCATGCAGGTAAGCTGCACGGCCAGCGGATAGAACCGCTTTTCCGGGCAAGCATAGGAGAGGTGCTCCACGATGCTGTTTTCCGTGCCGATAATGAACTCTTTGGCATCGGACTTTTCTGCATAAGCCATAATGCCGGTGGTAGAGCCAACATAATCAGCCTGCTCCACGACCTCGGGGCGGCATTCGGGATGAACCAGAAGCAGCGCCTCCGGGTGGGCAGCGCGGGCTTTGGCTACATCTGCTGCCGAACATACGATATGGCGCGGGCAGCCGCCGTGGTAAAAGGCAAACTGCTTTTCCGGCAGCTGCTTTGCTACATAGCCGCCCAAATTGGGATCTGGGATGAACAGAATCTTATCGTTTTCCAGCGCACTGCAAATTTTCAGCGCGCTGGAGGACGTCACACAGACATCGCAGGCCGTTTTCAGCTCCGAGGTCGTATTGATGTACGCCACCACGGCGTAGCCGGGGTACTGCTTTTTCAATTCCTGCAAGGTCGGCAGATCAAGCTGCTCGGCCATAGGGCAGCCCGCCATGGGGTTGGCCAGCCAGACAGTTTTCTCCGGGCTTAAAATTTTGCAGGTCTCGGCCATGAAGCGCACACCGCACATGATGACCCCGTCAGCGTTGGTTTTGGCCGCCTGCACGCTCAAGCCGTAGGAATCGCCGGTGTAATCGGCGACTTCCAGCACAGGCTGGCTCTGGTAGGCATGGGCCAGGATGCAGATATTCTTTTCCCGTTTCAGGCGCAGGATCTCCTGTTGCAGTTCATGGACAGTCATAATTATGCCTCGTTTTCTTTCTTCAATGCTCCCACGGTTGCAGCGGAGCCAGAAAGCCGTGCTCTTTCAGTTCTTTTTCGATCAGGCTCAGCCTGTCCGGGGTGGCTGCCTCCACCAGATGATAGTGGTAGCCGTCGGTGGCGGTGGACAGCACCGTGGAGGAACTGTCCTCAAACGATTGCAGAAATTCCCGCACATCCTGCCGGGAACGGATGTCCATCTCGGCGGTGATACGGCCATAGACCCGGTGGCTGATGCTGATATTCTTGACCCGGCCGCCACAGTCCACAATCAGGTTCAGCTCCTGCCCGGTTCGGTCAGGTGTGTGGCGCACCTTGAACTCCCGTGTGCAGCCGGCGGGCTGATCGGGCTGCTCCAGCACATAGCCGCGTGCAGTGGAAATGATCCCGGGGTGTGATGCCCGTATGACCGCCAGATCCTGCACGATGACCTGACGGCTGACGCCGTAATGGGTAGCCAGCGTGCGGGCGGCAATAGGCGCTCCGGCATGGGCAAGCTGCTGCAAAATGGCGGCGCGGCGCTCTGCGGTGGTCATATCAGGCCTCCTCCGCGGTCAAGGGGCGCAGATGCTTCATGGAAAGATCCAGAATGGGGGCCGAATGGGTCAGTGCGCCGCTGGACACATAGTCAATGCCAATGTCCCGCAGACGGGCAATGTTTTCCCGCGTGACATTGCCGGAGCACTCGGTCTTGGCGCGCCCTGCAATCAAAGTCACAGCCTTGCGCATATCCTCGTCGCTCATGTTATCCAGCATGATGATGTCCGCACCGGCTTCCACGGCCTCTTTGACCTGCTCCAGCGTTTCAACCTCCACCTCGATCTTGCGGACGAAAGACGCATACTGCCGGGCCATCTTGACGGCCTTCGCCACGCCGCCGGCAGCGCCGATGTGGTTATCCTTCAGCAGAACGCCGTCGGACAGGCCGGTGCGGTGGTTGCTGCCGCCGCCAACGCGGACAGCGTACTTTTCAAAAATGCGGTTGTTGGGGCTGGTCTTACGGGTGTCCAGCAGGGTGATGCCGGTTCCCTCCAGCAGGGCAGACAGCTGATGGGTATAGGTGGCAATGCCGCTCATTCGCTGCAGGTAGTTCAGCGCAACGCGCTCACCGGAAAGCAGGGCGCGTATATCGCCCGTAACAACGGCCAGCTTTTGGCCGGGCTGTACGGTATCGCCGTCCCGGCAGAAGAATTCCACCTTGGCGCCGTGGTCCAGCAGCGTAAAGACGCGGGCATAGACCGCCAGACCGGCAACAATGCCGTCCTCCTTGGCAATCAGATCCACGGTGCCGGGGCAGGCGTGGGGCATGACGGCGTTTGTGGAAACGTCCTTCTCCGGAATATCCTCCCGCAGCGCTTGCAACAGCAGCGGGTCTATATGCAGCAGCTGGGTGATCTCATTCATGGTTTTTACTCCTCTCAATAGCGGTCAGAACCTCCTGCCGATACGCGGCAAACAGCGGTTCCTGTTCACGGTATGGGGCCAAATCGGGCTTATCGCCTGTAAAGACAGGCGGTTCTCCGTATAGTATATCATCTGCCGCGCGCTGTGCAAAGACCAAAGATTCCAGCAGGGAATTGCTGGCCAGCCGATTGCGTCCATGCACACCGTTGCAGCATGTCTCGCCGCAGGCATACAGCCGGGGCAGTGCTGTGCGGCTGCTCAGGTCCGCCGTGATGCCGCCCATAAAATAATGCTGGGCCGGTACAACGGGGATCGGTTCATGGATGGGGTCGTACCCCTCCTCCTCGCAGCGCTCCAGAATGTTGGGGAAATGCTCACGGATATCCGCATCACCGATGGGGCGCATATCCTCCCACACATGGTCGGTGCCGTCCTTTTCCATCTGTGCGCGGATCGCTGCGCTCACCACGTCGCGGGGCTGCAATTCGTTGGTAAAGCGGTTCCCGTTTTTATCCAGCAGCAGCGCGCCCTCCCCGCGAACCGATTCCGAAATCAGAAAGCGACGGCCTTTTCGGTGGCTGTACAAAGTCGTGGGGTGGATCTGGATATAGTCCAGGTGCTCACAGGCAACGCCGTGGCGCAGGGCCATGGCGATGGCATCCCCCGTGATGTGGGGGAAGTTGGTGGAGTTTTTATACAACCCGCCGATGCCGCCGCAGGCCAGCACCACCGCCCCTGCCCCGATGGCTCGCGGTTCGCCGTCCGGGCCGGCAGCAATGACACCGCCGCAGGCCGAGGCGTCGGCGAAGAAATCCAGCAGAGTCGTATGCTCGCGCAGTTCGATGTTCTCGCAGCGCAGGACCTCGTTCAGCAGGGTCTGGGTGATCTCGTGGCCGGTAATATCCTCATGGAACAGAATGCGCGGGCGGGAGTGTGCACCCTCCCGGGTAAAGCGCAGAGCCCCGTGGTCATCCCGCGCAAAGCGGACGCCGCGGCGCACCAGATCCCGGATGATCGAGTTGGAGGAACGAATCATCAGGTCTACTGTGGCGGGGTTGTTCTCGTAATGTCCTGCCCGCATCGTATCATCAAAAAAGGGGCGGTAGTCTGCCTCGCCATGCTGCATACAAATGCCGCCCTGCGCAAGGAAGGAGTCGCTCTCGTCCGCTTTCTGCTTTGTAAGCAGAAGAATGCGGTACCGCGCAGGCAGATTCAGGGCGCAGTAAAGGCCCGCAGCGCCGGTGCCGACGATGACTACGTCAAAATAGTCATCCATATTAGCCATTTTCATGTGGTTTCCTCGGTTTCTTCTGTAATTCCAACTTTGACAGTATAGCACCGTTCATTACACGTGTCAAGACACATGTAATGATATATAATGACACCCCGCCATGCGCAATAAACTTCGGCATAAAAAACAACAGGAACACTGCTGTACATTGCAATGTTCCTGTTGTTTTTATTAGGTTGGCCGCTGCAAAGCGTTACAAATCGTTCCGCAGCTTTACGGCACTCCGTTCGGCGATGCGCTGCTTTAAAGCGTTGATCATCTTGGCTTCGTCCAGCGGTTTGGTCAGGTGAATATCCATGCCCACCAGACGTCTATCCATAATATCCTCGGAAAAAGCATTGGCGGACATGGCAATGATGGGGATGATTTCCGCGTCGGGGCGGTTCATGGCGCGGATGGTTCTGGCGGTATCCCAGCCGTTCATACGCGGCATCATAATATCCATATAGATCACGCCGAAACAGCCGGGTGCGGACTTTTCAAACAGCTCTACAGCCTCCTGTTCGTCGGCAGCGCGGGTCACCTCCATACCGCTGTTTTCCAGCATACAGCAGGCAATTTCCATATTCAGCTCGTTATCCTCTACGACCAGCGCACGGAGCCCCTTGAAGGAAATATCGCCCTTTACCTGTGCCGCGGGTTTGAGATCATCCTGTTTGCCGATTTTGAACGGCAGCTTGACCGTGACCGTAGTTCCCGCGCCGGGCCTGCTCTGCAAGGTGACGCTGCCGCCCATCCTGTCAACCAGTTGTTTTACGATGGCCAGGCCCAGACCGGTTCCCTGATAGGTAGAACGGCTCGTCACCTTTTCCTGCGTGAACATATCAAAAGCGTGTGCGGCAAATTCTTCACTCATGCCGATGCCCTGATCCCGGCAGACAAAGGTGACAAGTGCGTGCTCCTCATCCAGCTGTTCTTCGCCGCTCCAAACGGTAATCGCACTGCCTGGCGGACTGAACTTGATGGCATTGTCCGTAATGATGGAGAGGATCCTGCTGAGGTACACCGGGTTTCCGATTACGAACAGATGCCGGATCGTGTCCTCATCCCGTGCAACCTGATACCGAATGCCTTTTTCTGCCGCCTTTTTATGATACTTCTGGTTCAGGTCACGCAGCACGGCAATCAGGTCAAAGGTCAATGCCAGCTTCCGTCGCACATGCGGTATTCTGTGGAGATATATTCTTCGTTTTTCAGTCTTTCCGCAAGGGTGGGTACATCCATGAAACGGCGGACCAGGTCGCGGTATTCGGGCACCACAGTGGCATCACAGAGCTGATACAGCTTCTCCGAGGCACAGCCGTCGTTTCCGGTCAGGCGGTGCGTCGTAAGAAAACTGTCCCGGAAAATGTGTTGCCATGGTAAGTTGACGGGCGACCAATGGTCGCCCCTACACACGCAATAAGGCAAAAATGCAATTTTTTGACGGTCTGATATACTATATAAGGTCTACTGCAACACACCGTAAAAGGTAGTCCGCCCCCCCCCTATAGTTCGCTAAAGTTGCATTTAGCGAACTTGTGCATTTCTCTTTTACGGGAGGCTTTTGCTTCCCGATGCCCCCTGCTCCCGTCATCTCGTTCTCCCTGCCGATGACTTTTATTTCCGCTTTACATGGGCAGCGCAACGGTAAATACGGTTCCTGCCCCTTCTGCCGGCTCATCCTGTACTGTACCGCCGTGCAGTGCTGCAATTTCCCGCACCAACGCCAAACCCAGTCCTGCGCCGCCCATTTCGCGGCTTCTGGATTTGTCCACACGGAAAAACGGTTCAAAGATGCTGGTTCTGTATTCATCGGGAATACCGCAGCCGGTATCTGCAACGCGCAGTATTGCTTTGCCGTTTGACCGGCTGATCGTAATCTGCACAGAACCGCCCGGCTGATTGTACTTGATTGCATTTTCCACAAGGTTGAACAGCATACGGTAAATCAGGGCATCGCTTCCGATAATATGAATATCCTCACATTCCTGATGCAAGGTGATCTGCCTTTTCTGGGCCAGCGGCGTCAGATCCGTCACAATTTCATCTGCCAGCGGCGCAAGCTCAATGCAGTCATCCCGCGGAACGGCCTGCAAATTGCTCATTTCCAGCAGGGTCCGTACAAGCGCCGATAAACGGGCTATCTGCTCTGTCTGAAAGTGTACCAGCTCTGCAGTTTCCGCGTCCGTATTCATGTGATCTTCGGCGAAGATTTCCAATTTTGCCTGCATGATGGCCAGCGGTGTTTTCAGCTCATGGGCTGCATTCCCGGCAAACTGTCGCTGTAGGTCAAAGGAATGGGCCAGGCGATTCAGCATTTGATTGACAGATTGACTTAGCTGCCGAAATTCCGCAACGGTATTTTCTTCCAGCCGTACATCAACCAGATTATCCTGATCGACCTTCTCGGCCTGCTGTGCCAGCTCTTTCAGTGGTTCCAGCGCTTTGCCGCTGATAAAATAAGCAATCGCTGCGCTGAACAGCGTCACCACTGCCGTAATGCACCACCCTTTGCGGCCAAAAATCGTCTTTGTATCGTAAACCTCTTGCGAGAATTGCACCAGAAAGTCTGACATCTGATCTTCTGGGATCTCTATGGTCAGATCCTCCCCGCCGTCCTGTTGATGTTGTAAAACGTACCCGTTCAGATTGTCCATACCGGAGGCGCCGGAGCGATACAGCAACAAATTCAGACAGATGCAGGCACCCGCAATCAGTAATGCCGTCATAAGTGTGATGCGCCATTGCAAAGATAATCGCTTCATTGTTCGCTCTCCCCCACTTCATAGCCTTCTCCGATGCGGTTTCGGATAGGATCATACCCCAGTGCCGTGCGCAGCTTTTTGCGCAGCGCCGAGATATGCACCCGAATCGAGTTGCTGAACGCATCTACGCGGCCGTCCCAGACATGTTCCATCAATTCCTCCTGACTGACAGGGCGTCCCTGATGCAGAAGCAGATATTCCAGAACACTGCTTTCCTTGCGGGTCAGTGGAACAGGTTGACCGTCCACCATAGCCACCCGGCTCTTGGTATCAAAGCTCAGTCTGCCGCATCGCAAGCAAACATTGCGCTGAATAAACTGCCGCCGTGTCAGGCTGCGGACGCGGGCTTCCAGTTCAGCCAAATGGAACGGCTTGGCCAGATAATCATTGGCGCCGGCGTCCAGGCCTTCCACCTTGTCCGCAATTTCACTGCGGGCCGACAGAATCAGAACCGGCGTTTCCAAATCGGTCTTTCGCAGTGTGCGCAGAACTGTCATCCCATCCACTCGGGGCAGGTTCAGATCCAGCAAAACAAGGTCATACCGCTCTGCTGCCAGCATTTCCAGCGCGGTTTCCCCATCACCACAGTCATCTGTTTCATACCCTGCACGGTGCAGCTTTTTGGCAACGCTTTCCCGCAGGGACGGCTCATCCTCAACCAGCAGCAAACGCATAATAAACGCTCCTTATATAAACTGTGTTTCTGTTTACTACCATTATAACAGATTTTGCTAAAATCTGCGTTAATTTTTTCTTAGCATAAAATTTATACCCGTTGTGCTATACTGATCTCATCAAGACAAAAAGGAGGAGCGAAATGTTGCGCAAAAAGGCAATCGTTCAGGTGCTTTTTCTGCTGGCTGCCGTTATGATGATCGTTTACGGGGCATGGCGCGGTGAGGCGGGCACTGTCTTTACGAAAGCAATTCGATTATGTATGGAGTGTGTTGGCATTGGATAAGAATCATTCGCATTTTCTGGCCCGTTTCCGGGGACTGATCCAGGCAGGTGCAGCACTGCTGACAAACATCCATCTGCCGAATTTTCTCAAAGGAACGCTTTATCAGGGCAAGGGGAAATATCTCTGCGTTCCGGGCCTGAACTGTTACTCCTGCCCCGGCGCTGCGGGGGCCTGCCCTATCGGGGCCTTTCAGGCTGTGGTCGGGTCGTCAAAGTTTCGGTTTTCCTATTATGTTACCGGCATTTTGATTCTGCTGGGCGTGCTGCTGGGGCGCTTTATCTGCGGTTTTCTCTGCCCGTTCGGCTGGCTGCAGGATCTTTTGCATAAGATTCCCTCTCCCAAGCTGTCAACCAGACGCCTGAAACCGCTGCGCTATATCAAATATGCGGTACTGCTGATCATGGTCGTACTGCTTCCGGCTGTTATTGTCAACACATCCGGCATGGGGGATCCGTTCTTCTGCAAGTACCTGTGTCCGCAGGGCGTACTGGAGGGTGCAATTCCGCTTTCTCTTACAAACGCGGGCATACGAGCTGCTTTGGGAAAGTTGTTCAGCTGGAAATTCTGCATTCTGCTGGCAGTTGTGGTAGGCAGCGTGGTTTTTTACCGCCCGTTCTGCAAATGGCTGTGCCCCTTGGGGGCGGTCTATGCACTTATGAATCATGTATCCCTGTTTCAGATGCGCGTTGACCGCGATACATGTGTTTCCTGCGGTGCCTGCGCAAAAGCGTGCCCGATGGATGTGGATATTACCAAAACACCAAACCACGCGGAGTGTATCCGCTGCGGTAAGTGTATAAAGTCTTGTCCGACCAAAGCGATCTGCTATCAGTACGGTTTCGGCGACAAGTCAAAAACAGAAATCAAGGAGAATTGACAATGAAACGTTTTTTTGCATGGATCACAGCCCTTCTGATGCTGCTCTCCCTCGCTGCTTGCAGCAGCACACAGACAAGCACTGCGGCATCTTCCCAGCAAGCATCTACTTCTGAGACGGGCAAGTCTGAAAATGAGCTTATCGCAGAGGAAAACGATATTCTGGCGGCAAATAACGCCCTGTGGGAAAAGGTTTTTGCCTCCATGGACAAGAATGTTACCGACACCACACTAAGCAGCAATTACGGTGATATTCTTATGAATGCGTTGGATCATGCGAAGGACCAGTTCACCGATGAAGAATATGCTGCTTTAAAGGCCGATGCGGACAAAATCCGTGAGATCGAAGCACAGATCGCAGCACTGCCGCAGGATGAAGCTGCCAGCCAGTCTATGACGCAGACGGCCAGCACATTCCCGCAGTTTGAAGGAAAGGATTTGGACGGCAACAGCGTAAGCAGCAGTCTTTTTGCCGATAATGCGTTCACCGTTGTAAATTTCTGGTTCAGCGGCTGCAAGCCCTGTGTGGACGAGATGGACGACCTTAACGCATTGAATCAGCGCATTCAAGAGCAGGGCGGCGAGGTGATCGGTATCAACACAGAAACCCTTGATGGCAACGCGGACAACATTGCCGCTGCCAGACAGATTCTGGAACAGGCCGGGGCTGCATTCCGCAACATCTATTTTGACTCTGCCAGTGATGCCGGTAAGTTTGCCCTCGGCATTATGGCCTTCCCCACCACCTGCGTTGTGGATCGTCAGGGCAACATTGTTGGGGAACCGATTATGGGCGGTATTGATAAAGAGGATAACGCTGCCGCACTGCAAAAGCTGATCGATGAGGCTCTTGCGCAGTCGCAGCAGTAAATAAGAAAATAGCTTACAAACTCGCAGCAGTCATGGATACGAAAGTACCCTTTGGCTGCTGCGAGTTTGTATTTTGCTGCGCCGCCGTGTGGCGGTCTATGTCCCCTGCTCCAGGGCTTACTGCCCGGTTTGCTTTCCCTCTATAGCATATATTTTGTCTTTTCGATTGTATATCAGCATTTTATACTTGACAAAGTCAAGCGCATGGACTATACTCTTTTACGAAAGGAGATGCTGCATCCACCATGTATCAAAGGACCCTATCCTACTATATCGCCATGCTGTACCGCAGCTTTGCGGATTTCACAAGCGACAAGCTGCAGGAAGTCGGACTAAATTTCGGGCTTTTGTTTTTTATTGTATATATCGGAAAAAAGCCGAACTGTACGCCTTCGGAATTGACAAAAGCATTGTCTCTTGACTGGGGGCACAGTCAACGGTGCATCAATCGTCTTACTGACGATGGCTTTATTACCAAGGAAAAATCAGGGCGTCACTATCTGCTCAACCTGACAGAACGCGGGCAGGAGGCTTTTGAAGCCGCCCACCGGATATTCTTTGACTGGGACGACAGATTTATGACGAATCTGACTGCGAAAGAAAAGGAACAGCTGC